>Ga0316205_10000423_pt1 | contig 80643 bp, 86 predicted proteins | sample 3monthpyrite_MG_FD_204941 | JGI IMG/M metagenome (GOLD analysis project Ga0316205, IMG submission 204941) | Microbial mat bacterial communities from mineral coupon in-situ incubated in ocean water Damariscotta River, Maine, United States -... | ecosystem: Environmental > Aquatic > Marine >...
CTGCGGAGTGTTTGTAAGTGGAAACCAGGAAACAGGGGTGTAGAGTTCAGCATGAAATAGAGCACCATTTAGGCTTAATATTGCGTGCTATTATCTCATGCTAGAGCCCCTTAACTTAGTGCCATTCGGGGCAGAGCACACACATTATAATATAATCAGAAATTTTAATTTTACGCTTGTCAATTTCTTTAATCTTACTGAAGCACGACTTCACTATAACTACTACCCATACTTTCAACATTCATAGTCTCAACAGACCAAATTAGTGCATAAACGATTTATTTAATATTCATCAGCACACTTTTAGTGCAACAACGCTTAAAAATAACCACGAAACAGACAAAATCCCTGAATTTGCAGAATAAATAGTTTTGGCATGGTCCATGCTAATACATTCTCGGGCACTATTTAATTGTGCTTTATTCTTTCATATTTTAGTAATAGGCAATGGCGCCTTAATTATGTACCTACGTCTTATGTAGTCGGTGTACATTATTAAGGTGCCATTTTTTTGGATTTTTTTAAATTATGGTTGTAGAAGCAGTCAAAATTAATAAGCATTTATCGCGTAAATCTTACGATATCATCGTAGTTGGTACGGGACCTGTCGGTATACGTGTTGTACAGGAGCTTATAAAATTAAATCCTGATGTTTCAATCTCCATTTTTGGTGATGAACCCTGGCACCCTTATAATCGAGTCAAGCTATCATCTCTCATTTCGGGCGAAATCAAAGAGGAAGAATTATATTCACGATATGATCTTTCTAATCACAGTAATGTTACCTGTTTTTATAACAACAAGATTTCTGAAATTGATCGTTATGAAAATTTTGTTATAGATGATTATGGAAAACAATATACCTACAAACGATTAATACTTGCAACAGGGTCACGAGCTTACATACCGTCCATTGATGGAACAGGTTTACAGAATGTATTTACATTTAGAGACTTAAACGACGCTCAAAAACTAATGGTGCGAAGTGTTCGCACACGCGTAACTGTCGTTATAGGTGGTGGATTACTCGGGCTTGAAACAGCTCGCGCCATGCAACGTTACAATACTGAAGTCCATGTTATAGAACACAGTATGTGGTTGATGTTCAATCAACTGGATAATCGGGCGGGGAGTTACTTAAAACAGCATATTGAGGCATTGGGTGTACGGGTACATTTAAATCATCGTGTTCTAAATATAAATGGCAATGAAGATAACCATGTCACCAGCATCACCTTAGGTGGCGGTAAAATTTTAGAATGCGATACTGTTGTAATAGCTGCAGGTATTAAAACCAACAGCCACCTGGCCTTAGATGCAGGCTTACATGTAGGCAAAGGTATTCGAGTCAATGACAATCTTCAGACAAATGATGAAAATATTTTCGCTATCGGCGAGTGCGCAGAACATAAAGATAAAGTATATGGACTGGTTGCCCCAGGCCTTGAGCAAGCAGCTGTAGTTGCACATTTTATAAACGGAGAAAACGCTAAGTATTCTGGCTCTATATCAGCAACCAATTTAAAAGTACTGGATTACCCGGTATTTAGTGTAGGCAATACAGGTGTCATGGAAGCGGCACGAAACTCCTTTATTTATCAAGATCACAAGAATGAAATCTATCGAAAAATTGTTGTCATTAATGGTCGTATTCGTGGTGCAGTAGGCATAGGTGAATGGCCCGGTGTTAACCGTTTTCAGGAAGCTGTGGAACAGCAGCGGCGTATATGGCCATGGCAAATAAATCGTTTTATAAATGACGGTATGTTATGGAACGATTTATTATCAGAAAGTGTAATTGACTGGCCTGCTTCCGCAATTGTCTGTAACTGCACTGGTGTAACACGAGGTCAGTTGGATGCAGCCATGAAACATGGCGCAACTACGGCCGAAAAACTTGTTCATGAAACAGGCGCATCGAGTGTCTGCGGCTCATGTAAAGATCTGGTGTGTGATTTTGTAGGTGGAAATGCTACGCCAGAACCCACAAATGGCTACAAAACTTTAACTATTGCATCAACACTTACTATCATTGCTGCAATATTTATATTCTTTATACCCGCTATTCCTTACAACAATAGTGTACAAGCTGAGTTCAACATAGATCAATTATGGCGAAATGAATTATTTAAACAATTCAGTGGTTTCAGCCTGTTGGTTTTATCAATTTTATTATCACTGGTATCCATTCGTAAACGTTTCGCAAAAACATTAAAACTGTGGGATTTTTCTTACTGGCGACTAACTCATGTAGTAATTGGAGTGCTAACGCTTGCGATATTACTCACGCACACAGGTTTTCATCTTGGTGACAATCTGAATTTTTATTTAATGATGACGTTCAGTAGTCTTTTACTTGTAGGCTCTGTAGCTGGTGTAGTTATCGGTTATGAACATAAATTGCCCAGGAGAATAGCAAAAAAAATTCGCTCTTATTCTATCTGGTCGCATATTTTATTGTTATGGCCACTACCAGCACTACTTAGTTTTCACATTATTAAGACTTACTATTTTTAATTATGAGTTATAAAAAAAATAAAAAAAATAAAAAAATATGGCTTATTTGGTTTGGATTAATGAGTATATTTATAGCTTACTTAACTTACACATTGACAATGAGTAATGATAAAAGAATTTTTATGCCTGGCGAACTCACCAGTGGTCATCATCAGATTGGTATTGCTTGCACTGCGTGCCATGGTGACTCTTTTACTGACAAAAATGTTCTGCAAAACTCATGTACTGAATGTCATGGCGCACAACGTAAAAAACCATTTGATTCTCATCCACGTGAAAAATTTACTGATCCACGTAATGCAGATCGCCTGGATAAAATCAATGCTTTATATTGCATCACCTGTCATGTGGAACACAAACCAGAACTAGCGGATAAAACAGGCTTAACTCAAGCTAGGGATTTCTGTGTGCACTGTCATCAGGATATTGCCAAAGATCGTCCCAGCCATAATGGCATGGAGTTCGAAAGCTGCGCTAGTGCTGGTTGTCACAATTACCATAACAACCGGTCACTTTACACAGAATTTCTGGTTAAGCATATGGATGAAGATGATATTCTGAAAACAGCCGTAGTACCTGAGAAAGAACTCGCCAGTGTACTAGAAGAAATTACCACCTACCCTCACGATCGTTACCCGGTAACGCCATTAACACTTAAAAACATAGATGCCCCGCCTAAAGTTCTTTTCAAAACATCTGAAAATATTAAGCAAGACTGGTTGAGCACATCTCATGCAAAAATTGGCGCCAACTGCAGTTCATGCCATATAACTGAAAGTAAAGACGACGAAGATTCCGCATGGACAAACAAACCCGATCATAAATCTTGTATTAAATGCCATGACACCGAAGTTAATCATTTTATGCAGGGCAAACATGGTATGCGATTAAAGCAGGGCCTTACTGCGATGACAACTGATGATTCACGTCTACCGATGAAATCGGGTATTAAACATAAACAAATTGGTTGTAACAGCTGTCATCAGGCACACCAGTATGAACTGAACACCGCATCAATAGACAGCTGCCTGTCCTGCCATAACGATAAACACAGTTTGGCTTACAAAGAATCATCTCATTTCGCACTCTGGCAAAAAGAGCAGTCAGGTGAACTACCAATAGGCAGCGGCGTATCTTGTGCAACATGCCATATGCCTCGCATTGCGGTTGATGTAAGTGACTGGTTACGGCGAACAGTGGTTCAACACAACCAGAACGCTAACCTGGTACCGAATGAAAAAATGATCCGCTCTACTTGCATGAGCTGTCATGGTCTGGGTTTCTCTATCGACGCACTTGCCGATGAATCATTAATTAAGAATAATTTTAATGGCGCCCCAAAACGTCACATAAAAAGCATCGACATGGCCAGGAAAGATAATGAACGCCATTTAAAGGATATTATCGATGAATAAATTTTTACCTTCATAATCATTTTTTACAACCACACTTTCATTAACTCTGGAGATATTTAAATGAAACTTTCAACCCTTGTTATCAATATAAGCGCAGCAGTAACTATTACAGCAGCCTCAAGCAACGTATATGCAGCTGGAGACACTGTACCTGTTAAAGCTATGGCCGATGCATTACATCTGGTTCTGGATTCTGACCGTACTATCTATACTAGAAAAATTGTTAACCGTCTGGTTAAAAAAGAAAAGGTTATTAAAGCCAGTGAACATTTTGATGACGACAAAGCTCTGGTACTACCAGCACAGATGTTTCGCTTTGGTTCTGAACTGGTACAAAAGCGGGCAGAAAAAATTCCTGATGTAAATTTTAGTTATTCACTGCAATCTTTATGGCCTATAAACAAACAGAACGCACCTAAGACTAAAGCTGAAAAAGATGGGCTTAAGTTTGTTGCCGATAACAAAGGTAAAAATTACTACACAGAAGAAACCCTGGGTGGAACAAAATATTTCACAGCCGTTTATGCCGATACGGGTGTAGCTCCAGTATGCGTCTCTTGCCACAACAAACATAAAGACACACCAAAGAATGATTTCAAAATTGGTGACGTTATGGGCGGTGTAGTAATTCGTATACCGATTGATGGATGATTAATTATGCCCCATCGTGGTATTTCATCATTCATGTATCTGCTGTTATTAATCTGCGGTGTTATAGCATCGGCCAGTGCAACTGAAGACAGTATATTTATTAAATTCGAGACTGAGAATTTAATAAATGGTCGTAAGTTATGGTTAGATAATTGCAAAGGCTGCCATGCTTATGGCACAGCAGGTGCACCAGTACCCATGGTAAGCGGAGAATGGAAGCATCGCGTATTAAAAGACAGAACAGTGCTGTACGATCACGCCATTAATGGTTTTTTCGGCCCAGATGACACGATGATGCCTGAACGTGGTGGAAACGAAAGATTAACAGACAAGCAGGTAAAACTAGCTGTCGATTATATGGTTAGCCTGGCTAAGCATTACCAGAATAAACAAATCAAATAATTTTATTAAAATAACTAACTTATTATAGAGGAAACAACATGACTCCCGAAGAAATAAAACTTGTAAAAGATTCATGGGTTAAAGTTATGCCTATTACTGAACTCGCAGCCGAATTATTTTACGGCAAACTATTTGAACTTGATCCTTCATTAAAATCAATGTTTAAGGGCGATATGAAAGAACAGGGCCGTAAATTAATGACTATTTTAAACACGGCTGTTAACGCACTAGACAAACTTGATACCATTGTACCTGCGATTCAAGATATGGGTAAACGCCATGTTAACTACGGCGTTAAAGATGAACACTATGACACCGTAGGTGAAGCCCTGATCTGGACTCTCGGTGCTGGCTTAAAAGATGACTTTACCCAAGACACTAAAGCCGCGTGGATTGGTGTGTACACTTTAGTCTCTACAACTATGAAAGAAGCGGCAGCTGAAATTGCTGCATAAATAATATAAGCCTCAAAATTTACAGCCGGTTATTCCGGCTGTTATTTTTTATTTCAATTATGCATCATTCTTTTAAATAAGGCCGCTGACAAATGACAATCATTGCACGTGTATATAGTACTCGCCATCACCTGATACTGGGGCAGTAGCCTATCATTTGAATTTTTTTATGTAATACCGGTCACACAACTTACTTCCCCCCCTACCCTCTATAACACCCCAATACTGCCAACACTCCAGAATAAACAATATAGACAACCAACTTAATGATCAACAAAAACAAAGACTTAAACAACACTTTATTTATTTTTTAAGTGATAAACAGGGACATCCAGCTTAACACTCCAAAAAAGGCATCTAACAACCAACTAAAACTCCCTCATCAATTGCTCTACAAATAACGCATAACCCTGTAGGATTAGCAACAATAAAAGTGTTACACGGAATACTATAGTCGCGCACAAGCCCGTTAACTGCTTTTTTCACTGTTATTTTTAAGAACGCAAATGGAGACCTGGTGATTAAATTATTATTACATTTTTACATTTTTTTCTTAATTATTGGCTGCTCCTCGCCTAAATACGGACACTCTCCAGATGACTGGAATAGTTTTACAGAACAACAGCGTGTAGAAGCTAAAGCAGATGCAGAAAATAATGTTTATGAATTACATGAAATACAACGCGAAAAAGAATTCATTAATATACCAATTAACAGGGCATTAGGCACAAGAAGCAATGCTTATTAGTTCATGTTAAACTTTAATCACAGAAATAAGGTTATGCTCGTGAGTGTTAAAACTTCTTATGTCATAAGACACGCTACTCAGTTAAGGCCTCTTATCTGCGCAACAGTTAAAGCAGACAAATAACTCATTATTACTTGTAAAAAACATGATTCGACCACAACCTAAATACCCAAATTCTGCTGGCAGATTGTTAGCCGTTTTAGAAGAAATTCAGTCAGGAAAACCCGCTGCCCAGCAATTAGTTCCAATGATATTTGGAGAGCAGGCTCCGAATGAAGATAAAGACCTGTCAATACAGGGCGTTAAAGCTATCACCGAACTTCATATTATATATGCTACATTTTTACAAGATCTTGCAAACTCCAATATGAGCGATGATGAAAGAACCGTTATCGAAAAGGGTCTGTCCTCACTTGAAAACTTATTGTACCCAATTGCATTAAACGAAGGCTTACGTGAGGTATCCGAGGCAGAGAAAGCACTTCTTGAAGTATGCGCAACCCGCCTACCTAAAGAAAATACCATCGATGAAGTGGATTTAGAGAATATAAATGAAAGCATACGCTCATTAAAAGACGCAATAAAAGAGCTGGATAATCAGCCAACGCTAAAAAACATTCTACTTGAACTAACACGACTGAGTGAAGATTCAATAAGCCGCTTTAATATTTACGGTGCTAATGGCCTGAAAAAAGCTTTCAAGAGCATGCTATCAGAGGTGTCTGAAATATATCTACAGGATAATGAGGATTTATCTGAAATAAAAGACAACCCTGCATGGGATAAGGCTGTAAAACATTTAAAACTTTTCGACTCCATTGCAGCTAAAGCGATGAAATATCGCCCATTACTGGAAAAAGCATCGCAATATTTTCTTGGGGGTTAAAGGCGCTATTATATATCAACACTTCTTCCGATTACTCACTGGCAGCTTTGCACCTGGTTCGAAAGTCCATTGCTATATCCTTAATAGACATGCTGTAGATTGCATATGCATCGTTAACTCTCGGATACTCTGAAGATCGCTTTTTTAAATTGGATACAAAAATATTTAAATGAATAAATTAATGAGAGCTGAAAATAAACCTAAGGGCCAGTATAAAAATTCAGTATTAGCTCAAAGCGGACTTGAACTAATACTGAAAATCATCACTCATAAAAAGCTATTATTAATTAGCATTAAATTGCTGTAGTAATGAAGTACCCGCTGCGTCTTCCAGGCATTTCCTTAACTCATCATCCATTACCCATCCACAATCACCATTGGCCTGAGCCGAGCAGGTTGCCGATCGATAACATTGATATTCTGGCTTCCATTCACAGGTGGTAATCACATCACTATCTGAACAAATTTGACCAGAGCATCCAGTAGGTCTACAAAATTTTGGCGCCGAACTTTCAACTTTTAAGTAGAACTGATTGGCTTTTATCCCCTGAGCTGTTCCACCTGGCCCGGTCACCTCAACAAACTTACCCGCCATCGGTAAACTGTCTCCTGAGGCGATCACTTTCTGAGCTTGATTTAATTGTTCTTCTGAAGCTTTCACTCCGCTTAAATCAAAGCTTGCCAGACTTTTAACTCTGTTTCTATTGAGAATGTCTCCATCAAAACTTGGACACGGTGAGGTTATGCAGACAATTCCGTTATTGCTAACGCCAACGAATGCAAACTCAGGCTTTTGATCCGTTGCACTTATCCAGGCATTATTAATATGTAAAACACCGTACGGAACTTCATTTGATATACCGCCCTGAATTAATACATTTGATTTGCTCATTGCCTGTTTAAGTTCTGCAATCTGCTCAGGGGTTAAACCAGGAATATTAATAACGTCAGTGCCTACGTAGCACTCTTTTTTAATGCTGCCATCAGCACACCTCATTTTTTTAAGATTGACGGCATTAACAAACCAGCCACCACATATTGGTGAAACACATCGCCTGAAATCTGGTCTGACCGTAAAATAGACTTCGCCTTTTTGTGGGAGCACACCCGTGACAGAAGCAGGGGAATCGGCTGCATGACTACTGAGGCTAACAAATAACAAACTTATAAACACTAAACTTAAAACAGTTTTCAACATCTTCATTTTCTTCTCCTTAAAAATTGAACAAATGTGATCTGCCTCAATTCATACACAAGCCTGGGTCAGTAAAAAAACTCAGAGCATCTATATATCCTAAAAACCTAGAAATTTTATTTGACCTATATTTGATGCAGAGCAGACTTATATCATAATTCACTGTCATCACCAATCTTGATACTTAAACTCTGTGAATCAGTTAATAAGATTACAAATATATCCCAAATCATATTAGAACAATGCAACATAAATGAAACCACCTTAGTATTAATAAAAGTTATAAAGCCACACATTATCTATTTTTTATTTGTAAACATCTGGTTTTAAAATTGGGCAGGGTGAATAAATATTAAAGTATAAAAATCAGTAATACTGATTTCAAATTGTCGCTAAACAGCCTACGCTAATCTGGACAGCCAGATTAAACCTCTCAGGCTTTTATAATTATTCATTTATTTTAATCATAGATTATGCCAATATTTTTGAGGATTATATTTAGAATATTTCTGGATTGATTATTTAGGTCTGATGAAAATAACTTTCAAACTTTCTGATATAATTCTACTATTTTTTATCAACAGGTCATTTTAATGTTTTATGTGGTTTATTTTGAGACTGATGCTGCATTCAATGAATTATGCGAATGTATTATAGATTACCTTTATAAACATGGTGACATACTTAAAACACAGATAAAGAATTAATCATTTCCTCTGATGGCCTTACACTATCATTAATGCATCGAAGAAGAAATATACTATTTGCCAATAACGATTATAATGCAACATTTACTTATTGTATCTGGGTCGACATTACAAGCTCTTATGAAAGCTGGGCAGATGATCTCATGTTATTTATTAAGTATATCCTAAACATTTACAAAGGTGATTTTGTGCTTGAATCCAATGGCGAAAAACCGTTTGTGATGCGAAAGAATGATCTTTTATATATAGATAAAATTGCAGGTTCTAAAGAAGAATTTCCATATCATTTATTAGAAACTCATTATAGGGAGAAAAAGTTAACATGGGATTAGATACTTTTTAATATATTTACTATTAAGGAAACATTATGCAGATGATCATAGGGTGGGTTTAATTATTTTCGGGGATCTCTTTATCTTTTTCAGATAATTTCATCCATCAATTTTTCACTGGCACAGATACTCGGTATTCAGGAAAGATCAGACTCCTCTGATACACTTTTACTAAGACCTGAACGCTATACAGCTTACTGGGATCTTCTGTCTTTATTATGGCTGCCTGTTGCCGGATACCTAATGATTATTAATCATTATTTATGGCTCGTACTACTTCTAGCTGGAGGCTCTATATATTTAGATACAGCCGCAGAGAAGCATTAAAGAACCTTAGTTTATAACATGAAGGCGTTAAAACTGGCGCCACTAACGAGCAGCAATTCTTTTTTTCAACCTATATACTTATGTTGATGATTGCAATTTTTGTTATCATCTATTCAATCCGTCACTTAATCATTTGCTAATTGAACAGGAAAATCAGTTTGAGCCAGGACAGTTACATTTACTTACCTCAAAAAGCATTCCCTGATAATGCGTGGCGCGAGATCACTCATCATTTTTCTGCAACAAGTCTATCTATAAATGAATGGCTAATTTGTACTGATGATGGAAATATATGGCTAGACTTAAAAACTGTTGAACACACTCATATACACAGCACTTCATACTGCTGGGAAATAGGTATTCATTATAGCGCTCCATATGGTGCAAGCAAACTATGGACAGCATTAAGCGTCGCCTATTATTGCGTTACATTTTTAGATGACTCAGTCTATCATGAGCCTTCTGGTCAAATAAAAATAAGGGATACGGATGGAATCATAGAATTTTCAAATTCGTTTATATTTAAATATTGCAGCCTGCAGAAATTAGCTAAATTAGGAGTACTTGATTCGCAGGAAAAATTAACCCTTGATTAAAATAGCCATCCGGTTAGATAAATGGAATTAAAAACTAAGCGCCTTTTATTAAGGCAATGGCACGATAAAGACTTACCTGAATTCGCCTGTTTAAACGCAGATTCAGCTGTTATGAAGTACTATCCCAATACCTTAAACTCACAACAAAGTAATGCAATAGCTGAAAAACTAAGAGCCTTAATTTCTGAAAGAGGCTGGGGACTATGGGCTGTAGAAACCCTGAGCGATAATGAATTTATTGGCTTCGTCGGCTTACACAAACCTGTTCACGAACTGCCGTGTACCCCCTGTATTGAAATTGGCTGGAGATTGGCCAGGGAACACTGGGGAAATGGATATGCAACTGAAGCGGCAATTGCATCTGTTAATTTTGGTTTTGAAGAGCTTGATCTTTCTGAAATTTTTTCATTCACATCGGTTACAAATACAAAATCCCGAAAGGTAATGGAACGCCTGAGAATGATTAATCAGAATATGAACTTTGAACATCCTGTTATTCCCGAAGCCAGCCCACTTCGGGAACATGTTTTATATAGACTGAGCCGGGACTACTGGATGAAAAATTACACATAATCCCACCACTAAAACTATCGCATCGTAACCAGCTCTTCCGAACTGGTTGGGTGAATGGCTACTGTATCATCAAAGTCTTTCTTGGTTGCGCCCATGCGCATTGCAACTGCAAATCCCTGCAACATTTCATCCGCACCCGGGCCGATTATATGACATCCAACTACTTTTTCCTGGGCTCCAGTACAAACCAGTTTCATCGCGGTTTTTACTTCATGACTGGTCATCGAATTATACATAGCGGTAAATCTAGTTTGATATATTTTTACCCCATCACCGTATTTATTGCGCGCCTCACCTTCCGTTAACCCGACTGTACCTATTGGCGGATGACTAAAAACAACCGTTGAAATAAATTTGTAATCTAAATGGCGGTCGGGTTGATTATTGTAAAGCCTGTCACCTAATCGCCTGCCCGCTGCAATGGCTACTGGTGTTAATGGTGCACGACCGGTTACATCACCAAGGGCAAAAATATTCTTTACATTGGTGTTCTGGTAAACATCCGTTGTGATATATCCATCTTTATCCTGCTCTAATTTTAGCGCATCCAGATTCATGCCCTGGGTATTCGGATGCCGACCAATTGCCCAGATCACTTCTGAAAACCCAGTGTTTTTATTTCCTTTGTCATCGCACAAACTCAACGTTCCATCGTCTTCTTTTTTAATTTCTTTAATTTGCGTACGCGGCATTATATCAACGCCCTGATCGAGCATTTCTTCCAGTAATGTTTCACGTAACATAGCATCAAACGAACGAAGTAAATGCTCTTTACGCAGATACATGCACACATCACTGCCCAACGCATTTAGTACACCGGCCAATTCAACGGCGATGTACCCGGAGCCAATGATAGCAACTTTTTTTGGGCATTCTTTTAGTGCGAAAAAACCATCGGAGGTCAGACCAAGCTCAGCCCCGGGAATATCCGGCACACTTGGGGTGGTTCCAGGTGATACAACGATATTTTCTGCTGTGACCTGTTTACCATCGATATCGAGCGTATGTTCGTCAATAAAAGATGCAAAACCAACCAGCTCATCGATATTCGAGTCTTTTAAATAATTATGATACCAGTCATTAATTCCGGAAATATAATTTTCCCGTTTTGTCACCAGATGATTCCAGTCAAAATCTTTATTCTCAATTTTAAATCCGTAATCTTTTGCATCGCTTAACGCATGTGACAGATTAGCCCCGTACCACATGATTTTTTTAGGCACACAGCCTACATTCACACAGGTTCCACCCATCTTACCACTTTCAACTACCGCACACTTTGCACCATAAACCGCAGCTCGCTCAACCACAGATATACCGCCGCTACCCGCACCAATCGCAATTAAGTCATAATCGTATTTTTCTGACATGATAAAACCTGTAGTGATCTATTAATTTAAGTCGGGTAATATACCAGCACATCAACCATTGGAACACCCCGTTATAATGTTGTTATTTGAATTACTCAAAAAACTCAGCCCCTTTCCACGCTATCAATTTGTCATTGATCGTTTGGAACAATATAGCCTGCTTATTCGACTCGACCGCCCTATCGGCATCTACCTGCTACTCTGGCCTACGCTTTGGGCCCTGTGGATTGCTGCCAAAGGCGTGCCAGACATGCTGGTACTGGCGGTGTTTGTAGCCGGGGTGTTTCTGATGCGCTCTGCGGGTTGCGCCATTAATGATTTCGCTGACCGTGACATCGATCCACATGTCGAACGCACCAAAGACCGACCACTGGCTGCCGGGCGAATTAGCAGCAAAGAAGCACTGGTTGTTTTTGCCAGTCTTTCAATTACTGCATTTTCACTGGTTTTATTTATGAATACGCTGACAATTTATATGAGCTTTGTAGGCGTCATCCTTGCCGCCAGCTACCCGTTTGCCAAGCGTTATCATTATATGCCCCAGGTGCATTTAGGTGCTGCATTCGGCTGGGCCGCACCCATGGCATTTACCGCGCAGGCAAATGAAATTACCGTGGTCACCTGGCTTATTTTTATGGCAACGGTTTTATGGGCCACTGCTTATGACACCATGTATGCAATGGCAGATCGTGAAGATGATTTAAAAATTGGCGTAAAATCTACGGCAATTTTATTTGGCGAAGCTGACAGGTTAATTATTGGGTTATTGCAGATACTTATGATTTTCGATTTGTTACTCATTGGAAACATTTCGAATCTCGGGCTTTATTATTACGCAGGGATAATGGTTGCGAGCGGCCTGGCTATTTATCAACAAATTTTAATTAAGGATCGTGACCGACTGAAATGTATTCAGGCGTTTTTAAATAATAACTGGTTTGGGCTGGTTGTATTTATTGGGATCTTTGTGGATTACTGGGTCTGATTTTTTTTAGTTTTTTATGTTATTTAATTTGGCTAAAAATTTTAAAGCTTTAAATTTCCCCCAGCCCCTCTTTTTCTAAGAGGGGAGTATGTTACCTGCCTCTTGTTATAGGAGGGGAGTATATTACCTCCCCCTTTGTAAAAGGGAATGCAAATATATTTAACAGCTAACAGCTTCATCATGAAAATTAATTAAGTTACTGAGGGGGATTTAAACGCTTTCAGCTAAACCAGCACAAAACACACCACTCAAACATCAACTGTATTAAACTCACCCGGCTGTAAAGCCCCCAATGCCCACTCCCCAATTTTACAGCGCACTAATCTTAACGTTGGAAACCCCACCGCAGCCGTCATCCTTCTCACCTGCCTGTTACGCCCTTCACTTATGGTCAATTCTAACCAACTGGTTGGAATATTTTTTCTAAACCTTACGGGTGGATTCCTTTCCCATAAGCCTTCTGGCTCTGCTATCAATCTGGCCTGCGCCGGTTTTGTTTTTCCGTCTTTTAGCAATACACCTTTTTTTAACTGCTCGATAGCTTCTTCTGTAATTTCTTTATCCACTTGCACCCAGTAGGTTTTTTTCATTTTATTTTTAGGGTTGGCGATTTTATGTTGTAACTTTCCATCATCGGTTAACAACAGCAAACCCTCTGAATCATGATCTAAACGTCCCGCAGGGTATATATTTTTTATAGAAATATATTCCGCCAAACTCTGATATTTTTCATGTGGACTAAATTGACAAATTACACCGAAGGGCTTATTAAATAAAATTAGCTGACTCATATTTTACAATTGTAACCAACGTTTTCTGCGCTGCTCACTGACATTTAACTGATCAAACAATGTATGAAATTCATCCGCATCAGGAATACCCTGCCAACGAATCGACTGATCGTGATTATCAAACACCGCATCGGTTACAATTTCGGTGAGTCGTTTATTGGTGGGCAATATCGCCTGATGCTCTTCTACTAAATTTTGTATCCTTGCAGAACCACGAAATTTCATTTTGGAAATATTTTCTATGTTTTCTAAAATATCGTCAACGTTATTAAATTTATTTAATAAATTTGAAGCCATTTTATATCCGACACCGGGAATACCCGGAATGTTATCAACCTTATCACCTGCCAGTGCCAGTAGGTCGGCGATTTTTTCCGGCTTAACTCCAAACTGCTTTTCCACACCTTTGTAATTTAATACGTTACTGCGCGCAAAATCCCACCAGGCATCACGCTCGCCTAACACCAGCTGGGTTAAATCTTTATCGGCACTAACAATGGTTATATCAAATCCTTCATTTCTTAATCGAGTGGCCAGGGTGCCGATAATATCATCAGCTTCAAAACGGTTACTGCCAAATTCAGGAATGCCCATCGCACGACAAAATTCCCGGCAATAGCGGAACTGGGTTTTTAATTCTTCCGGAGCCGGAGGACGATTGGCTTTGTACTCTGAAAATATTTCACGCCGGTAGGAATTGGTCTGATGCGCATCGAAAGCGCAGGCAATATAATCGGGTTGCTTTTGTTCAATCAGTTGATATAAAAATTCGGTAAAACCGTATACCGCATTGCTGGGGTTGCCATCAATATCGGTAATGGCGTCGTCGAAGACATGCCAGCCACGAAAAATATAAATACTGGAGTCGATTAAATAGGCGCGTTTGGTCATGGGGCATTTTAACCTGAAACAAGCTTACTAATCACTTTAAAAAAGACTACACGGACATAGAAATTCAATAATTACTGACAGACAACTGCCCATATCTGTCATTCTTATGGCTCCATTCGCATTGCTTTTCAACATCCAAAGCCAACGCTTGCAATGATTAATTTTATAGAACTACAGACTAGCCAGCGTGAGCATATCTTTTCTAACCGCTGCCACTGAGTTTTCAAAGTTTGTCTGCTCACTTTCATTCAGCTCGATGCTGATAATTTTTTCCATGCCGTCTTTACCGAGCACACAGGGTACACCTATCGCCAGCTCATCACAGCCATATTCGTTTTGCACAATCGCAACAGTGGGTACAATTCGTTTTCTGTCATTCACAATAGCATCGACCATTGCAGCAACGGCAGCGGCGGGCGCATCAAATGCGCTACTGTTCTGGCGCAGGGCTAAAATTTCTGCGCCGCCATTGCGTGTGCGGGTGACAATGTCATCTATAGTTTTCTGATCTATAAAATTGCTGACAGGAATTCCGGAAATGGTTGTGTAGCGCATCATGGGCACCATGGAATCACCATGACCACCCAGCACCATGGCATCGATATCGAGTGCGGAGTAACCGGTTTCCATGGCGATAAAACTGGCCATGCGGGTTGAGTCGAGCACACCGGCCTGACCAAAAATGCGACTGCGATCCCAGCCGGTTTTTTGAAATGCCCGGTAGGTTAAAATATCCACCGGATTTGATACGAATAACATTTTACTGTCAGGCGCATATTTTAATGTGTTTTCAATAATGCTATCGGTCACCCGCACATTGGTTTCGAGCACATCGGAACGTGACATACCGGGCTTTCTAGGCACCCCTGCGGTAATGATTATTAGATCGGAATCCGCCATTAGCGCATAATCTGTGCCGCCGGTTAAGCGAGTATCGAAACGAAACAACGGTGCGTCTTCCTGGATATCCAGTGCTGCACCTTCGGCTGCACCTTCACGAATATCGATCAAAACAATTTCACGACAAAGATCTTTTGAGGCAATAAACTGCGCGGTGGATTCACCGACTCGACCCGCACCAACCACTGTGATTTTTTTCATGTGAGCTCCCTGTACGTCTTTCTGCTAAAAGTTATTTTTAGTTTAACTATAAGTTTAGACTAAATTTTATACCGAAGTTCTTCGCCGTGCACATTCAATAACGATCAGTTTATTTCAACACATCATTCATGATGATGCTTGGAAACACCACTTTCAATTGCCGCCTGTGCAACCGCCGCGGGCACTCGCTCTATGAGTCGCGGGTCTACCGGTTTGGGAATAATATACTCCGGGCCGAATTCCAGCTTATCTAAACCGTAGGCATTGAGTACCGACTTAGGTACCGGATCTTTTGCCAGGCTGCGAATTTCATTAACCGCCGCGATGTGCATTTCCTGTGTGATAGTAGTTGCACCCGCATCTAAAGCGCCACGGAAAATGTACGGGAAACCCAGCACATTATTAACCTGGTTTGGGTAATCACTACGCCCGGTCGCCATAATTAAATCGTCACGGGTCTGCTTTGCAAGCTGAGGGTCTATTTCTGGCGTCGGGTTAGACAGGGCAAACACGATGGGTTTGGGGGCCATGGCTAAAACCATTTCCGGGGTGAGTAAATTCGGGCCGGACACGCCAATAAAAACATCCGCATCCTGCATAGCATCTAGCGCACTTCGACGCTCTGTTTTAACCGCGAACTCCGCCTTATAAATATTTAAATCATCGCGACCGGTGTGAATCACCCCTTTGCGATCGAGCAACACCATATTCTCTTTGCTGATACCCAGCCCTTCCAGTAAACGCATCGATGCAATACCAGCCGCACCAGCGCCCATGCAAACAATTTTTGCGTCTTCGGCTTTCTTGCCCTGAATATCCAACGCATTGAGCAAGCCCGCTGCAATAATAATAGCGGTGCCGTGCTGATCATCATGAAACACCGGAATATCGAGCATGCTATCTAGCGTACGTTCAATTTCAAAACACTCCGGGGCTTTTATGTCTTCTAAATTAATACCACCAAAGGTTGGGGAAATACGCGCAACCGTTTCAATAAAATCTTTAGGGATGTCTGCTTGCACTTCAATATCAAAAACATCAATATTGGAAAAACGTTTAAATAAAACCGCCTTGCCTTCCATTACCGGCTTACCCGCCAGTGCACCCACATTGCCCAGCCCTAAAACTGCACTGCCATTGGTGATCACCCCAACCAGATTTCCCTTGGCGGTATAGTCGTAGGCCATTTCGGGATCATCCGCAATAGCTCGCACCGGCTCAGCTACACCGGGTGTGTATGCCAGGGACAAATCATCCTGGGTGTTACAGGGTTTAGTAATATCGGTACCGATTTTTCCGGGAGATGGAAACCGATGGTAATCGAGTGCGCGCTTTTTATCTGCTTCGTTCATTATTGTCTTCTTGATTTATATTTTGTTTAAATCTGGGCAGATTTAAACCTTTAAAATTAACTGCGTTAGTTTAGCACTTTAATCGCATCTGGATGGCGTAGGCGTATAATAAATTCGGGTTTATTATGTTCACCCTTCGCTGATTTTTTAAGATGCAGCCAGCCACGAATTTCTATATTTTTATTTTCCAGCGAACCCAGCATGTGAGCATTAAAATTCGGCAAATCAAAGCGACGAATTTTAATCTCGACACGGTTATCCAGAAACAGGGTCAGCCGATTATGACTCTGCCAGATGCGCGTTACCTTACCCTGCAGGCGGTGAAAGCCATCACTGGATCTAGTTAATTCTCCGCTGCGCTTCAGTTGATACTGGGGAAGCTTCCAGATGCCCAATTTCTGTTTAATCGCCAGCGCTTCCTGCTGCTGATAACAATCACTCATGCTGTCATTGGGGGGTGTTGTAAAGGCAATGGCGCGACCCTGCGAAATTAACGCGGCCTGCAGATTTTTTCCATTCGGTAAATACACATGAGCCAGGGTGCGCTGGTAGCGATCGAAACGCTGCGGCCCGAACGCTAACCCAACGCGTTGCTTCGACTGAAGTAACAACTGCTTTAATGTAGCTTTTGCCTGCTCACCACTGTGTTTGATATCTTCAGCGATATGCCCATGCCTGGAAAATATTTCTGGTGTATCTATGCCCATAAGCCTGACTTTACGGCCATCTTCCAGTTGCAGGGTATCTCCGTCATAGACATAATTAACCCGCACGCTCTCATCTATTTGCTGGGGCGGACACACACTGGCGCGGCCAGCTTTAGCATGGCTGACTGCAAAGGCACTAAAAATCAGCGCATAAAAAAAGGCGCTGAACAACAGCGCCTTTTTTAACAAATACATTTTAAGTTGCAAAGAATTACTTCTTGCCACCAAAACGCTTGTGGAATTTATCTATCTGACCCGCAGAGTCTAAAATCTTCTGCTTGCCTGTAAAGAAAGGATGACATTGCGAACACACCTCTATTGAGAGCGCATCTTTTGCATAAGTCGAACGCGTGTCAAATGTATTGCCACAGCTGCAGCTAACTTTAACATCGTGATAATTTGGGTGTATATCTGGTCTCATGTCGAGATCCTCATAGCCTTGATACCGTAAAGAGCCGCGTATACTACTCGTTTAATCGTTAATCGGCAAGGGGTATCACAGAGTTTTTCATGCTAAAATCCAGTTTCTCACCATAAACTGTGGTGCAGGCTTTAAACAGGGCCTGAGAGGCCGCACTAAATAGGAGTTGATGGGTGAATTTTTTTTTAAAATTATTATTAAAAGCCGGAATAACCCTGGGAGTTATGTTTATCGGGTATAAATATATTCTCACCGGTGGCATTGGATTTCAGATACCTGGCATGCAAGGCGCCGCCAGTAAAGCAGAGAAAGGTTTAAGCGAGCTGGGTAATGCGGTGGTGGATAAAGAGGTCACGGTATATCAGTGGGTTGACGCCCAGGGGCAGACCCATTACGGAAGCACCCCCCCCACAGGACAGGGAAATTACGAAAAAAAGGCCATTCATACCAGCACCAATGTGATGAACGCACAAAAAATCGCCGAGGAAGAAGAACAGGAAGAAACCCAGAAATCCCGCGTTTCAAAGGTCGGTAGCGTTTACTCACCTGAAGGCGTAAAGGATCTAATGGAAGATGCGAAGAACACCTCCAAATTATTAGAAGAGCGAGCGGCAGAACAGAAAAAAATGCTTGAAGAACTGTAGGCTTGAAGAGCTGTAGGCTGGAACAAAGCCAGGTTCATTCATGGTTGCCGCTACAACCTGGTTAAATTCTCTTTAATCTTTTACAAAAACATTCATGATGCCCCCATAGATGGGCGCCATTAACGCTTAATATATAATTTTGAAAATCAAATTATATATTAAGCTTGATCTAAACCGACCGGTCTAGTAAGGTACTCATCATGACCACACAAACCGACACTCGCCAGATCATCCTCGATACCGCAGCCCGGCTTTTTCACCACCAAAGCTATACCGCAGTGGGCGTTGCGTCTATTTGCAAGCAGGCGAATGTTTCAAAAGGCAGCTTTTTTCATTTTTTCAAAAGCAAGCAGGATCTGGCCATCGCGGTGATGCAGCAATTTGAGGAGCAGATTAATAGCACCCTCATTGCAAAATCTTTTACTGAAAAATTAAGCCCATTAAAACGCCTAGAGCAGTTTATTAAAGAATTATATACATTTCAAAAGGCACAGATGAAAGCTGATGGTCACCTGCCGGGTTGTCCGTTTGGAAATATGGCGATGGAGCAGTCGACGCAGGATGAGCTTATTCGCCAAAAAGCCAGCGCCTGTTTAAATGGACTATCACAGCACTTTGCCGGCGCAATAAAAGATGCAATCAAAGCTGGCGAACTTCCCAGGCTAAATGTAAAGGCAACCGCTGATGCCATGGTGAGTTATATTGAAGGCATCCAGCTGCTCGCCAAAACCCGCAATGACCCGGAGCTAATACGTAAGTTAGGCCCGGCCATTTCCAGTATAAAAATACTCTAATTTTATTTCCTGATAAAAACTGAAAACATGATAGTCCCGATAATGAATAAACCACATCAATCACTATACCAACCGGTCAACTAATAAAACAGATATGGAATGCACATGACAACAATCAATAACAGAAGAATTTTACACACCATGTTACGAGTAAGCGATCTGCAACAATCGATTGATTTTTACACCCGGGTAATCGGTATGCATGTTTTACGTATGCTTGACCAGCCCACAGAAAAATACACGCTCGCCTTTCTGGGTTTTGCTGATGAAGCACAAAGTTGCGCGCTTGAACTGACCTACAACTACGACGTGACCCACTATGAAACCGGCACCGCCTATGGCCATATTGCCATTGCTGTTGATAACTGCGAACAGGCCTGTATCGATACAAAAAAACGCGGCGGACATATTTTAAATGGGCCCACTGCACTTAAAGGCTCTGCTGAAGTTATTGCTTTTATTAGTGACCCGGACGGTTACCAAATTGAACTCATTCAACGCCCGGCCCAGCCGCGTTACTCAAACACCATGTCGCAGATAAAATAACATATTTAATCTTCACTACGTGTAAACCACAGGCAAACTTATTAGTAATCATTTGCTTTAAGTTTAAATTTTTATTACCCACGGAGAGAAATATCATGCCATTAAATCTAACTTTAACTGAAGGCGTAATTCCACCCGCAGCAGAAAAACTGGCCATTAAACAACTCACCGATTGCATGCTCAAATGGCATGGACTTGAGGGCAACCAGGTAATGACACCCAATATTACCGCCATGATAAACATACAGCCTAAAGGCTCAACTTACTCGGGTGGCGAGGCATTTTCAGGTGCCTGGGTAGAATGGAAAACACCCTCGTTTGCATTTGCTGATGAGGATATACAACGAGGATATTTTGAAGATGCCACCAATATTATTCACACACTATCCGGTGGCAAACAGCCCAAAAATCATATATACATTAATGTTGTACATACAGTAGATGGGGCATGGAATCTGGATGGACGTGCCATGACAAATACAGAAATGGGAGAAGCTATATCCCGTGGCTAATTTTTCAGGGCTAATCTTTCGAGATTAAATTTATTTTGCACTTCAGAGTTAAGCCCCCTTAATATCTAAGGTGGGCTTAATTTTTTATAAATCCTCACAATTACCAAATACTTTATCGGCGACCAAACAAATTTTACTTTTATCTAAGTTACAGAGCTGCGGCTACAAACATGTTGGATAGAACATATTATTACTGCCGGATATTCGATTATTAAATAATATAAGTCTATTTGGATGATTTATTTTTTGCGTGAAGACTTCATTTGTGTCTGAATGATAATTTGTGCATATCCGTACAGACCATTTGAAACCGACTTTATATGTTGCTCAATTTCCGACCGATTGATACTTAAGCGCATTAACTCATTAGCTGCTACTTTTTCTGAAAACTTTATCTGATGCTGGTCTGAAGCAAATATAAAAAGGTTCTCCCTGCCGAATGGTGCCTGCACCTGAAACTTAAACACGGAATCCTCTGCGGGAAACGGCATATAATATCCCGCATTAAAAAAATGACTGGGCTGTGCCTTGCTGGGCAATATCTGAAAAATATTTTTCTTTGCATCCTGATAAAACGCATAAATATAAGCTGAATGATCTAGACTAATAAAAAATGAAATTAGATCATTTTCTACAAAAACCTGCTGGTCTCCCAAATGACTAGTGATTTCAATTTTGACAGTTTGCTTATTTGCTGCCCCCTCATTTAATCTTTCCTGGCTTAAAATTTCCTGCGCATTAATATTACCTGACAGGCATAACCATAAAATTATTCCACCGCAAAAATAGCGAAATAATAGCGCACAGGATTTCAACATATTTATTGACAGATTGGGTTGAATTTTCATCAAAGTGTAAAGCTATGGTTATAACCAACAAACAGTGCATTGATAGAATAATCCTGCTTAGTGTTATCAAGATACTCAAAGTTATACGAACGGAACCTTAAACCAAAATTGAGACTGCCATTTTGTGCCAACTGATAAACAGCACCTACTTCCAGAGCACCACTACTGCCCTTCCCAACCTTAACATCCGAGGAATCTTTTATGTCACCCCTTCCAACAAAACCCGCCGAACCGAATAATGTAAAATCACCCTTTAATGGAATAAAGCCGGTAACGCCAAAACCCAGGCCACTAAAGTCCTGTTCATAATTATTATTGGCCCAGACATTATTTACATTTTTTAAATCCACAAACAAAGAAACATGATCCCAGAAATAATAACCCGCGAGTAAATCAAACTCCCTGTGCTCAATGCTTGTGTTACTCACACTGACTCTGCCGCTTTGGGTAAACTGATCCGGTGCAGTACCCTTAAATTTATAATCACCACTTTGCAAACTCAAAGCAGTATAAAACTTATCCTGACTATAGGCTGCACTAAATGCTAACTGGCCGCCTTCATCACTATTAAAACTGCCCGCCACTGAACCATTATCACCCTGCCAGCCAGCACCCAGCAACTTTGCACCTATGGTGATATGCTGATCCGCATTTGCCGGTGTTAAGACAAAAATATTAACCAGCAATATAAATAAACGTTTTTTAAAATTCATAATTTAACTCATTATTGTTATAACGTTGGAATCGGAAGAATTTCCTGACGTTCACGATTACTTGATGGCGTTGAAACATTAGCGGGTTTTTCTGGGGCAGACGGATTTTCATTGCCCTGCTTTAAATTCACCTTAACCTTCACCTTATCCAGGGGGACACCATTCACTTCTAAATCAACTTTAATAAATATAAATTCACCCAGCTCATCACCGGCACCCTGTAGCACCCCTGACTCCGGCACCTGATCTACATTATTAGCGACCGCTTTTTCAACATTTGTGGAAAGCTCACTCAGGGTCAACATGGGGCGATCATTATTTTTAAGTTCATTAAGAAAAAAATAAGTGAATGGCGAATGCTCGGAGGAGCGATAATTATCATCAACAAATTCAAGTCCACCTGCCGCCATTATTTGCACACTTTTTTTATTAGAAACTTTTTTATAATATTGTTCGCTATCCTCCACCGCGGAAATCCCCCGTGTACCTCTGCGCAATAAACTACCACTGAAGCAAGAGTCGGAAACCAGCAGGGTATGTTTAGCTCGGGACGCGATGGTGGTAAGCTCATCACGAATGGTTGAGTTGCGTAAAAAAGTGGTGTTATCTGTACCCTTTGCATCAACCGGCACCCAGAAGCCCCGTTGCGTATCCGCTTCCATAAAACCATGACCGGCGTAATACACCAGCACATTATCATTGGGCAACACCTTTTTTGAAAGGTCTTCAAACGCGTGCAGCACTTCACGGCGGGTTGCATTTTCCAGAAGTTGCACATCGCTAAAACCATAAGTATTTTGCAACAGATTTTTTACCGCACGGGCATCGGACACGGCGGTAGTCAATGGTTTCCAACGACCATCTTCATCCTGGTAACTATCATTACCAATGATTAATGCACGGTAAACACTTTTATTAAAAGGCGAAACACTTTTACTCGCTACCTGTTTGAGGGCAATACCGCGGTGGTTTTCTGCCTGCACTGAAAATGCCAGTGCATGGCAAAAAGTAAACATAGCGAAAATCACCGGGTACCTGCTGAAACTCATCTTATTTACCTTTCGTTGTTTCATTGATTACAAACCCGCCCTTTGCAATAAAGTCACGCTGATCATTTGTTTCACCGGATAGTTTCCATTCATAACGATGAAAAATAGATGCCAGCTCCAGAGTGATAACCGCAAATGTTTCCTGTGTTGTTATGTTTGCAAGCTCCACCTTATTACCATTTTCAAACATTTCTAAACGCAAAGTATAGGTCGCCGCATCCGCGACTGGTGGCCAGCGAAGTGTAAAGCGACCATCATCAGAAACGCTCACCTGCAATCCATCATAAGTTTTGGTTAACTGATCTGTTCTACTAAAAAAACCAATTCCCGGTATTGCGTCTTTTGAACTGAACTGAATCACCGGATTATCCTGATAACTGGCCAGGGTAAAGTTTATTTTTTCGGCATCAGTGTCATTATATAAATTAACACTTAACACTGCTAATAATGCGGCGGCCACCGGCACACTTAACCAGACAGGTGTTTGAAAAGACAACAGGGTTTTAATTTGATTAAAAACATTCGCAGCATATTTAAATTTATTTAAGTTTGCACTTTTACCCTCCGCTGCATCCGTTGGTTCAATTAAAACTTTCTGACTGGCCGATTTATGACTGGCATAATGCAATGCGGCTTTCATGGCAGCGGGGCTTTGCTCGAGCAATGTTTTTATTTTTTGCGCTGCGCTTTCATCCAGCGCACCATCAACGTAATCCGTAATTTGCTGATGCTGATGTTCACTCAATGAGTCATTTATCTGCAGTTGCGAAATACTCTGCAGGCTTTGCACACTGTCCGCCAGATTACGACACTCGGCACATTGTGCAAGGTGCAGGCGTAAACCACTGAACTCAACAGCTGCTGTGTTATTCAGGTAGTTTTTAATTTCGTCAAGTTCGGGGTGTTGGCTCACATACATACTCGTTTAATTCTGTGTTATATTTAAACAAGACAACAAAAAAATTGTTATTTGAAAATATTTATTCATTCATCAGCAGGGCAAGTTTTTGCAGGGTTTTGCGGCGAAAATAATACAACTGCTGGCGGTTGGTTTGTTCAGCAGCGACTCCGGGTTTTAACCTAATTTGCATTTGTCGCAGGGCACTGAGCACATCCTGTGCATCTTGCTCTTCAATTATTAATGCTTCCAGAACAAACTGTTCTGCTGGTAATAATTTTGACCAGGCCTGTTGCATGTACCGTTTGACCTGCGCTTTATCCTGTTGCTGTTCAGGGGTTTCCTCATCGATCGCAAATTCCAGTTCGGCAACACCTGAGTCAGCCTCATCATTTATCTGGCTCATGGAAACCGATTTTGGTGGATCCAGCAGATGCAGACGTTTTCTGTCTGTTAACAAAATAATAATTTGCTGCATCAGGGTTTCAACCTCCATCAGTGAGCGACCTGTTTTTTGTGCCATAAACTCACTGTTTTCGCCATTTCTCATGGCGTAAAAAATCTTAGCCGCATCTGGTGACAATGCCTGAATATAGGTTGGTACATGCACCTTGCGAGCAAAACGCCAGTCTTTCCAACGCTCGTAAAATGGCAGGGAATTAGCGATCTGGTAAAAATAATCAAACAGTCTGGCGCCATTGTTAGCCTGATATTTTAGCAGGCGTTTTTCCTGACACAGATCATTCAGCATCCAGCCATAGCTGGCATTGCCCCACTCACACCAGGCAACATCGTTGCGCTGTGCACCCATGGGGGGCTTCAGGGTGCAACGATAAAGGTACTGGTTTTCGTTGCAAAAGCGTTTGCAGAACCGCGATGTGTGATAATCGATCAACGGATGCGCCAGTGCATTTACCGCTTCACGCGCCTGCTTATCGCCACCGGCGGCGAGCCGAGACAATGCAAGCTGATCTTCACTCGATGCTGTCTGCGGTGTGTGTTGAGCGCTATTATTCAATTTCCAGCCTGATTAAAAATACTGAGTACTTAAAGAGTGTACCTGGTTCCTGGGGATTATTCTGTGCCTGGTTACACGGGCTAATAAAGAAACCATCCCTGCACCATATTCTGATTAATATGTAACGCCAACCCAAATTCATCATAGGCCAGGTAATCCCCACTTAACATATGTAACTGTCTATCGGGCACACCCAGTGCCTTCAGGGGCCTATCCGCTTCATCACCGATGGATAGTAAATTTTCAATCGAGCCATTATTTTGCTGCCAGGCATTAATAATTTTCCCCCTGCCACTGCCACTGACAATAAAATGACTGCCATCCGGGTTTCTCAACAGACTGAATTTTTCGCCCTCAATCCACAACACACTATTAACTGTGTTGACGGTTTTAATTTTATCGTTAGCCTTTAATTTAGCCATTGGATTTATTTTATCTCCAAGACGATAGCCCTGTACATTTAAGGCTCGAGATAAGGTATTTGAAACCGTAGGCCGGCTTGAGCGTATTTGCTGTAGCGCCATGCGAAACAATAACGAATTACCGGAGGTTTTGCCATAATGTGCCAGCGCTTTCCAGCGCTCCATTGCCTCACTACTGTTGCCAAGAAAACGAGCATTGGCAGCACTATTATAAAAGGCACTGTAAATTAACAGGTTTTGTGAGAGCCCCGCCTTGCGCTTTGCATTAAATAACTGTCCGCGCAGCTCGCCAAATTCTTTTTCAGCCTGCGCGGGTTTACCCTCAATCGCCCGAGTCATTGCCAGCATTAAACTTGCCGCCGCATCCTCGCCAAAGCGGGGAATATAACTACCCTGCAGCACACCGCGCACCATGTAAGTGTTGCTGGCAATCAGGTAGGCATTGGCGAGCATCAGGTAAGTTTTTCGGTGGTTAGGCTCCAGGTCGATTGCCTTTTTAAGCTGCTTCACCGCCTGCTCTACCCGTTGCTGTATCTGTTGCTTCTGGTGTTCACCCTGATCTGCTGAGCCACGTTTTGCCGCCTGGCTGCCGCGCGCTTGCGCCAGCGCAGAGGCATCCAGAATTAACGGGTAGTAAAATGCCGGTTGTTTGATATCTCCCTGTTTTAACAGGGCCTGCTGAACTTCTATGGCCTCTGCCAGATAGGTCATGGCTAGCGCTGTCAACACAGGGCGGCTTGGATAGTCGCGCCCGAAGACGGTAAAATAATGGCGGGCTTGCGGGTATTTACGTGCCACAAATGCCTGCACCCCCATTTGATACAGGGTCGCCTGGGAGGCCACATTATCCAGCTGCACCTGAGCGCGCAGGGCACGGGTCTTGGCCTGAGCACAGGCCTGCTTGAGTTGTGTATTAGAATTATTTTTACAGGAGTTTTCCCAGATGCTTTCAACCCAACGGGTAAAAAAGTCTTTTTTATCCAGCACCTGGTAGGGGTCATAGCCGACGCTGGCCATCAGGGTCAATCCATCGTGATCCGCCTGGGCTTCTTTTTGCTCAAGTTGCTGCAGCTGATGCGCATCAAGACTTAAACCGCGCAAAATATTTTTTTGCGTACCCGGACTCTGCCCACCCACCATGCGAAAAAATCGCTGGTGCCACAGGTCATCGGCTCGCTGATGGGCCAGCTCATGGGCCAGCACAAACGCCAGCAGATGCTGACCCCGCTCACGCCCGTATTGCATGCATATTTCTATGGCATGTCGGCTCAGCAATATATTGCCATCAGACAGTGAAGCGGCCCAGGGGCCAATTTTTGAATCCACCACCGTCAGGCCCGGCTCCAGGCGTGAACTATCCCAGGCCCGCAACAACACCGAAAAAATGTCATGGGTCTGTTTTACCAACACATCGTCTTGCGCGGAAAGGGTATGTGATTTCCAGTATGTAATGGACTGTCGAGGGTCTTCTGGTGGAATTAATTCTGCACCTTGAATAGTTCCGGCACGACTTAACAGCCCGCCGCTAAGGCAGGTTATGATTAGTAAATATTTTAATGTGTGCCTGCTAAATGTCACGGTAAATGCCATCAGTTAAGTTTCTTTAATCTGTTTATCATTAGACACCAACTCATTCACTATTTGAGAAATTATTAAATATATTTTTAAAACTGATTTTTTAAAGCCATTCAGCAACTTCTTTTCAAATATTCAAACACTCCGTGTCTCTTCCTTTACAAACTCAATTTAATCACAAAAATGCGAGGCGTATTTAATAACCGCTTTGCACAAGGAGAACACAATGTTAACAACTAAAACATGGCTTCCAGTATTAATGGCAGGTAGTGTCTTTTTATCCGCATGTAGCAGCAATGAAGATGGCGCAGGTACTCTCCCAAATGCAATTACCCTGGACATGCATATACCCGACAGTATGACTGGTGGTGAAAATAAAACCCTCAGCAAAAGCAGTTTTGCCAAAGCGGGTAAAGCCCCTTTATCTGCCACCTCTGGTGCTTCAACCGGTCAACCCTGTAGTTTTATTGGCGTTGAAGATGAGGATATTTTTCGCAATGGCTATCAGACAACAAAATTTATGGTCTCCGCAATGGCAACCTGGACCTGCATCGCAGACCTGTTAATTGATGTCTCTGACTTCGTAGCCCACGACGGTAAAATCATTGAAACCGAAAACGATTTTAATGCGGATAACTATGATGCGGATGAGCCCACCCACTACAGTGTCATAGATAACTCTGACACCCAGACAAGCATCTTTTTATACTATGGCTACGGCCGTTCAAACCCACCGATTGCCGGTGAAACACCCCAGTTCTTTATTTCCTGGAGTGAGGATACGGATGGGGTTATCGACGGACGTATGGTGATTGATGGCACGAGTGTTGACTGGGAAGATCACCAGAGCGATGACCCGGTCATGATGCGCATGGATTTCAACTATACAGATAGCCAACAATTTGCAGATATGTTTTTACAGTTTGATGAAGCCAATGTTTGGGCCGATGGTTTTCGCATCGAGATAAAAAAAGACCTTACGGCTAATTCACTTGATAAGGTATTTGAAGCCCGCGGCATGATTGCCATGAAGTCTCAGTTTATTCCTTTAAATGGTATTAGCGAAGTTCCCGACGTGCAGCTTTACAGTGTTTCAGATGGCTTTGGAAACGGCGCTTCGGTGGCAGAATTCCAGAATATTTCTTTCCCCTTACCATTAAATATTTTTACCGCAAATACCCTGGGAAATTATCTGTTAACCAAACGCGACGAATATTATTTTGAATTCGATATGGACTGGGAATACATTAATAAATCCATAACAGACTCCGAGTATCGCGGAGACAGAACGACACCCACAACCGGTGGCACACTAGAACCCTTTGACCCGTCACTGGATTTAATTATCAGCGAACTGTCACTGGATGCGGGTTATTTCAGCGAAACCCAGTGTGCCGACATTGGTGATAACTGCAATGTACTGCTTAATAAAGTGCATGATTATATCAATGGTTTTGCGGCACAGGAAGGCAATCAGGGAACAGAGCCTCAGGACTGGCGTAGTACAGCAATCAACACTGCAGAGCCTTTAGACTCTGTTTATCCAAACGGCGTTGACTGGGACGGCGCCTTTGATTTTAGCTTTACACCTGCGCAGTAAACATCTGCAAATAGAGGGTTACAATTAAAACCATCCGGATTGAAATTCGGGTGGTTTTTTTGATCACCTTATAATTATACGTATTATTTTTTTGCTAAAGATTCATTTTTATTTTCAGGAAAACACATTAATCAAATCATTTAAAAATAAATAACCCTGTCCACTTGCCGCAAATCCATTTTCTTTTCTTTCCAGCAAACCCGCATCAATGGCCTGCTCGCAGCGGGTTAAAATAAGCGCCGATTTAAGGCCGGTATTCTGTTCAAACTCAGATATTTCAAAGCCCTGCTTTAAGCGCAAAGCATTCAGCATAAACTCAAAAACGATTTGATCATCCGCCAGTGTTTCACTACCAGAGGTTTTATTTGACGCACTGGCACTCATATAATCCGCCGGCTTGCGGGTTTGCCAGTAGCGGGTAATATCACCCGTATCTGCGCGGCTGATTTTTCCGTGAGCACCTGCACCTAGTGCCAGATAATCACCAAAGCGCCAGTAATTTAAATTATGCGCACATTGTTTGGTGGTTTTTGCATAGGCGGAAATTTCATATTGAAGATAGCCAGCCTCAGCTAATAATTTCTGACCCTGTTGTTGCAGTTCCCAGACACTTTCATCATCGGGAGTGAGTGGAGGATGACTATAAAAAAATGTATTGGGCTCGATGGTGAGTTGATACCAGGAAATATGTTGGGGACTTAAATCTATCGCCTGCTGCAAATCGCTCAGACCCTGCTCGACACTTTGCCCGGGCAGGCCAAACATTAAATCTAAATTAATATTTTCAAAACCGGCTTTTCGTGCAACTGCTACTGCATTGAGTGCTTCACCCGCGTTATGAATTCGTCCCAGCGCCTGCAGCTTCTCATCATCAAAACTTTGCACGCCAATAGACAGGCGATTAATACCCGCCGCATAAAAACCATTAAATTTTTCCTGCTCAACCGTACCCGGATTCGCCTCCATGGTAACTTCCATATTTGGCAGACAATTTAAATGACTGCGTAGCGTGGCCATTATTTTTTTAATCGATGCCGCAGAAAACAAACTCGGTGTACCACCACCGATAAAAACCGAAACAATACGCCGCCCCCAGATACCCGGCAGTTGATATTCAAGATCTTCTATCAGCGCATTCACATACGCCTCTTCCGGCAAACCCGATTCAAAGGTGTGTGAATTAAAATCACAATAGGGACATTTTTTTACGCACCAGGGTAGATGAATATAAAGAGACAAGGGTGGCAGCGTACTAAATTCAGGCATGACTGTATTTTATTTATCGTAGTGTTGATTGCGCATTAAATAAACCACAAGTACTAGTGCCGGAATGCCCAGTAAGGAAGTATAAATATAAAACACAAAATACCCGTAGACATCAACGACCACTCCGGAAAAACCGGCTATGATTTTTGGAAACAATGTCATCAATGAGCTAAACAGCGCATATTGTGTAGCGGTATAAGCCCGGTTAGTTAAGCTGGATAAATAGGCAATAAACACAGATATTGAAATCCCCCCTGCCAGACTATCCGCGCCAATAACGGTCGCCAACATTATAATATTGGCACCCATGGTGGACAATAATGCAAATAACAGATTGGTCATAATCACCAGCACACCACCCACCAGCATCATGCGCATAATACCAAAATGCATTACCATCACACCGCCAAGTACAGCACCGATTATGGTTAAAAAGAAACCGAATATTTTTGTTACGTCCGCAATATTGGTTAAAGTAAACCCTAAATCCAGATAAAATGGATTTGCCATCACCGCCATTGTGATATCGGTAATACGATAGGTACTGATTAATAATAAAATGAATAATGCATACTTACCTTTGCTTTTAAAAAACTCTACAAACGGGCTGATGACCGCGGCTACAAACCAGTCGGTTATTTTTTGCATTACCCCTTTTACATGGGAAACTTCTTCAACCTTACTAATTAATAATTCTTCACGTGCAAGCGTATCTGTATCTAACTGTCGGGCATGCTCGCGCAGCACAAGGGTCGTTGCTATTCCAACACCCGTTAAAGCCGCCATACTTATGTACGCGACCTGCCAGTTTATAAATTCAGCAATATACAATGCACCGGCACCAGCTGCCAGGGTTGCAAATCGGTACCCTAGAACATACGTTGCAGCCATTGCAGCCTGATACTCATTATCCGCAGACTCTATGCGATAAGCATCAATCACGACATCCTGCGTGGCGGATGAAAAAGCCACAAACAGGGCAAACAGAGCAAACAGCTGTAAATTATTTTGTGGGTTTGTATAGGCCAGCAATAATAACCCGGATGCAATTCCAGACTGTGCCAGCAATAACCAGCCCCGCCGCTGGCCTAATAATTTTGTAAGAAAGGGCAACGGCACGCGATCAACAACCGGCGCCCAGAAAACTTTTACCGAATACATAATGCCAACCCAACTAAAAAAGCCAATCGTTGTGCGGCTGACATTTGCATCGGTTAACCAGGCAGAAAGCGTAGAAAAAACCAGTAAAAAAGGCAGGCCGGCGGAGAACCCCAGAAACAGCATGCCGATAACTTTTGGGCGGGTGTAAACGGTAAATGATTCGCGCCAGCTGTGTTTATGGCTATTTACATTTTCAGGTGTTGGCATTAAATCTATTACTCGCTCAGTGGGGTCGTGTATTTTTCTGCTTATTACAAAACAATTGCTGCTCGCTGCGCATCGTATCGTCGATGCGTCAGCTAAAGCTAACGCCTACACAATAACCGATATATTGTTTATTTTCCTGAACGTCACTCCAGCTCAAAATCATAATCAATAATCAACGGCGCATGATCTGAAAATCGCTCATCTTTATAAATGTGTGTTTTTTTAACGGTTGCGCCGACCTTCGGCGTCACGATCTGATAATCTATACGCCAGCCCGTATTGTTCGCCCAGGCCTGTCCACGATTACTCCACCAGGTATACTCATGAGGTTTCTGGTTGACCACCCGAAACGCATCCACATACCCTACGTCATCAAATAGCTTTGTTAACCAGTCTCTTTCTTCGGGTAAAAAACCGGAATTTTTCTGATTGCTACGCCAGTTTTTTATGTCGATCTGTTTGTGTGCAATATTCCAGTCACCACAAAACACAAACTCACGCCGCTTACGACGCATCTTATGCAGCAGCGGCATAAAGCGATCCATAAAATCAAACTTCAGCGCCTGCCTTTCTTCCGAAGACGAGCCCGAATGCATATATAATGAAATCACGCTGATCTTTGCAAACTCCACTTCGATATATCGCCCTTCCTGATCCACATCATGCATGCCAATGCCCATGTGGACTTTTTTGGGCTTTTGCCGGCAGAAAATCGCCACCCCACTATAGCCTTTTTTCTGTGCATCGTGATAATAACAGTGATACCCCTCGGGATGAAACACCTCATCTTCAAGCTGGTGCTCCTGCGCTTTGGTTTCCTGAATGCACACCACATCGGCATTCTGTTTTTTGAGCCAGTCGAAAAAACCTTTTCGGGCAGCGGCACGGATTCCGTTGGTGTTAACTGATATAATACGCATACAGACAAATATTTTAATAAGTAAATCGACTGTGCATTCTACATGCCACAGAGGATACTGAATAGACAGTAGACGGATAGACCATGAAAGATTATCAGAAAAACTTTATTGAGCTGGCGCTGGAATATGATGTATTAAAGTTTGGTGAATTCAAACTCAAATCCGGTCGGCAAAGCCCCTACTTTTTTAATGCCGGTTTATTCAATACGGGTAGAGCACTCGCCGAAATGGGACGCTGCTACGCCCAGGCGATTGTGGATAGCGGTATAAAATACGACATTTTATTTGGCCCGGCGTATAAAGGCATTCCACTGGTTGCGGTGACCGCTATGGCACTGCAGATAGACCACGGCCTTGATATTCCCTATGCATTTAATCGTAAGGAAGCCAAAGACCACGGCGAAGGAGGCTCAATTGTGGGCACTAAAATTGAAGGTCAGGTACTGATACTCGATGATGTGATTACTGCAGGCACGGCGATTCGTGAAGCTATTGATATTATTGACCATAACAATGGTACTGCCGTAGGCATTTTGATTGCACTGGATCGGCAGGAAAAAGGTACCGGGGATCGTTCAGCCGTGCAGGAACTGCACGAGGACTATGGCCTGCAAGTGTTGAGCATTGTCGGCATGGAGCATTTAATACAGTACCTGCAAAGCAAGGGTGATGAAGAAATGCTGGATGCGATGCAGTTTTATCGCACGCAGTACGGAGTTAAACGCTAAGGTAACTGGTAAAAAAAGCAATTTATGAAAAACTTAATCGCTCCAATAAGTCAATTTTGTTATAACTGTTTTAAATCAATTAAATAGCCATAATTTCACGTATGATATTGAGCAGAAAACTAAGTTAAGTCACCTGCAATTAAAACCCCCAGAGACATCAGCCATGCCGACAACAATGCCAACTATAGAATTCGATACCCGGCTCATTCAAAAATACGACATCGCGGGCCCAAGATACACCTCCTACCCAACGGCGGTTCAGTTCACCCCGGAATTCACCGAGGCGGATTATCGTCAGCAGGCAGCCAAATCAAATGCCTCTGGGCGGGATTTATCACTGTATTTTCACCTGCCGTTTTGCGACACTATTTGTTATTACTGCGCCTGCAACAAGGTCGTCACCAAAGATCGTAGCAAGGCCGAGCCGTACCTGAGCATGCTGCATAAAGAAATTGCTATGCAGGGTGAGCTGTTTGATCAATCACGCAAAGTAAACCAGCTTCACTGGGGCGGCGGAACTCCCACCTTTATCAGTCACCAGCAAATGACGGAACTGATGCAGGTTACCCGCCAGCATTTTAATTTATATGATGATGACCGTGGTGAATACTCGATTGAAATAGATCCCCGGGAAGTCACCCGTGACAGCATAAAATTATTACGTAACATAGGTTTTAATCGCATGAGTTTAGGTGTGCAGGATTTTGATCCCGCAGTACAAAAAGCAGTTAACCGAATTCAGTCAGAAGAACAAACTTTAACCGCACTGAGCAGCGCACGCGATTATGGATTTAAATCGATCAGTACGGATTTAATTTATGGCCTGCCACTGCAAACTGAAAAAAGTTTTGCGCTAACCTTGCAGCGCATTATTGAAATCAGCCCGGATCGTATTTCATTATTTAACTACGCCCACATGCCTACGCTATTTAAACCCCAACGTCGCATTAATGAAGATGAAATGCCCAGTGCAGAAATTAAACTGGCGATTTTAAAGCAGAGCATTGAAACCCTCACCGGTGCCGGTTATGTGTATATTGGTATGGACCATTTCGCAAAACCCAACGACGAGTTAAGCATCGCCCAGCAACAGGGCAAACTCTATAGAAACTTTCAGGGCTATGCCACACACGCGGATTGCGATTTAATTGGTATGGGCATCACTTCCATTGGCACAGTTGACAATAGTTTTTCACAAAATGTTAAAACTTTGGATGAATATCAAAACCTGATTGGCGCTGGAAAACTGGCAGTATTTCGCGGCGTAGAAATTGATGATGATGACTTATTGCGACGAGCGGTCATAATGCAGCTTATTTGCCACTTTAATTTGAAATTTGCGGATATTGAGTCTAAATTCAGGATAGATTTCAAAAAATATTTTACCAATGAGATTACCCGCCTCACTGTGATGTGCGAGGACGGACTCATTGAAATGGATTCACAGTCTATTCAGGTTACGGCAAAAGGCCGATTACTAATTCGCAATATCTGCATGGTGTTTGACCGCTACCTGAAAAGTGCGGAAAATAGCCAAAGATTTTCCAAAGCCATTTAATTATAATTCTTTATCGGTAAGTTAAGGAAGTAAAATGCCATCACAATTGTTAAAAACGTTTCTGGATGAAAATGACATTAAATATATTTCTATAATGCACTCTATGGCATTTACTGCTGTTGAGGTTGCAAAAAGCAGCCATATACCTAGCAGAGAATTAGCCAAGACAGTCATTATTAATGTCGACAATGAACTTGCAATGGCGGTGGTCCCCGCTAACTATAAAGTTAATTTAGATATTCTTCGCCAGACTCTCGACACACAAAACATAAAACTTGCTGAAGAAGCTGAATTCACGCCTCGCTTCAAAGATTGTGAAGTGGGAGCAATGCCACCTTTTGGCTGCCTTTATGATATGGATGTTTATATCGCAGAAAGCTTATCTGAAGATAACAAAATAACCTTTAATGCAGGCTCACATTTAGAAGCCATCCAAATGGGTTATAAAGACTACGAAAACTTGGTAAAACCGCGGTTTATTTTCCTGGATAATTAATAATGGATAATTAATCCTGAATTTACATTTATGTAAAGGATAAACGACATGAACCAACAACGCAGTAATGAAAAGAATATCCCTCGAGCAGATGAAACTCAGCGTACCAGTCGCGGCTATGAAGTTAATGGCCAGTGGTATTTTGAATTACGGGGTGGAGGCCAGAAAGGTCCTTATGAGAATGAGCTGGAAATGCAGGCTGTTTTAAATGAGTTTATTAAACTACATAAACTGATGAGCAAATAGAATTACTTTTCTATCTGAAACCACCTAAAATTCGTTAATTTTTTTTGTGTTTTTTCAATCTAAAATCAATCACTTAAAAATCACCTCCCATAAACGAAGCATACCACTCGTCTTATCCAGTCAGTTTATAATTGAAATCCCAGCATGCTGAATTATTATTTAAGTGTATTATTAGTTAAATGCTTAAAAAAGAGGTTCACATGCAGCATCACAGAGCCGGCGAACATTGCCCAATCCCATTTAGAAATGAACGTTATTTTTGTGCCAACGGCGTCTGGTTTTTTGAAACCCGTGGTGGAAAACAACAAGGCCCGTATTTAAACAAACAGGAAATGGAAGGTGAATTACTACTGTATATTCGCAAACAGAATATGCTAAACCAGACATTGGAAGAACCGACTGAATAAAAATTTCTATTATTATTTCTTTTACTGCCCCCTGAACTCTGACACCCGAATGCGACCGTTAATCATCTTTGATTGACGTCGCATTATTTTTTGCATTTTATCCCAGAAAGCCTGCTTCAAATCAAAATTCTGCGCAATCGCCGTACCCATTAACAAAATCATCAAATCGGCACACTCTTCCGCCAGTTCTTCAACAGGCTTTCCCTTGCTGGCACAGGCGGATATCTCACCGAGCTCTTCTGTCATTAATGCAATTCGATACATTAATTCTTCGCCACCGGTGTTTTTAAAATCATGCTTATCATGAAATGCCTGTACTTCCGCGAGCATGCTATCGTAGGAATCATTGTTCATATATTTCACCTAAATTTTTATCTTAAAATGTATACGTTGCAGGCGTTAACTTTAGCTGACGCTTACAATCATTTATATATATTTATCGCCGGCTCTATCTTTTAACAGCTGTTTGAAACATAATCGTTCACGATCATCAAACAAACGTTTGGAGATTAACCATAAAACCGAAATAACGCCCAACCCGGTGCCAGATGTAATCATAAACATAATTAAGATTTGATACTTCACCGCTTCAACCGGTGCCGACCCCGCCAATATCTGTCCGGTCATCATGCCTGGTAAACTCACCAGCCCTGCAGCAGCCATTGAATTAATAATCGGGATCATTCCGGCGCGCATCGCCTCCCGACGTAAATCGACAATCGCTTCATCTGCTGTTTGGCCGAGCATCAATCGTTGCTCAATTACAGGACGTTGCTGCCATGCGGTTTGTATTAAACGATCCATACCCAGCGCGATACCTGTCATGGTATTTCCCAGCAACATACCTAATAAAGGAATAGCATACTGTGGTGAGTACCAGGGGTCTGCCTGAATGACCACCAATAAACACAGTAGCGTTATCAAAAATGACGACACAAACAATGAGCCGGTACTTACCCCAAACCCCCACCAGCCTTTTAACTTTCGTTGCTGGCGGGATAATATCTCCCAACCCGCCACACTAATCATCACGGTAGAAATTAATAAAATAAAAGCCAGTGAAGTACTGGCAAATAATGCCTTTAATACCAGACCAATAAATAATAACTGCACGGTAGTACGCGCGGCAGCGATATATAATTACCGGGATATACCCAGTTTCATCAGCGTACTTAAAATGCCCAGCATTAACACTAAAAAAGCGGCCAGACTTAAATCGATGGCACTGAGCTCAATCAACATTGTTCAGTGTTCCTTTTTCAATAACAAACTGCCGATGACAAATTCGTTGTAACTGATCCGCATCGTGACTCACACATATTGCACAGGCATTATTCTCAGCCAGATAATTTTGTAAAAACTTTTCAAACAGCTGAGTATTATTTTTATCTAGATTCGCAGTGGGTTCATCAAGCAGTAAAACCTGCGGCTTGTTCTGTATTAAACGCAATAGCCCGAGACGTTGCTTTTCACCACTGGATAAACGCGCAATACTCCACTGCATACTTTGTTTCGTAAAACCCAGCGCAGCCAGATCGGTTAATAATTTTTCGTCATCGTATTCTTTAAAATGCTCCTCTACCGTGTCAAACCACCAACTGGTTTCCGCGGGTAACATGGCAACTTTTTTACGCCAAAGATGCGCAGCGGTATTTTGCTGAATAGTTTCATCTAACTGAATATCACCCTGATGCTGATCTAAATCAGACAGCGCCCGAAGCAGCAATGTTTTACCCGATCCGGAGGCTCCGCTGAGACCGATTATTTCTGTTGCTTTAATTTCAAAATTGATCGAGCCGCTTTTAAGAAACGTTAAATTTTTTATTTTTAATACTTGCACAATTAAATACTATTACCGCTATGAAAAGCTATTATTAATTATTTTTTGAAAAGAAAATAATTACATTATTTATTATGAAAATTACAAACAATATAAGCCTGTCTCTACGCCAAACCCCTAAAGCAAACCCCGCTCCGCAAACGACACTACTTCATCACCCACCACAAAATGGTCCAGCACCCGAATATCCACCAATGCCAGTGCATCTTTTAAACGTTGGGTAATTCTTTCATCCGATTGACTCGGCTCCGCAATACCCGATGGGTGATTATGAGCAAAGATAACCGCCGCCGCATTATGTTCCAGGGCTTTTTTCACCACTTCCCGCGGGTACACACTGGCACCATCTATTGTGCCACGAAACATTTCTTCAAACTGGATCACCCGGTGACGCTGATCAAGAAACAGCACCGCAAATACTTCGTGGGTATAGTCACGCAACTGGGAACTTAAATACTGACGGGTTTCCTGAGGGCTGGTTAAACTATCACCGCGTTGCAGCCCAGCACTTAAATAACGCCGTGCCATTTCCAGTACCGCCTGTAACTGCGCATATTTTGCCGGTCCCAGACCATTGTGCTCACAAAAGTCCTGCTGGTCTGCCATCAACAAATGACGCAGCCCACTAAAACCTTCAAGTAGATCATTGGAGAGATCAACTGCAGTTTTTCCACGGATGCCGGTACGCAGAAAAATGGCCAGCAGCTCCGCATCGGACAACGCCTCACTTCCCAGTGCCAGCAGTTTTTCACGGGGCCGCTCTTCTAACGGCCAGTCGGTGATTGGCATAGATTCATCCTCTGATTCTATTGTGCATTTTTTATTCAGCTCTGTATCGGATCAAGAGTCTACGCCCACGGTTTTCATTTGCCAATCATTTTAATGCTGCACTCTGTGGTGATGACATTTTTAGGTTAAAATGCACGCCATGAATGCATCGTTACATAATAAAAATGTCCTGCTCGGGGTTTGTGGTGGGATTGCCGCCTATAAAAGTGCCGAATTACTACGCCGCCTACAGGATGCAGGGGCTGATGTACGCGTAGTAATGACCGCCGCCGCCATGGAATTTATCACCCCCCTGACCTTTCAGGCACTGTCCGGTCATCCCGTGCACACAGTACTTCTCGATGCGCAGGCAGAAGCGGGTACCGATGATGGTATGGACCACATTGAGCTGGCTCGCTGGGCAGACTTAATTTTAATAGCACCCGCAACCGCCAATAGCATTGCTCGATTTGCCTCAGGCCGGGCAGATGATTTACTCAGTGCAGTGGTGCTTGCCAGCCAGGCCAAACTGGCGCTCGCACCCGCAATGAACCATATTATGTGGGCATCCCATGCAACACAGCAAAATATTCAAACGCTAAAAGACAATGGCGCTGAAATTTTTGGCCCGGCATCCGGTTCACAGGCCTGCGGTGATATTGGAGAGGGCCGACTGCTGGAACCACCTGACCTGGTTAGTGCCGCTGCCGGCTTATTCCAATGTGGTTTGCTACAGGGTTTAAATATCATGATAACCGCCGGACCGACCTACGAACCAATTGACCCCGTGCGCTTTATCGGTAACCGCAGTTCTGGCCGCATGGGCTTTGCCATCGCAGAAGCTGCCATTGAACAGGGTGCACTTGTCACCTTAATTGCAGGCCCGATACATCTCAGCGAACCCGCCCATAGCCAGCGCATAAATGTAGAAACCGCAGAGCAGATGCAGCAAGCTGTGATGTCCCGCATAAATGAACAGGATATTTTTATCGGCACGGCAGCGGTGGCTGATTATCGCCCCCAGGACGCCCAGCCTCAAAAAATTAAAAAGTCCGCTGATCAAATGCGCCTGTTATTAACACCAAATCCGGATATATTAAAAACCGTCGCCACGCTCGACCCCCCCCCCTTTACCTTAGGCTTCGCCGCGGAAACTCAAAATATAAAAGAACATGCTTTACTTAAATTAAAAAACAAAAATCTGCAGATGATTGCGGCAAATTGTGTCGCCTCTGAAAGCAACCATAAAACCCAACAAGACACGGGCTTTAATAGTGAATACAATGCACTACAGGTTTTCTGGCAGGACGGCGAGATTTCTCTGCAACGCTGTCGCAAAACCCAGCTGGCAAGACAACTGATAACTTTACTAGCAAAGAGATACCATGAACACACTGCAACTTAAAATTCTTGATCCTCGCATTGGCAGCGAGATTCCCCTGCCCGAATATGCCACTCCAGGGTCGGCGGGTATGGATTTACGTGCCTGTATTGATGGCTCACTCACCCTTAAGCCCGGTGACACAGAACTCATCCCCACGGGTATTGCCATTCACCTTGCAGACCCCGGCTATGCGGCAACCATTTTACCGCGTTCCGGATTAGGCCATAAACATGGCATTGTGCTGGGTAACCTGGTTGGCTTAATTGACTCGGATTATCAGGGGCAGTTATTTGTATCCTGCTGGAACCGGGGAAATAAAACCTTCACCATTGATGCCGGAGATCGAATTGCACAACTGGTGATTTTACCGGTGGCGCAGATTGCGTTTGAAACAGTGGAAGAATTTAGTGATAGCGAACGCGGTGCTGGCGGCTTTGGTTCTTCCGGGCGTAAATAATAAATATTTTGTGTTGGATACGGTATAAACACTGATCCCTCCTTCTAATTTTCAGGAAAAAAATGACTCAATTAAATCCCGCAATTTTTAAAATGTATGACATTCGCGGCATCGTAGCTACTGACTTAACCCCAGACACAGTACGTTTAGTCGGCCAGGCATTTGCAACTGAATGTTTAAAACAAAACGTAAAAGAAGTTTGCATTGGACGCGATGGCCGTTTGCACAGTAAGCAATTATCCGTTGCATTAGCCGAAGGTTTAAACGCCGGTGGTTGTGATGTAATTGATGTGGGCATGGTACCCACGCCGGTTTTATATTTTGCAACACACCATTTAAAAACCGGCACCGGCATTATGGTTACCGGCAGTCATAACCCTCCAGAATATAACGGACTGAAAATGTCGATGGCGGGCAAAACACTTTACGGCGACGACATAACTGCTTTTTACAATATGATTGAAGCCGGGGAATTAAATAATGGCAGCGGCAGTGTGCGCGAGCAATCGGTACTCGACGAGTATTTCGAACGCATTGTGGGTGATATAAAATTAGCCCGCCCGATGAAAATTGCCGTGGATTGTGGCAACGGAGTTGCAGGCGTTATTGCCACAAAATTATTTAAAGCACTGGGCTGTGAAGTCACCGAATTATTTTGTGACGTTGATGGCAACTTCCCCAACCATCACCCGGACCCAAGCAAACTTGAAAACCTGCAGGACATTTGTGCATCCATCAAAGCCAACAACCTCGAACTGGGTTTAGCGTTTGATGGTGACGGTGATCGCGTGGGCGTGATTGATAATACGCAAAAAGTCATCTGGCCGGACCGTCAGATGATTTTATATTCTGAAGACGTGTTATCCCGCGAACCCGGCGCACTGATTATTTACGATGTTAAATCCAGTTACAACCTCGGCAAAGAAATTACCCGCATGGGCGGTAAAGCATTAATGTGGATGACCGGTCACTCATTAATAAAAGCTAAAATGAAGGAAACAGGGGCAGCACTAGCCGGGGAAATGTCCGGACATATTTTCTTTAAAGAACGCTGGTATGGTTTTGATGATGGCTTATACAGTGCCGCAAGAATGCTTGAAATTTTAAGCCAGAAAACGTCAGCAGCATCTGAAGTTTTTTCTGCCCTGCCGGATAGCTGTAACACACCTGAAATACAAATTATGTTTGCTGAAGGTGAGCATCACGCATTTATGGAAAAATTTAAAACCTCTGCAAAATTTGAAAATGCTGATATTTCAACCATCGATGGCATGCGGGTAACCTGGGATAAAGGCTGGGGACTGATCCGACCTTCAAACACAACACCCTGCCTGGTATTGCGTTTTGAGGCTGAAGATGAAGATGCGCTGGCTGAAGTTCAGGACAAGTTCAGACAACAGATACTGGCAACGGATGACACGATTAAACTAAATTTTTAAACCCTATGTACGTCACTCCTGCCCCGCAGAAATGATGTTAAATATTAAATTTATTGCAATAAGAAAACACCATGGATAATACAAAAGCCAGTTCCGTAGTCGACGTCCTTTCCGAGGCGCTGCCCTACTTACAAAAACTCAACGGAAAAACCATCGTTATAAAATATGGCGGTAATGCAATGACCGATGAAGCCTTAAAAGTCGGTTTTGCACGGGATATTGTTTTATTAAAGCAGGTGGGTGTAAACCCGGTTGTGGTTCACGGTGGCGGCCCCCAAATTGCTGAACTGCTAGGGCGTGTCGGCAAAGAGTCTAAATTCATTCAAGGCATGCGGGTCACTGACACCGAAACCATGGACATCGTTGAAATGGTTTTAGGTGGGCTGGTCAATAAAAGCATCGTGACTCTAATCAATCAACAGGGTGGTCGTGCCGTTGGCCTTACCGGAAAAGATGGCAGTTTAATTCGCGCCCACAAAATGCAAATGACTTCGGATAATGCGGATAGCATAGACCTTGGACATGTGGGGGAAGTTAATACCATTGACCCTTCTGTAGTTTCCATGCTCGATGATGATAACTTTATTCCGGTCATTGCTCCTATCGGTGTGGGTGAAAATGGTGAGTCATATAATATCAATGCGGATTTAGTTGCGGGCAAACTGGCAACGGTTCTGGGTGCTGAAAAATTATTATTGCTCACCAATACCGTTGGAATTTTAGACAAACAGGAAAACTTATTAACCGGTTTAAGCACTAAGCAGGTCGATGAATATATTGCTGACGGCACGATTTATGGTGGCATGTTACCGAAGGTTAACTGTGCACTGGATGCGGTGAAGTCTGGCGTTAAAACTTCGCATATTATTGATGGACGGGTGGCACATGCGGTGTTGCTTGAGTTGTTGACGGATGAGGGTGTGGGTACTTTGCTTAAAGGGTAATTATTTTTTCTACTTTGGGGCTTTTTAACTCTTTGGATTTTTGTTTTCTGGCAAGCCAATAGCCACTAGATTCCTACCTCAGCAGGAATGACATGACAGAAACATAAAACAAAAAAATCCACGCCGAAAAACGTGGATTTTTTAACACCAAACCAAAATACCTAACTAAAAACTATTTATTCGCACGATCCTTATCAATCAACACCAGCGACAACTCTTCAATTGCCCGCTCAAATCCGGGTTTCTCCATTAGTACCCGATTACAACAGGCTTCAGCCTCGACGAAATCACCCATCTCACGATAAATACGACACATACCAATGAGAGCAAATGCATCAAAGCCTAAATCCAGGCTGCGCTCATAAAGCTCACGGGCTTTATCGATTTCATCCTTGCTTATCCAGGCGTCTCCCAGGCGACTGAGGATATTTTGATTGTAAGGTTCCTTGTCTAAAATTTGTCCCCACAATCCAATAGCCTCATCGATGTGACCTGCGCCACGCTGGCAGTTACCCAGACCATAAAGGGCGTACGAGTTATCCGGTTCTAACTCGGTTGCCTTGCGATAATATTTTTCAGCATTTTGATAATCACTTCTACGCTGATAAATATTACCGACCATAGTTAGCACAGCCACGTAGTTTTCATCAAGACCCAGTAAGGATTCAAAATAACCCAGAGCCTTGTCATCCTCACGATTTTTATAATAAAGATTACCCAGCCCCATGAGTGCATAGCGGTCATTAGGCTGAATTTTTATTGAATCTATATATAGCTTTTCAGCTTTCTCTGACATGTCCATGCTTTTATAGGCATCCGCAAGACGTACCATTACATGTACATCACCGCGGTTAATTTCTAAATAGCGAGCCCAGAACTCCACCGCTTTTTCAGACTGGCGTAAACCACGGAAACAGTCACCAATACCACGCAATGCAAAAACATTGCTCTGGTCTGACTTTAGAAGACGGGTGTAATAAATGATGGCTTTATCGAAATCATTTGACATGCGAAACAAATCGCCCAGACCAACTAATACATAGCTATTTTCAGGTTCAATTTCAAGAGCTTCATTAAAGACCTTTTCCGCATCGCGAAAACGACGCTGCCTCATTAGCTTCTTGCCGGTCTTTGATAAATTTAGAACTTCACTATTTGGCTGCTGCACGGTTATCTCTTATTTAAATCTATTTAATATCTTTAACATTTATATTTAACATTTGCACTCAAGAGTATATACGAAGAAATGAGTTTTTATTTATATTGAAAAAATTCGGCCGGGCAAAGTGCTGCTCCGGCCAGCTTTACGGCCTGATTTTTAGCTTAAAGCTCTTTTATTCCCGAGATCAGTTCACCCACGGCTTTCTGTCCGTCACCATATAACATGCGGGTATTGTCCGCATAAAACAGATGATTTTCAATGCCAGAGAAGCCAGAGCCTTTACCGCGTTTAATCACGATACAGTTTTTCGCCCTATCCGCATCGAGTATCGGCATGCCATAAATCGGGCTATCCGGGTTAGTGCGAGCAACCGGATTCACTACGTCATTAGCACCTATGACCAGCGCCACATCAGCTGTTGGAAACTCCGGATTAACTTCATCCAGATCCAGAATCTTATCATAATCTATTCCTGCTTCCGCCAGAAGTACATTCATATGCCCAGGCATACGGCCCGCCACAGGGTGGATAGCAAACATCACTTTCACGCCCCGCGCCTCCAGCAGCTTGGTGAGTTCTGACACTTTATGTTGTGCCTGTGCCACCGCCATGCCATAGCCAGGCACAATAATAACCTTCTCAGCATAGGCCATCATAATCGCAGCATCAACACCCTGGACTTCTTTCATGCTGCCTTCAATGTCTTCTTCGGCGGCATCACCACCATCGGAGCCAAAGCTGGCAAATAAAATATTACTAATCGGGCGATTCATGGCTTTCGCCATTAACTGAGTGAGTAATGTACCCGCCGAGCCAACCACGGTACCTGCAATAATCATCGCGGCATTGCCCAGCACAAAACCTTCAAAGGCTACCGCCAGGCCGGTGAAAGCATTAAACAATGAAATCACCACCGGCATGTCCGCTCCGCCAATTGGCGTGGTAAATAGCACACCAAAGACTAGCGCCATTGCAAAGAAGAGTAGTACCAGCTGAATACTTGGACTATCCCCGAAGCCAATGATGGCACCGGCGACTAGCGTCAGCGAAAACAGAGCCAGGTTAATCATCATGTGCATGGGCAGGCGAATGGTTTTCTTCATTAAGCCCTGCAACTTGGCAAAAGCAATCGCCGATCCTGAAAATGACACTGCACCGATTAAGGCACCAATCACCGCCAGTACCTGTGCCGTTGCGCTCAGGGTATGCCCACCCTCCACATTGTGTCCGGAGGACAATTTCACCAGTTCAACCGCAGCGATGGCGGCTGCAGCACCGCCACCCATGCCATTGTAGATGGCTATCATCTGCGGCATATCGGTCATCTGCACGCGCTTTGCTGTAATGTAAGCAATGGCGGAGCCCACGGATATTGCCAGTACAATCAGCACTACATTGCTGGTATGACTAAATACGCCCGGTTCAAAGAAAGCCACGAGTGAAGCGGCAACCATACCGATGCCCGCCCACACAATACCGCCGGTTGCGGTTACCGGTGAACTCATTTTTTTGAGGCCCAGAATAAACAGTATCGCCGCAATGAAATAGACTACCTGAATAAAAATATCCATTACGCTTCGCCCTTCTTATCTTTTGGATTAAACATTTCCAGCATACGCACCGTGGCCACATAGCCACCCACTGCATTGCCCGCAGCCAGTGCTACCGCGATGAAACCAATAGCCTGTTCCAGACCGGTTTGTGCGCTGCCCATCACCACAATGGCGCCCACTAAAACAATACCGTGGATAAAATTTGAGCCAGACATCATTGGCGTGTGCAAAATTACAGGCACTCGACTAATAACTTCGTAACCGGTAAATGCAGATAACATAAATATATAGAGTGCTGTGAAGCCACTGATTTCAATCACGACTATGCCCCTTCTTTATTTTCGTTGGCTTTATAACGTTCAGATATAATTTCGCCATCGTGAGTTAGTGCGGTATTTTTAATCACCTCATCTTCCCAGTCCAGCTCCAGCTCGCCTTCATTAATAAACGGCGACACTAAATTAAATAAATTTTTGGCGTACATTTCGCTGGCATGAATTGGCACCTGCGAGGCTACATTTAATGGCCCAAGAATGGTTACACGACCTTCAAAATCAACCGTTTCACCTGGCTGAGTTAATTCACAATTACCGCCACCTTCTGAGGCCAGATCAACAACAACTGAACCCACTTTCATTTTGGCAACCACCGCTGCACTTATTATTTTTGGTGATGGACGCCCCGGTATTGCCGCGGTTGTGATAATCACATCTGACATGGCAATATGTTTATCCAGTACATCCTGCTGTTGTTGTTTTTCTTCGTCTGTGAGCTCACGGGCATAACCACCTTCACCGTCAGCGCTCACCCCCGTGTCCACAAACTTGGCACCTAGAGATTCGCACTGCTCTTTAGTCGCAGAGCGCACATCATAGGCTTCCACAACCGCCCCCAGGCGTTTTGCGGTTGCAATGGCCTGCAATCCCGCAACACCCGCACCAATCACCAGCACCTTCGCCGGGCGAATTGTGCCGGCTGCCGTAGTAAGCATGGGGAAGAAAACTGAAGCCTTATCCGCTCCCATTATTACGCCTTTATAACCCGCAATACCCGCCTGTGATGACAGGGCATCCATAGACTGGGCGCGGGTAATTCGCGGCACCAGCTCCATCGCCAGGCTGGTCACTTTTTTGCCACACATGGCCTTAGTGAGATCCTGATTTTTATGCGCGGCCATGAAGCTGGCAATCATGCAGCCATCTTTCATCAGCTTTAATTCATCCAACGTGGGGGGCTGAACTTTAAAGATCACATCTGCATCTTTATATAATTCTTCAGCAGACTCGACTAAAGTCACACCCTCAAACTGCTCATCCGAGAAATGTGCAGATGCCGCGGCACCTTTTTGCAAGCTCACCTCAACACCCAGCTCTGATAATTTTTTAGCCACCACCGGATCACAAGCGATGCGTCGCTCACCCGGTTCAATTTCATTTGGTACTGCCAGACGTATTGGCATTTTTTTAACTCCTGCTTTTGCAGTGTATATTGAAGACTCCAAACAGCTTACAAATGCTAAACTATAATAAAACGCTTGTAAGGTTGAAAATTAGCGGGCTATTATACAGTCAGTTGCGCAAGGCTTGAATGCAAAAAAACTAAAATTACGCTAAAACCCACATAAATGTAACTATTTTTAAGTTGTTAATGAATGGCAAACTATCTAAATCACCCAAATTACACCCACGGCTCGAAAGAGCGCCTGGGTGTTTTACTCGTAAACCTCGGTTCACCGGATGCACCCACAGAACGTGCCGTTAGAAAATATCTGGCGGAATTTCTGTGGGACCCCCGCGTCGTTGAAACACCTCGTCCTTTATGGTGGCTGATTTTACACGGCTTTATTTTGCGTTTTCGCCCGCGCACAACCGCCGCTATGTATAAAAAAGTATGGACTGATGAAGGTTCTCCGCTAATCAGTATTTCGAATTTGCAGGCACAAAAACTCGAACAAAAATTACAGTCCAAAATACGCGGTAATGTTCTTGTTGATGTGGCCATGCGCTACGGTAACCCGAGCATTGCCAATGGTTTACGCGGCCTGCGCTCAGCGGGCGCAAAGCGTTTTTTAATTTTACCCATGTACCCGCAGTACTCAGCAACTACCACCGCCTCCGTTTTTGATGCGGTTACCAGCGAACTACAAAACTGGCGCTGGCTACCTGATATGCGTTTTATTAACAGTTATCACGACCAGCCCGCTTACATTGAAGCCCTCGCCAAGACCATTATCACCCATTGGAGCAACCGTGACCGAAAGCCGGATATGCTGGTGTTTTCTTTTCATGGAATTCCTAAAAGTTATGTCGAAAACGGCGACCCGTATTTTTGCCATTGCCAGAAAACCGCCCGCCTGGTTGCAGAGAAATTATTATTAAAAGAAACAAAATGGAAGGTCACCTTTCAATCCAGAGTCGGTCGTGAAGAATGGTTACAACCCTATACGGACAACACCATGAAGCAGCTCGCCTATCAGGGCGTTAAATCTCTGGACGTAGTGTGCCCTGGTTTTTCTGCCGACTGCCTGGAAACGCTGGAAGAAATTAATATTGAAAACCGCGAGTTATTTTTAAACCGCGGAGGTGTAAATTTTGATTATATTCCCTGCCTGAACGCCAGTGATTTTAATATTAATGCACTTGCCGAACTGGTCATCCAGAACAGCTTTGGCTGGCCGGAAACCATGCCAGGCTGGGATGCGGGATTACAGGCAGTGGAGGCCAACAAAACCGCCGAACGAGCGACCAAAATGGGCGCAAGCAAATAAAGCCCCATGCATTTACCGACAAACCATTAATTGCTGTCAGTCGCTGCCTGCTCGGCGAGCGGGTACGGTACGATGGTGACGTTAAAAGCTACCCACAACTCGTCGATTTTATTCAGCAAAATTTCAATATAATCAGCGTTTGCCCTGAGGTTGAAATAGGCCTGAGCGTACCTCGCCCGGCGGTGCAGCTATACGGTAATATCGGTGCTATAAAAATAGCTGGCAGAGACGACCCGTCAATGGATATCACCGGAGCCATGCAAGAGTACTGCGATAACCGCCCGCCTCAACTAAACTTAATTCAGGGTTATATTTTTAAAAGCAAATCGCCGAGTTGCGGCATTAAAGATATCCCCCTGTTTAATCAAAAAGGCGAAATAACGCAAACCACCAGAGGGGCATTTGTAAGTGCCATACTTCAGCATTATCCGAATCTGCCGATAACCGATGAACTGAACCTTAAAAGTGAAGCGCAGTACGCGCATTTTTTACAACAGGTAAAATGCTATTCACAAAAATAATGATGCTCAATCCACTCTATAATTTTATATTTTTTTGCGCGTTAATTTGCCTGCCATTAAGTGCTGGTGCCAATGCCCGAAGCGATGGCCTTGAAGCATTTAAACAGGGTAAGTACGAAACGGCACTCAAACTGTGGATACCACTGGCCGAAGCCGGAGACAGGGAGATTCAGTACAACCTTGGGGTTATGTATAACGATGGTCGTGGCGTTGAAAAAAATATCGAACTGGCCATTAAATGGTTAAGCAAGGCCGCTCAACAGGGTGATAGTGATGCCCAGTTTCGTCTTGGAAAACTCTACACAAAAGGTGATGGCATTGACCAAAATTTAAAAATTGCGGAACACTGGATTCGACTCGCTGCACTTAAAAATCATGCAACCGCCTGTTTTTATCTGGCACAGTTTTATGCCAGCGGTAAAGGACTGCCAAAGGATTATGATCTGGCATTACGTTGGTATTATCGCGGCGCAGAAAACGGCAACACCTCATCTATGTACAATCTGGGTTACATTCATGAAATTGGTGAGGGTGTTCCAAAAAATTTACCTGAAGCATTTCGTTGGTACGATAAGGCCGCCCGTAAAGGTGCAGCCGATGCGCAGGTCAATTTAGGCCGACTTTATTTTAAAGGGCTGGGTGTCAAACGGGATACAGTTATGGCGTTTGTGTGGTTCAAACTGGCGGCATTGCAGAATAATATTAATGCTGAAAAAAATGCTGGATTTGTTTTTGGGCAGCTTAATAAAAATGAACAGCAACGAGCTTTGGCTTTGGTTGATGAGTATAAAGGTCAGTTTTTGCGTTAGTGTTTTTTGGCTTTCTTGCAAGCCAGTAGCTTTTTGGGAACTTGAGTTCTGTGGTTTCGCTTGCTTAGCGACCTACTTTCTTATATGAAAGCCATACCTGGCTTTCACCCTTCGGGCCATGCAGAGCATGTTCAAAAATGCTCCCCGCATTTTTAGTCAACAGCGAAAAGAAAGTAGGTAAAGAAACGCCACCCTTCATCCGCTTGTTTTCATTTAAAAAGCAAAATAAAAATTCCCGAAAATTGTTCCGATGCCTTCCAGTCGTAATTTAAGCTGTTAGCTCATTGCTCTTTTTTCGGGTCGTTCTGATGCGCATCCCTGCTTACCAGAACTCCCAACTTAATAGAACCGGCACATCCCTGTGATTTTGTCCTTACGGGTATACAATTTTCGGCAAGCTCTAGAGGGGGGGGGGAGTCAAAACTGATAAGGACTGAACCTATAAAAGAAAACCTGAGAGAGATTTGGGTTTATGAGGTGTTAATACTTAATACACGTCCATTGTTTTACTAGGCATCATTTTTTTAATAATGACTTGCACTTCAACTCCATCGTCATTCCCGAATGTTTTTATCGGGAACCCAGCGACTTTATCAAACATAAAAAGCCATCAAGTTATTATAATTATATTAAGTAAAAGGCTTTTGCTTTTACGCTTTTGACTTTAAATCCCCATTACCCTGGCTGATGAGCGAGTGATTTTTGTGGGGTTTTCTGCTGCAGCTGTTTGAGCGAATTGCTTTTTAATTCGTGAGTTCCGCAGCAGCCACAAAAATCGGGAGTGAAGAAGGAACTTTTATTTTGCTTTTTAAATAAAAGCCGGGGTTAAGCGGGGCGGCATTTTTTTGCTTACTTTTTTGTTGCTGTAGACAAAAAAGTGAGTCGCTAAGCAAGCGAAACCACAGAATTCAAGTTCCCAAAAAACTATTGGCTTGTGAAGAAACCCAATGCCACTAAATTCAAACCTCACTCCGGGCACCAGCCCATACCTTTCAGCCCGTGCAAGTAAGTCCAATCCTTCCATAAGGTTTAGCCACAGAAATGGCAAAACAAAAAAAGCCAGATTAAAAATCTGGCTTTTTTTGGAACAATATCAATTATTCAAATCCGGGTCTACGACTCCCCAAGATCACTGACGCAATCTTTAAGCAGCCTTTTCACCCTTTTTTGAGTGATATTCCTCAACTTTCTTAACTTCATTCGCCGAACCTAAAACAACCGGTACACGCTGATGCAGACCCGTTGATTCAACTTCCATAATACGACCCAAACCTGTTGAAGCCAGACCACCTGCCTGCTCAATAATGAAACCCATTGGATTTGCTTCGTACATCAGACGTAATTTACCGGCTTTTGAAGGATCACGGTTATCGTACGGGTACATGAAAATACCGCCACGAATCAGGATACGGTAAACTTCCGCAACCATGGATGCCACCCAGCGCATATTGTAACGCTTGCCCAGAGGGCCATCTTCACCCAGTTGGCAATCTTCGATGTACTGTTTCATTGGCTCATCCCAAAAACGACGGTTTGCCATGTTAATCGCATACTCGGTCGTATCTTCAGGAATTGAAACGCCTTCAGTGGTTAATACAAACTCACCGATGGTGCTGTCCAGTGTAAACATGTGTACGCCCTGACCTGTCGTCAGCACAAATACCGTTGATGGACCATAAACTACAAAGCCAGCAGCTTTCTGTTCGATGCCTTTTTGCAGGTAATCTTCAAATTTAGGTGTTTCTTTGCAGCCCATCGGCGCTTTTAAAACTGAGAAGATCGTACCAACAGAGATGTTTACATCAATATTTGATGAACCATCAAGGGGGTCAAACATTAGCAGGTATTCGCCGCGCTCTTTTGCAGGCACTTCGATTGGCTCTTCTATTTCTTCAGAACCCATTCCTGCAACCAGGCCACTTACCGACAGGTGATCCGCCATAATGTCGTTCGTGATAATGTCTAATTCTTTTTGTGCTTCGCCCTGTACATTTTCAGATCCAGCAACACCTAATACGCCTGAAAGCTCGCCACGACCTACTGTCGCCGCAATTTCTTTACAGGTGATGCTAACTTCATGAATCAGCTCAATCAGGTCATAAGGCAGATCAGCACCCGTGCGTTTTTCATGTAGCAGGAACTGCTTTAGTTTCATACCAGTGGTCATAATTCGACTCCAATAGTGTCTTGTTATATCAGACCAGTAAGCGCCTTATGGCGTGCATCCGTGGGGGATGCGAATAAGCTGGTCAACTAAAATTTTGGCGAAGCATATTAACATATTATTATTTTATGTATATGTAATTTTCCTTTATAAGCCATAAAATCCTCCGCATGGCCTAATACCAAGGGTGTATTTCACGATGCCAGTTTTTAGTACAAACCCAGTATAGTCATATTTAAAGCCAATAAAGATGTCAAAAATACCGTTTAGCCGAAAATGCAAAAGCCCCTGTTATCAGCTATAACACGGTTTACGCAGCTGATCTATTGATTGACTCATTTTTGACCAAACCCTAAAATATTGGGTACATGCAGTAAAGCAGTGAGAAATAGTAAAACATCAAACTAAATGATTGAAAGTGAAAGGTAATTAATTATGGCACGGATTATTCAGACAAAAGACGGGCAGTTAACCCGCCAATTTTATTTGCAATCTGAGCATGTTAGTATCGGGCGCTCAGATACCAATCTAATTCAACTCAATGAAAAAATTATTAGCTCCAAACATGCGGAGATTTTCACTGAGCGAGATAATTGCGGTAATGAGATTTACTTTTTAATGGATTTAAACAGCAAAAATGGCAGCTTTATTAATCGGGATAAAATTAGCTGTAAACAGCTAAAACATAATGACCGAATTCGAATTGGCCATCAACTCTTCACCTTTATTAACGAAAAAGAAACGTCAGAGCACCACTAATAACCCATGAAAAACTTTCTGGATAAAATACCCACACAATTACTTATTATTTTTGCAATACTTCTGGGGCTCGCGCCATTTATGCAAGAGCCCCATTTGTGGCAAAAAATAAAAATGTTAGGCAATGGGGCTTTGAGTAAACCGATCGATATTTTTGATTTGTTTTTTCACGCTACGCCGGTAATTTTGCTGGCTCTAAAATTTATTTTTTTTCTGCGCGACAAAAACGCAAAAGCCTAAAACATATCCTGCGGATCAACATCAATTGACCAGCGAACTTTATTGACCGATTTTAAACTGCTAATTTTCGGTACCCAGTGATGCAACACGCCGTGTAATTTTTTTCTTTCATCCGACAGTAAAATTAATTGCCAGCGATAACGCCCAGCGCGCTTTTCCATTGGCGCCGGTAAAGGCCCGAACAATTCTATGCCTTCATAATTCAGGCTTTGTCGACATTCATTTAAAAATACTGGGCCGTGCTGTTTCTGTATCGATTCACAGCGCACAATCGCCATATAACTAAAGGGCGGAAAGTGCGCCTGTTTGCGCTCTGTTAATGCACTTTGCGCAAATCCAGCATAACCGCTATCCAGTAAAGTGTGCAATAAAGGATGCTCCGGATGATGGGTCTGGATAATCACTTCGCCGGCTTTTTCACCACGCCCGGCTCGCCCGGACACCTGAATAATTAATTGCGCCATATGTTCGGTGCCGCGAAAGTCTGCACTGAATAGACCCTGGTCTGCATTCAGAATGCCAACCAATGTCACATTTGGAAAGTCGTGCCCCTTGGCGAGCATTTGCGTACCAATTAAAATTTGTGCTTCACCGCTACGCGCCTGTTTTAATTTTTTATCTAGCTCACCTTTGCGTCGAGTTGTGTCACGGTCGATGCGACTGATTACGAGCTCGGGAAATTTTTCGCTAAGTGCTACTTCAATTCTTTCAGTACCCGCACCGGGAATGTATAAACTTTCGTGCGCACATTGCGGGCAGCTCGTAGGGGCTCGTTTTTCATAGCCACAATGGTGACAAACTAATTGCTGATTATGGTGGTGCAATGTCATATTGGCATCACAACGCTGGCAGGCGGTTGTCCAGCCACACTCGTGACACATTAACAACGGCGCATAACCCCGCCGGTTTAAAAAGAGCAAAACCTGCCCGCCGTTGTTTATATGTTCTTCGATTTTTAATAACAGCTGATCTGAAATTCCATCGTCCATGGGTCGCCGACAAACATCCAGCAAACTCACTTCGGGCGGCCTGGCATTTGCGGCACCACGGCGGGTTAAGGTTAATAATAAATACTGACCACGGGAAACATTTTCCAGACTTTCCAGTGATGGCGTGGCGGAACCGAGCAAAACGGGAATATTTTTATTTTTTGCGCGCACAAGTGCCAGGTCCCGTGCGTGATAGCGAAAGCCTTCCTGTTGCTTGAATGAGCCATCGTGTTCTTCATCTAAAATAATTAGCCCCAGATCGGGCATGGGGGTAAACAGGGCGGAGCGCGTACCGATAACCACCCGCGCAATACCTTTACTCGCCTGCACCCAGGCACTGTGGCGTTGGGTGTCATTAAGCCCGGAGTGCAGACTGGCAATGTGGGTGTGCAATCGCTGCGTAAAACGCTGGGTGAGTTGCGGTGTCAGGCTAATTTCAGGCACCAGCACCAGAATTTGCAAATTTTGCGCTAATGCATGCTCAATAATATCTAAATAAACTTCGGTTTTACCGCTACCAGTAATACCCTGCAGTAAAAAAGTCTGAAAGTGTTTCAGCCCTGAAATCACCTGGGCGGCAGCGCTAGCCTGCTCAGGATTTAATTCAAACTTGCTAACCCCCGCAGGTGTTCCGGATAATGGGGCGACGGATAAATCTGTGCTGGCGCTCTGCACCTTCTCTTCAACAGACACCAGGGATTGCTTCACCAGCGATTTAAGTGGTGCTCGCCAATTATCCCAGTCCGCATTCAGTTGGCTAGCGGTTAACTGCACGATCGTTGAATTTTGCATATAGCTTAATAACGCGGCCTGCTTTGGCGCCCGTTTGAGATCACCCGCCGCACAGGTAAGGCCGGTTTCAGTCAACATCCAGTGGCTTTCTGATTTTAATTCTGCAGCCGCACCTTCTTTCAGGCGTTTAGGCAGTGCACTAAACACAACATCACCCAGCGGATGATGATAATAAGCAGCGGCCCATTGCAATAATTGCATTACATCCTCGGGTAATATCGGTTGCGTATCGAGCACTTCAATAACCGGCTTCAGCTTTATCAGGGGATAGCTGGACTCGCTACCCACACTCATTATTAATCCCACCAGCGATTTTCGCCCGAACTGTACCCGCACCCGAGTACCCGCAAGCGGTGCATTTGGCTGTGTGTTCGGAAGTAAATAGTCAAACAGACTATACAGGGGGACCGGAACGGCAATTCGGGCAATAAGGGGTTTCGACATGGGGGTATTGTGCCAGTGAATCGGGACAAATTGGAGTCTTGAAATTTAAATAAAAAAATGCTCGACAAATACAGATTTTGTGTGTTTGATATTTTTTCCACAGAAGCTGTGGATAACTCTGTGGAGAACTTGAAATTTCTGCTCAGGACTCTCGATTAGAGCGCGACAGCGGTTAAATTGCTTAAAAAACAACCAGCATAAAAACCCATATATTACAATAACTTAAAGAGCACGTCCCATTAATGCACTACATATATAGATGTTTTGCTTTTTAATAAATTTTCCAGACACCTGTGTGTATAAGTATTTCCTTTTATGCTCGGGGACAACTTTTTTTGGGTTATTTTTTGGGAAAATCATTACATTGCTTTATTAAAAGTTAATGTAACACTTTAGTTTGATCGCTGTAACTCATTGTATTTTATAGATATAAAAACTTATCCCCTATTTCTGTGGATAAGTCTGTTGATAAGGCTTGAAAAAAGCCCTGTATGCATTCATTTTATACCCTGTGTAACATTTTGTTCACATTTTGATCAACTATTAAACCTAGTTAAAACAACAAGTTATATACATCGACCAACAGCTGGTTAAATAATAACCAGGTACGCCCCCTGTCCCGTCGTCGCTGTGTATAACATCTCGGGGTGAAAGACTCAGCCACCCATGTTTATTCCTTAATTTGTAAACCCATTGGCTGGTGTTCTATCACTATTTGTTGGAGGCGTGCAGCAATCACCATGGCCTTATCCAGCCAGAAAATCGCCTGACTTTCGGTCAGTTGTTGCTCCAGAGTTTCACTAAACAGGACCAGCCAGGTCTCCAGATCTTCCTGCTTGATTCCCAGCGGCATGTGTTTGCCAATCATGTCAATTTTTGGGGACTGTTCCAGCTTGCCTCCCATGCTGATCCACCAGAAATCCACAATACGTTTTTGATGTTCGGCAAAGTCTTCGATGTGCTCGAAAAAATGCCCCAGTTGTGGGTGGCGCATGAGTTTTTCATAAAACGCCCCAATGACGTTTTCAATTTCCTGGTAGGTGGGGGGGTGTGACATATTTACATCTGCATTCGAACTGGATAATCTGCATATGCTAACACCCTTAAGCGCAAACCACATGAAACTCAATCTACATGGAATCGCAATATGAACTTGTGGCAGCATTTATCTTCACAAATCAGCCAACACACAGGGCAGCCTTTTATAATCACCCAGCAATTCGCTTTGGGGGGCGGATGTATTAATGACGCTTATCAGTTAAATGATGGTGACAGCCGCTATTTTGTGAAGCTCAACAGCATTGAACACAGCAACATGTTTGAAACCGAAGCACTCGCCCTGAAAGAACTGCATGAGCTATCACCTGTGCGGGTGCCACAAGCTATCTGTGCTGGCCAGTATGAGCACCAGGCCTACCTGATACTGGAGCATCTAGATCTATCAGGCCGAGCGGAATCTGCTCGCTTTGGCCAGCAACTCGCCGCCATGCACCGGGTTAGCGCAAAGCAATTCGGCTGGAGCCGGGATAATGTAATTGGCGCTACCCCTCAGCACAACAAACTCACTTCTAGCTGGGTTGAGTTCTGGCGAGAGCAACGCTTGCAGCCACAACTAAAACTTGCCCAGCAAAATGGCTATGGCAGCGCCCTGTCTCCTCTAATTGACAAACTACTGACGAGTTTCGACCGCTTATTCACCAGCTACTCCCCGCCACCCTCACTGCTGCACGGCGACTTGTGGGGAGGCAACGCAGCAGGGCTCTGCGATGGCACACCGGTCATTTTTGACCCGGCGCTGTATTATGGCGACCGGGAAACAGACATCGCCATGACCCATCTCTTCGGCGGTTTCGATAGCCGCTTCTATGCCGCCTACAACGAAGTCTGGCCACTTGATGAGGGCTTTACGATACGTAAAACCCTGTATAATCTGTACCACATTCTCAACCACCTGAATTTATTTGGTTCGGGCTATCTCGGGCAGTCGGTATCGATGACTGAAAAATTATTATCCGAGATTTAAAACCCGCTTCGCTGGTAACCCTCCCCATCTACATGTAAAATTCGCCCTCTAATTTTTTACCGGCCAGCACATTGAAAAATACTATCCAGACCCTGCTAACTCAGGCGCTCAGCAGCCTGAAAACCAGTGGTGTAATTGACTCTGATGTTTCACCTAGTATTCAACTTAGTCGCACTAAAGATCCCTCACACGGCGATTTCGCCTGTAACCTGGCGATGATGCTGGCCAAACCTGCGAAAAAAAATCCCCGCGAACTGGCCCAATTGTTAATAGAAGCCCTGCCAGCCCATGCAGATATAGATAAAGTTGAAATTGCCGGCCCGGGCTTTATTAATTTTTTTATTGCCCAGAGCAACACATTATCTATTATCAACACCATCAATACCCAGGCTGAAACCTATGGCCTGAGTAATATTGGTGGCGGACGTAAGGTGCAAATTGAGTTTGTATCTGCTAATCCCACCGGACCATTGCATGTAGGTCACGGTCGCGGAGCAGCTTATGGTGCAACTGTCGCCTCTTTACTGAGTGCCGTCGGTTTTAATGTGCATCGTGAATACTACGTAAATGATGCGGGCCGTCAGATGGATATTTTAGCCACCAGTGTCTGGTTACGCTATCTGCAACATTGCGCTGTGGAAATTACCTTTCCAAGCAATGCTTACAAAGGCGAATACGTAAAAGACATTGCGGAAAAATTATTTGCCCAGCACGATAAAAATTTAATGCACCCGAGTGCCGCCGTATTTGAAGATATCCCAGCCGATGAATCCGCAGGTGGTGATAAAGAAATTCATATTGATGCCTTAATTAACCGTGCTAAAACTTTACTCGGTGAAGAATCCTATCGGCAGGTTTTTGATTTAGGTTTAAACATTATTATCGACGATATAAAAGATGACCTGCAGGAATTCGGCGTTGTATTTGAAGAATGGTTTTCAGAAAGAAGTTTAGCCGGCAAAGGTCTAATTAAACAGGCGGTTGAACGCCTGCAAGCGGCGAATTATATTTACGAAAAAAATGGTGCGCTGTGGTTTAAGTCAACCGAATTTGGTGATGAAAAAGATCGCGTGGTAGTGCGTGATAACGGACAGAGCACCTACTTTGCCTCCGACATTGCCTACCACATGGATAAGTTAGATCGCGGTTTTGAGCGAGTCATTGATGTCTGGGGTGCAGATCATCACGGTTATATTCCCCGCGTAGAAGCTGCACTGCAGGCCCTGGGTAGTGATGTAAGTAAGCTTGATGTTTTACTGGTGCAATTCGCCATTCTTTATCGCGGTGGTGAGCGGGTCCCCATGTCTACTCGTTCCGGCTCATTTGTTACCTTGCGTGATTTACGCAAGGAAGTGGGCAATGATGCGGCACGCTTCTTTTATGTGCTGCGCAAATGCGAGCAGCACATGGATTTTGATTTAGACCTGGCAAAATCACAAAGCAATGACAACCCGGTTTATTATATTCAATATGCACATGCACGTATCAGTAGTGTATTCCGTCAAATGGCCGAAAAAAACTTCACTCATGATGAAAAAATGGGGAGTGAAAATATTACCCTGTTAACCGAAAATCATGAAACTGCACTGGTAACCTCATTAGCAAAATATCCTGAGGTTTTAGAAAAGGCTGCACTTAATGAAGAGCCACATCAGCTTGCGCATTTTTTACGCGATCTGGCGAATGAGCTGCATACCTACTACAATGCACACCAGTTTATTGTTGATGATGATGCCATTCGCAATGCACGCTTTTCATTAATTAATGCCACCCGCCACGTATTACGTAATGGCCTGAGTCTGCTGGGTGTTAGTGCACCGGAAAGTATGTAATGTCAGCATCGCGAGATTTAAAAGGACGTCAGATGTCGAATAAAAAACCTGTGCCCGGTTATATCTGGATGCTGGCCGGTCTGGCGATTGGTTTATTCGCCGCCTTTCTTGTTTACCTCGACAAACAACCCGCCGAACAGGTAAGTTTTACCGAAGCTGTAAAACAGGAATTAAAGAAAGCTCGCGAACAACAACATGAAACCCAAACTCAAAACCCGACTGAAACCAGCTCGACTAATGGCGTCGATAAAAACAAAAAGCCCCGTTTTGAGTTTTACACTATTCTTTCAGAACTGGAAGTTTTTGTGCCTGAGCCGGAAGTTGAAACTACAAAACAAAGCACAGAAACTAAAACGACCACTCAACCCAATACAGATGATACTAAAAAATACCTGTTACAGGCAGGCTCGTTTAAAAGTCAACAGGATGCAGAACGCTTAAAGGCCAGCCTTGCATTACTCGGCGTTCAATCGTCAATCCAGAGCGTTAGTATAAATAGCGACAACTGGCACCGTGTACGCATTGGGCCTTTTAGCAACCCTAATTTATTACGTGATACGCTTAGCACTTTAAAGCAAAACAATATACATGCAATGACCATGGAGCTAAAATAAAGTCACCATTCAGAGCACCTCTACTGACTTCCATCTCTGCGTTAAAAAATACTCACTTACATTCGTAAGCTCGCATTTTTCGCCTTGATATGAAAGCCAACAGAGGCAATCTGAACGGCGACTTACATACATTTTTTTATCAACCTGCTTAGACAGGTTATCGACAGACTTTTTAACAATTAGGAATGCTGAATTATTTCAGCTGTTTTCCAAATACTACGGAGCAATACGTGTTGCAATTATTTGAGCAGGCCTGGATGGAAAAATTCATGCAGGAATGGAATAAAGATCCATATTTAACTCGGCATCTTAATGAAATTAATTTTTCGTCCATTATTGGTTATGGCTTTCCCGATGAAGACAGGCCCCGCAGCTGCATTGTTATTGAAGATGGCTATGTTATTGAAGCTGGACATTATGACAGTCAAAAACTAAACTGGGATCTGCGCGCAAAAGAAGATCACTGGAAAGAATGGTTCAAACGTGAAGTCGGCTCAACTGGTTTGGGGCTAGCCTACACCACAGGAAAATTAAAATTTATTGAGGGTGACTATAAATCAATGATTAGGAACCCAACAATGGCCTCACCTTTCATTAAAAGTTTTTCTGCTATGAGCCGTGTATAAACATGAGTCGCATATAATATAAACAGCCTGTGAATTGGCTATAATTTGTATTTTTGTAATACCCCATAAGTAACAGGTTAGATGGCTAGTGCATAAAAATCTGGAAAAAAATCTACCGTTTTTAATTGAAGAGTTTTCCAGCAGCGGTACATCGATAGACGCCCGCTGGAAGTCAATAATTCAACGCTTTTTTTCAGACTGCATATTAATAAATTCAACACACAAAATTACACAATGCAGCATTAATACCGAGCATAATATGCTGGAAGTCCCATCCATTATGCTTAAACATGGCTACATCCTTAATAGCACCGGCCATACAACCCTGTTTAATAACAACGACATCGAGCTTGCAGAATCACTTTTAAAATTAACGATCCAGTTTATTACTATAGAAGAAGCTTTTGAAAATGGTGCTGCAATTGAACGTAAGCGTATAGCCCGTGATTTACACGATGATGTCGCCGCTCGCATGCTAACGCTTATTCACACGGTTAAAGATGAAAAAAGCATCGCGATTTCCCGCAGCATTCTAAAATCATTAAGAAATTCTATTTACACCCTTGACAATAAGTCAACAGCGTTGATACTAGATGCAATGATCGATGTTCGATCTGAAATACAGGATAGAATTAACTCTATCGGCATGCAGCTGTTATGGCACCAGAGCGAAAATTTAAAAGACTTCAGTTTTACGCCTCGCCAGCACATCAACCTGAACCGCATGCTGCATGAAGTGACTACCAATATCATTCGTCATGCCAATGCCGAATTTATGGAAATTGTCATTGATTTGAATCAGCTACAACTCACCGTTGAGTGCAGCGACAATGGCCAGGGGTTTGATTTAAAAAGCTGCATCCCGGGCAAAGGTTTAAATAATATAAAAACACGCGCACAGGAACTCGGCGGTGACGCCAACTGGTTTAATCTTAACGATCCGGTAACGGGTGAGAATAGAGGCAGCTGTGTAAGAATCAATTTTATGATTGCTGATACTACGGAACAATAATATGCATAATGTACTGGTTTTAGAGGATCACCCGGAAACCCGCGAATGGTTGACACAAATCATTCGGCAGGCGTTTGTTGAAGTCGAACTATTTGAAGCATCGAGTTTAGCGCAGGCACGAAATATTATTGCTGATACGCAACTTGATCTGGCGCTAATCGATTTAAATTTACCCGACGGTAATGGTGTTGAAATTATCAGCGAAATCAGTAAAAAATCGCCCGACACCTATTGCGTTGTAGCCACTATTTTTGATGATGATAATTATTTATTCCCCGCACTTGAAGCCGGTGCCCAGGGCTACCTGCTAAAAGAACAAACCTCTGAAGAGTTTATTCAAAGCCTGCAGGGTATTATAAAAGGTGAGCCACCCATTTCACCCGCCATTGCGCGCAAAATGATTAACCATTTTCACAATGACATTCAACCATCGGACAAGCCTGACTTATCTAGCCGTGAAAAAGAAATACTTAGCGCAATTGCCAAGGGCCTGAGTCGAAACGAAGCGGCTGAAATTTTAGGCATCACTTCAAACACGGTCGCCAGCCATTTAAAAAGTATTTATGGAAAATTAAATGTGTCTAACCGGGCACAGGCAACCCTGGAAGCGTTACGCCTTGGTTTGGTGAGACCTTAACGCCAAACTGCAAACCTGAACAATACTCGTTAATGACTATTTATTAAGTGATAAATTTCATTAACTAATTGTTCAATATCTTCCCTTGTGTGATCTGCTCTTAGCGTCACCCGCAACCGCGCAGTATTTACCGGCACAGTTGGCTGCCGAATCGCCGCAACATGCAAGCCTATATTTAGTAGATTTTCACTGATGTGCGCAGCCTGTTTTGCATCACCAATAATAACCGGCTGAATGGCCGTGTTAGATTCCAATAAATTTAATTCTGCCTGATTTGCCAGTTGTTTAAAAAAGTTAATATTGTCGGTTAATGTCTGCTGTCGCCAATTTTCAGTTGTTAATAACTGCAGGCTGCTGCGGGTTGCTTCAGCAATGGCAGCGGGCATTGCCGTGGTATAAATATAGCAGCGGGCACTTTGAATCAAAGTATCAATTAACGCCTCAGAACCGGCAACGAATGCGCCCGCAGTACCCAGCGCCTTTCCCAGGGTTGCCATATAAACCGGCACATCCATCGGTTCTATTTGCTGATGATTTAGCGAGCCACGCCCCAGCTCACCTAAAACCCCAAAGCCGTGGGCGTCATCAATCATTAAAAGGGCATCGTGTTTTTTACACTGATTTACCATCTGCAAAATATCCGCCTCATCGCCATCCATGCTGAAAACACTATCTGAGCTTATTAATTTTTCTCCACTATGACAGCGTTCAAGTTTATTGGATAAGCTTTGGTAATCTTTATGTAGATAGCGCTGTAAACGCGCCTGGCTGATATTTGCAGCATCAAGCAATGAGGCATGATTTAATTTGTCTTCAATAATATTGTCGTGTTTTGTACACAGGCTTTGAGCAACGCCGAGATTGGCCATATATCCAGTGGAAAATAATAATGCCCGGGGATAACCACAAAAATCTGCAAGCTCCTCTTCCAGTGCATGATGAGCTGCCGTATGCCCGTTAACCAGATGCGCAGCACCACTGCCCACACCATATAACTGAGTAGCTTTAATGAAAGACTGTTTAACCCGCGGATGATTTGCCAGCCCTAAATAATCATTACTGCAAAAATTTAAAACCCGCTGGTCATTAATAATAATTTCACGGCCCTGTGGACTGCTAAGAATTTTACGCTGTCGGTAAAGACCGTTCTGTTTTCGTTGCTGTAATTCCTGTTGAAAATTTTTCATTCTGATCCAACCGCAAACACGAGCGAGGGTAACGCCTGCTTTACCTATGAATGACAGGCTTCGGCTTTCAATAAATCACTGTGTTGGGCCTCGCTTGGCTTAATACCCAAACGTTCAAACAGAGCCAGATCATCATTGGTTTCACAGTTTTCTGTGGTTAATAATTTATCGCCATAAAAAATAGAATTTGCGCCGGCAAAGAAACACATGGCCTGCATTTCATCGCTCATTTCATGACGCCCTGCGGATAAACGCACCTGAGACTCCGGCATTAATATACGAGCAACGGCAATACTGCGCACAAATTCAATACTGTCGATACCCTCAGCGCCAAACAAGGGCGTGCCTTCAATTTGAACCAGCATATTAATGGGCACACTCTCCGGATGCTGAGGCATATTGGCCAGCTGTTGTAACATTGACGCCCTGTCTGTTGCCTTTTCCCCCATCCCTAAAATACCACCACTGCACACATTAATGCCTTTATCGCGTACGTGTTGCAGAGTATCTAAGCGATCCTGAAATGTACGGGTCGTGATAACATTGCCGTAAAATTCCGGCGAGGTATCCAGATTATGATTATAATAATCAAGACCCGCTTCTTTTAAACGCTGACTTTGCTGGTCACTGAGCATACCCAGGGTTACACAGGTTTCCATGCCCACCGCTTTAACGGCGCTGATCATTTCGATAACTTTATCGAGATTTTTATCCGTGGGGTTACGCCATGCAGCCCCCATGCAGAACCGGCTGGAGCCATTAGATTTGGCGATTTTCGCCTTTTCAATGACTTCATCCAGGGGCAATAAACGCTCACGCTCCAGCTCGGTATTGTGTTTGGCACTTTGCGAGCAATAGCCACAGTCTTCCGGGCAGGCTCCAGTTTTAATGCTTAACAGACTGCTAATCTGTACTTCATTGTGTGCATGGTGCTGACGATGCAAGGTTTGTGCTTCAAACAGCAGGTCATTTAATGGCATTTGCAGCAGGCTTTTTATTTCCTGTAACGACCAGTCGTGACGAAGGGTGTTTTGAGCGGGGGCTGTATTAACTTGAGTCATGGCGTGTGAATCTATATATTGCTAGAAGGCGCTATGATACCTGATTTTAGGCCTAAATGGATCGATCAATCGCAAGGGAAAAGCATAAATGATGAATTTACTGGATTTTTTATACCCCACGCGCTGCCTGCTGTGTGGCAACGCCAATAACAGTTGCTTTGACGGACAATTATGCGAACCCTGTGCAGCGGATATACCCTACAATCCAAATGCCTGCCCGCAATGTGCGCTCCCACTTAGCACGACAGATCAGCATTCCCAACAGTCCCCTGCACACTGTGCCCAATGCATTAAAATGCCACCGGCTTATGATGTTTGCTGGAGTCCATTTATTTATGCACAACCGCTCGAATGGATGATTCAGCAACTAAAGTTTAATGCTAAGCTTAACTTTGCTCCCTTATTGTCGCATTTAATTTTAAAAGATTTACCTGCACATTTATACGTTAATGACAGACCGGATGTCATTATTCCCATGCCATTGCATAGCAGGCGCCTACAGCAAAGAGGCTTTAATCAATCTCAATTATTGATTAAACCCATCGCCCAGGCTTTAAAATTACCACTGGATTTAAATTCGTCAAAACGAATTCGTGACACGGAACATCAGACAGGAAAAACAGCTCATCAGAGACGACAAAATATTAAAAATGCTTTTAGTTATAAGCACAAACATAACCATCAACACGTGGTTATTTTCGATGACGTGGTCACCACTGGATCAAGTGTATCTGAGCTAACGAAAACACTTAAACGCGGCGGCGTAAAACGCGTCGATATATGGTGTCTGGCTCGAGCCGAAAACAAGGCCTGACGACAAAGGCTAATTAAAGTTAACTAAAATAATAGCGGCATGCAAACAGATACAAAAACACATAAGACAACAGATACAACTGAAATGCAGACATGGATGTTTCAGGAAAAGGTGCTTATGCTGCACCGCAACCAGAGCCAGAGCTGGATAATTTCAATCCTGGCTTCGACAATCATTGCCTACCTGTCACTGGATTCAAATAATATCGTCGGGGGAATTGCCTGGTGGTTAATTTTTATCACCATCACACTTTTTCGCACCTGGAATACACACCAGTTTTGTCGGGCATATGCCAACAACAGGCATATCAACTACCCGCACTGGTTCAATCGTTTTTTTGCAGCTACTGTTATTACAGGTATCTGCTGGGGGGCCGGCGGCTTTGTAGTTGGCAGCTATCTGCAACCTCTAGAACAGGTTTATATTTTTATCGTTCTAATTGGCGTAGGTGCTGCCGCCATACCTTTTTTGGGTGTCATGAAACGGGTTGCACTGAGTTTTCAGGCGGTATCGACTATACCCTATGTGATTTATATTTCAATTTTACTGGAAGATCGCGGCACAATTCTTTTATTTATGTTCGCGCTTTATATGGCTGCGATTATTGCTTCTGTTCGCCGCATGGACTTAAATCTCACCGAAAGTATGAGCCTGCAATATAAAAATACACAAATGGTTAATACTCTCTCTGAATCAAACCAGCTGTTACAAAACGCCAATGAAAAACTCGAAAACCTCACCCTGGAAGATGCGCTAACCCAGCTGCATAATCGACGTTATTTTGAAATGCAGTTGAAGGCCGAGTGGAAACGCGAATCACGTGACCATAAAATTCTGACGTTAATGATAATAGACATAGATTATTTTAAACTTTATAACGACACCTATGGCCATGCTGAAGGTGATGTCTGCCTTAAAGCAGTTGCACAAATACTGCGCGACTGCATTCATCGCCCAGCAGATATTATTGCTCGAATTGGTGGTGAAGAATTTGTAGTGATGCTGCCAGATGTAGATGTTGACGGGACGCTGACTTTAGCCAAGCAAATGCAGCATCAACTGCATCTTGCCAGCTTAACCCATGCAACATCACCCTTAAGTGAAAATATTACCGTGAGCATGGGTATTGCATCCGTTGTACCCGACGAAAATTCAACCGCATTAAGTTTATTTAAGTCTGCTGATAAAGCATTATACAAAGCAAAAGCAAAAGGCAGAAATCAGATAGTCGTGGGAGAGATTGAACAATCGCTGGAATAAATAACCACGCTGCTTACTGAATTGCTTCACTGGCCTTTTTGTTTTTAATTTCCTGTCGAATTTTCATTAGCTCATTAAATCTTTTTACATCCTGATCAAATATTTTCAGAATTTGAGCGCGTTCATTTTTTTTATCTGCCACATAAATATAGTTGGTTTCAATCTGGCGATTAACCAGGGTCACTTGCTTAAGCAGGTTTTCCGGAGGCTTACGCCCCGCTTTTTCAAGTGAGGCAATGCGACTTTTAACCTTTTGAAGCTTCATTTCATCATTTTTAATGAGCGTTTCGGCTAATGAGATTTGTGAGTCTAGCGCTTCAATTCGAGCATCACGGGCTAGTATTAAATCGTCCGCTGTCGTAAAAGTATCGAGCAACACTCTATCGCGTAATGTCTTTTTACGTTCTGCGATTATGCGGCGGGTTTTTTCCGCTGCTTCTATCTTAAGTTTCTGTTGCTCATCGAGCAGCTCCTCCTCCGTCTTCATTGCTTCAGAGGTTTTCACAGTAACACCCTGCTCATTTAACTCAGAATACTCTTTATGCAGATACTCCGCTGGCACACGATCACCATAATGCACCTGGCCTTTTTCATCATACCATTTATTCAAACCGGCCTGAACGCAGGTCGGGATTAGCAAGTATGCTATAAACCCATTATAAAAAAAATTTTTCTGAATTGTTTTAGTAATACGCATTTAAGTAATATGTCATTATTGTGCAAATTTTAAAGCATATATCACTTAAATTTTGCACTAAATATATGTAACATCATCCCTTTAGTATATGCTCTATTTCAGAGTTTTTCTTTATAGAGCCTTTCAGCCCGCATGATACACGGTTTTTTTAAAATTACCGCCTACAGGAGCAAATAATCAAAACTACTGCTCCCTTTCCATTATAACACTACACTTCATGATAGATATCACAGAACAAATCCTGCTTTTTTTTGTATCGCTACTGGCCAATTTTTTCTCTGCGCTAGCCGGTGGAGGCGCAGGTCTGATACAACTTCCCGCATTAATATTTCTAGGGCTACCCTTTGGCCTCGCATTAGCAACTCATAAAGTTGCTAGTGTGGCACTGGGGGTTGGTGCGACTATTCGTCACCTGAAATCCAGCAAGCTGGAACGAAGATTTGCAGCATATATTCTATTAACCGGCATTCCCGGGGTTATTTTAGGAGCCAGTTTTATTTTGCAGGTACCGGACAGGAGTGCCCAAATTGCGCTTGGAATATTAACCATGGGGCTGGGCATTTACTCCAGAGCCTCACCGTCTCTTGGTCAGGAGTTTAAACCCATGCACAGGGACAAACAGGGGCTTATAATCGGTGGACTGGCAATATTCAGCATCGGCATATTAAACGGGTCACTCACTTCCGGCACCGGTTTGTTTGTCACCCTCTGGCTGGTTCGCTGGTTTGGACTCGATTATAAAATGGCGGTTGCCTATACTTTAATTTTAGTGGGAATTTTCTGGAATGGCAGCGGCGCTATTACGCTTGGCCTAATTGGCGAAATTTACTGGTTATGGCTTCCGGCCTTACTGGCTGGATCGCTTATTGGAGGGTATTTCGGGGCACATCTGGCGATTATAAAGGGCAACCGGCTTATTAAAATCAGTTACGAAATCATCACCCTGCTCATTGGCCTTAAACTTATTGCTGGATAAAACAATACTGGACTAATTTATTCAGAATAGATTAGTCAGCTAAATAAACTCGGCAGAAAAAACTCACTCACTAATAATTTTTGATTTTTTAACCTGAAAACGGAACGCCGCCCCCAAACAGGCTCTTTGCCCTTATACTGTGTCCACGCATAACATTTATGCCTGTACTTTAGGGATGTGATTTCAACCGGTTCACGGCGCATGCCTTTATCTGCAAACAAAACCGCACCCAGCGATTTATTACCTAGCAAAACCACCCCCCGCAATGCACCGCGCAAACTCGATATGGGAATTATGGTGCGCGCATAAACCACCGGCGTGTCACCACACATTAATAATACCTGGCGAATAATCGCCTGGCTTCTTATGGTTAATTTCAGAGCTTTTACTTCGTCAGGGGTGGGTGTTGCCCGGCTTACAGACAAAACTTTCACCGAGAATGGTCCGTCACAGTGATCAATTAAACGGCTCGTTAATGATCCAGAATCAAACAGCCATGATTTAAGCTGTCCATTAAGTTCTTTTGAAATGCAACGTTTCTGATTACACCAGCGTAAACGTGTGTGATGACCTGACATTAATAATTTTTTTAAAATTTTAGAAGCTGCTAATTTTACACCACTGGGTCATTATAAACAGCCCGAATGGTTATGATTTACTTAGCAAGCCATTTCGCCAGGGTATCTTTAAGCGCCTGCTGATTAACGGGCTTGGATACATAATCGTCCATCCCCGCGTCAAGGCACTTTTCTTTATCGCCTTCCATCGCATTGGCGGTCATTGCAATAACTGGCAGATGCCCGTTATTGCTTACAATTTCAAGTTCACGTAATGCCTGGGTCGCCGCATAGCCATCCATTATCGGCATCTGACAGTCCATTAACACCAAATCAAAATCATGCTCAGCCTTTAATCGGTTTAACGCCTCTTCTCCATTATTTGCCACCTCAAAACTCAGACCATTTTTTTCCAGCATTTTAGTAGCGATTATTTGATTCACCGGATTATCTTCCACCAGCAAAATATGCCCAGCCAGCTCCTGTGGCACTTGCGTGACGGGCTGCGGTGAACTTTCCATAACGATGTCGGGAATTTCAAAAGAAATCTCCGCCCAGAAACACGAACCTTTTCCCACTTCACTCTCCACACCCAAACGCCCACGCATCATGGTAACCAGCTGCCTCACTATTGCCAGCCCCAAACCCGTGCCGCCATATTTGCGGGTCGTTGATCCGTCAGCCTGGGTAAAAGAATTAAAAAGTTTTCGTTGTGAGCGTTCCTCAATACCGATGCCCGTATCATTTACTTCCAGACGTATGCGCGCCACCTTTTCACTTTTTTCTAACACTATTGCCTTTATAGTGACGTCACCTTTTTCTGTAAATTTAATGGCATTAGTCATCAGGTTTACCAGTATTTGCCTGATCCGTACCGGGTCGCCTTTTATAATTTTCGGTATTTCATCATCTAAATCTGTTTTTAGTTCGACCTCTCTTTCAGCTGCTTTTTGCTTGAGTAAAACGGTTAATTCATGGCTTAAATTGCGTAAATCAAACGGAATTAATTCCAGCTCCAGTTTCCCCGCTTCAATTTTTGAAAAATCAAGAATATCGTTTAATAATGACAACAGGGATTCACCGGAATTATAGGCAATGCTGACATATTGCTGCTGGCTTTTGGTTAATTCTGAACCCTGTAGTAGTTGCAGAGTCCCTAAAACGCCATTCATTGGCGTTCTAATTTCATGGCTCATATTGGCGAGAAATTCACTTTTGGTTTTACTCGCCGCTTCGGCAATTTCTTTGGCTCTGTACAATTCTTTTTCGACACGTTTTCGCTGTTCAATTTCCGCAGACAACTCTTCATTTAAATCATCTGACTCATTACGTGCCTGACTCATGAACTTTATTAAAGACTCATTATGATAACGCATCTCCAGCGATTTTAAAAAACTCCTGTTTATACGTGAGCCAATACTTCCCATTAGCACCACATAAAATACCGTTGTTAGTGCCAGAATCGTATAGTCGTCACTCATTAAAAAGAAACGAATCGTAATGGGAAAAATGACCAGAGACAGATAAAGCAAATACAGCCTGAGTATAGGCGCCAGCACCAGCACCCCTCCAGATGCAATTCCTGACAGTACAAACCCCAGCATCAATTGCTGCGCAGGTTCAACTGGAAATAAAAAATAACCCACCATCCCCCAACCCAATGCAGTAAGTAAAATAGCGATCAGGTAACAGGTGGCAAACTTTTTATTTAATGCATCACTGGCCAAATCATTTTGGGTCTGGCGTTTTCTTTGTCTATAGTCCATTACAAATCGAATGACGGTTATAAATACCATGTACGCCATCCAGGACACAACCAGCTCGTGCGACACATCACGCCACAGGACCAGCGCCAGCAGAACAGCCACTAATAAACTGATCGCATTGCTCAACACCGCATTCTGCTCGATCCGCTTAATCTGTTCGCGCCAGATTTTGTCGTCATTTTTGCTGTCTGAAAAAGACTCCGCCTGATCTATCAATCCGGGCATCCGGTTTCCTTGTAAATAGGTATTATTTAAAGCATACCTACTATAAATAGACGACTTAATACCCAATAGCTATTTAAAATGGATATATTTCAGCAAGTTATGCTCTGAAGTTATAAAGAGTGGTTCGCTGGCAAATTTGCCAATACCCGAGATGAGTCTGATTAAATACGATTGAACTTAGACGGGGAAAAGATCAACCCACATTCATATACTGCTGGGCCGCACCAACCCATCGATCGATTAACGGCCTTACCTTTTCAGGGCTTGCTTCAAGTATTTTCTGGGCGGCAATTTTCACATCTTCAAGCATATATTCATCACGCACAATATCTGCTATTTTCAATTGCATTAGCCCGGTTTGACGAGTTCCCAACACTTCACCTGGCCCGCGAAGCTGCAAGTCTTTTCGCGCAATTTCAAACCCACTGTTGGTTTTTCGCATAATGGTCAATCGCTCTTTTGCCTGACCACTCAACGGACTTTTAAACATCAATACACAGTGGCTGGCCTCAACCCCCCTACCAACTCTCCCGCGCAACTGGTGCAGTTGAGATAGCCCCAGTCGTTCAGCATTTTCAATAATCATTAAACTTGCATTGGGTACATCAACACCGACCTCAATAACCGTGGTTGCCACCAGCAACTGGATTTTTGCATTTTTAAAGTCCTGCATTATGCTGTCTTTTTCATTCGATTTTAAGCGCCCATGAATTAATCCAACACTTATATCCGGCAAAACATCTTGCAACATTTGTGCGGTATCCTGCGCTGCCTGGCATTGTAAAGCCTCCGACTCTTCCACCAGGGTACACACCCAGTAGGCCTGCTTGCCCTCATTACACGCTCTGTAAATACGCGCTAATATTTCCTCCCGACGCTCCTGCTGAATCACCACGGTTGTAATCGGTTTTCGTCCCGGGGGCAATTCATCAATCACTGAATAATCCAGATCAGCATAGGCCGTCATTGCCAGACTTCTGGGAATCGGTGTTGCTGTCATAATTAGCTGATGGGCAAGTTCCGCTGATTTATTTTTAGAGCTAGTTTGTTTAGCCGAGGCTTTTTTCGCCAGCGCCATACGTTGCTGCACTCCAAAACGATGCTGCTCATCGGTAATCGCCAGAGCCAGTGACCTGTATTCAACATCTTTCTGAAATAGAGCGTGGGTACCAACAACCACCTGCGCTTCTCCAGAGATAATCTGTTGAAGCACGGCGGTTCTTTTTTTACCTTTTATTTGTCCGGACAGCCAAACAACATTTATGCCCAGTGGCTTAAACCAGTTACTAAAATTTTTATAATGCTGCTCTGCCAAAATTTCAGTGGGCGCCATAATAGCTGCCTGCATTTCAGACTCCACCGCTTTTAAACAGGCCAGTGCTGCCACAACTGTTTTTCCCGAGCCCACATCACCCTGCACCAGTCGCATCATGGGCAAACCCGATTCAAGATCCTGCAAAATAGCCTGGTTAACTTTTTGCTGCGCCAATGTTAACTCAAAAGGTAAAGATTTTATAAACTGAAATAGCAGATGATTTTCACTTAACAAACTCTCAGCACGTTGCTTTTTATTTTTTTCACGCAACACCTGAAAACTTAAATGCTGCGCCACTAACTCTTCAAATATCAGACGTAATTGTGCCCTATGCCTGCCTTCAAATAAGTCATTTATATTTGCACCAACCGGAGGACGATGTACATACTTTATTGCATCCGCAAGTGAACAGGACTTATCTGCTGCTAATAAATCAGTAGTTAAATACTCTGCCAATATTTCTTCCTGGTTTAGTAATTGCAGACACTGTTCTGAAAGGCGGCGTAATAAAAACTGACTCACCCCATCGGTGGTGTGATAGATGGGCGTTAAGGATTTCTCCATTGGGTCGGTGGTATTTTCATCAACTTTCGAATATTCGGGATGCACCATTTCAATTGACGACACACCATAGCGGACATCACCAAAAAAACGCTGCTTAGTTCCGGCCGCTAATCCATCCTGTTGCTGTTTATTAAAATAAAAAAAGCGCAATAGCAAACTGCCCGTGCCGTCTGTGACATGCACCAGTAACATGCGCCTGCTTTTTCCCTTACGGGTAAATGCAACACTGGAATAATCGACCGTGGCTTCAATTAATGCTGACTGACCATGGCGCAAAGCGCCAATCGGTATAACGCGAGTTCGATCTTCATATCGGTAGGGCAGATGAAATAGGACATCCTGAATGGTACGCAAGCCAAGCTTGCCTAAACGCTCTTCAACTTTCGGGCCAACTCCTTTTAGTTGAGTTAAGCGACAGGAATGCGTAATGGACTTTTTCTGATTTTTTTCTGATGTTTTTGTCAACGTGTATAAACACCTGATCGTAAACTTTTAATGGCTTTCAACGGGATACTCCGCTACCTGGTTAACGCAAAGCCCCGTTATTGTCGGTTGTTTAAGTCTAAATTAATATAGATTTCAGTCGCGCCACAAAGATGTCGAGAAACTTACGGAGCAACTAACGAGAAGTTATAACTCTAAAATCGCATCCATTTCAACAGCAACCGCTTTTGGTAATTCACTCACCCCTATGGCTGCACGTGCCGGATAAGGCTCGGTAAAATATTGCGCCATTACCTGATTAACCGTCGGAAAATTACTTAAGTCAGTTAAGAATATATTTAACTTAACCACATTGTCAAACGTACCATCTGCGGCTGTAATAATAGCCTGTAAATTTTTAAACACCAGGTGTATCTGTTCTTCTACAGAACCTTCCAGCACTTCCATGGTTTCTACAATCAATGGAATTTGTCCGGATACATAAACCGTATTATTAACTTTTACAGCCTGTGAATAAGTACCAATTGCCTGTGGTGCCTTATCGGTTGAAATTATTTCTTTTTTCATAATGTTTTTTATTCTCTACTTGTTATAACTATTATAAAAGCTGATTACTGCACACGAACAATACGCATTACAGAATTAACACGGCGCAAACGACGCATTATTTTTGCTAGATGATTGCGCCCACTAACCGAAATTAAAAATGATATATTAGTTGATAATCCGTCCTTATCTTCCACTTCCACATGTTCTATATTAGCCGCTTCATCTGAAATAATAGTTGCCAGGCGTGCCAATACACCCCGTTCATTTTGCACATGTAAATATAACTGACAGGGATATTCACCTGTCGGTTCTGTTGCCCATTTTACATCAATCATATTTTCGCTTTGCAGACGTTCATTGACAATATTTTTACAACCCACCTGGTGAATAACCAGACCACGCCCTTTACTTAACTTGCCGATAATCTGATCGCCGGGTATTGGGTAGCAGCACTTTCCATAGGATACGACCATACCTTCAGTTCCCTGAATAGCCAGTGCCGGTCGGCCGGGTACTATCTCAGATTCTGAAGCGGAATCGTCAATCTCATCGGTGAACAGTCGCCGCGCAACCAGACCCGCAGGACGATTACCCATACCAATATCTTCGAGCAACTGATTCAACGAAGTAAACCCATATTCATCCAGCAGGAATTGATAACTTTCCTGAGTCAGTTCTTCCAGGGTAATATTTTTTTCTAACAACATACGCGATAACATTCGCCGCCCCTGGGCAACCGCATCTTCCGAGCGCATGCTTTTTAAATAGGTTCGAATGTTACTACGGGCTTTCGCGGTAACCACAAAATCAAGCCACCCTGGGTTCGGGTGCGCACCCTCCGATGTTATAACTTCAATCGTCTGTCCGCTATACAACGGTGTATCTAATGGCGCAAATCGGTGATCAACCTTACTTGCTACACAAGTATGCCCAACATCGGTGTGCACTGAATAGGCAAAATCAATGGGTGTTGAATTTTTTGGCAGCTTAACAATATCACCGTTAGGTGTGTATACATAAAGTTCGTCGGGAAATAAATCAACTTTTACATTTTCTAAAAACTCTACCGAATCACCCGCAGCCTGCTGCATTTCTAAAATGCCGGTTAACCATTCACGAGTACGTCCGCCCACATCAATTTCATTGCTGGCATTCTCTTTATATAACCAGTGAGCGGCAATACCGGTTTCTGCAAACTTATCCATTTCACTGGTGCGAATTTGAACCTCTATTGGTATGCCATGGGGACCAAATAAAATAGTATGCAGTGACTGGTAACCGTTTTCTTTTGGAATCGCAATATAGTCTTTAAATTTTCCGGGTATCGGCTTAAATAAATTATGCACAGCACCCAGTACACGGTAACAATCATCAACAGAATCGACCTCAACCCGCATGCCATAAACATCAAAAATATTTTTATAGGAAAGATTTTTTTCGCGCATTTTTTTATACAGACTATAAGGATGTTTTCTGCGCGAATTAACATCTGCTTCAATCCCTAATTCATTAAGCCGTGAATTAAGTCCAGCATCTATTTTTTGAATAACCTCTTTTCTGTGTCCAGCTTCTTCGAGCATTGCATGCTCTAAAATACGATAGCGCATAGGATGCATGGCGCGAAAACCTAAATCTTCCAGTTCCAGCCTTAATGTATTAATACCCAGGCGTCGTGCCAGTGGCACATAAATATCGAGGGTTTCTTTTGCTATGCGTCGACGTTTTTCCGGGCGCATGATACCCAGTGTACGCATATTATGTAAACGGTCTGCCAGCTTAATTAATATAACGCGAATATCCCGCGCCATTGCCATTAACACTTTTTGTATGTTGATGGCCTGCTGTTCTTTTTTATTTTTGAATTTGAATTCGGTGAGTTTACTCACTCCATCAACCAGTTCGGCAACATCGTCACCGAATTTTTCGGCGACTTCTTCTTTGGTGGCGGGGGTATCTTCTATAACATCGTGCAAAATAGCAGCACAAATACTACTGGAATCCATGTGCATTTCAGCGAGAATCCGTGCCACTGAAATAGGGTGATAAATATAGGGTTCACCGGTCTGGCGAAACTGTCCTTCGTGAAACTGTGCACCAAACAGATACGCCCGATATACATCACGCACCTGATCCGCATTCATATAGTCTTCGACTATGCGACACAGATCAGAAATTAAAAAACGCGATGGATCGCCGTATAAATCCTTTACATCAATCTCTGTCTGGTCAGGACTTATTGCCATGTTTAAATCATCCTGAAAGCAGGATTACATTTCCTGTCTAATTTCGTCTGTTGAAATTGCCGCTGGCATCATGTTCAGCTCTTCAGTTTTATCATTCAAAATATCCGGGTTAACCAGACCTTCTGCAATTTCACGCAATGCCAATACGGTTGGCTTGTCATTTTCAATCTCAACTAAAGCTTCTGAACCCATCGCAATTTGACGGGCGCGTTTTGCGGCAACTAGCACCAGATGAAAGCGGTTATCAACATTGGGTAAACAATCTTCTACGGTTAAACGTGCCATTTTAAAAATCCTCTATAAAAATAAGTTTAAATAATTAATTCAGTAATTCGGTTAATAAGTTTTGCAGTTTTTGCTCCTGCTGAAGCTGGTGCAACGGGTTGGCCATAAATATACTGCTAAGTTGCTGCAGGGCAATATCAAAATCGTCATTGACAATAATGTAATCAAACTCCGCGTAGTGTGACATTTCACTCACCGCATCCTGCATGCGACGATTTATAATCTCATCGTTATCCTGCCCACGATTTTTCAAGCGTTCTTTTAATGCGGATGATGAAGGCGGCAAAATAAAAATCGACAGGGCATCAGCAAATACTTTGCGCACCTGTCGCGCACCCTGCCAGTCTATTTCAAGAATGACATCCTGACCCAGTTGTAGTTGCTGTTCTACATGTGACTGGGATGTGCCGTAATAATTATCGAACACTTTTGCATGTTCTAAAAAAGCGGCCTCACCCGCCATCGACAGAAATTTGTCCACCTCTACAAAATGGTAGTCTACCCCGTCCTTTTCACCCTCACGCATTTTACGTGTGGTGTGGGACACGCTGACCACGATGTGCTCGGCAGTCTCGATTAGCGCTTTTACCAGGCTGGTTTTGCCGGCGCCGGAGGGGGCTGAAATAATGTATAAGGTGCCTTTGCTCAAGCTCATTCCCGATTAATTTTTTCATAACCCATCGCGAACTAAAGCCACGCTCCTACGGCAAAAATGTGTGTAGAAGCGCAGCTTTAGTTCGCGATGAATTTATAATTTCTATTGAACCTTAAGAATAACCTATTTTGGCCTATTTTTCACCCTGCTTATCCGCAATTAAAATCGGCAGGCGTCGAGACCCCCACTTTCCTGGTTGCGCTTCAAACACCCCGGGTAGCTGTGTACCACATTTCCTGCAGCCGCCTTTTTCATCCAGCCCCCATTGGCCCAGCTCGTACCAGTCACGCTCAATCAACAACTCCCCGCATTTATGACAGTAACTACTGCTACCCTGCGCATCGTGCACATTGCCCGTATAGACATAACGTAGCCCGTTTTGCATGGCGACTGCTCGTGCTCGAGTCAGGGTTTCGGCGGGGGTCTTGGGGATGTCGCGCATTTTCCAGTCCGGATGAAATGCACTGAAATGCAGGGGTACATCCGGCCCCAGATTTTCCATTATCCACGCTGTCATTTCTTGAAGTTCAGCGTCTGAATCATTCTGTCCCGGAATTAACAGGGTCGTAATTTCAAACCAAACCGAGGTTTCACGCTTCAAATACTGCAGCGTTTCCAGCACCGGCTGTAAATGTGCACCGGTTAATTTGTGATAGAACTCATCGGTAAAAGCTTTTAAATCAATATTCGCCGCATCCATTGCATCAAAAAACTCCACCCGGGGCTCTGCATTGATGTAACCTGCGCTGACCGCCACGGATTTTATACCCCGTTCCCGGCAGGCCGCAGCAACATCAATGGCGTATTCATGAAAGATCACTGGATCATTGTAGGTAAAAGCCACACTTCTACAATCATGCGCCTGCGCCTGTTCGGCAATGGTTTGCGGGCCAGCTCTGGCTGCCAGGGTCTGCATTTCACGGGATTTACTCATATCCCAGTTCTGACAAAACTTACAGCTTAAATTACAGCCCGCCGTACCAAATGATAAAACCGGTGTGCCGGGTAAAAAATGATTTAAAGGCTTCTTTTCAATCGGGTCAATACAAAAACCGCTGGACAGACCATAGGAGGTCATCACAATCTGATCATTCTGATTAGCACGCACAAAACACAGCCCCTGCTGGCCCTCTTTTAGTTTGCAAAAGCGTGGGCATAAATCACATTGCACACGACCATCATCCAGCCTGTGCCAGTAACGCGTCGTGACCGTATTATTTTCGATTTTCTGCATCCCAATTCACCTGTTTATGATATAACTAACATAAGACTGTTGACCGGTAATCACCATGAAAAATTCAACATCACTAACGCGTTCTGCTGCGGTTGCTGGCATGTTTTATGCGGCCGACCCACAACAGTTATCAGCCGAAATTTTACATTTTTTAAAGCAACAGCCTGATAGCGATTCCGTCACTCCGAAAGCCATCATTGCACCCCACGCGGGCTATATTTATTCCGGCCCGATTGCCGCTAGTGCCTATCACTTATTTGCGGGCAAAGCTGAAAAAATCAAGCAGGTCATTTTGCTCGGGCCTTCGCACCGCGTGGCATTTAGAGGGATCGCCACCAGCCGGGCCGATTATTTCGAAACCCCTCTGGGCAAAATAAAAACAAACCGTTCATTGAGCGAGTTGGCAGAATCCCTGCCTTTTGTAAACAGCTATGATGCAGCACATCAGGATGAGCACTCACTGGAAGTACAACTGCCTTTTTTACAAACTGTCCTAAACGATTTCGAGCTGACTCCGCTGGTTGTCGGCGACTGCGATGCTCAGGACGTCGCGCAGCTGCTGGAATTACTGTGGGGCGATGAACACACCCTGATTGTAATTAGCTCCGACCTGAGTCATTACCATAGTTACCAGAGCGCAATTGATTTGGACACACAAACCTCCCTGGCCATAGAACATTTACAGCCGGAAAAAATACACTACGAAGATGCCTGCGGCAGAAACCCGTTAAATGGTTTGTTAACCATTGCAAAACAAAAAAAACTGCATGTTAAAACCCTCGATCTGAGAAACTCCGGCGACACTGCCGGCGATAAAAACAAGGTAGTCGGCTATGGCGCATATGCAGTTTACTGAACTTAATATTGATGACAAAAAATGTTTGCAAACCGTCGCAAAAAAATCCATTGCCTATGGCCTGCAACATCAACAGGCATTGCCCATTAACCTGATAGATTACAGCGAACTTTTGCAGGTCAATGGCGCAAGTTTTGTCACCCTTAATCTAAACCATCAACTGCGCGGATGTATTGGTACACTCGAAGCCTATCAACCATTAGTAAACGACGTTGCAGAGCATGCCTTTGCCGCTGCATTTCAGGACCCTCGCTTCCCGTCACTCACCGAAGATGAATTTAAGAAAATTGAAATTCATATTTCAATTTTAACCCCCGCTACACCCATGCGATTTACATCGCAAAAAGATTTACTAACTCAATTACAACCGGGGGTTGACGGCCTTATACTGCAGGCAGGTTTTAATAAAGGCACGTTTCTTCCATCGGTGTGGGAACAGCTGAGTACACCTGAAGAATTTTTAAATCATTTGAAAATTAAGGCGGGTTTAAATATGAATGAGTGGCCGGATGATGTACAGATATTTCGTTATGAAACGATTAGTTTTTAGTGGTGAATGTGGGGCACTTTGCAAACTTATTTATTTGATCAAAGCGTTGTACGTCTTTGGGTCTCTACTCTATCAACTTTTAGTGGTATGGGTTAAGGGGACAGAGCGCCAAAAGGCGGCGTTCTATCCCCGAGGGAGATGCGCCTGGGCAGGGTAACTTATCGGCTTTTTTTATTTTAGGTCGACAGGCGTTTTCAGGCTTTTTAACCGGGCGGTTAAAATGAACGGTCCACTGAGTATCTTGCCAGGTCTTGCAGTGCCTGCTTGTAATCTGATTGTGGCAAATGCGCTAACTGCTGAATCGCTAACTCGGCTTCATTTCTGGCGGTTTTTTCGGTGTACTCGATCGCGCCGGTTTCTTTTATGGCCTGCATGACCGGCTCCAAATATTCCAGTCCGCCTTCTTCAATGGCTTTGCGCACGACGCCTGACTGTTCTTGCGTACCATTTCGCATAGCAAAAATAAGTGGCAATGTGGGCTTGCCTTCCGCTAGATCATCGCCGACATTTTTGCCCATTGCTTCACTTGATGAACTGTAATCCAGCACATCGTCAATTAACTGAAAAGCGGTGCCTAAATGCATTCCATATGACGCCATGGCTTTTTCTTCATCTTCGGGACGATTACACAGTACTGCGCCCAGCCGTGTAGCCGCTTCAAACAGCTTGGCGGTTTTGGCATGAATAACATCCAGGTAGCGCTGCTCGGTGGTATCTGCATCGTGGCAGTTCATTAACTGCATGACTTCGCCTTCGGCAATCACATTGGTGGTTTCTGCGAGAATTTGCATCACTTTCATGCTGTCCACATCCACCATCATTTCAAAGGCACGGGAATACAGAAAATCCCCCACCAGCACGCTTGCCGCATTGCCAAACAGCGCATTCGCAGTTTCCTTACCACGGCGCAGCTCTGATTCATCCACCACATCATCATGCAGTAAAGTCGCGGTATGGATGAACTCGATGATGGCCGCTAATATGTGATGATGCGTCCCTTCATAACCATAGGCACGGGATGCCATTAAGCTCAGCATAGGCCGTAAGCGCTTGCCACCGGAGTTCACAATGTAGTGACTCAGCTGGTTCACCAGCACCACATCTGATGACAAGCGCTTTTGAATTACATCATCCACCGCCCGCATATCGTTGGCTACCAGGGCTTTTATATTCTCTACTTGCATGTCTTATCGGGCGCTTACTGTATAATTGAGGGCCGAATTATGGTGTATCACACCCCAAGTCTCAAGCCTGAACTGGCCCCAGTCGCTCGTTTAGCTATTTTTTTCAATAAAAAGCCCAATTCGCGTGCATTTAAGCTTGTTTATTGGCCCGCAAATCGCTACAATTCGCACCCTTTCTGAAAACAGAAAACTAACACGCCCGCTTTATGGCACAAATTTTTAGGAGTTGTCCGGTATGTACGCTGTAGTTAAAACCGGTGGTAAACAATATAAGGTTACTGAAGGTGAATATCTGAAAGTTGAAAAACTGGATGGCGCCGAGGGTGACTCAATTGAAATCGATCAGGTGCTTATGATTGCTGATGGCGATAAGCTGAAGATCGGAAGCCCAATGTTAGACGGTGGCAAGGTAACC
>Ga0316205_10000424_pt1 | contig 80604 bp, 76 predicted proteins | sample 3monthpyrite_MG_FD_204941 | JGI IMG/M metagenome (GOLD analysis project Ga0316205, IMG submission 204941) | Microbial mat bacterial communities from mineral coupon in-situ incubated in ocean water Damariscotta River, Maine, United States -... | ecosystem: Environmental > Aquatic > Marine >...
TGATAAATGCCATCTACATTAATTAATGGTTGTTGAATTTCGATCTTAGTGGCATAATTCTCAATTTGTGAAGGATTATTTAGCAAGCTAGGGTTGAAATCGTTTTGAGTTAGAATACCCTGATTTAGTTTGGAACCAAAAGCCATTAACGGGTTTGTAGTTGCAAATCCAGTATGTGAAGCTGTAATATTTGGCAAAAAAACAGCATTGGTTTGTCTATAATCTGCTCGTGCCTGAATAAATTCTTGTTCAGAAATTTTAATGGATAAGTTTTCATTAGAAACCCTGTTTAAAACATCTGTTTTCGATATTGGAACAGTTTCTTGTGCCTTTACAATAGATGTTATTGATAAAAGCATGATGGTTAATATATAATAAGTATTGTGCTTCATTATCTTTTTAATTTGATGCAAAGTTAAGTTATTAGATATGATAAGTCAGTAACAATTGTTACTAGAACAAGTAACGTGTGTTACAGAACAATCAATAAATTCATTCTTTAAGGAACTCAATTTACTTTGTTTGCTTATAGTTATTAATATATCATATTTTATGTTCTAAAAATTTATAATCGATACATAATAAAAAGCAATAGGGTAAAAGTAATTGTCAGCAAATTTTTATGAAATGATATTTATCATTTAACCTGCTTTGATTGTGTGGCTTATATTACAAAAAGTGTTTTAAGAACTAGGGAAAGTACTTTTTTGGTAGTTATAAGTTTAGTAAAAATCAAGGTTGTGTTTTCAATTACCATAACTACTATAAATGACTAACAATTGGTCTGATATATATCATTGCATGAACAAAGGGCATTAAATATTTTTACGTTAAAATAAAAAATTATAAACCATGAAAAAAACAAAATTTATATGTATCGCTTTTTTATTAGGTGTTTTTATAAGTCTAGAAAGTTGTGGTCCTGTTATAATTTCATCTAGACCAAGCCATCCAACGCCTCCTTGGTTTTATCCTAATAGAGTTGTTAATGTTAGGTATATTTATTTTCCAGATTATACTATTTATTATGATTTGACCCTACGTAAATACATTTACCTTAATAATAGCGGTGCTTGGATAACTGTAAATGTATTACCAACAAGGTTTAACGGTATAAACCTAAGAAGAGAAAAGCAAATTAGAATACAAGATTATTATGGTAATGACGTAAGAGAATACCATTCGAGAGTTAAGGTTCCCATTAAAAGCAGGCGCAAGAATTAACTTTAAGTTTGTTTGTTTACATCGATTTTTAATTCTGGGATTTTAATCAGTTCCAATGTTGTAGATGCTAAAACTACTTTGCCATTTGTCTTTTCTATTTCTGTTCTTATGGAATCGTTTAACAGATGTTTTGTTACTCGTCTTTTCTTAAAATCGACAATATACCTAAGGTTAAATTGAATCCAGTTATCTGTAAGCGTAATAGCCAATGTTGGATCTACTTGTGCATCTTCTATATAGTACTTATTGACCACATCTTTCCATTGTGATTTTGAATTTGCCGTATATTCTGCCAATGTTTCTGAAGCAATTTTTATAATAATTGTTTTTGCCAAATCCATGTCGGAGCCATATCTAATTGGCAAATTGAATTCGTCCCAAATAAAGGGAAAGTCTTGAGAATAGTTATAGATAGGCCCTTTAAAAACAAAGGCATTGCTCAATTTTACAATACGTCCACTATAATTGTCGCTGCTTACCCATTGGCCAATTTCCATCATGGTTGTATAAACACTGCCCACATCAATAACATCGCCTTTAATCCCATTGATTTCAATACGATCTCCAGGTGCATATACTTTCATTAAAAATATATACAGTGAACCTGCAATGCTTAATATTAATTCTTGCAGCGTAAAAGCCAATCCTGCAGTAAACAACCCTATTATTAGCGTAAAGTCTTTGATAGTGCCTGTAAAATAGGTGATTGCAAAAATTACCAATATTATATATCCAAAAATTTCGACACCTTTTTGAGATTTATATCGTATCGCTGCATTTGGTATGGTTTTTTTTAACTGTTTCCTTAACAACCTAACTAAAATAAGGATTATTACAGCTAAAATGAGAAATTTTATAATGCTCCATACCAAGGGGTAATCCTTTATCCATTGTTCTATTTCCTCTATTTCCATTGTTTAATAATTATCTGAAATTTTCATAAAAATTCAACTTGTTTTTTAGTGATGTAATTTCATCCTGTAGAGATTCTACTTGCTTTAACAGGTTATAAATGGCATCAATACCTTCAAGGTTTATATCGAGATCATAGTGCAATCGTATCATTTTTTCAACCTCATGTAGTTGTGTCATCTTTAAATAATTGTCGCTCTTGGTGACTATTATTTCAACTAATTGATATTCTTGTAATGCATTAATAAATGTTGAAGGTATATTATAATGTTTACAAAACTGTTGTATTGAAATTAGATTTTTTGTTTCCATGTTATCTCAATTTTGATAATTCTGTAAAGAGCTCTTTTTCTTTTACTGAAAGGTTTGTTGGTGTTTTTATGTTATAAGTCACAAACAAATCACCATAGTGATCTTTCTTTTTATACTTCGGAAAGCCTTTTCCTTTAAGCTTTACTTTTGTTCCGTTTTGGGTTTCAGGTTTTACCGTTAGTTTTACTTTTCCATCAAACGTATTTACCATAATCTCTCCACCCAACAGTGCTTTGTACAGGTCTAAATCTACCGAAGCGTATAAGTTATCGCCATCTCTTTTAAATGGTGTTCGGTTAGCAATTGAAAACTGAATATACAGGTCGCCATTTGGGCCACCATTAACACCTTTGCCACCATGTCCCTTTATTTTTATGACTTGACCATTTTCTATTCCAGCTGGGATGGTGATGCGTATATTTTTATTGTTTACGGTTAACGTGCGCTTATGAGTTGAGTAAACATCTTTTAAATCAAGCTGTAATTGGGCATTAAAATCCTGTCCTCTAAATCCGGTTTGTTTCCCTTGTGCACTAGATGATCGTCCACCAAACATAGATCCGAAAAAATCTGAAAAATCTTCTTCGGAATATCCACCAAAGTCTCCTTGAGTACTATGTTGTTGTGAATATTGTTGTTGCTGTTTAGCTTTCTCATAAGCTTCAGCATTTTGCCAATGTTCACCATATTTGTCGTACTTTTTCCTGTTTTCAGGATTGCTCAACACTTCATTGGCTTCATTAATTTCCTTGAATTTCTTTTCAGCTACCTTATCATTGGGATTTAGGTCTGGATGATATTTACGAGCCAGTTTTCGATATGCTTTTTTTATATCTTTCTCGGTAGCGTTTTTAGATAACTCTAATATTTTATAATAATCTATAAATGCCATTATCTTTTACTATGGGTTTTTATGTATTGTTTTAATATTTGCTTGAGGCTTTCTAAGTAATCTTCCATAATGCTTAAATTTATATCAGGGTGGTTTTTTGATGGTATTGTTATTGGATTTTCATCTAAGGCAACATACAATTCTGGGTAATTTACACCTATTTTAGTTGTTAGTTTTGTTATTTGATCTTGTATGTCTTGAAGGGTTTTCATAGAATATGTTTAATTATATTTCCAGATGTACTTAGGTTTCTCACTTTCTAAAACATCTTTAGTCATTTTAAAAACAATATATCTAACTGCTTTTAGCATTGTGTTAAATTCTGAAATCTCGTCTTCTAATAATTCATGTTCAGCTCTAAAAACTGATACATCATATATGAGAGGTTCTTCAATTAAATCAACAATATGTACAACATGAATTTTAATGTGTTGCAGTAAATTTTCACATTGATTATTTAATTCAAGCAATTCTCTTTGTAAATCTCTTAATTCATCTAAATTTTGGCTTAGTAGAAGTTTTACTAAATAGGTTTCAACCAATCGTTCTAAAAATTTAACATCTAGCAAATAAAACTCTAAATCGTTTTTCCAACTTTCAGTTAACATATACAATTCCTGCCAAGTGGCTTCTTGGATAAAATTTCCTTTGGGTCTTCTTCTATAATTGCTCACAACATTCGTTTTGGTTAATTATAGATTAAAGATAATTTTAAATGGTTTATTAGAAATGACCAATATCATAAACAGAAAAATTATACCATAATTTTACCATCTTCCATTTGAATGATTCTATCGGTCTTTTTGGCAAAATCTTCATCATGCGTAACAACTAAAAGTGAAAGACCTTGCTCGTTACTTAATTGCTCAAAGATGTTGAATACATTTTTGGCGTTATGACTATCTAAATTACCTGTAGGCTCATCTCCCATAATAATAGAAGGGTTATTAATAAGCGCTCTTGCTATAGCAACACGTTGTTTTTCACCTCCAGAAATTCGTGATGCGCGTTTTTTTGCTAAATGATCTATGTTGAGCATCTTTAATTTCTCCATAGCATCATTCTCGATTTCCTGATGTGATTTTTCAGCTAATTTTTTTGCAGGAAGCATCACATTTTCCAACACCGAAAATTCAGATAATAAATAATGAAACTGAAACACAAAACCAATATGCTTGTTACGTAAATAAGATAAATACTCTCTGTTTTGTTCAGTTACGAGTTTGTTGTTTAGAAATAACTCTCCTTCATAATCTGTATCCATGGTAGAGAGAATGTAGAGCAATGTTGATTTTCCACAACCAGACTTTCCCATTATTGATACAAATTCACCTTTCTTGACCTGAAAATTTATGTCTTTTAAAACATGAAACATCACAGGTTTCTTAAAGTATTTATTGATATGTTTGGCTTCTAATACAATACTCATTTTTACTGTCCTCTTATAATTTTAACGGGATCTATTTTTTTAGCTTTTTTTGATGGTAAATAACCTGCTAGAAAGGTTGAAAACATAGCAAACGAAAAACCAATTACAAAAAACAAAGGATTCATATTTATTGGGTAAGTTTCTACAGTTGGTAATGCTTCTGTTTGAAACGGAATGGTATCTATTAAACTCACCAAGCCATAACCAATAAACAGTCCTAAAACACCACCTACAAAACCAATTATCATTGCTTGACTCATAAAAATAAGTTGCACATCTTTACCTGAGAAACCGGTTGCTTTTAGTATGGCTATATCATTCATTTTCTCATAAATAAGCATATTTAGTATATTGTAAATACCAAATCCTGCTACTATAAGAAGTGTTATTGAAACCGCATATGTAATAAGGTTTCTAATTGTTGTTCCTGTTTCGAATTGTGCATTTGCTGTTTTTATATCGATTGCGGAAAGACCGAATTGCTGTTCGATTTTTTTTGATAGTGAAACTGCCTGTTCTATATCAAACAGCTTCACATTAATATCTGTGATATAATTATTAGCTTTACCCAAAATACGCTGCACTGTCTTTATATTGGTAAAGCTTTGAATGGCATCTAAATCGGCGATGCCACTTTGATAGAAACCAACAATTCTTAATGGAAAAATACCACCATTTATAGGACTTATTTGCACTCGATCGCCAACCTTTAAAGACATTTTCTTAGCAATTCCAATACCTAATAAAATACCATTATCTGTGTTTTGCAAAGCCTCGGCTGAACCCTCAACAATATAATCTCCCATATTAAAAAATATTGCCTCATCAATGGCGTTAATACCTGTAAGATTACCGCCTAGCTCTATAGAACCTGCTATGTAAAATATTTGCGTTTTTATTTGTGGAAGTGCACCTCGTACATCTGTATTATCTTCCAAATATTTGATGATTGGCAAGGCATTATGGATTTTTTTCTGACTTAATTTTGGCTTAATGGAATGAACGATGTTAAAGCTATTATTTACATTATCATATATAGAGATTGGTTGTTTTTTTGAGGGTTCAATCTCATTATAAACATGAATATGTGGTGTTTGATTCAATATTAAATCGTCTAACATGCCATTTAAACCAGTCATGAAACAGACTAATGTAATGTAGGCACCAATTCCAAAAGTAACACCTAAAGCTGCCGTAGATGTTTGCTTTATTTTTGTTAACAAATGGGTTTTTGCAATATTTAATATGACGCTCCAGTTTGCCATTATTCAGGTTTATAAATATAAGTGTCTTTTGTAATTCCAGAGAGTACCTCAATGAATTCCATATTTTGTAAGCCTGTAGTGATGGTAATTAATCCCTTGTCTGTTTTGACTTTATTATCATCTATTATATAAGCTTTTGGGATGGTCAATACTTTATTTTTTGTTGCAATTACTATATTGGCTTCGCCAGAAAGTCCAGGATATAATACTTCTGGAGGATTCACAAAAACAGCTTCAACTTTAAAGGTTTGATTGCGTTCATCTTTTTGAGGATATATTTTAGATACTTTTCCTTTAAAAACCTTGTCTGCATAAGCATCTAGATTGATTAAAACATCTTGCTCTTCACTAATTTGCACAATATCTACTTCGTCAACCAACATTTCGATAATAAAATTAGTAGCACTACCAATTGCGGCCAAAGGTTCCATGGTTGTAACAATTTCTCCAGGCTCTTTGTACAACGCATAGACTTTACCATTAATTCTACTTTTAACTGCAAAATCCTTTGTGGCAATCAATGACGTTTGATAGTTGTTTTGTGCTTGTTTTACAGCAGTTAACAATTCATTTTTTGTCCTGTTGTATTTACTTTGCACTAACTTTAAGCTGTTTAATGCTAACTCGTAATTAAGTTTTTTAGCATCATACTCTGCTTTGGATCCTATGTTCTTGTCCCATAGGTTTTTTTGTCTGAAGTAATTAATAGAATCATTTTTGCATTTAAGGTTTGCAGCTGCAATTTCTTCTTCAATACTGTTTAAAATGGCTGCACTGCCATTATAATTTTCTTTTGCTAAATCTAATGCAAACTTTGCGTTTTGGGAATTAAGTTTAGGTGCATTATTAATTATTTGTATAAGTGTTTGACCCTTTGAAACTACAAATCCTTCATCTACTAAATTGTTATCCAAAATACCTGCAACAATGGCATAAGCTTGATACAAACTATCTGGTTGAATAGTGACAGAAGAATAGACCGATTCTGTTAAAGTTTTTTCAGTTGGAAGAATTTTATCTTGCTTTTTGGTGCAGGACATCAAAACCAATGAGATAAAAAAGACACGTACTAATTTCATAATCAATAAGCTAACTTGGATTGTAGTAATATATATTCGTTTAAATTTATATTATCTATGGCTCCTACAAGTTTTTCATTTTCTACAACAGGAAAAAACGATTTTCTTTTACTTTGAATTGAGCTATATACCTCTTTAAGATCATCATCAATATCAAGCACTTTAAAGTTAGTGACCATAATATCCTTTACTAATATATTTTTATTGGAATTTTCTATAATATCTTGGTGATACAACAATCCTATAATGGATGAATCTTTAACTACTACAAAATTAGTTTCTGTGCTAGAGATAATTTTATCAACAACAAGATCTATTGAGTCTTCTGGTTTAAAAATTGTAATGTTTACCATCATAGCGTCTTCAACAGTATGCCCTTTGAGCATAGATAAATGCAATACCATTTGATTTTCGCCATAAGCTCCTAGAAAAATAAAAAGAGCTATAAATACTAGAAATGGATTAAACAATAACCCTACCAACAAAAAAACAAGTGCCATAAATTGCCCAATACTTGACGCGATTTGGGTAGCTTTTACACGATCTATTTTCATGGCCAATAAGGCTCTTAAAATGCGACCTCCATCCATAGGAAATGCTGGAATAATATTAAATATTACTAGACCTACATTAACAATAAACAAATAAAGTAAAAAATTTTGCAATGTAAAATCGCTAAACGTTTCTATGTTTTCTGTAAAGTTTATATTTACTAATTCTTGAATAGGTGCTATTAAATAAAGTAAAACTGCAATAAATACATTAACCAAAGGTCCAGCAATAACTACCAAAAGCTCTTGCTTTGGTGATTCAGGAATTTTATCTAAGCTTGCCATACCTCCTATAGGAAGCAGCGTTATTTTTTCTGTATTGATCCCAAAACGCTTAGCAGTTAAAGCATGCCCAAGTTCATGCAACACAACACAAAAAAAAATGGCCAAAACGAACGCCACATTAAACAAAATACTTTCGGTTGTACCTCCTCTTTTTAGTTCGTCAAAAACCACCCAGAGTATTAAAAAGAAAAATGTCCAATGAACAATTATTTTTATCCCAGAAACACTTCCTAAATTTAAGTTTGCCTTCATTTTAAATAAACCTACTCAATAATTTTTTTTATGGTCCATTTTCCCTTTTCATTTTTAATGGCTACTAGACTGTTAGAAATTTGCTTTGATGTAAACTTAGGAGGTTTACTCAAAAAATCTTTATCTAAAACAATATTAACTCCCTTTTGGGTTAAATAGTTTTTAATATTTCCATCAGTATCAATTGTAACTTCAAAATATTTGTAGTACACAACATTTTTATCTAACGCTGTGTTTTTGCCTATTATCTCTTTAGTCAATTCTAATACTGTTGCTATATCATCTTCAAAGTTTGTAGCATTTAAAAACTTAGGGGCAATAACTGTTTTTCCAGAAGTGTTTATGTAACCAAAATATGAAATTCCATCTTTCTTATTTACAATTAAACATCTTCCATCTTTAAAAATAGGATAATCACCATCATCTGATTTTGTAGTAACTAAATCATTTCTAAAGCTTACAACAATATTACCTTTATTATTTATAAAAGCCCATTGGTTATTTTTTTTAATGGCTGCAACACCATCATTAAATGGTGAAATGTAGTCAAGGTTTTCAATAGTTTGTGAAAAACTACTAACAGGAATAAGAACTAGTAGTACTAACATAAATATTACTTTTTTCATGACGCTTAAGTTTAAAATTATATATATCAAAAATATGACTGATTATACTCTTATAAAATGATATTCATCATGATAAATACCATTTTAAGAATGTGATTTTATAGTATTTAAAATGTCGCTTTTTTGAAGTACTCCAGATTGTCTCCAAACCTGATTACCGTTTTTAAACAATAACATAGTTGGAACACCACGTACTTGATATTTTGATGCTAATGGTTGATTTTTATCAACATCTATTTTTATTATTTTTACAGCATCTCCAAGTTCTTTTTTTACCTCTTTTAATATTGGAGCCAGCATTTTGCAAGGACCACACCAATCAGCAAAAAAATCGACCAATACTGGTGTTTCTGAATTGATGATTTTATTAAAATTACTTTTCATTATTTATATTATTTATAACATTTTTAAGCTTGGAACTAACCTCTTGAGCTATGCCATTTAATGCAGCGTTACTTACTGCTTGCATAGATACCATTGGGTTAATAGCAGAAACTTCAATAGTATTTGGTGAAATTTCTTGAATAATAATATTACAAGGCAACATAGTGCCTATTTTATCTTCGGCTTGTAATGCTTTATACGCAAAAGGCGGATTACAAGCACCTAAAATTTTATATTTTTTAAAATCAACGTTAAGTTTCTTTTTTAAAGTTTGTTGCATATCAATTTCTGTGAGTATACCAAATCCTTCATTCTTTAATAACTCAACAGCTTTAGCCTCTATAGCTTCATAATTTCCAGTTACAATTGTGTTATAATAATATTTCATAATTTAATATTTTTTAACTCCATATTTAATTTAGCAAGCATTATTAACTCCGCTTTATTTACTCTAGAAAAAGAAGCTGCCACAGCTCTAGCTGTATTTAAAATACGCCTATTTATATCATGAGTAAACACCGATTCATGTTCCTTTTTAAAGGTTAAAAAACTATTGTAGCATGTTTCGGCATTATATTCATTATCGTCTTGCAGCCATTTAAACGTATTAATTATTGAATCCTCAACATTTATTTTTAAGCTATCTTCAATAAGATTGGTCGTTAACCATTCTTTTTTTACAACCTCCTTTAATTTATTGAGTTCTTCGTCTCTAACGGTATTGTCTACAGCTGCAATGGCATAAAACAACTTCCCCAAGTTTTGGTAAAATTTATGAACCAACTCCTTTTTGATTTTCATATCTATAAAATTAAACTGGATAAAAATAAATACTTGTCTTTAATTTAATTATGATATAAATCAGTTCTATTAATAATTCAAAAACTTATTCTTACAAATAGTATGGATGCTCATAACTTTAGTATCTTTATAATTCAATAAGGCTTTAATAAAATTTGACTAAAAATGTTCAAACAAGACCAGGAGATTTTTAATATTCTTTTAGAATCTATTTCTCAAGGTGTTATTATTGTTGATGAACATCAGGTTATGATTGAAGTTAACAAATCTGCTGCAAAAACGTTTGGGTATCCTGTAAAAGAACTAATAGGCCAGTCACTAAATATCCTTATTCCAAAAGAATATCATGCAAATCATGCGTCGCATTTTAAAGGTTTTATAAAAGAAGGCAAGCTCCGCAAAATGGGTGAAGAAACTATGGATATTTTTGGTATTCATAAAAATGGAAATGCGTTCCCTGCAAAAATCGAGTTAAGCCCTTTTTCTATATATAATAAAAAATACACAATGGCTTTAATTAATGATCTTTCTGAAAAAAAGCAGATTACAAAAAAGCTCATGTTAAAGAATAAGGCACTAAAATCTGCCAGTAATGGAATTGTTATAACAGATGCTTTAAAAGCTGACAACCCAATTATATATTGTAATCCAGCTTTTAAAAAACTTACTGGCTATACAAAAGAGGAAATATTAAATAACAATTGTAGGTTTTTACAAAGAGATGACAGACAACAGGAAGGCATAAACAAACTAAAAAATGCCATAAAAAATGATGAGAGTTGCCAAGTAACATTAAGAAACTATAAAAAGAACGGCACACTTTTTTGGAATGATTTACATATAACGCCCATAATTAATAATAAAGGAATTGTTACAAATTATATTGGAATACTCAATGATATTACAAATAAAAAAATTACAGAAGACGAAAAAAATTATCTAGCTAAAATTTTTGATGAGTCTTTAAATGAAATATACGTTTTTGATGCAAAAACCTTAAAATTTATAAATGCAAACTATGGCGCACAAAAAAATATAGGATATACGTTAGAAGAGTTGAAAAACATGACACCTGTAGATATTAAACTCAAAAATACAGAGTCAGAGTTTAGAAAAGAATTAGAGATGGTAGATAATGAAAATGTCGAAAAAATAGAGTTTGAAACTGTACACCGACGTAAATCTGGCACGACGTATCCTGTAAATGTTCATCTACAACGTACAAAATTGGGAGGCAGTGATGTTTATGTTGCCATTATTATAGATATCACCGAACAAAAAAATTACACCGAAAAACTTGAAGAAACTGTAGCCAAACGCACCGAAGAATTAAAAATAGCATTGGCTTCAGAAATAGAGCTTAATGAGTTAAAAACAAAGTTCTTGTCTTTAGTATCACACGAATTTAAAACCCCTTTAAGTGGCATATTAACATCAACCATGCTATTGAGTAAATATAAATTGGAAGACCAACAAGACAAGCGAGACAAACACATTAAAACCATTACCGATGAGGTGCATTATCTAAACAATATCCTAACCGACTTTTTATCTATTGAGAGATTGGATAAAGGGAAGTACACCTATAAATTCAATACATTTAAAGTAAGTAAAGTTGTTAATGAAGTAGTTTATAACGCAAATATGTTATTAAAAGAAGGACAACACATTAAGTACCCTGATAATATTGATGACCTTTCGTTACACCAAGATGAGAAAATTATTGAATTGGCTTTATCTAATTTAGTAATTAATGCTATAAAATATTCTCATGAAAATTCTGTCATAGATATTGATATTATACAAACTAAAGAAATTACAACTTTTAAAATAAAAGACAATGGTATTGGCATCCCTTTAAAAGATCAAAAAAATATATTTAATCGTTATTTTAGAGCAGAAAATGCTTTACTAACACAAGGCACAGGAATTGGATTAAATATTGCAAAAGATCACATAAATAATTTAAAAGGAGAAATTTATTTTGAAAGTACAGAGGATAAAGGCTCTGTTTTTACCATAAAAATACCTAATGTTGGGGAACAATAAAAGAAGTATTTTTAAAAAATTTTTATTCCAAACCAATTTTTTTTATCAATTATATTTGAGCTCTTTAAAACACTAAAAGCAAACAGATGAAAACCATATTATTAATTGAAGACGACACGGTTTTAAGAGAAAATACTGCCGAATTATTGCAGCTTTCCAATTATAATGTAATTTCAGCTTCTAATGGGAAAACAGGTGTCAATAAGGCAAAACTTGTTTTACCAGATATTATTGTATGTGATATTATGATGCCAGAATTAGATGGTTATGGTGTACTTAATGCATTAGCAAAAAACAACAAAACAAAATACATACCCTTTATTTTTCTGTCAGCAAAAACAGAGCGTCAAGATATACGAAAAGGCATGAATTTGGGTGCAGACGATTATATTACAAAACCCTTTACCGAAGATGACCTTATTAGTGCTATTGAAAGTCGTTTGGCAAAAACTGTCATTTTAAAAGAAAAGCGAGAGGAAAATATAAACAACGTAGAGACTGAAGAAAACGAGATTAGGACATTAAACGATTTTAAAAATTATATAAATGACAATGGTGATGCGTTTAAGTATAATAAAGATGACATTATTCATAACGAAGGAGACCACTCCAATTATATTTATTTAATAACAAAAGGTGTTATAAAATGCCACAAGCTTGACGAACTTGGCAAAGAACTCACTACAGCTTTATATAAAGAAGACGATTTACTTGGCTATCTATCCTTCACTGAAAATATCCCATATCAAGAAACTGCAACAGCTATTAAAGATGTAGAAATGGTTGGTATATTAAAAAATAATCTTAAAAATTTACTGGACACAAACCATAAAATTACTTTAGAACTCATCGAATTGTTAACAAACGATCTTACTGGTGTAAAAGAGCAATTACTGCAAATGGCATACAGCTCGGTAAACAAAAAAACCGCTAATACTATTTTAAAATTTGCCGAAAAAATGAATAGAAAGCCCGAAGATCCAATAAAAATTTCACGTAGCGATTTGGCAAGTGTAGCAGGAATAGCCACTGAAACCTTGATCAGGACCATGTCTGATTTTAAAAAACAAGGCCTTATAGCTATTGAAGGTAGAAATATTAAAATTTTAGAACTTCAAAAACTTAAAGAGATCTATTAAAAATATTTTTTTGTTTAATCAATATGACGAATATCATTTTTTGTAACACCTCTTAAATATAAATTTGTAGTATTAAGAGGGATTAAAATGAAGTCAATTTTATTACCAACAGATTTTTCAGAAAACTCATGGAATGCTATACAGTATGCCCAAAATTTTTTTGAAAAATCCAACTGCCACTTCTACTTACTAAATGTTACTAAATTAAATGAATTAACATCGGTAGATACATCCTATATAACTACTCCAGAAGCAATAGAAGAAGTACAAACCAAGCTTGCAAAAAAACAATTACGTCAGCTTTTAAAACGAATTTCGCAAGAATTATCACATAATAAGAACCATAGATTTTATACACTTACAGATTATGATTTTTTTATTGAATCTATTAGAAATCATGTACAGGAAAAGAAAATAGATATGATTGTTATGGGAACAAAAGGTGCTTCTGGATTAAAAAAAATTATTATTGGCAGCAACACAGGCGATGTCATAACCCAGGTCCCTTGTACTACCCTAGTAGTTCCTGAAAATGCTAAGTTTAATAACATCACTGAAATAGCCTTCCCAACAGATTTATCTATCTCGTATCACATTCAAACTTTGCAGCCCATTACAGAAGCCCTAGAGGAATTTCACTCTTTTTTACGAATCCTTCATATTAGTAAAAAAGAAGAAGATTTAAATATAGGTCAACAAAAATATAAAGAGCTATTAGAAGATTATTTTATTAACAACGATTATAGCTTTCATTTTTTAACCAATGATAATATTGAAGACGCATTACAATGCTTTGTACAAAGCAGAGACATAGCTATGATAGTTATGGTAGCCAAAAACTTAAACTATTTTCAACGAATTTTATTCTCGCCTACTGTAAAAGAAATAAGCTATCATACAAAAATACCTTTTTTAGTATTACACGAACAACAAAATTAAACCATGGAAAATTCAATGTTTTTAGCAAAATTCTGGGGATGGTATCTTATCATTTTCTTTTTTATATTAAGTTTCAATCCTAAGCGGATAAGACAAATATTTGAGGATTTAAAAGATGAGAAATTTTTAATCATTTTCTCTTTTGTCGCCATTATTGTAGGGTTATTAAATATCTTATTTCATAATATATGGGAACCAAATTATAAGATAATAATAACTTTAATTGGATGGATGTCACTTTTTATAGGGCTGTCACTATTCGTATTTCCTAAACAGACCGTTTCATGGTTAAAGTTTATTAATATTAAATTGGTTCAGGTAATTTATATACTACTTTTTTTGATTGGAATTTTCTTATTGAATATAGCATACAACATAGTTTATATATAGGAAAAAACAAATATGAACTGATGAATATCATTTCTTAAAATAAAACCTAAAACTATATTTACCTTATCATTAGAGGATGAGGGTTCTCTATTAATTATTTGCTATTAATCAGAAAGAAAGTCATTCGAAAGGTTGACTTTCTTTTTTCTTAAACTGATATATATCATTTTAAGTAAAATTAATATCCTATATATTAGCTCCATAATTAAAATGTTCATTGAATTAATGATAAACTTTAAAAATACAAGTCTATAAATCGTAAGACCTTATAGACTATATATTGAGTTTAAAACTATTATTTAGTTCACTAGATTTTAGAAATCCTTTAGAAATAAAGATGTTTTGAAGATTATTGAAATTAGATGATGAAATTAGACTCAAATCAGGAAACAGGAGGTTTCGGCTTCCTGTTTCTTTAAAGCACACAGGTTCTACGTTGAAAAATGTTTAACCTGTTATGAAAAGTTCAAAGCTATAGTTTGGCTTATGGTTCCAATGGTTTTTTAGTAATAACGAGTTATTGGAAGTGCTATAAGAGGAATAATATAATTGAACTTTCCTATGAAACAGGAGGTTCCGGCTTCCTGTTTCTTTAAAGTACACAGGCTCTACGTTGAAAAATGTTTAATCTGATATAAAGAATTTGAAGCTGTGGTTTAGCTAAGGTTTTTTTAATTATTTCTTTAGCAATAAAGGTTAATTAAAAGTTTCTGAAAGTTGAATAATAAAATTGAATTCTTTAGATGAAACAGGAGGTTTCGGCTTCCTGTTTCTTTAAAGCACACAGGTTCTACGTTGAAAAATGTTTAATCTGCTATAAAGAATTTGAAGCTATGGTTTAGCTAAGGTTTTTTTAATTATTTCTTTAGCAATAAAGGTTGGTTAACAATTACTGAAAGTTGAATAATAAAATTGAATTCTTTAGATGAAACAGGAGGTTCCGGCTTCCTGTTTCTTTAAAGTACACGCCTTAATTATCTAGATAGGTAATTTAGGAGGTCATGAAGAGTTTTAAGCGTTATTAAGCCATTAGGTTTTCTAACAGTTTTATCTCTTCTGGAACGGGAAGTTTACGCTTCCCGTTTTTTGTTTTTATTTATTTGGTCTACCATTTAGCCAAATTACAAACCACTAAGTACTTCAAAAATGCCATCTGAACGCAAATAAATACTGTTACCACATCCAATCTGATATATATCATTGTTCACATCTATTGCATCCTGTACTTTTAGGTAACTAAAAAAGGAATAGTCATGAGAAAAATATTAATTCCTACAGATTTTTCAGATAATGCAATGAATGCAATTCAATACGCTTTAGAGCTATTTAAATATGAAAGAAGCGATTTTTTTATAATGCACGCTTATCAAGACGAAATTTATGCTGATAATACCCTGTTAAGCCAAGAAACACTTGATAAAGTCACTCAAATTATAAGTGATAAATCTCAAAAACACTTAGACAGCATCTTAAAAAAAATAAAAGAGATTTCACCAAATCCAAGGCATTCATACAATATAATATCCTCTAATAGCTTACTCATAGATGAAGCTGATAAAATTGTTGATGACGAAAACATCGACATCATTGTTATGGGAACTCGTGGTGAAACAAATGATAGAAAATTAACCTTTGGCAGTCATACGTTACAAGTTTTAAAATATGTACAATGTCCTGTATTGGCAATTCCAGAAAATTATAAATATACACAACCAAAACATATTTTATTTCCTACAGACTACATGATTCCTTATAAGCGAAGAGAGCTTAAATTATTATGCGAAATGGCTTCGCCATATAGAGCTGTAATAGACATGCTATATATTTCAAAAAGCGACAAACTCTCGTTACGACAGGAAGATAATAGAGATTTTATAGAGGAAGGATTGTGCAAAAACACTTTAAATTTTAAAACGATTAACGGTAAAAATATTACAAATACCATTTATACCTATCTCAAAGAAAATAAGATAGATATGCTTGTAATGGTAAATACCAGACATTCATTTTTAGAAAGCATCTTGTTTCAATCAACTATAGATAAAATGAGTTTACATATAGACATCCCGTTTTTAGTATTACAAAATATTAGACGCTGTTAATCGTTAAATTTTAATTACCATGAAAAAAATACTTTTACCAACCGATTTTTCTGATAACTCTTGGAATGCCATCAAATATGCATTGCAATTATATAAAGATCAAGAGTGTAATTTCATGCTTTTACATACATTCATACCAGTTATTTATCAATTTGAATATATACAATCAAGCACTTTACAATTTCAGATGATGGATATTCTAAAAGAAACATCAAAAAAAGGATTAGACGAATTACAGCAAAAGATTAGTTCAGAGTTTTACAACCCAAAACATAGGGTTTCTCAAATAACATCATTTAACACACTTACGGCAGAGATTGATGAGCTTTTCCAAGGCAATGCTATAGATATGATAATCATGGGAACCAAAGGTGCATCTGGAGCTAAGGGAATTTTATTTGGCTCTAATACTGTACATGTTCTAAAAAATGCCAAATGTCCAGTATTGGCAATTCCAAGCGATTTTTCTTTTGAAACACCTCACGAAATACTATTTCCAACAGATTATGAAATTGAATATAAGGAAGAACATTTAAAACCTATTATTGAAATAGCACAAGAGCATACTTCTAGAGTTAATATTTTGCATGTATTTACTAGAAACGGTTTAACAACTACTCAAGAAAAAAATAAATTGCTCTTAGAAACTAGTATGAAAAAAATAGCACATCTTATTCACGATGTAAATAATCAAAAAGTCCCAGAAGCCATTACCAATTTTCAGATTAAAACCAAGATTAATTTATTAGTAATGATAAATAATAAACATTCATTTTTTGAAAACTTATTTTTTAAATCAACCATTAACCAAATTGGATTTCATTTAAATATTCCCTTATTGGTAATTCCTTCAAGGAAATAGATCTTAAACTGATTTATATCATTTCGATTCTATTATCCACGCCTTATTTTTATATCAATAAAGAATTGAATTATGAAACATAAAATTCTACTTCCAACAGATTTTTCAAATAACTCATGGGTAGCTATAAACTATGCCTTGCAATTATTTAAAAATGAAGCCTGTGATTTTTATTTGCTAAATGCCTTTTCTGTAACAAGTAATCTTATAGAAAATCTTATGAGCACGGAATCAGGAGGTGAATTTTATGAAGAAGCTAAAGAAGAATCCGAAGAAAATTTATCTAAAGTACTAGACAAACTAATTATTAATGAAAATGGCGACCCTAAACACAATTTTAAAACCATTTCTGTCTTTAATAATCCTATAGAAGCAATAAAAGATATTGTGGAACATAAAGATATTGAAATGATTATTATGGGCACAAAAGGCAAAACAGATGACAAAGGAACTGTATTTGGTAGTGTTGCTGTTTATGTAATGGAAAAAGTTCGTAATTGTCCTGTAATTGTCGTACCCGAAAGTGCAAAACATAGTTTGCCTAAAGAAATTGTATTTCCAACAAGTTATAAAACACACTACAAAAGACGTGAATTAAGCTACTTAACTGACATCGCAAAAAAATGTGATGCAACAATAGCTATCCTTCATATTTCTGAAGAGAATGGGTTAGATGAAAACCAAAAAGAACATAAACAAATGCTCAAAGAGATTTTTGAAGCTGTTAAGTATACATTTCACTCAATATCACATTATTCGGTAGAGTCTACCGTAAACATTTTTGTAGAAAGCAGAGATAGCGATATGGTAGCATTTATTAATAAAAAGCATACTTTTTTTGGGAGCATATTAACAAACCCAATGGTAAAAGGTATTGCATATCATTCTAAAGTTCCAATTTTAGTAATGCACGATTTAAGAAATTAAAAACATTTAAAAATGAAACATACAGGTATTTGGTTAGATAAAGAAAAAGCTCTTATTGTAACTATAGAAAATGGTGTAGAGACATTAAATATTATTACATCAAATATTGAACATTTCCGTCCTCATGGTGGATCTGGAACACGATTTAAAGGTGGACCACAAGATGTTATTCAGGATAGTAAATTTCTTGAACGTGAAAAACATCAGCTAAAACAGTATTATAAATCTCTCGCTTCAGAAATTAAAGATACAGATGCTTTAGTAATTTTTGGCCCTGCAGATACCAATAAAAAATTCAGTAAAGTATTACATAAAAAATATAAGCCTTTAAGTTCTAAAATAAAAGGAGTAGAAAAAACAGACAGCATGACAGAAAACCAAGTAAAAGCTTGGGTGAAAGACTTCTTTAAATCTCATTAAGTGTATGTCGATTTATTAGTTAGTTAGTTGAAAACTGTCAAAACACTTCTTTTTGGCAGTTTTCTTTAAAAGAAGACTATGGAAAATAAAAAATTAGATATTACAAAATCATCTGGTGAAAAAGTGGAGTTTTCGATAGACAAATTAAGAAATTCATTAAAGAGAACTGGAGCAGACAAAGAAACCGTAGATCAAATCATTGATAAAGTTCATGACGAATTATATCAAGGTATATCAACTGGAGAAATTTATAATAGAGCATTTGCGTTACTCAAAAAAAAGAAACGTTATTTAGCCTCAAAATATAAGCTCAAAAAAGCAATTTACGAGTTAGGGCCAACTGGCTTCCCTTTTGAAAATTTTATTTCAGCCATCTATAAATACTCAGGGTATAAAACAGAAGTTGGTAAAATCATGCAAGGTAAATGTGTTACTCATGAAATAGATGTTGTAGCTCATAACAATAGTAACACAATCATAATGGAATGCAAATTTCATAGCGAGCAAGGCCTTAAGTGCAATGTAAAAATCCCACTTTACATAGCTGCACGCTTTAAAGATGTAAAAGATCATTGGGATTCTAAACCACATAAAATAAACCTAAATGAAGGTTGGGTGGTTACTAATACGCGTTTTACTGAAGATGCTTTGCAATATGGAAAATGTGTAGGTTTAAAACTTTTAAGCTGGGATTACCCAAAAGAAGATGCCCTAAAAGATAAAATAGACAGGTTAGGTCTATATCCAATAACAGTATCAACCTTATTGACCAATAGAGAAAAACAATTTTTATTAAGTAGAGATGTAGTGCTATGCAGAGAATTAATAGATGACAACTTCTATTTAGATCATCTAGGCGTTTCCGATGTAAGGAAAGAAAGAATCTTAAATGAAATGTTACAATTATGCACAATTATGAACAAAAAAAATGAAGAAATTTGCAAAAATTAACTTTTTAGGAGCCTCAGGAGCTGTTACAGGTTCTAAGTTTCTTATTGAAACCTCTCAGCAAAACATACTTATAGATTGTGGCATGTTTCAAGGTTTAAAAGAATTGAGAGAGCTTAATTGGAGCGACCTTCCTGTTAATGTTAATAATATTGATGTGGTGTTGCTCACTCATGGCCATTTAGATCATGTTGGCTATCTGCCTCGCTTACTAAAACAAGGTTTTACAGGAAAAATTATTGGTACAGCTCCAACACTAGCTATTGCAGAAATTATATTAAAAGATAGCGCTAAAATACAAGAAGAAGAAGCAGACAAAGCAAATAAAGAACGTTATTCTAAACACAATCCAGCACTTCCTTTTTACACAATCAGGGATGCAGAAAATACTATTAAATTATTTGAAGTAGAAATTGAAAATAAATGGATTAAATTATCTGAGCGTATTTCATATCGCTTTCAATATAATGGACATATCATTGGAGCAACATTTATTGAATTGGACATTAACGGAAAACGATTTGTGTTTTCAGGCGATATTGGTAGATGGAATGATTACCTCTTGGATGATCCTAAAACACCAGAATGGGCAGATTTTTTATTTATTGAAAGTACTTACGGAAACAAGTTGCATCCAGAAGAAAATGTTGAGGACATATTAGCAAACCTTATAAGAGAAACCATTTATAAAAGAGGCAACTTAATTATTCCAAGCTTTGCGGTTGAACGTTTGCAAACACTTATGTATATTCTGTGGAAACTTTACAAGAAGAATAAAATCCCAAATATTCCCATTTTTATTGATAGCCCAATGGGAACTAATGTGTTAGAAGTTTTTAAACGCTTTCCAAAATGGCATAAACTTTCTGATGCCGACTATAATGCCATGTGTAACCATGTAAATATTGTACAATCTTATAAAGAAACATGGGAAACCATTGATGATAAAAGGCCAAAAATAGTCATAGCTGGAAGCGGAATGGTAACTGGCGGAAGAGTGCTTACCTATTTAAAACAACTTATAGACGAGCCATCGACAACGGTATTATTAGTTGGCTTTCAAGCTGAAGGAACTCGTGGAAGACAGTTATTGGATGGTGCTCACGAGATTAAGCTTTTTGGTAAATATCACCCTGTAAAAGCAACTATAAAAAGCATTGAGAGCTTATCAGCGCATGCAGATCAAGATGATTTATTTAAATGGATGAATAACATTAAAAACATTCCAGAGAAAGTATATTTAATTCATGGTGAACCTACAGCGTTAGATGCTTTTAGGGTGAAAATTAAAGATGTCTATAATTGGCATGTAACCATTCCAAAACTAACAGATGTTGAAAAGCTAATAATCTAAAAACAGTAACGCCTAAAGTTAATAACTAGCTTAACAAAATGATATATATCATTTTACAAATTAGAATTCTTCTTTAAATTAGAGTCATAATACTAAATGTTTAACCTAAAAAATAATAATTATGACACTTATTAAATTCAAAAACCGAAACAGATTATTCCCTGCTTGGAATAGTGACAACTTAAATACTTTTTTAAGTTATGACGATTTTTTCAATGAAGATTTTTTTGATGAAGATAGTTTAATGCCAGCGATGAATGTTAAAGAACATGACAAAGATTTTGAAATTGAATTTGCAGCTCCAGGCTTTTCAAAAAAAGATTTTGAAGTAACAATAGATGATAACATACTACATGTATGTGGTGAAAAAAGAAAGGAAGAAGAGGAAAAAGAAGAGGGTTACACACGTAAAGAGTTTAGCTACAATTCTTTTAAAAGATCTTTAAAATTACCTAATACAGTTAATGCAAATCAGGATGTTAAAGCAATGTATAAAAATGGTATTTTAAAATTAAACCTTCTTAAAAAAGAAGAAGTCAAAGAACAACCAAAAAAAGTGATTGAAGTACTTTAGAATTAGTTAAGCAGAAAGTAATTAACAGTGTTGCTTTCTGCTTTTTTAAAAACATTATTATGAAATCAACTTATACTAATGCAAAATATCTTGAGTGGCTAAGTGCCGAGACAATGCACAAAAACTCAATTGAATGGTTGTCAGACTTAGAATTCATGAAAGATGAGCAATTATTCTTTGATGACCTAATCAAGTCGTATACATTACAACTAATAGATTTAAAACATTTTAAGGAAAGCAAAAGAATAATTGACACATTAAGTAAGCTTCAAAAAAGAACCAACTTACTTATCGAATCTATAAAAACTCATAAAAACGATTTAAAAATTATGGTTGATGGCATTGACCAACCAAAAGAAGAAGAAGGTTACAAAAGTGCACATCGCAGTTTAATAGTTAAAATTAATGGCTTTGTAAAAGAATACAGAGTATTAAAAACTGAGTTTTTTAGTTTAATGAAAAACATTAAAAAAGAAGAGAAGCAAAAACATTTAATTGATAAAAAATAATTTCTTCATTGATAGGAAGAAAAATGATGGTCACAAACTAATCACAATTGAAAAATAACAAATCCTAATAAATTAAATATTAATATATTAGGATTATTCTTGTGACCTCGAGAGGATTCGAACCTCCAACCCTCAGAGCCGAAATCTGATATTCTATCCAGTTGAACTACGAGGCCATAACTTCCTGCGAAGACAGGAATCACTTTATAAAAATACTTATGATAATTTAGCTCTTACCATGTTTGAAATAGTTTTGCCATCAGCTTGTCCAGCTAATTCTTTACTTACTGCTCCCATAACTTTTCCCATATCCTTCATACCTTGAGCTCCTAATTCGTCAATAGTCATGACGACCACTTTTTCTATTTCCTCTTCGCTTAGTGCTTCAGGCAAAAACTGACTGATTACTTCAGCTTCATCAATTTCTGGTAGTGCTAAATCTTTTCTATCTTGCTCTAAGTAAATTGCTGCGCTATCTTTACGTTGCTTAACAAGTTTTTGTAAAATCTTTAATTCTTGTTCTTCAGTTAATTCTTCTTTTGCTCCAGACTCTGTTTGCGCTAATAATATCGCAGATTTCACAGCTCTTAATGCTGTTAATGCTGTTTGATCTTTGGCTTTCATGGCGGTTTTTAAGGCCGTCATAATATCTTGTTGTAAACTCATTGTTGTTTGATTTTATGGAATTGCGAAGATATAAAAAAGCATTGAATTTATAGCATCTGTCATCCCTTCAAAAGGAATAAAAAACCCGAAAAATATAAAGAATTTTTCGGGTTGGGTAACGAAGTTGTCCACAAAAACTTGACTTGCTATTAATCTACGTTGTCGTGTAAAAAAGAATTGTTACTCCGTAATTGTATATCATCATTATCATCTATTCCTAGAGACATTCGTGATGCACTAGTTTCTGATGAGTGTTGAGCTTGCTCAAGGTTAACGCCTTGTCTTTTATAAGCAGGTTCTTTCTCAATATCATCAATTTTTGCATTATTGAATTTATAATTAAACTCTTTCATTTTTTGTCTTCTCTCATTTGCTCTTTCTTTAAGAATCACAGAAATAGGACTATTCATTGGATCTAATTCTTCGCTTATTTCTTCAGATTCAGTTTCTTCAACTACTTTTTTCTCAAATACAATATCTTCTTCAACTTCAGTTAAAACCTCTTGTTTCTTTTCATTTTCGCTTTCATTTATTGATGATTCCAACATAATGTAATCATCCAAAGCATAACGCGTTTCCCCTTCTTCATTTGCTTCAGTAACAGTAATTAACTCTATGTAATCTTTTACAGGCATATCCTTAACTACTTCGTTTTCATCCAAACTAAATATCACTGATTTTTCTTTCTTATTCGTCTCAGTTTCAATATTCTTAGAAACAGGAGCTGATAATGGAAGATCGAAAGTGAGCATAATTTGCTCTTCTTCTTGAGCATCACCTTGAGGCTCTTCAATAACAGGTGTTACTTCATTAATAATAAATTCTTCTTCATTAATATTAGCAAGAACCTCATCATAAACAACGTTTATATTTTTTAATAGTTCGGTTGTAGGTACTAAATCCATTTCTGGCATCACTTTTTCATCCAAATCTAAAGTATGTACTATTTTCTTCTCTTCTTTTTCTAAGATGATATCTGGTCTAATAATTGCTGGATCTTTATCAGATGATAAATCTTGTTGTGCTTGGTCATCTTCTAAAGAATGTACTACCTTTTTTACTTCTGTATTAGAAATTTCATCTTGTTGATCTACATTGAAACCAGTGGCAATAATAGTTACAGAAATTGATTCCTGTAACGACTCATCTTCACCAACTCCCATAATTATATTCGCACCATAACCAGCTTCGGTTTGAATATGATCATTAATTTCGCCTATTTCATCAATAGTAATTTCCTGTGAACCAGAAACGATAAGCAACAATACGTTTTTAGCTCCAGTGATTTTATTATCATTTAATAATGGTGAATCCAATGCCTTCATTATAGCATCGCTTGCACGATTTGTTCCAGATGCAGTTGAAGATCCCATGATAGCAGTTCCGCTATTACTCAAAACAGTTTTAGCGTCACGTAAATCAATATTCTGTGTATAATGATGCGTAATTACTTCGGCAATACCTCGTGATGCCGTAGACAGTACCTCATCAGCTTTAGAGAATCCAGCTTTAAAGCCAAGGTTACCATACACTTCGCGTAATTTGTTATTGTTGATTACAACCAATGAATCTACATGCTCACGGAGTGTTTCAATACCTTTTTGTGCTTGAGCGATTCTAACTTTACCTTCAAATTGAAATGGCATTGTGACTATTCCTACTGTAAGAATATCCATTTCCTTGGCAATTCTTGCAATTACTGGAGCAGCACCTGTTCCTGTTCCTCCACCCATTCCAGCTGTTATAAATACCATTTTAGTATTGGTATCTAACATAGTTCTAATTTCTTCCATGCTCTCATGAGCTGCTTGTTCACCAATTTCAGGATTTGCACCTGCACCCAAACCTTCGGTTAAATTAACACCTAGTTGAATTTTGTTAGGTACACCACTATTTTGTAATGCTTGTGAATCTGTATTACAGATTACAAAGTCAACACCTTTAATCCCTTGCTGGAACATATGATTGATGGCGTTGCTTCCTCCTCCTCCTACACCAATAACCTTGATGACGTTGGATTGATTTTTTGGTAAATCAAACGTGATTCCAAAATCTTTGTTGCTACTCATATAATTAGTTTTTACTGGATTAATTACTATTTTATGTTTTATTCCGCGTTATCTAAAAAATCTTTAACGCGTTCTGTTAGTTTATCTAAAAATGTTTTACGCTCTCTTACTGGCTTCTCAATAACTTCTTCTTCACTTAACTCATTAGAAATAGTGCTTTCCTCATAAGCTTGCTGAGCCACTTCTTCTTGTTTACGTTTTTCTTGACGTTTCAAGCCATCCATTACCAATCCAACAGCTGTTGCGAATAAAGGGCTTGTAACATCATCGTCACTATCTCCTGCAAGATGCTCATTAGGATAGCCTATTCTTGTATCCATTCCTGTGATATATTCGACCAATTGTTTTAAGTGATTTAATTGGCTTCCTCCGCCTGTAAGTACTATTCCTGCAATTAGCTTTTTCTTTTGCTCTTCATGACCATAGTTTTTAATTTCGACATAAACTTGTTCAATGATTTCTACGACACGAGCGTGAATGATTTTAGATAAATTTTTGAGGGTTATTTCTTTAGGTTCTCTACCGCGAAGTCCTGGAATAGAAACAATTTCATTATCTTTATTTTCTCCAGGCCATGCAGAACCAAATTTTATTTTTAATAGTTCGGCTTGTTTTTCAATAATTGAACAGCCTTCTTTTATATCTTCTGTAATAACGTTACCTCCAAATGGGATTACTGCTGTATGTCTAATAATACCATCTCTGAAAATTGCCAAATCTGTAGTTCCACCACCAATATCAATCAACGCAACTCCTGCATCCTTTTCATCTTGACTAAGTACTGCATTTGCAGATGCTAATGGCTCCAAGGTAATTCCTTCAAGCTCTAATCCAGCACTTTTTACGCAACGTCCAATATTTCTAATGGAAGAAACCTGACCGACAACAACGTGAAAATTAGCTTCTAATCTGCCTCCATACATTCCAATTGGCTCTTTAATTTCAGCCTGACCATCTACTTTATATTCTTGAGGAAGCACATGAATAATCTCTTCGCCAGGAAGCATTACTAATTTATGTACTTGATTGATTAAACGATCAATATCATCTTCGTCAATAACTAATTCAGAATTTTCTCTTGTGATATAATCACTATGTTGTAAACTTCTAATATGCTGTCCTGCAATACCTACAGTAACTTCTTCAATTTTTTCACCTGAAGCAGCTTCCGCTTCATGAACAGCTTGCTGTATTGACTGTATTGTTTGCGTAATATTATTTACTACACCACGATGCACACCTAAGCTTTTGGCTTTACCTATACCAAGTATTTCTAATTTGCCATAGTTATTCTTACGTCCAACCATTGCCACTATTTTTGTGGTTCCAATGTCTAATCCAACTGAAATTTTATTGCCTTCCATGGTTTACTTTTTTGTGCATACAACTTGATTATTAAACTGTAAATTCACTTTACTATAGGTGTTTAGCGTTTCATCTTTTTTTGCTTTTTGATAAAATGCTTTCAGGTTGTTTATTTTTTTATCTAAATCGCTTAAATCTCCTAATACAATTTCAAAATCAAAGACCCTTGTTTTTAAACTAATCATTTGATTTCCGTTTTGGTGAATTTCAACAACATGTGTTTTTAAAAATTCATCTTCATATACTTTACTCGCAATGGTAAAAATATTTACCAAATTATTTTTCTCAACAGAACCAGTTACAATTGGAACATGTGCTGTATAATTTGTTGATAAAGGCATATACTCACCTTCATCATCAACATAATATGATGCATTTGTGCTTACCCTTGCAATAGGTTTGCGTTGAATAACATCGGCTCTAACCTTACCATTAACAGCAAGATAGACTTCTGCGGTTTTTATCATGGCATTTGATTTGAGAGCATTTTCTAAACCATTCAAATCTAAAATTTCTTTAGGCACATTCGTAACAGTTTCATTATTTTGTATTAACAATTTATTAACCGATTCATGTGTTATAAAAAGATTGTTATCTCCTGAAAAATTCACTTCTAATTTTGTAACTTTTTTAGTGTTATTTCGGTTTGTTGAAAAAGCAAACAAAAAGCCTACTAATAGTAGTAATACCAATGCCTTTATGTAATTCCAATTAACTCGTAACACTTAAATTTTCTTTAATATTTTTGACTTCTGCTCCAATATCTCCAGCTCCAATTGTTATGATTATTTTGATATCACTTTTTTGAATTTCATTTACGATGTCAGATTTTGATATTAACTTCTTATTTGGATTGTCAATTTTGTTTAGTAACCACTCAGAATTAACACCTTCAATAGGCAATTCTCTTGCTGGATAAATTTCCAATAGCAATATGCTGTCAAATTTCTCAAGACTAGAAGCAAAATCATCGACAAAATCTTTAGTTCTACTAAATAAATGCGGCTGGAAAATCGCCAACACTTTCTGATTTGGATACATTTCCCTTACAGCTTGATGTACAGCATTTATTTCTTCAGGATGATGTGCATAATCATCAATAAACACCAAATCTTTTGTTTTAATCTGATAGGTAAATCGTCGTTTTACACCTTTGTATGATGCTAATGCGCTAGCAAGTCTGTTTGGAGAGCAACCAAATTCTACAGCCATTGCCAGCGCTATCAATGCATTCGACAAATTATGTCTACCAGGTAGGTTAAATTTTAAATTTTGAATATCTTGATTAGGTGTTTTTACATCAAACACATAAAATCCGTTTTCTACTTTTATATTATATGCTACATAATCTGCTTCATCTTCAATGGCATACGTAATTCCTTGTAATGGAAGTCCTTTTTTAATAAAGAGTTTTCCATTAGGTTTTAGCTTTTTAGTGAAAGCAATGAATGTTTCATTTAATTGTTCTGAGTTTCCATAAATATCTAAATGGTCAGCATCCATTGAAGTGATGCATGCATAATCTGGAGATAAGGTTAAGAACGAGCGGTCAAATTCATCTGCCTCAACAACAGTTACCTTACTCCCTTTTTGTATTAAATTGGAGTTATAATTTTCAGAAATTCCTCCTAAAAACGCTGTCATTTCAACATCACATTCATTCATTAGGTGTCCCAAAATACTTGTTGTAGTTGTTTTGCCGTGAGTTCCTGCTACTGCAAGACAAATTGTGTTTTCAGTTATTAAGCCAAGTACTTCAGAACGTTTTAATACTTCAAATTCGTTTTGTTTGAAATAACTCAATTCTGAGTGATCCTTTGGAATAGCAGGCGTATAAACAACTAACGTTTCATTATTGTTAAAGTACTGTTCAGGTATTTTAGCTTTATCATCATTATAGTGAATATCAGCTCCTAAATTTTCTAAAGATTCTGTAATATCAGTTTTTGTTTTATCATAACCAGCAACATTTTTATTGGCTGCCATAAAGTAACGAGCTAATGCACTCATACCTATGCCTCCAATGCCAATAAAATAGACGTTATGTATTTGGTTTAAATTCACACTCCTAATAATTTTTCAACCTCATCAGCAATATCTTTTGTTGCATTGACTAAGGCAAGTTTTTTTATGTTTTTACTTAATAGTTCCTGCTTTTCTTTTGAACTGTTTAACATCGAGAACTTATTCTCAAAATCAACATCTAAATCGTTTTCTTTAATTAAAATAGCACCATCTTTTTCAACAACAGCATTTGCGTTTTTTGTCTGATGGTCTTCAGCCACATTTGGTGAAGGAATAAATATTACTGGTTTTCCAACAATGCATAATTCAGATACTGAACCTGCTCCAGCTCTAGATATTATGATATCTGCTGCTGCATAAGCCATATCCATTCGGTTTAAAAAAGCATGCACTTGAATATCTTTTATATCACTATTTATTTTATAATCTTTATAATACAATTTTCCGCATTGCCAGATAATCTCAACATTTTGCTCATGGAAAAAATCAAGCTTATTTAGAATCAATTCATTAATACGTCTTGCACCTAAACTTCCACCTAAAACAAGTAAAGTAACCTTGTTATGCTTCAAGCTAAAAAAATCTTTCGCCTCAATTGCCTTATCATCTATGCTCAATAAATCTTGTCTAACTGGGTTTCCTGTTTTTATAATTTTATCAGCAGGGAAAAACCGCTCTAAACCATCATATGCAACACAAATTTTATTAGCTTTTTTTGCCAATAGTTTATTCGTTATTCCTGGATACGAGTTCTGCTCTTGAATTAAGCTTGGAATCCCTTTTGAAGCTGCCATATGCAATAATGGCCCACTTGCAAAACCTCCTGTTCCAATTGCAACATCTGGTTTAAATTGCTTTAATATTTTGCGAGACCTTAACAAGCTTATTATTAATTTAAATGGAAACGACAAATTCTTAAGTGTCAGTTTTCTTTGAATTCCAGAAATCCATAAGCCTTCAATATTGTATCCAGCTTCAGGAACTTTTTCCATTTCCATTTTATCTTTTGCACCAACAAACAAAAATTCTGAATTCGGAAAACGCATTTTTAATTCATTTGCAATAGAAATAGCAGGATAAATATGGCCTCCTGTTCCGCCTCCAGATAAAATGATTCTATGTTGTTTTGTTTTTTTCAATTCTTAAATTGTTTCACTTAATATTTCAAGCGGATTATCTCCATAATCTTCTTGTGATTTTATTTCTTCTCTTTTTGCACTTACACTTAATATGATTCCTATAGCAAGACAAGTCATCCAAATGGATGTTCCTCCACTACTAATTAATGGTAAAGTTTGCCCTGTTACTGGAAATAATTCAACAGCAACTGCCATATTTATTAGTGCTTGAAATACAATTGGCAACCCAACACCAACTACAATTAGTTTTCCAAAAACAGTATCTGCTTTTTGAGATACTATCACTATTCTAAAGAGCAACCATAAATACAAAATCAACAAAAACAGTCCTCCAGCCAATCCATACTCTTCAACTATTATCGCGAAAATAAAATCAGAGGACGATTGTGGCAAAAAGTTTTTCTGTATGCTTTTTCCTGGACCTACACCTTGAATTCCTCCAGATGCAATTGCAATTTTGGCTCTTTCAATTTGATAATTCGCATCGGCATCTTCTCCATTAGAAAAGTTTTCTATTCTACTCATCCACGTATCAATTCGATTTGGCATTGCTTCTGGAAACGCTTTTGCAGTAAGGACGAATAGTGTTAACACAACCAACCCTGAACCTATAATAATCGCCAAATAGCGCAAAGGATAACCTCCTAAAAATGTTAACACAATTACCATGGTGAAAATAATTGCGGTTGTTGAAAAATTAGCAGGAAGAATTAACACCAATACAAAAAATACAGGCATCCACAATGGCAACAAACTCTCTTTAAAAGTGATTTTTTTATCTTGAATCTTTGACAAATAACGCGCAACATATACCATTAACACAACGGCAGCGAGTGTTGAAGGTTGAAATGTAAATCCAACTAAAGGCACTCTAATCCAGCGTTTTGCGTTGGTTACACTTTCAGTAGCATCAGGCTGAAACATGGTGACGGCTAATAAGACTAAGACCACAGGAATCATTATCATTGACAAGCCTCTGAAATATCGATATGGTATTTTATGAACACCATATATTATTGCAAATCCCAAAAACAAATGAAGAAAGTGTTTTACGAAGTAATTAAACGTGTCACCATCTCCACTTATATAAGCTAAATTACTTGCGGCACTATACACAGGTAAAAATGAGAATATAGCTAACAGAGCAGCAATTGCCCAAATTAATCTATCTCCTTTTATGTTGCTGAATAGTGTCTGCATTTTTCCCATCTGTCCTTTCGGACATCTTCCCAAAGGGAAGAATTAATTAGTTTATAATTTTCTCACAGATTCTTTAAATTGTCTACCTCTATCTTCATAGTTTTCAAATAAATCAAAACTTGCACATGCAGGAGACAACAACACATTATCTCCAGCTTCGGCTACTTTATAGGCGATTTTTACTGCTTCACTCATGAACTGAGTTTCAACAATAATATCTACCATGTTTCCGAAGTTTTCAAACAACTTTTTGTTATCAACTCCAAGACAAATAATGGCTTTGACCTTTTCGTTTACAAATGGAAATAATTCTTTGTAGTTATTCCCTTTGTCTTGACCTCCAACAATCCAAACTGTTGGTGATTCCATACTTTCGAGAGCATAATACGTTGCATTTACGTTGGTAGCTTTTGAATCGTTTATGTACTGTACTTTATTAATACGTAACACTTGCTCTAAACGATGTTCTGCACCTTGAAAATTTTCAAGACTTTCTCTAATCGTGTGCTTCCTAATGTTTAACAATTGTGCAACCGTTGAGGCTGCCATTGCATTTTTAATGTTGTGCTTTCCCTCTAGTGCTAAATTTGCTGTTGGCATAATTAATTGGCTATTATCAATTTTTATATTTATATATTTTTCTTCTAAATAAGCTCCTTGTTCCAGTTTCTTTGTAAGAGAAAACGGTAATAATGTTGAATGGACTGGATGATCCTCTAGGTATGCTGTTATTACCTCATCATCTGCATCATAAATCAGATAATCCTCTTTGGTTTGATTCATTGCAATTCGAAACTTTGATGCTATATAGTTTTCAAATTTATTATCATACCTATCTAAATGGTCTGGCGTGATATTCGTGATAACAGCAATATGTGGTTTAAAGTTTTTAATTCCATCTAACTGAAAACTGCTCAACTCCAAAACGCAATGCTCAGTAACACTTTCCGCCACTTGCTTAGCAAAACTATCTCCAATATTCCCGGCCATTCCAACATTCAATCCACCTTCTTTTAAAAGATGATGTGTTAACATTGTTGTCGTTGTTTTGCCATTACTTCCAGTAATTCCTATAATATTTGCTTTTGTAAATTCTGAAGCAAATTCAATTTCAGATATTATAGAAATTTCTTTTGAAACAAGTTGTTTTACAACATCAACTTTATCTGGAATTCCAGGACTTTTAATCACAACATCTGCATTCATTATTTTTTCTAATGAATGCTTTTGCTCTTCCCATTCAATCTCATTATGTATAAGAACTTCTTTATATTTTTTCTTTATTTCCCCTTTGTCTGACACAAAGACTTCATACCCTTTTTGCTTTCCCAAAAGTCCTGCACCAACGCCACTCTCTCCACCACCTAGAATGACTAATCTTTTCATGTGATAATTTTCATTGTTTTCTTAAATGTCATATGTAACATTCTTAAACTCAATTCTTGTATGTTTAAACTTTTAATCATAAATGTTTCATCTATCTAATCTTCAATGTGACGATAGAAATGATTGCCAACAGAATACCAATAATCCAAAATCGCGTTACAATTTTACTTTCGTGATATCCTGATTTTTGAAAATGGTGATGCAAAGGCGACATCTTAAAAATGCGTCGTCCTTCACCATATTTTTTTCTCGTATATTTAAAGTAGCTCACTTGCATAATCACTGATAAATTCTCCGCTACGAAAATGCCGCACAATACTGGAATCAACCACTCCTTTCTAACAGCAATAGCAATCACTGCAATAATTCCACCAATGGTCAGGCTTCCAGTGTCTCCCATAAACACTTGAGCTGGATACGCATTGTACCATAAAAACCCAATAAGTGCTCCAACAAATGCTGCAATATATATGGTGATTTCTTCTACGCGAGGTATATACATGATATTCAGGTAATCTGAGAAAATAATGTTACCCGAAACCCAAGCAAAAATACCAAGTGTTAATACTATAATAGCCGAAGTACCAGCTGCTAAACCATCAATACCATCAGTAAGGTTTGCTCCATTGGAGACTGCAGTAATTATGATTATTGAAACAAGAATAAATATGATCCAAGCGTAAGGTTTTAAATCTGGACTAATCCATGTGATTAAACTTGCGTAATCAAACTCATTTCCTTTTACAAAAGGAATGGTTGTTTTGGTAGATTTCACTTCTTCTTCAAATAGTTTAGCAGGTGAAATATTCGGGTTTTCAGCCAGTAATTCTTGCTGTTGAGCAATTGGAAGTTTTTCTTTAATGGTTACATCATTATTAAAGTATAAAGTAGCACCTACAATTATTCCAAGACCAACTTGTCCTAATATTTTAAATCTTCCTTTTAAACCTTCTTTGTCATTTTTAAATTTCTTAATATAATCATCAATAAATCCAATAATCCCCATCCATACAGTGGTTATCAAAAGTAAAACGATATAAATATTGTCAAGTTTAGCTAATAATAAAACTGGAATTAGTGTTGCAAATATTATTATTAATCCTCCCATTGTCGGAGTTCCTGCTTTTTGTGCTTGACCTTCAAGACCTAAATCTCTAATAGTTTCTCCTACTTGCTTTTTTTGCAAAAATCTAATAATTCGTTTTCCATAAATAGTAGAAATAAGCAACGACAAAATAATAGCAACAGCAGCTCTAAAGGTGATAAACCCAAACAAGGAAGCTCCAGGAAATTGGTATTGTTTTTCTAAATATTCAAATAAATAATAGAGCATGTTACTTTTGTAATTGTTTTAAAAATTCTTCTAATATTTTGTAATCATCAAAATCATTGCGTTTACCATTAACTTCTTGGTAAGTTTCGTGTCCTTTTCCTGCAACAAGAATAATATCATTTGGTTGTGCTAATTGACAGGCAGTTTTAATAGCTTGTTTTCTATCAACAATTGATAATGTCTTTTTGAAGTTTTGCGGTTCAACGCCAACTTCCATATCTTCAATAATTTTCTCTGGTGATTCAGAACGTGGATTATCGCTAGTAAAAATGACTTTAGTACTTAAAGATGAAGCAATATTTGCCATTTTTGGTCGCTTAGTTTTATCTCTGTCTCCACCACATCCAACAACAGTTATTAAATCTTCATTTTTTGTACGAATCGTATTAATAGTTTCCAACACATTTTTAAGTGCATCAGGTGTATGAGCATAATCAACAATAGCTGTGACATTATTTGAAATGAGGTACTGAAATCTTCCACTTACACTTTCCAGTTCACTTAGGAGTCTTAGTATTTCTACACTTTCTAGCCCTAATAAATCTGCTGTACCATAAATTGCCAACACATTATAAGCATTAAAATTACCTATGAGCTTTGACCAAACTTCGTTGTCATTTATATTAAGAAGTAAACCGTTAAGTTGATTTTCCAAAATTCGCGCTCTATAATCTGCATAGGTTTTAAGTGCATAGGTGTATTTTTTTGACGCAGTGTTTTGTAGCATGAACAAACCATTCTTATCATCAACATTAACTAAAGAAAATGCAGTTCGAGGCAACTCATCAAAAAAAGCTTTTTTGACATCACGATACTCTGAAAACGTTTCATGATAATCCAGATGATCATGTGAAAGATTGGTAAAAATTCCACCAGCAAAATTCAGTCCCTCGGTTCGTTTTTGATGAATACCATGAGAACTTACTTCCATAAAGCAAAACTCAACACCTTCTACATTCATCTCGCTCAAATACTTGTTTATGGTTAAAGAATCTGGAGTTGTATGTGTAGCTTTATATTCAATTTCGTCAACTAAAATCTTCACAGTTGACAACAAACCAACTTTATAACCAGCTTTTTTGAATAGTGTGTACAGCAGTGACGCAATTGTAGTTTTACCATTGGTTCCAGTGACTCCAACCAATTTTAAATTTTCTGATGGCGAATCGTAATAATTTGACGCCATAATAGCCAAAGCACTATTTGAATTATGTACTTGAATGTAAGTAATTCCGTCCTCAAACTTATCTGGAAGCTGCTCTACAATAATAGCGGAAGCACCATTTTTAACAGCAACATCAATATAATCATGACCATCAGCAACTTGTCCTTTTATAGCAACAAAAACATGATTTGATTCAATACTCCTAGAATCAAATTGAATTGCACTGATAAGCACACCTGTGTCACCAACAACGGCTTCAAGTGTCACTTTATACAATATGTTTTTTAATGCTATCATGATAATTCTATAACAATAGTTTTCTTTGATTTTAACTTCACTCCTTTTGCAATAGACTGTTTTTTTACTTTTCCACTTCCAACTACTTTAACTTTCATTCCCATATTCTCTAACAAAGTGATGGCATCCATAGCAGGCATACCTCTTAAATCTGGCATGATTGTTTTATACTTTTGAGCAACTTCAAAATAGTTTTCGTAGTTAGTTTTGATTGATGCATCCTGAACTTCTAGATCATTAATTTCATCAATGATTGGAGTATCTGTATATATTTTTTGTGCAACTTTTTTAAATACTGGACCAGACACATCAGCTCCATAATATCCAACACTTTTATCAGGTTCATGAATGACCACTATGCAAGAATATTTTGGGTTTTCTGCTGGGAAATATCCAGCAAAAGAAGATATATAATTGTGCTTTCCTTTTACTTGATAATCCTTCTGACAAGTTCCTGTTTTACCAGCCATTGAAAAATTTTCTGAGTACAAGCCATTACCTGTTCCATAATCTTTTTCAACAACATCCTTAAGTAATTGCTGTAATTTGGAAATAGTCTCTGGCGAACAAATCCTTGGGTTTATTACCTCTTTATCAAAAGATTTTATTGTGTTCCCAAATTCTTTGACTTCTTTTAAAAATCGAGGCTTTACCATTTCACCATTATTGGCAATAGCATTATAAAATGTAAGCGTTTGTAGTGGCGTAAACGACACTCCGTAACCATATGCCATCCATTCTAATGCAATTCCGCTCCAACGGTTATTCTTTATCCTAGGGTCTGGAATAATGGGTTTTCCTTCACCAATTATTGGTAAATCCAAGGTGTTTTGAAGATTCATATCGTATAAACCGTCAACAAACTTTTTAGGATTATCAGTATAACTATTATGAATTGCTTTTACAATTCCAGTATTTGAAGACACCTCAAATGCTTTAGCAACACTAATCTTACCATAGCCTCCATTTTTAGAATCTCTTACTTTTTTTCCATAATAAGTTAAAATTCCATTTTCAGTATCAACAACTGTAGATGTATCAATTACCTTATCTTCTAAAGCAACAGCTAAAGCCATTAACTTGAATGTAGAACCTGGTTCGTGAGATTCACCAACTGCGTAATTTAATCGTTCATAATAGTTGCCTTCTTTATTTCTTCCAAGGTTTGATATTGCTTTAATCTCACCTGTTTTGGTTTCCATGACAACCACAGAACCATGATCAGCTTTATATTTTTCTAATTGCTCCAACAAAGCATGGTGTGCTATATCTTGAATATTCACATCAATTGTTGTGTAGAGGTCGTAGCCGTCTTTTGGCTCAATTTGATCATAATCTTCAATTGGCTTCCATTGACCTTTACCTATTTTTTGCTTTAATCGTCTCCCATCTGAACCTCGTAAGTATTGTTCGCCAAAAGCGCCTTCAATTCCAGCCCTTGTTACATTTTCATCTTCATCGAATCGTTCATAACCAATTGATCGCTGTGCAATGCCTCCCATTGGATGCTCTCTTTTTGTTTTTTGCTCAACAATTAAACCTCCTTTAAATGCGCCCATATTTAAAAGCGGAAAGTTTCTGATTCTTAAATAATTAGAGTATCCAAGGTTTCTACCGAGCAGGAAATATCTGTTTTTGTTCGCTCTCGCTTTTCGTAATGCTTTTTCATAGTAACTTGAAATCTTCCCATGAAATTTCGCCAATGAATCTGAAAGTGATTTTATGTGTTTTTCAAAGTTTTTTGCTGAAGGAGTAATTGCATCAAACCGTATATCATATTTAGGAACAGAAGTAGCTAGTAGATTTCCTTCTGCAGAGTACACATTACCTCGATTGGCTGGGATTATAACATTTTGTATGGTTCTTTGTTCAGCTAAATCTCTATATTCATTGCCGTGTACAAATTGTATGTTTATTAATTTAACAACAACGAGAACCGCAAAGATGAACATGCATCCAGCCACAAAATATAATCGGTTTAATATGCTCTTCTCTTTTTCTGCCAAGATTCAACTTTAATTTTGAGTTTTTACTTTAATTTTTTTTGGTGGCTCCTCTGATGGTGACAATCCTTTATCTGTTAATTTTTTAATTACTGAAGATTCCATTTTTAATTGCATTAGTTTTTGACGCCCTTCAACAAATGCAGATCTCAACTCTTTTACTTCTTCTTTAAGGTTTGCAATTTCATATACTTTTCTATCAGCGCTATGTGAACTTGCTATCATAATTACAGCAAGTGCAGATAAAAACATTATTAATCTCCAATTCTTAAAAGAATCATCACTGATTAAAAAAGTTCCTCTCAAAACGCTATAAATGCTTTTTTTCACTCCTTATAATTTTTCTGCTATTCTAAGTTTTGCACTACGTGCTCTATTATTTAACTGTATTTCTTCCTGACTTGGTACAATAAGCTTCCCAATTTTTTTTAATGGAACACTTACATTACCAAAAACATCCTTTTCCGGTTCGCCTTCAAACAAACCACTTCTAATAAATCGTTTTACTAATCTATCCTCGAGCGAGTGATATGAAATAAAACTTAATCGACCTCCTTTTTTGAGTATTTCAGGTGTTTGCAATAAAAATTCTTTTAACGCTTCTATTTCCTGATTTACTTCTATTCGAATAGCTTGGTAGATTTGGGCCAAAATTTTATTCTCCTTTCTTGGTGGCAAATATTTTTTCAAGACATTCTTTAATTGCTCTGAAGTGACTATTTCATTCTCTTTTCGTTCTGCTACAATTTTCCTCGCTAAAGCTGATGAATTTCGCAGTTCACCATACTGCCAAAACATTTGTCTTAATTGTTCTTCGCTATATTGGTTAACTACATGAAACGCCGACAGTTCTTCTTGCTGATTCATCCTCATGTCAAGGTTTGCTTCAAAACGAGTTGAAAAACCTCTATCTGGAATATCAAATTGGTGTGATGACACACCAAAATCAGCAAGAATACCGTCAATTGACATTACGCCATGAAATTTCAGGAAACGCTTCACGTACCTGAAATTTTCATTAATTAGCGTAAATCTGCTATCATCAATTCTATTTAAAAGAGCGTCTTGATCTTGATCAAATGCTATTAATCGTCCATTTTTACCAAGTCTTTTTAATATTTCCTTGCTATGGCCTCCACCTCCAAAAGTGACATCGACGTAAGTACCATTTTCAATTATATTTAAACCATCTACAGTTTCTTTTAATAAAACTGGATTATGATATTGTTGCATCGTCATCATCTTGTCCCATTACCTCTTCTGCTAAATCTGCAAAGTCCATTGCAGCATCATCTATTGCTTTTTCATAATTAGCTTTATCCCAAATTTCAACAATATTAACTGCTGAAGACACCACTAATTCTTTTGATATCCCTGCAAAAGCAATTAAATCTTTTGGTATCAATAATCTGCCAGAAGCATCTAACTCAATAACTTTCACTCCAGCGGTAAAGCGTCTTATGAAATCGTTGTTCTTCTTTTTAAAGCGATTAAGCTTATTCACTTTTTGCATCAAACTTTGCCATTCGCTCATAGGATACAACTCCAAGCAAGGCTGAAACACAGCACGTTTTAGCACAAAACCTTTTTGCATAACAGGCGACAACTGCTTCTTCAATGCTGAAGGAAGCATTAATCTTCCTTTAGCATCAGCCTTGCATTCGTATGTGCCTATTAATGAATTCAACGTATTCTTGGTTTTATCATATAAGTTCCAAATCTAATGAAAATTTTACCACAATTTACCACGATTTCCCACTTTGTTAATAAAATTCTATAAAAAGCCAATTATATCGTTTAAAATCACTTATATATTTTTCTCAATCTTGTTAATCAAGCATTTATATTGTGGTATTTTTAATTAACAGCTAACGGCTATTTTTGTTAATAGTCATTATTTATGTTAAATAAATTTATGTAGATTTGCTGCGAAGAGAATTGATTACCATCGATGACGCATAGATTAATAAAAGAAGATAATTACAGCTATATTGAAGTTGGAGAAGGAACACCAATTATCATACTCCATGGACTAATGGGTGGCTTAAGTAACTTTGATGCAGTCACTGATTTCTTTAGCGAAAATGGTTATAAAATTGTAATTCCAGAATTACCAATTTATTCAATGTCACTGCTTAAAACCAACGTAAAAAGTTTTGCAAAATACCTACATGATTTTATTGACTTTAAGGGTTATAATGAAGTCATTTTACTTGGAAATTCTTTAGGAGGACATATTGGCTTGTATCACACCAAAATGTTTCATGAAAAAGTAAAAGCATTAGTAATTACAGGAAGCTCTGGACTTTATGAAAGCGCTATGGGTGGAGGTTATACAAAACGTAGTGACTATGAGGTCATTAAGAAAAAAGCCCAAGATGTTTTTTATGATCCTACAGTTGCTACTAAAGAGATTATAGATGATGTTTACGAAACTGTAAATGATAGAAACAAACTTATTAAAACCTTAGCTATTGCAAAAAGTGCAATTCGTCATAACATGGCAAAAGATTTACCAAAAATGCATACACCAACTTGTATTATTTGGGGAAAAAATGATAATGTTACACCTCCAAATGTTGCGAAGGAATTTGATGAACTTTTACCAGATTCGAGTTTATTTTGGATTGACAAATGTGGCCACGCAGCCATGATGGAACATCCTGAAGAATTCAATAATATACTACATAAATGGTTATTAGATAGAGGTTTTTAAAACATAAACTCTATGAAAATAAAATCAGCTGAATTTGTTGTAAGCAACCAAGATGTTGCCAAATGCCCAAATAATCATATCCCAGAATATGCATTTATAGGAAGATCTAATGTTGGAAAATCATCATTAATAAACATGCTAACTAGCAGAAAGAGTTTGGCAAAAACTTCTGGACGACCTGGAAAAACTCAGTTAATCAATCATTTCATTATAAATAGTAATTGGTATTTGGTTGATTTACCTGGTTATGGTTACGCAAGAGTATCAAAGTCATCAAAAAAAACCTTTCAAAAATTTATAACTACGTATTTCGAAAAAAGAACTCAATTAGTTTCTGCTTTTGTGCTTGTTGATATACGACATGAACCGCAACCAATAGATTTGAATTTTATGGAATGGCTTGGAGAAAACGGTATTCCGTTCTCGATTATATTCACCAAAGCAGATAAATTGAAGCCAAAGGCTATTGAAAACCATGTTGAAGATTACAAAAACGTCCTGCTTGAAACTTGGGAAGAAATACCTCAATATTTTGTTACCTCATCGTCAAAAGGGATTGGTAAAGACGAGCTTCTTGAGTATATTGATTCAATCAACAGTTCCTTAAACTTCTAATTCTTTAACACCATTTCAATTGGATTCCCTGTATTTCCATTTGGAAAACTTATACCTAATAATGAAGATATTGTTGGTGCAATATCAATAATTCTGGTTTTTTGATAAGAACTACCTTTATTGATTCCTTTCCCAAAGAAAAGCAATGGAATATGTGTATCATAATTAAGACCTGAGCCATGTGTTGAACCTGTTTTACTATATGAAATAGTTGCTGGATTATAGACAAAAACAATATCTCCAGAACGTTTTTGGTTAAACCCACTTTGAAGTAATTCTTCAATTCCTGTTGTAAAGTTTGTTGTACTAAATACACTCCCTGAATAAGCCTTATCAACTGATTCATAGGTGATAATTTCATTAACAATAGCATTTTGAACTTCACTGAGTTTTAAGTTCATTTCTTTTAGTTTCTCGTGATTTAAAAATATCTGATTATTGCTTACATTCTCAATCAATTCAATTGATTTAAAGGTATTGAACATAAAGTTATTCAATCGTTGCTTATCAGCATTTGTATTCACGTAAGCTGCCGGGATTTTAGCACTTTGCAAATATGCTGGCACATGAACAGCTCCATGATCTGCAGTTAAAAACACCGTGTATTGCCCTTTTCCAACTTTACTATCTAATGCATCAAACAAACGTTTTAAATCTTGATCCAACCTCAAATACGTATCCTGAATTTCTTTAGAATTAGCACCAAAATTATGACCAATATAATCTGTACTTGAAAAACTTACAGCTAAAACATCTGTGATATTATCTTTACCAAGGTTTTCACCATCAATTGCTGCTATGGCAAAATCTGCAACAATACTATTTCCATAAGGTGTGCTTCTTAAAATATCAAAGCCTCCATTCTCAGCACTTAATGCTTTCAAATCATAAGGAAAAGATGCTGTTTCCTTGCCTTTAAATCCTCCCTCAAAACCGTTTACATCATCTCCACTTTCTTCATAACCCTCAATATCATACAAAGTATTCCATTCTTTCATATACTTAGATACATTTCCACCTTCATTATAAGTCTTTACCCAATTAGGTAGTTCAGTCATATAATGTGTACTCGTAATAAAATGCCCTTCTAGTTTTCCTTGAAACCAATATGCTCCGTTTGCAGAATGACCTGCTGGTAAAATTGCTCCTCTATCTTTTAATGAAATCCCAATAGTTTTCCCTCTCATTTGAGTAAATAATCTGTTTTCATCTGCAAAACTTGTAGTTTTCATTCTGTAAGGTGACATTTGTCCTGCTGTACTTTCTGTACCAACAGAAGCTACTGAATCATCTCCTGAACAATACACTGTTTTCTTTACAACTTTATCATACCAGTTATTAGATATTATACCATGATACTTTGGTGTTGTTCCAGTATATATTGAAGCATGACCAGGTCCTGTATAAGTTGGTACATAATTAAAATGATTGTTTTTACAATTAAAACCTTCATTCATCATTCGCTTAAAACCACCTTCACCAAATCGGTTTTCGAACCTTGTAAGGTAGTCGTACCTCATTTGGTCAACTACAATTCCAATAACCAATTTTGGGTTTTCAGAGTTACTTTGTCCAAATGAAAAGTTTGACATAAGAATAATTGCGAAAAAACTAAAAAGACACTTCATGCTTTATATTAAATAATTGATCTTTCAAAAATAATAATTTTTAGCACGACTTACCTTTAAATAATTATTAAATAAGTATTCATTGACATAAAACAACTATCATACTGAAATATGAATTACTATCATTATTCTTTTACAATAAATTATATAGTAAACGTTATATTTTTTTACTTTAGCACTAACAAAAATTTACATGACTTACCTTCATAATATTGGACTATATTTCTTAATGATTAAAGAAATGTTTCGCAAACCAACCAAATGGTCTGTAATGAAACATTTAATTCTTAAAGACATTGAAGATCTTATTATTGGTTCATTAGGTATTGTTGCTTTCATTTCATTTTTCGTTGGGGGTGTTATTACTATTCAAACCGCATTAAATATAAGCAACCCTTTAATACCTAAATACCTTGTTGGTTTTGCTACACGTCAATCAATAATATTAGAGTTTGCACCTACTTTTACATCAATTATTATGGCTGGAAAAGTAGGCTCGTTTATCACGTCAAGTATTGGCACCATGAGAGTTACAGAGCAAATTGACGCACTTGAAGTTATGGGAATAAATAGTTTAAATTATTTGATATTTCCAAAAACTATGGCCTTAATGCTTTATCCTTTTGCAATTGCTGTTGGTATGTTTCTGGGTATTTTAGGTGGAATGGCTGCTTGTGTCTTTGGTGGATACACTACATTAGATGATTACATTTTAGGATTACAAACGGATTTTGATTCGTTTCATATGATTTATGCTTTTATCAAAACATTTATTTTTGCTTTTGTTTTAGCAACGATTCCATCATTTCATGGTTATTATATGAAAGGTGGAGCTTTAGAAGTTGGTAAAGCAAGTACAACATCATTTGTTTGGACAGCTGTTGTAATCATATTATTAAATTACATTTTAACTGATATGCTTTTAGGATAATGATAGTAGTTGAAAATTTACACAAATCATTTGGAGATGCTCATATTTTAAAAGGCATTAGTACAGTTTTTGATAAAGGGAAAACTAATTTAATTATTGGTCAAAGCGGGTCGGGCAAAACAGTTTTTTTAAAGTGTCTATTAGGTCTCTTTGATTATGAATCTGGTTCAATATCATATGATGGCAAAATATTTTCGCAATTATCTGAGGACGAAAAACGAGATATTAGAGCAGATATTGGAATGGTATTTCAAGGAGGTGCGCTTTTTGATTCTATGACTATTGCTGAAAATGTGATGTTCCCTTTACGAATGTTTACCAAGATGAGTAAAAGTGAAATGGAAGATCGTGTTGATTTTGTTTTAAAACGTGTTAACTTATCTGATGCACATCATAAAATGCCAAGCGAAGCTTCTGGTGGAATGCAAAAACGTGTTGCCATTGCTCGAGCAATAGTAAACAACCCTAAATATTTATTTTGTGATGAACCTAATTCTGGTTTAGATCCTAAAACCGCTATCGTAATAGATAATTTAATTCAAGAAATTACTGATGAATACCAAATAGTTACAGTCGTCAATTCACATGATATGAATTCCGTAATGGAAATTGGAGAGAAAATAGTATTTCTAAAAGATGGCCATAAGGCTTGGGAAGGATCTAAAGAGACCATTTTTAAAACCGATAATGAAGTAGTTACTGACTTCGTTTATTCTTCAAATTTATTCAAAAAAGTGCGAAGAATGTACTTGGATGAGAATCAGTAATTAGTTCCTTTTAATTAAAACTTCTTTGATGTTTAACTCTTTTTTTAACCATTCATTTAGCTCCTGTTCCCTAACAACCATAATACTATCAGTAAGTGTAGTATTCCATCTAACTCTTGCAACTGCAATGGTATCAGTTTTTTTGAAATCAGAGGATTCTAACATTTTAGCGTATCCAAAATACTGAAGATCAGAAAATTCAATTTTTGCATCTTTGGCTAATAAAACAAAATCATCTGTATCTAAACTATTAGTTATTTTCTCGAGCTTAACTTTAAGGGTGTCTATTTGTGAATTTAGATGTGAAATTATACTATCTTTCTCTTCTAGTCTTTCATAAGCATTATCTAATTGACCAAGCACTATTTCGTAGCTTCTTTTTGTTGTTCCACCACCAAAATCAGTTGTAAAATCATATATATTAGGATAGTCCTTTTTATCACTTAATTCATTTTCTAAAGCAGTCTTTACAGCATCATCAAGTTCACCAAAAAATGACAGTTTAATTGTTTTATCCTTCATACTCATAGAGGATGTTCGTAACCATAATTCATCGTTTTTAGTAATATTCTTATCAATGAAAGCTTTATAATCCTTTTGATAACCACTTTCTTTTAATACTTTCAGAAAAGTCCAAACTGCTGGAATCATTACAACTAATGCCAATAATGTAGCCAAACGAGCAATAAATCTTCGTTTTTTTGAATTGACATATTTCTGCATTGGAAACCTAAGTAACTTCAACACTATAAAAGTAGCTAGTGCGATGAAAATAGTATTTATAGTGAATAGGTAAATCGCTCCTAAAGCATATGTGTACCCATTTGAACCTGGCGTAACGCCAGCTTCAGCACCTTTTGCTAATCCATAACCAACTGTACATAAAGGAGGCATTAATGCTGTAGCAATTGCAACACCAAAAATGACTGAAGCTATTGTCCCTTTTTTTGTTCTTGCAATTATTAAAGCCAAACCACCAAAAAACGCAATTAATACATCACGAATATCAGGACGTGTTCTTCCTAAAAGTTCCGATGAATCTTGTCGTAATGGGAAAAACTCAAAAAATAAATAGGCAGTTAACACACTTAAAACTATCATAACCGCAAAGTTTGTAAGTGATTTTCTTAGTGTGTCAATATCATTAACAGCAATGGACATTCCAATTCCTAAAATTGGGCCCATTAAAGGAGAGATTAACATGGCACCAATGACAACTGCAGTTGAGTTGTAGTTTAGACCAACGGACGCCACAAAAATAGAAAAAATTAAAATCCAAGCGGTTGCGCCTTTAAAGGGTATATCAGCCTTTATGGCATCAATCGTAGCATCACGATCTGTGTCATGCTTAAAGCCAAAAATTCCTGACAGGAACTGTTTTGAGCTATTGACCAGCCCTTTTGCATCGTTTACAACTGCTTCCTTAGATTCTTCTACAATTTTATCTTGTGCCTTTTTCTCTTCCTCTTCAGAAAAATTGAACTTATTTTCTTGATTATCCATAAGTTTCCCCAAATTTATCTTTGACCTTTTGCAAAACTTTTTTAATATCTTGCTCTTTTTCTTTTGGAAAGATAAGTAAAACTTCATCTTTATCCACAATAATATAATCCTTCAACCCATCAACAACAACAATTTTGTCTTTGTTGGTTCGTATCATATTTCCAGATGCATCTTCAGTTAAAATTTGTGCATTAACTACTGCATTTTCCTCTGAATCTTTATCGAGTTTATCATATAAACTCCCCCAAGTTCCGAGGTCATTCCAATCAAACGTTGCAGGAATTACATATACATTTTTACTTCTTTCCATGATGGCATAATCCACTGAAATATTTTCAGATTTACCATAGTTATCTCTTATAAAATCATCTTCAAAATCAGTATTGTAAACATCAATTCCTTGTTCAAATAATTGATACAATTCTGGTTGATTGTTTTTAAAAGCCGAAATCACACTACTCACACTCCACATAAAAATGCCTGCGTTCCAAAGAAAATTTCCTCGCTCAATGAATTCTCTTGCAGTTTCATAATTAGGTTTTTCTCTAAACTGATTTACGGCTTTAATATCATCCCTTGAAGTTTTATCAAATTCAATATAACCATAACCTGTATTTGGAAAGGTTGGTGTGATCCCTAAGGTCATCAATGCATCGTTATCAGAACAAAAATTAAAGGCTTGTTGCACATTTTGAGCAAAAGCATTCTCATCTTCAATCCAATGATCACTTGGAGCTACAATCATTACTGCATCTTCATTTTCTTTTTGAATTTTTAAGGCAGCATATAAAATACAAGGTGCTGTATTACGCATTGCAGGCTCTAAAACTACTTGACGTTTTGTAATACCTGGAAGTTGCTCAAATACCAAATCATTATAACGTTCATTTGTAAGAATGAATATATTTTCTTTTGGAATAATATTACTTAGTCTATTAAATGTTTTTTGAATAAGCGTATCACCAGTTCCCAACATATCGTGAAACTGCTTCGGAAAACCTTCTGTACTTACTGGCCAAAACCTCGAGCCTACTCCTCCAGCCATTAGTATGGCGTAATAATTTTTGTTCATCAATTTTAGTTGTCATTGCGAGACCTTTAGGTCGTGGCAATCAGTTTAATTTTTATTCCATAATCTTCAATAGATTCCCTTCTACAAGGGAATGGAACTATTGTTCAAATAATTCTACCTCAGCATTCGGATTGAAAAGATACAACTTTCCTGATTTCACTTCAACACATTCAAATCGTTTTCTTCGTTTTGCTCCTTTTAAAAACACTTTTCCATTATATAACTTAAATGTTTTGCCTAATGGTACTTCAAATACAAAAAATTTGTCATTGGCTTCATCAAACTGTTTCAATGCTAGAGCCAAATCTGAATCTGTGTCACTTGACGCCTTTGGATTTTTAAAATGTTTTGCTAATAATGGCAACAACTCATTCGGAAAAATCTCAGGATTTAATAATGGTAACATCAAGTGTTGAAACGTATGCTTCCATTCTACTCCATGAGGCTTTATAAAGCGACCATATTCTTTATAAGCTTCAAAATGTGCAATTTCATGAATCAATGTAATTAAAAATCGATATGAATTCAAATTTGAATTTACTGTAATTTGATGCTTTCCATTTGGTAAACGTTTATAATCGCCATGTCTTGTTTTGCGTTCATTTTTTACCTTAACCATCAAATTATCATGAGCCAAAAGTTCTAAAACACTTGGTATTGCTGTTTCTGGAATATATTGTTTGAGCACATTTTGCATGACGACAAAAATAAGGGAATAAATTGTGCCAACACAACAATTCTATTAATTTAGCTATGATGAAGCATCCAAAATTAGTTCTTCCCATTATAGTGATTTCACAGTTTTTTTGCACATCACTTTGGTTTGCAGGAAATGGTGTTATGAGTGATCTTGTTGAAGCCTTTAACTTAGAAATTTCTGCCGTTGGACATTTAACATCAGCTGTTCAGTTTGGGTTTATTTTAGGGACTCTGATTTTTGCACTTCTAACTATTGCCGACCGTTTTTCACCATCAAAAGTATTTTTTACATGTGCTATTATTGGTAGTTTATTCAATCTTGCAACAATACTTGAACATCAAACCATTTATTCTTTGATAGTTATCCGATTTTGCACAGGATTTTTTCTTGCAGGCATTTATCCTGTTGGGATGAAAATAGCGGCAGATTACTATGATAAAGGCTTAGGGTTATCACTAGGATATTTGGTAGGAGCTTTAGTTGTAGGTACTGCATTTCCGCATTTGCTAAAAGTGTTTAATACCGAAGTTTCATGGCAATCTTTATTGATTTTCATCTCAGGAATTGCCATGTTTGGTGGTATATTAATGCTATTATTTGTGCCAAATGGCCCTTACAGAAAAGCAAGCCAGAAACTGCAATTGGGAGCTTGGTCAGAAAATTTTAAGGATAAAAAATTTAGAGCTGCTGCCTTTGGTTATTTTGGACATATGTGGGAATTGTATGCGTTTTGGGCATTTGTGCCTTTAATGTTGTCATCATTTTTGTCTAATAATCCAACAATGAGTTTTAATGTGGCTTTATGGTCATTTCTCATTATCGCTATTGGTGGTTTAGCCTGCGTTACAAGTGGATATTTATCATTAAGCTAAAACAAAACGTGTTGCTTTCGTAGCTTTGTTAATGTCATGTTTATGTTGTTTGATATCTCCTTTGGTTTTTCAATCAAGTTCACAATATCTATTTTTAGGCTTTTTATTGTTTTGGGGAATTGTGGTCATTGCAGATTCACCTTTATTTTCAACACTTGTGGCACAAAACGCCATTCCAAAGTTTAAAGGCACTGCGCTCACCATCGTGAATTGTATTGGTTTCTCAATTACCATTATTAGCATTCAATTGATTAATTATGTTGCCACTATTTGGAATCCAAGTTATATATTTATGCTATTAGCTATTGGGCCTATTTTTGGTCTCATGGCACTTTACAAGAAAACATAATATTATGAACATCACCAAGCCAACATTAATCTTAGACGAAGCCAAATGCAAAGCAAATATTGCATTTATGGCTGACAAAGCTAAAACGCACAATGTGGAATTACGACCACATTTTAAAACACATCAATCACTTGAAATTGGCAGGTGGTTTAAAGAAACTGGCGTTTCCAAAATTACAGTGTCGTCACTTGATATGGCTGAGTATTTTGCAGAAGAATGGAACGATATTACAGTAGCATTTCCTGTGAATATTTTAGAGATTGATACGATTAACAAATTGGCCAAGAAAATAACTTTAAATGTTCTTGTTGAATCTGTTGTTACTGCTGAATTTTTAATGAAGCATCTAAAGCAATCGGTTAATTTTTTAATTAAACTGAATATTGGCAATGGCAGAACTGGATTAATGCCAAGCAATACTGAAACGATTGATGCCATTCTTGAAACAACAAAAGGTTCTGATATTTTGAATTTTATAGGATTTCTTGGTCATGCAGGACAAACTTATAAATGTAGAAGCAAAGCAGAAATTCTGAAAGTTCATGAAGTAGCTAAAGCAACCATTGTTAATGTAAAGAAACACTATCAAAACCAGTATCCTGATTTGATAGTATCTTATGGCGATACACCTAGTTGCAGTGTAGCTGAGGATTTTAAAGACCTTGATGAACTACGTCCCGGGAATTTTGTGTTTTATGACATCATGCAAGTACAAATTGGAGACTGTACTTATAATGATATTGCAGTTGCAATGGCTTGCCCAATAGTGTCCATTCACAAAGACAGAAACCAAATGGTTGTTTATGGTGGAGGCATTCATTTTTCAAAAGATAGAATAGAAGACAACGGAACACTAGTTTTTGGAAGCGTTGCCAAAAGTAATGGTGATTCATGGAGTAATGTGATACCAAATATGTATCTCAGAGGGTTATCACAAGAACATGGTGTGGTATCTGTGCCAAAAACTGAAATTGACAACTATACTATTGGAGATATTATTTATGTATTGCCCATTCACTCCTGTATGACTGCAGATTTGATGAAACGCTATTTCACTACTGAAGGGATAACTATTACTATGATGATAAATCATTAAATATGCGTACAACTATGTATTGATTTTGTGCTTTAAAAGGGTTAACTTCGTTTAACAACTGATATAAACAATTGTAACAATTCATATCAAGGCATTGTGCAACATTAAAAAAATTCGTTGCAAATTCAAATATTTTACTTACCTTTGACGTTAGTAACGTAAAAGATATGATTACATCCTTTGGTTCGAAAGAAACCGAAAAGATTTGGAACGGAATCCGAGTAAAGAAAATGCCGATTGAAATTCAGAATATCGGACGTCGGAAATTAAGAATGTTGAATAACTCGCAGGATATTGCTGATTTGCGAATTCCGCCTTCCAACCGACTGGAAAAACTAACTGGAAATCTCAACGGATTTTACAGTATTCGGATTAATAAACAATGGAGAATAATTTTTACTTGGGAAAAAGGAAACGCAAGTGAAGTTGAAATAATTGATTATCATTAAAAACGGAATTATGGAAAAATTAGCAAATATACATCCAGGAGAAATTTTGTACTATGAATTTCTTGAACCCTTAAGAATAACGGCTTACCGAATTTCTAAAGACTTGAGAATACCACAAACTCGAATTTCTGAAATTTTAAAAGGCAATCGCAGAATTACAGCGGACACTGCATTGCGATTGAGTAAATATTTCGGAAATTCTGCCAAGTTTTGGCTCGGAATCCAAGATGACTTTGACATTGAAGAAGAAAGAGAAACAAAGGAGGCTGAACTTAATGAAATAAAGCAGTTCGAAAATAAAAACGTTGCCTAACACCGTATATAATTTATTGCTAGTTCTAGCCTACTTACGAAAATCCTCGCGGATTTTCTATTCGGTTTTTATTTGCTAAATTAGGTGCTTAAACCACGCAACAAATCATATACAAAACCGTTAAACGAACCTAAAAAAATCAAGGCGTAGAACTAGAAACCTGCAGCATTTTTCCGTTGTAATACTTGTTGCCTGTTAAAGCAAAGTCATAAATATAGTTAGCCATTTCTTGGGCTGTTGTTGGTGCTTCATAACCAGGGAAAGCTTCAGCTAACATTTCGGTTTGTACAGCACCAAGTGCCAATACATTAAATGCTATTCCTGATTCTTTGTATTCTTCGGCTAATAATTCGGTTAAGGTAATCACAGCACCTTTACTAGAACTATAAGCCGCTAATCCAGGAAACTTCAAACTACCTTGAACGCCTCCCATCGAACTGATGCTCACTACGTGAGAATCGTTCTTCAAAAAGGGTAACACTACTCTTGTGAGTTCAGCAACACCAAACATATTGGTTTTATAAACATGCTCAAAATCATCCATCGTAGTTTCTGCAAAGGGCTTGTTTAGCAAAGTCCCAGCATTATTAATAAGGATATCTACTTGACCTTTCCAATGTCCTTTTACAAAAGTGGTCACTTTTTTATAGTCTTCAACTTTACTTAAATCTAAAGCCAAAGAGGTAATATTATCAAAGTGTAAATTATTTACTGGTTGCGCATTTCTTGATAATGCCAAGACATTGTGTCCAGCATTTGCAAACAAATGCACCAACTCAAAGCCAATACCTCTACTTGTTCCAGTAATGATAACGTTTTTACTCATCGTACATTTTTATTTCTTGTTTTGGCGCATTAATCATGCCTTCCATAGCTGGGAACAAATTATTAATTGTACTTGCCATGTGGTTATAATCCATAATATCAGCTTCATCATCAACATGATGGTAAAAATCAAAGTTTGTTAAATCGCAAGACGAAATAGTTTGTGCTGGCATTTTAAACTGCTCATAAAAAGGGTAATTATCAGAACGTTTAAATAAGCTAAACTTAGCAGCTTCATCAGATTTTCCAACCAATTTATTACCAGCATATTTATTTAACATCTCAGCCATATTAGATAAATCATAACCTGATGCAAACACTTGATAATCTCTATCTGTAAATGGCACTCCCATCATTTCGAAGTTAACCATTGTGTAAAGGTTTACATTTTCGTTTTTTAATCTTTCAGCTAAATGCTTAGAGCCTAATAATCCCATTTCTTCTGCAGAAAATAGCGCAAAAACAATGCTACGTTTGTTGTTTTTCATTGCACCGAAATATTTTGCCATTGCTAAAACAGTTGCAGTACCAGAAGCATTATCATTGGCTCCATTTGCAATAGAATCATTTTCAACTGGTCTTGCTCTTAAACCAATATGGTCATAATGTCCTCCAATAAGAACCACTTCATTTTTAAGCTTAGGATCTGTACCTTCTAAATAACCAACAACGTTGTAAGCATCTAATTCTTTAACCTTAAACTGATCACGATAGGTGTCATAATAAGGTTTTACACCAAAAGATGTGAGTTGTTTTTCTATATATCTTGCCGCTTCGGCAATGCCATCGCTTCCTGTATTACGTCCTTGGATATCATCTGATGCTAAAAATGTAACGGTTGCTTTCATTTCATCACTTGAAATATTAACCGTTTCCAAAACCTCTTTATCTTGACCTTTACAGCTTAAAGTAACTAGGACAATTAATGCTAATGCTATATTTTTCATTATAATTTTTATTTGAGGCTAAAGATAAAAAAAATGGTAGGTATCAAGTTACATTTTTAACCTTAGTTTATGAGAAAACATAAGCAGCAATTAGATTTAGTATAATTCGCTTAAAATGATTAAATTGTAGAAGCAAATTTCGGCGACATGTCTTCAAGTAAAACTTCAACATACATTATGGTCATTGAAACCAGTGATTTTTTGCACAGACTTGAGGCGAATCAGTTTAACCTATTCACTCAAAAGCTTCATAATGGCATTTCCAACTTAATAAAAAAATTTCAAGGCACTATATTAAAACACAATGACAATACCTATGAAGTGACTTTTAACACTGTAACTAATGCTGTTTTATGCGCCTTAAAATTACAATCAAACTTTAAATACATAACACCAAAATTTGATAAATCAATTCGTGATTTAAAACTAGGAATCGCTGAAGGCTCATCGAAAAAATCAAAAGTTTTGGCAACTAGAATGTGTGAGGTAGTCGTTAAGGACAAGTTTGTGATTTCAATGGCAGTCAAAACCGATTATGACAAAGAAAATAGTAATAGTTTTATTAATAGAGATGAAATTAAAGTCTTAAAGACAGCAGAAGAAGAGTTTCTGACACAATTAATGAATTACGTTGAAACCATCTGGAATGATGCCAATTTTAATGTTTCTGATTTTAGTAAAAAATTAAGCTTAAGCATTTCTCAGTTTTATAGAAAGCTTAAAAAACTAACTGGAAAATCTCCAAGTACTTTTATAAGAGATTTCAGGCTAAAGAGAGCTATGCTAATGCTACATTATAGAAAAGGTAATATTACTGAAATAGCAGAAAGAACAGGATTTAATAGTCCTGCTTATTTCTCAGTTTGTTTTAAGGATACCTTTAATATATTACCTTCAAAATATTTACAGCAACATGCATAAAAAAATCCTGCTTCAATCCAGAAGTATCGGGAGAAACAGGATTTTGAAGATTAGGAGCTAACTAAACTAAATTATCCGAACCATGAGAACAAACACAGAATTATAATTGTATACATAGTTACAAGGAAAATTTCGAGTTTATGTTTTTCAATTTTATCAATTATGCTATCCATTTTCTTGCACGTCAATTATGTTAATCGTAAGTGTTGCTTGGGTAGATAAAGTTCCATCTGTAGCTTCAATAACGACAGTAATTGTGGTGTTTTGTTCATAATCAAAAGCACTAGCGTTTCCTACATATAGTTCACCAGTTGTTTCACTAATAATGACACTATTTGCTGGTGTTTGAGACACTATTGAGTAAGTTAACTCATGCTCATTATTGGAATCTGTTGCTACTATTGTGGCTAGCAGATCTGATGTTAGGTCTTCGCTAATATTTAAAACTGCATCACTCATTGTTAAGGTATGGCTCATAACATCATCATCATTGTTACACGACGTCATTAATACTAACAAAAGTAGCAGTGATAGGGTTTTAATTGTTTTCATAATAAATAGATTTGGGTTATTATTATTTTATTGTTTAATAAGTTTCTTTGTTATTTCGCCTTCATTGGTTTTAATGTTTATAAAATATAATCCAGACGTTAATTCTTCTATATTGTAAGACGTCAATTGTTCTTTAAATGTTTTTACAGATTTTCCTTGAATATCAATTATGGAAATATGATTAATTATATGTTTAGTTTCTATTGAGAAACCGTCACTTACTGGATTTGGAAATAAGGCAATACTACTTTCAAGTTCTATTTTGTTAATGGACAATGTTGGATCGTAATATTTAAATAACTCTTTTCCTGTAGTTGGAGTAGTAACGGAGAAAAATAAATTATCGCCTGCAACCGTTAAATTTTCTGGATTACTATCTCCTGAAGTATTTATATCATCAACTAATATAGTTCCTGCATTTGTACCATCAGTTACCCAAAGTTCTGTTCCGCTTGTTCCATCATTTGCACTAAAATATAGTTTCCCATTATATTCGGTAAAACCATTTGGATTACTATCTGGAGATGAAGGCGATGTATTTATATTTTTTATCATATTTGTGGTTGAAGAAAACCCTGTTGAAGACCATAATTCAACACCATTTGTTCCGTCATCAGCCGAAAAATAGAGTCTTCCGTTGGAAACAAACAGACTCGATGGATTACTACTTGCTGTGCCAGCAGCTATATTTTTTAGATTTGTAATAGTATTGCTTGTTGTCATTTTAAACAACTCTGTACCAAAACTTGCATGTGTTGCGGTAAAATATAAAGCATTATTAAACACTATAAAATTTTGCGGATTTCCTAAATCTCCTACGATAGGATTTAAATTGTTCAACCGTTGTGTTCCTGCTACTGTTCCATCTGACACCCACAGTTCTCTTCCATTAGTTCCATCATCAGCTACAAAATAAAGTTTGTTATTGAAATCTGTTAAATATTCTGGGCTACTATTGGCAGTTCCTGGATTTATATCAAGAAGAAGATCCGTTCCGATTTCAGTACCATCACTAATATATAATTCTTGGCCAGTTGCTGGAATCTGTGCAGGAGGATTAACTAATGCTACAAAGAATAATTTACCATTAGAAACAGTGTAATTATCTGGATTAACACCTACAGGAAACTCTGGGTTGATATTTTTTAAAACGCCTGTTCCAGCATCTGTTCCATCAGTAAAATGAACTTCTACTCCTATAGAAGAATCAAACGCAGAAAAATATACTCTATTAGAATATTCAGTAAAATACATAGGGTAACTTGAAGCATCGCCTGAACTTGGTGTAGTATTTATCTCTTTTATTATTGTTACACTTCCTGTAATATCTATTTTCAATGGTTCATAATTTATTATGCTTGTTGAAGATGCATTCGCTACAAAATAGACTTCATTAGCAAAGTTGCTATAAAAAAACCTTTGAGGAAAAGAAGAAATACCTGTATTTGACTGTAAATCAGCTAATAATTGCGTTCCCGAAAGGCTACCATTACTTTTCCAGAGCTCATGACCATTAATTCCATCATTTGCTGAAAAGTATAATTGATTGTTGAATCCTATAAATTGGTTGGTCACACCATCACTAGGTCCTGGGTTAATATCTTTCACCAAACTCACTTGAGCTTGCATAAATGTCATTACCAAAAAAGGCATAAATAGTAATAATTTCTTCATAATAAATAGGTTTTAAGTTTGGGGTAAAGATAAATTTGAAGGCAAAGCAACGTACTACCCAATTGGGTAGAATTACATTAACTATTAAGGTTTCAGGTGAATATTAAAGCAAATTCTCTTTGTTTGCTTTTTGCACAGCTTCAATATTGGAATGCACTTGAAGCTTTATGTAAATGTTCTTTAAATGAAATTTAATCGTGTTTTTGCTTATAAAAAGTGTTTCGGCAATACCATCATAACTATTGCCTTCAGCTAGTAAGGTCAGCACTTCTTTTTCGCGCATTGAGAGTTCTATTTTACTAGGCATTTTCTGAAATGAGCTTACAACCATTTTTGCAATCTTAATGCTCATTGGCGCACCACCACTTACTACCTCGTTTAATGCATCAACAATTTCATCTGGTGATACATTTTTTGTTAGGTAACCTGTTGCTCCAGCACATAAAGCATCAAAAACTATAGAGGAATTTTCATAGACAGTCACCATAATAATATGGCAATTGGGAAGCGCTTTTTTTATTTGTTTAGTACCTTCAACGCCATTTATTCCTGGTAAATCTATATCTACTAAATAAATTAAAGCGTTGTCAGTTTTAAGATGTGCAATCGCTTCTTCACAATTACTGTAAGTGTCAACTACCTTGAAGTTTGTAGTTTTATTAATCACTTCTGCAAACCCTTCACTTAAAGGAATATTATCTTCTATAATAACTACATTGTGCTTCATTGCATTACAAACTTAATCATTGTTAAGGTTACACTTATTAAATTACATTACCTATAAATTTAATACAAGTTCCTGATTTTTCTTCTGATTCTACAATGAGTTTTCCATTGATTTTAGCAGCTCTTTTTTTCATATTCTGAAGACCATTTGATGATTTCTTTTGCACATCTGTTAATCCAATACCACCATCGATGCATTTTATATTCAATTGATTTTCTTGATACTTAAAAACTAGTTTTACTTCAGTACATTGTGAATGTTTTAACGCATTTGTCATCGCCTCTTTAAAAATATACACCAATTGTTTGCTCCAATAGTAGGGTAATTTCACATTGTCTTTGATACTATTTTCTAATATGAACTTGATCTTAGTTTTACTAAAATAATCTTCTCCAAAATCAGAAAGATATGTTGTTAACTCATTAAGGTAGTCGCTATTTGATTTTAAAGAAAATATAAAGTCTCGAGTTCCTAAATACAATTCATTGGAATCATCAGTAATTTGTTTCACTTTGGTCTTAATATTCTCATCCTTTTCAGACACTTCACTATTCACTAAATTGGATAACAACGAAATCCTAGCCAATCTATTCCCTAAATCGTCATGAAAGTCTTGAGCAATATTTTCTCTTACTCCTGTTAGTTCTTTTTCTAATGCAACTTGTTTTTCAAAAGCTACTTTTAAAGCTAAATTTTTCTGCTTTGTACGTTTTAATTGAAATATAGTACCAATAAAAAGTATAAGTACAATAACTAATGATGCAATAATCAACCATACACTTTGCCTTTTTATTTTAGCATCTTTAAGTTCTGTTTTATACTTAGTTTCTAATTCATTTATCACTTCAGTTCGCTCAGTATTCATAATACTGTCTTTCATTTTGGTATAGGTTTTAAAACTTGAATACGCTTTATCTAACCTTCCAGCCTGTTCATAAAGATCTGAACCGTCGTAGAATTCCATCATTTTCCCTACTAAATCATTCGGACTTGGTTTAGACAAGGCAGTATCTAACCACTTAACAGCGCTTTCATTCTCGCCTAAGTCTAAATGATCCCAAGCCTTAGAAAGATACAGGGTTGACAAATTTTTAACTCCATTTATCTTTTTCCCATAATAGATAGCGGAATCAATATATTTTAATGCATTTTCAGGTGTTCCTTTATGATAGGAATAGGCTTCTAAAGCACGATATGACATTGCCAATTCTGCATACATATTATTATTAAGTGCCCCTTTTTTCGATTTCACAGCAAAAATGAAAACCGAATCCAGTAGCGATTTTCTTTCTGTTGTGGTATACTTCTTTTCATACTCAAAGGCCAACCATCTATAATTTTTAATGGATTGTATAGAGTCCTTTTGGTTGAATATTAATTCTTGTGCTCGTTTTATATAGGCCCAATTTTTTTGATCCTCATCCATTCTAGTAAATAAATTCACTATTTCTTTTATGGCTTCAATTTCTTTCTCTGAATCTTTAAGTTGTTCGGCTTCTTTTAACGATTTAAAAGCAAATTTAGATAATTTTTCAAAGTTGTTCGCTACTTTATAATATTTAGCTTTGGCCAGATAAATATTAAAAGTAAACTGACTCTTGCAATATGTATTAGTTAGAAATTCTTCGAGCTCAGCTATTATTTGAAACGATTTTTCCAATTTCATCTGAGTCAAATAATACATGTACTCTAATTCCAAACCCTTAAATTGGCAGGCAGGATTATTGACACTTTTAAGTTCATTGGTGAACTTGAAAACCTCTAGGGAATCTCTTTCATTTATTAAATGAACGAGTTCCTTTGTATTGTTAAAATTGCATTCACAATCTTTTTGACCACTTACAAAATGGGAATTCAAGCCAAACAAAACAGAAAAAATAATAGTAGAAACCTGTTTGTTTAGTAACATAAATCAATGATTTGTTTAAAACATAAATGTACAAAAAGATGTAAAAGAAAAAACCTACCCAAATGGGTAGGTTTATGTATTTAAATATTTTCTTTTAGTTTTTACACTAACATCGTCACAGGATTCTCAATATACCCTTTTAATGTTTGAAGAAATAAAGAGCCTGTAGCACCATCAACCGTTCTGTGGTCACAAGCCATAGATAATTTCATGGTGTTTCCAGCAACTACTTGTCCATTTTTTACCACTGGTTTTTGAACAATGGCTCCAACAGAAAGTATTGCTGAATTTGGTTGATTGATAATTGATGTAAAACTTTCAATACCAAACATTCCTAGATTAGAAACCGTAAAAGTACTTCCTTCCATTTCTTCAAGGGTTAATTTTTTGTTTCTAGCTCTAACTGCATAATCTTTTACAGCAGCATTAATTTGAGGCAAGGACTGCTCATTTGCAAATCTTACAACTGGAACTACTAAACCATCTGGAACCGCAACGGCTACACCAATATGTACATGATTGTTCATTCTCATTTTATCATCAAACCACTGCGAATTTACTTGAGGGTGTTGCTTTAATGCCAAAGCACAAGCCTTTACTATCATATCATTAAATGATATTTTGGTGTCTGGTAAGGTATTATACTGCTCACGGAAAGCAATAGCATTATCCATATCAAATTCCACATTTAAATAATAATGTGGTGCTGTAAACTTAGACTTCACTAAGTTTTTAGCGATAGCCTTACGCATGTTTGAATTAGCAACCTCATCAAAATCTTCTTGTCCAGAAGGCACAAATTTGTCAACTGAAGCGGAAGTTACTGCTGAAGGTGTGAAGTTTTCAATATCGCGTTTTACAATTCTACCGTTTTCACCTGAACCACTAACCTGAGATAAGTTAATGCCTTTTTCATTAGCCATTTTTTTAGCCAATGGTGAAACAAATAATCGGCTTGAATCTGAACTTGAACTTGAAGTCTTTATTGCAGGCTTAGAATCTTCTTCTTTTTTTGGAATTTCTGGTACTTTTTCAGAAGTGTTGTCTGCTTTAAAATTTTTGGCGATGCCAGAAACATCTGTCCCTTTTGGGCCAATAATAGCCAATAATGCATCTACTTTTGCAGATTCTCCATCTTTCAATCCAATATATAATAAAGTTCCTGATTGAAAAGACTCAAACTCCATCGTGGCTTTATCTGTTTCAATCTCAGCAAGAATATCACCTTCTTCAACTGTGTCTCCAACTTTTTTAAGCCAAGAAGCCACAGTTCCCTCTTCCATGGTGTCACTTAAACGTGGCATGGTGACTACAGTAACGCCTTCGGGAAGTTTCTCCTCAGTTTTTTCTGAAGAAGAAGTTGTTGGTGCCTCTGAGGATTTCTCTTCCTCGCTTGAAGTGTTAGTAGTATCTTCCTCTTTGGAATTTGGTTTTTCTTCCGAAGTTTCGGAATTGGAATTTGAAATTAATTTCGAAATGTCCTCTCCCTTTTCTCCAATAATAGCCAACAGTTCATCCACTTTAGTGGTTTCACCTTCCTTAACACCAATATGTAATAAAGTTCCTTCATGGAATGATTCAAATTCCATAGTCGCTTTATCCGTTTCAATTTCGGCCAAGATATCGCCTTCTTCAATATTGTCTCCAACTTTTTTAAGCCAAGAAGCAACAGTTCCTTCTTCCATGGTGTCGCTCAATCGAGGCATGTTTATGATTTCTGCCATAGCTTATAATTTATGTGGTAAAAATGGATAATCATCTTGTTCGTAAACTGCATCGTACATTAAGCTCTTTTCCGGATAAGGAGATTCATCTGCAAATTTTTCACATTCGTTAACTAATTCCTTTACACGTTTATCAATAGCTTTTAAAGCTGCTTCAGTTGCGTATTTCTTTTCTAGAATAATTTCTTTTACCTGTGTAATCGGGTCTATTTTCTTGTACTCTTCAACTTCATCTTTTGTTCTATAATGCTGTGCATCACTCATGGAGTGTCCACGATATCTATACGTTTTCATTTCTAAGAACGTTGGTCCATCGCCACGACGTGCTCTTTCAATAGCTTCGTGCATTGCCTCAGCCACTTTTACAGGATTCATTCCATCAACTGGTCCACAAGGCATTTCATAACCCAAACCTAATTTCCAGATATCTGTATGATTTGCTGTACGTTCAACTGATGTTCCCATAGCATAACCATTATTCTCACAAATAAATACAACAGGAAGTTTCCAATTCATTGCCATATTAAAGGTTTCATGCAACGATCCTTGTCTTACTGCGCCATCTCCCATATAACATAATGTCACTGCACCTCTATCATGATACTTATCACCGAACGCCATGCCTGCTCCTAAGGGAATTTGTCCACCAACAATACCATGACCTCCATAAAATCCTTTTTCTTTTGAGAAAATGTGCATGGAACCACCAAGTCCTTGAGATGTCCCAGTTGCTTTCCCATAAAGCTCAGCCATTACACGTTTTGGATCAACTCCCATTCCAATTGGTTGTACATGGTTTCTATAAGCAGTAATCATTTTATCCTTAGATAAGTCCATCGCATGTAAAGCTCCAGCTAAGACAGCTTCCTGACCATTATACAAATGAAGAAATCCTCTTACTTTTTGTTGAATATATACTGCTGCAAGTTTGTCTTCAAACTTTCTCCAGAACAACATATCCTCATACCATTTGACATATGTTTCTTTAGTGATTTTTTGCATCGACTACAATTACTTTTTAGTTAGTAGAACTACAAAAGTAACACTTTAGTTAGGAATAAAAAAAACTGAATTTTTCAAAAATTTATAGAAAATTGAGCTATCTATTATTACAACGTTATAGTACCGATTTATCAAACAAAAGAGGTAGTAAATTTGCAAGAGAATTTGACTTTACTACTTTCCCTGTTTCTCCCATAAAATATATTTCAATTGGGCTTTCTTGCTTAACTTCATATTCTGCTATGGCTTGCCTGCAAGCTCCACAAGGCGGAATGGGTTCTGCAGTCATATTTTTAGTTGAGCCAGCTATAATTGCCATTGTTAAGATTTTAGACTTAGGATATTGTGCTCCAGCGTAATAAATGGCTGTACGCTCTGCACATAATCCTGAAGGATAAACTGCATTTTCCTGATTGCTTCCAGTAACTATTTCACCATTATCTAAAATAATAGCAGCACCAACATGGAATTTGGAATAAGGCGCATAGGCTTTGTCTCTTGCTTCTGAGGCTTTTTTCATAAGTTGTTGCACATTTGAAGGAACATCCTTCAAATTATCATATACAAAAAAGGTAGATTCTACTTTTACTTCTTTCATGTGTTTAAACCTATTGTTTTTTAATTAATACTTCTGCTGTGCTCAGTACAAGCTTGTAATTCATTTAATTATTCTTCTGTGTAACTAAATTATAGTCATGGATGCTGCTTCATAAGAAACTATTTTAGACAAAAAAACTATTGCAAAATACAATAGTTTTTTCATTCATATATTATTTACGAAATTCTAATATTCATTATACTCTCCATCTCCAAAGTTAAATGTTAGAGAAAAACGTAATGTATTTTCTAATGGGCTTTGTATTTTAGAAGCTGAGAATAAATACGACAAGTCAATATTAATAGTTGTGTATTTAAATCCTGCTCCAAGTGCAAAGAACTTTCTTGCTCCTTTTTCTTCACTCTCATTAAAATAACCAGCACGTAAAGCAAAAGAATCTTGATATTGATATTCTGCTCCTAATGCCCAAGTAAATTCTTTTATCTCTTCGCTAAAACCTCCTGGTGCATCACCAAATGATTGAAAAACTCCAGAAATAAAGCTAACATCTTGTGATTTTCCTGAAATGATTACGTCTTCGGTTCTATCAATCTCAGTATCTTCATCTTCTTCAAAACTACCACTTCCATTATCATCTTCGAACTCAATTTCTACACCCAAAATTGGAGGTGTTGGCACCATTAATTTAGCAACCTCAGCAGTTACATTAAGTCTGTTATAATCATCAAATATAAAATCAAAACCTCCACCTAATCTTAACATAGTTGGTAAGAAGTTTTCTCGTCCAGCGTCATCATATTTAATTTTTGGCCCTAAGTTCTGGATTGCAAAACCACCTCTCCAGCGTCCATTGAAACTATTATAGGCATCTTCTTCTCCTTGATAATAACCTGCAATGTCAACTCCAAATGTACTTGCTGCACTTGCATTATCATCAACTGCTTGGATTTTTAAATCAGAACGCAAGTAACGCATTCCAACAGCCAATGAAAATTGGTCTGCTAAGCGTAATGCATAAGATGCATCAATTGTAAGTTCATTAGGCTTTTCAATAAGTGCTTCGGAAAATTCATCCTGAACAATTTCTATTTCACCTAAACTAAAATATTTAAGACTTATTCCAAAGGCACTTCCTTCGCTAAGTCTATTAAAGTATGTTATATTTCCTAAAAATATATCATTTACTAATTTACTTAAATATGGTGTGTAGCTAATTCCTAATCCTGATTTAGCTTCTGAAAATCCGTACTTAGCTGGATTCCATTGCTGAGAATAGGCATCAGCTGATGTTGCAACTCCCATGTCTCCCATTCCTGCTGCTCTTGCATCAGATGCAATTAATAAAAACGGAACTCCTGTTGTTATTACTCTACTATCATTTGAATAGGGAATAATTTCGGTTAAGGTTTGAGCTTTAACTTGGGCAAACATTCCTAAAGTCATTAAAGCTATAATGTAGTTTCTCATGTTGATTTTTAATTTAATTACTGCTATTACTAGCATTAATCGTTCACAAATATAATTTATTATTAGAGTATTACAAGTTTTTGATATTTTTCTACCTGCTTATTTAATTGGTTTGAACGTACTGTGAGCTTATAAACATAAACTCCTTTTCCAATTTTGTCGCCAAAATCATCCTTTCCGTCCCAAATAATATCTCTTGAAACGGAGCTAGTATTTTTACTTCCTCCAAGTGTTTGACCATTAATTGTTCTGACCAACTTGCCTGAGACAGTGAATATCTGTACTGAAACGTCTAAAGCATCCGAACTATTGTGGTTAAACCAAAATTCTGTGTAATTAACAAAAGGATTTGGATAATTCAATACATTTTCGATAACAAGTGATTCATTCTGGTTATAAACCACAAATTGTAGTTCAGAAGTCGCTGAATTATTATAAACATCCCATGCTTTGAAGGTTAACGTATGCAAACCAGGTTCTAAATCACGAAATGGGTAAGTCACATTACCTGCCTGATAATCATCAACATTACTTTGATAATAATCATTTAATTTAAAAGGGTTTGCTTCATCTCCATCAAGAATTGCAATAATATCATGACCTATACCACTTGCTGTATTGATGCCATTTTCATCTTGCAATTTCGCCAATAAGGTCGGAGCTTCATTAGTGATTCCTCCTGAAATAAAATTTTCATCATTCATAAACAATGAAATGGTTGGCCCTTCATTATCTTCTGGAGCATTTTCATTAAGTCCTCCTATTTTAATATCAAAATTGGCACCACCTTGATCATCCAATGCGGTCGTAGATTTTGCATAAAAGCTTACTTTCCCTGTTCCTACTGGAATACCAATATCTCTTGGAACAATAAAATCGAACTCAAATTTTCCATTTTCTATTGTTGCCTGTCCTCTAAAAATAGTTTCACCAAGTGTATTAAAATCCAGAATTATTAATTGTCCATTTTGAGTTGTTCCGTCATTTCCAAGCGTAGACCTTTGAATTTCTTTATCGTAAATAGTAGCTGTAAGCACGCCATTATAATTAGTTAATGGGTTACCAAATTCATCAACAACTTCACCTTCAATTTTGGCACGACTTAGTGCTTGCAATACATCTGTATCTTGATTGACTGGAATATCATTAATTTCAGTTAGGACTATATTTGGTTTTGGAAATGCAAGTTTCATAGCTGGATCTCCAATAAAAAACACCAAGCGTCTTTGCCCTATTCCTGAAATGGTTGGGTCGTTTTTTGTAAGTCTTAATGCCTCTGCCATCGATGGATACTCGTTAGAGCCAAAAGCAAACAAATATTCTTCTAAAACAACATTTATAGCAACACCAACACTGACAAAAATTTGTCTTGTTGTAGTTATCAATCCAATTGCTCCACCTTCTTTATTCCAATAGATATATTCGCCAGCCGTAAGTCTATTAGGGTTATCAAATTTAGTATATTCGCACGTTACGGTTACAAAGCAAGTTAATTTGCATATGTTTTTTAATTCTTGTCCATTTATTTTATCCCAAATCCGTTCTCTAGCTAAGCCATCTTCACCTCCATGTCCGAAATAATTCACTACTAATGCGCCAACTTCAACAGCATCAAAAATAGCTTTATTTACTGATGGGTATCGTTCTCCTCCAGCAGTAGATTCTTGTATAAAAGCATCAGAATGGATTTTTGTAACATTAATAAATGGTTTGTTCTGTGTTACAATTTGCCCAATATTATCTGTAGTGTTTTGCAATACTGTTTCCCAAGCTTGATCAACATCATCAGAAATAGCAATAAAATTATTTCTCCAGCTTCCGTAAGCTTCTTCAACATAGTAAGATTGTATTTTATCAACGAGTTCTTTTGCTCGTTGAGGTGTATCAGCTAAAATTCTACCTATTGCAATATCCAATTTATCTGAAGTTTGCATGGCGCCTTCATTGTCATCCATCATTCCATAAAAATCATCCGACACAAAGGAGCTTGTTAAACTGAAGCTGCCCAAGGCATTCCATGAAGGAACCACATTAGTGTTGTTGAAAACCCTATCCTTATAATCAAATGAAGCATCTCCAAATAAACACAAGTATTTTATTCTATTCTCTGGTGAGCTGGCATTGCCATAAACATACCTGATAAAGTTCCTTATTGCTGAAACATCCTGATTTCCTGAGCTGAATTCATTATATATATCTTGTAAACGATATACTTTTACGTTTAAATTATATTGATCTCTGTTTATTTGCGCCAATCTTTCAGCTTGTGAAATCATATCATTTCTTGCAACAATGATATAATCAATATCTTGAAAGTTCCCTGCATTATCTTTAAAAACTGTTCCCTTTATATTCTGATTTGAAACATTTGAATTTGAATCTCTTTTTGGTTCAAAATAATCGGAAGGATCAACAACCAAGTAATACCTGAGCTCACCTAATTGAGCTTTAACACTAAATGTTGAGCTTTCATTTGTATTTAATTTCTTAGTTACATTATATTTATCTGTGATGTCCCAAACTTGGCTAACATCTGAAGCATTAGAAATAGTGTATTGACCAACGCCATTTTCCGATGCAACACTATTTTTTTTAAAAATAAACTGATTTCCAGTATGAGTTAAACTGCGTGTAGCTTCAATTGAGATATAATCTAAATAACCCACAGATGACGGATTACCATTATTATTATAGTTAAGGTTAACTGAAATTTGTGAAGAACTCACATTAAAATTTCCAATATATATATCCTGAGTCGCCAAAATTGGGTCATCAATTGCTGCAAAAGAAAAATTATCAATATCTGCTCCATTTACCTTTAACTGCATTGAAGTAGGAACTTCTCCTGCAGCTGCAGCATACACTTTCAAGTTAATAGGTTCTGTGGTAATCATGTTTTCAAACTCAAAATCAAAAACTTTATTATTTTCAAAATCAAATCTATCGCCAAACCAACGTCTTCCCAATTTTGCTAAATTGAACTCATCAACTTCATGAAATTGATAATCTTGAAATGTATCAATTTGAATATCTGCATCAGCACTTGGCTCAACAATTGGTTGAATGCGTTTCCCTAAACCACTCCCAACATTAATAAAGTAGTATGCTTTGTCTGTATAGGGATTTATATTTGAGTTATTCTCAGAGTTGTAACCTTTTGGTCCTTCTCCATAAAATAGTATGAAATCATTATTATCAAAATTCCCATCTTCTTCTCCTTCAACATAAATTGCATTTTCAGTTAAATCAAAAGGATAATACTCATTATTTTGAAGTGGTAAAGGTTTACCACCTTGTCCAAATATTTTTATAAATCTTGGATCAACAGAATTGGTGTTAATACCAAGATTGGACAAAAAGCTTTTGGACAACCTAAAAACTCCTGTGGTATCAATATAGAATTTATACCATTCACCTTGATTCAAAACAGAATTTGTGATTACTTGTAAATTACTACTATTTTTGTTGTTGCCTGAGATATTATATTGAACGTTAAATGATGTTATTTTTTTAAAAACTCCATTATCATTAATAATTGGAGATATCTCTAAAAGCACAGCTTGTATATTTCGAGAGGTTGAATTTTTTAATGAAAATTTTATTCCGTTTGGAATAGTTTCTAGCTTTATATCATTTAGCTGTTCCTTTAAAATAGTTGTATACTTAACATTAACGAGTTTAGCAGAACTTTCATTAATGTATCCTTCTGTTTTCCACTGTGAAAAAAAAGTTAATCCTTTACTCACTGAAAAATTAAAATTTTCTTTATTAAAAAAGGGAACTTCGAAACTGGAGGTTTCAGTTGACAATAATTTAGTACCATTCCAATTAATCACAAAGTTTTTGGTTTGTGAAAAAGCACAAAAGCATATAAACATTGAAAAAAGGAAAATAATTTTTTTCATACACAATAAACGTCTAAAAGTATGTGTTAGTATTAGATATTTAATTTTGTACAAATTTACAATAATAAATCAGTAAGGTTTGCGTTTAATAAAGATAAAAATGCACAAAAATTGGATAAAATATCCGACGTTCTGCATGAAAAATAGGATGAAATACACTTTTTTTAGTGAATTTTCTTAAAAAAACATTGCAATATTCGCTTTAATGGTTATATTGCACCACCGAAATTTAATCGACTTACGAAAAAGTATGGATATGAAAAACACCGCAACACTAAGGATACTGATAGTTTTAGTACTATCTGCATCTATGTTTGGTTGTAAAAAATCTTCTAGTTCTAAGAACAGTTCTAGAGCAACTGGTTGGAAAATCAACGCTAAAGAAGGAGGATTTCAATACAATACTGACTTTAAAGAACAAGCCACAGCCCCTGGATTAGTCTTCATTGAAGGTGGAACATTCACTATGGGAAAAGTACAAGATGATGTTATGCATGATTGGAATAATACTCCAAATCAGCAACACGTTCAATCTTTTTATATGGATGAAACTGAGGTAACAAATATGATGTATCTAGAATTTCTAGACTGGATTAAAGCTGTTTATCCTCCAAGTGAACCACAATATAAAGCTATTTACCAAGGTGCTTTACCAGACACACTTGTTTGGAGAAACCGACTAGGCTATAGTGAAGTGATGGTTGACAACTATTTACGTCATCCTGCTTACGCAGAATACCCTGTAGTAGGTGTTAGCTGGATTCAAGCTGTTGAATTTGCAAATTGGAGATCCGATAGAGTTAATGAACTTTATTTAGAAGATGCTGGTTATATTGAGCGAGATGCTAAAATTGCCGCAAACTCTGAATCAAATTTCAGCACAGACACTTATTTAATTGCTCCAACTCAATCTTATGGAGGGAATGATAGTATTATCAACCCAACTAAATCTAGAAGACGTGTTACAACAACAGCTACTGGAGATACCATAAATGTGTATGCTTCAAGAGAAACAGGTATTATCTCACCAAAATATAGATTGCCTTCAGAAGCTGAATGGGAATACGCTGCACTTGGTATGAGTGAGCTTAGAAGTTATAATGTTTATAGAGGGCGTAAAAAATATCCTTGGGATGGACAATATACTCGTTCAGGAAGCCGTAAAGTAAGAGGTGACCAAATGGCCAACTTCAAGCAAGGAAAAGGAGATTATGGCGGAATTGCTGGATGGTCAGATGATGGAGCTGATATTACAGGACAAGTTAAAAAGTATGCGCCAAATGATTATGGTTTATATGATATGGCTGGTAATGTAGCAGAATGGGTTGCCGATGTTTACAGACCTATTGTTGATGATGAATTCAATGATTTTAATTACTATAGAGGTAATGTTTATACTAAAAACGCCATTAACGATGATGGAACTGTGAAAATTGTTTCTCCATCAGAAGTTGAATTTGATACCTTATCTAATGGAAAATTAGTTGCTAGAAATTTACCTGGTGAAATCAAACAAGTATCAGTTGATGATAACGAAACTTATTTGAGAAACAACTTTGATAGAAGTGATAACAGAAACTTTAGAGATGGAGATAAAAGATCATCACGTTTCTTTGAAGATTTCAACGATGATGAAAAATCTACTGAAGAATCTTCAACTAGAAAAATGTACAATTCTCCAAAACATAATGTTGAAAGAGATTCTACAGGTAAACTAATTAAAGAATACGATAAAGAAAATAATAGAACTTCGTTAATTAATGATGAAGTGCGTGTTTACAAAGGAGGATCATGGAAAGATCGTGAGTATTGGTTAGATCCTGCTCAAAGACGATATTATCCTCAAGATATGGCTACAGATTATATTGGCTTTAGATGTGCAATGTCTAGAGTTGGTTCAAAATCAAAAGCCAAAAACAAAACAAAAAATTAATATTATTTAGTATTAATTATAAAGTCCTAACGGTTTCGTTGGGACTTTTTTATTACATTTAATTTATGAATATTGAACAACTGCATAAGATTTTTTTAAAATCAAATTCTGTTTCTACAGATACAAGAAAAGTAAAAGAAAATGATTTGTTCTTCGCTCTAAAAGGAGACACATTCAATGGCAATAAATTTGCCAAAGATGCTATTGAAAAAGGAGCTTGTTTTGCAGTTATTGATGAAGAAGTCTATAATATAAACGACACCTTTATTCTAGTGGATAATGCATTAGAAACATTACAGCAACTTGCAGCATATCACAGAAATTATCTTGGAATAAAAATTATTGCACTCACTGGAAGCAATGGCAAAACTACTACTAAAGAGCTAATTAATGTAGTATTGTCAACCAAATATAAAACCACAGCCACACTTGGTAATTTAAACAATCATATTGGTGTTCCATTAACGTTACTTTCAATGGACTCTTCTACTGAAATAGGAATTGTTGAAATGGGAGCAAATCATTTAAAAGAGATAGAATTTTTATGTGATATTGCTCAGCCTTATTTTGGATATATCACCAATTTTGGAAAGGCTCATTTAGAAGGTTTTGGAAGCCTTGAAGGTGTTATACAAGGCAAAAGTGAACTTTATAATTATTTGAAAGAAAACAATAAGCTTATATTCATTAATAGCGAAGATGAGAAGCAAGTAGCTATTTTAAAAGATTATGATAATACCTATTGTTTCGGTAGTGCTAATACTAATGATGTTATCATCTGTTTCAAAGAAGCAAATCCGTTTGTATTTTCTAAATTTCAAAACAAAATTATTGAAAGTAAACTAATTGGAAGCTATAACTTTAGCAACATAAGTGCAGCTATTGCCATTGGAAACTACTTTGGCGTTGATATTGACTCTAATAAGAACGCTATAGAAAATTACTTTCCTTCTAATAATCGATCTCAAATCATACACAAAGGCTCTAATAAAATCATACTCGATGCTTACAATGCTAACCCAACTAGTATGAAAGCAGCTTTAGAAAATTTCGAAAACCAAAAAGACACCTACAAAATAGCTGTTCTAGGTGATATGTTTGAATTAGGTACTGATGCTCCAAAAGAACATCAATACATAGCAGATTTAGCATCAACTATGCCTTTTAATCATGTAGTTTTAATTGGAGAGAACTTTAATAAAACAAAGATTGTTTCTCCAAAAGTTTCAGTATTCAAATCATTTCAAGATTTTAAAACTAACTTTGATTTTTCACAACTTGATAATGCGTCTTTACTTATAAAAGGCTCAAGAGGGATGGCGTTAGAACGTGTTTTGGAAATGTTATAAGTTCTATTCTCAAATAATTAAATAAAAAGCAAAAATTCGCTGTTTTAATAAATCAGCATGATTGTCTGGTTTTCTTATTGAAGTAAGTGGGTCATACTGGATTCGAACCAGTGACTTCTACCCTGTCAAGGTAACACTCTGAACCAACTGAGTTAATGACCCTTTTTAAACCAAAAAAGTCCACTTAAAAAGTGAACTTTTGTGGGCGCAGAGGGATTCGAACCCCCGACCCCTTGGGTGTAAACCAAGTGCTCTGAACCAACTGAGCTATGCGCCCTAAATAGTCCCGAAGTATCGGGATGCAAATATAAGTTAGTTATTTAATCTAACAAACATTTTTATATAATTTTCTAAATAATTTCAGCTACTACAAACGTACTGCCTCCAACATATATCAGGTCACTCTTTGAAGCATTTTTTTTAGCAGTTTCAAAGGCTTCAAATACAGAATTATAAGCTTCACCTTTATAGATTTTATCGACAAAAAAATCTTTCAAAACAACTGCATCAAGACCTCGCTGTACATTTGGTTTACAAAAATAATACTGTGCTTCTTGTGGAAACAAATCAATAATTGTATCTAAATTTTTATCATTAACGACGCCTAATACAATATATAACTTATTATAAGATTCAGTTTTAATCTGATTCATAGTATAAGTTAACCCTTCCCTATTATGAGCAGTATCAGCAATGATTGTAGGATTTAGTTGTAATACTTGCCATCTACCTTGTAAATCTGTGTTCTTAGCAGTGTTTTTAAGGCCATTAAGAATATCAGTTTCAGAAATTTTATATCCTTTTTTCTTAAGCTCAAGAATGGTTCTTAAAACAGTTTTAATATTATGCTGTTGATATGTACCTTTTAAATCAGATTGATACGACCCAATTTCAGATGTATCAGCAAAATAAATAGGTGCATTTTTTTCTTTAGCACTATTTTTAAAAACCGATGTTGTTTCTTTTTGAGTTTCACCAATAACAACAGGAATATTATTCTTTATAATTCCTGCTTTTTCAAATGCTATTAGTTCTAACGTATCACCTAAAAACTGTGTGTGATCCAATCCAATATTCGTAATAACTGACACTTCTGGTGTGATAATATTTGTAGAATCCAATCTCCCTCCAAGACCAACTTCAATAATGGCGATATCAACCTTTTGTCTTGCAAAATAATCAAAAGCCATACCTACTGTCATTTCAAAAAAGGACAGTGAATATCCATTAAAAAAAGATTTATTCCGTTTTATAAAACCAATAACAAATTGTTTGCTTACGCACTTTCCATTTATTTTTATACGTTCACGAAAATCTTTTAAATGTGGTGAAGTGTAAAGCCCAACCTTATAACCTCCTTCTTGAAGTATTGAAGCTAACATGTGGCTTGTAGAACCTTTTCCATTGGTTCCAGCAACATGAATTGATTTGAATTTAGTTTCGGGATTACTAAGATGTTTTGAAAGTGCAAAAGAATTGGTAAGATCTTTCTTAAAAGCAACCTTTCCTTTATTCTGATACATTGGTAATTGGGAAAACATCCAATTTACAGTATCACTATAATTCATATTATTGTGTAACACTGAAGTTAATAACTACGAAACCAACTTGTTTTGCTGGTGCTTTAGAATCGGCAGGCCATTTATAAGTCATGGCTGTTTTTTTTGCAGCATCATAAAGACAAAGTGCTCCTGTAGTTCCTTTTTTTCCAGGATAAGCATTAACAACGTTTCCACTTCTACTAACATGAATTTCAACTACAACGCTTCCTTCTTCATCACATTCTGGAACTACTTTAGATTTAGTTGGCTTACCTCTTCCCCTTAGTCCATAACCACTTCCTCCTCCACCTGAACCAGGTTCTCCAAAATAATAAGGTGCATAAGGGTCTCCATCTAATTGTCCTTTGTCTCCTGCTTTATTATCATCACCTTCTCCGCCTGTTACTTTACCATCGGTTTTACCTATACCTCCAATGAGGTCGTCTAATTTTTTCTTCTTTTCTTCCTGTGCCTTTCTCTCTTTTTCTACGCGTTCAGCTTCTGCTTTAGCTTTGGCATCTTCTATGGCCTTTTTACGTTCAACTTCTTTTTGCTTCTTCATTGCAATGCTTTCGGCATTGTCTTCAATTAAAACCTCTTCTTTGGTCTCTTGAGGTGTTGAAGTATCTGGTTTTGTTTCTTGTTCCTGAACTTTTGGTTGTTCAATAACTTCTTTGGGTTCAGATTTTATAGGTTCTTTAGGTTGAATTTTTCCGCTACCAAAATCGGTTGCACCAAAATTTACGGCAATACCATATTCTTCTGGTGGATCTAAATATTTTGGACCAACAATAAAAATCACCAAAATCAGAATCACTGCTAATAGCATTGTAATTCTTGCTGAATCTTTTTCATGTTTAGTTTCAAAATATTTCATTACCTAATTAGGTTTTACAGCCAATATAACTTTAAACTTATTTCTGTTAGCAATATCCATGACAGTAACAACATGTTGCACTGGAACGGACTCTTCTGCCCTTAACACAATAGTCGGTTTATCTTCTCCAGACAGTGCACTAATCAATTCACTTTCCAACACACTTTCACCAACTCTTTTTTGATCAATATAAAAAGTTAAATCTTTTTTAATACTTACTGCTACAGATTTCTTGTTTTCTGTCTTCCCACTAGCTTTTGGCAACAAAATATCAATGGCACTTGTGGTAACCAATGTGGATGCAAGCATAAAAAATATCAACAACAGAAACACAATATCTGTCATGGATGACATATTGAATTCTGGTGTAACTTTATTTCTTCCTCTTAAATCCATATTAAATTGGTTCGTTTAGTAAGTCTAAAAACTCAACTGAGTTTGCTTCCATTTGATGAATTACCTTATTGGTTCTAACCACTAAATGGTTAAAAGCTATGTAACCAATTATACCAACTATTAAACCAGCAACCGTTGTTGTCATAGCTGTATATAATCCGCTAGCAAGCACATCCATTTGGATTGTCCCTCCAGCATTTGCAAGTTCAAATATTGCTAATATCATTCCAATTACTGTACCAAGAAATCCAATCATTGGTGCAGCACCTGAAATAGTAGCAAGAACGCTTACATTTTTTTCGAGTCCATAAACTTCTAACTTTCCAGCATTCTCTATAGCTGTATTGATATCTTCGAGTGGTTTTCCTATTCGGGAAATTCCTTTACTAATCAATCTAGACACTGGTGAATTTATTTGCGCACAAAGCACTTGAGCTGAATCAATTTTTCCATTAGTAACATGATCTTTTATTTGATTCATGAAGTTTGAATCTATTTTTGACGCTGCTTTGATTGCGAATATGCGTTCAAAATAAATGTAAGAGGCAACCATTAAAAGCACAAATAAAACCATGATTATTATTTGTCCTGCGAGTCCGCCACTAGAAATTAGCTCAATAATAGAAAGTGTTTTTTCAACAGATTCTTCATCAGTTACAAGTTCTGTTCCATCTTGCACAGTTTTAAGCATTGCTATATATAACATATAATTATATTGTTAGATTTTGAATAATAACGATTGATTTCTATATAAAGTATTTAAAAGAGAGTTCTTGTAAAAAAGAATACAGCAGCTCCTCCTAAAAACCCAAGTAATGCTAACCATGAAATTTTCTTTAAATACCAGAAAAAATCAATTTTCTCCATTCCCATAGCCACAACTCCAGCAGCAGACCCTATTATTAACATACTACCACCAGTTCCAGCAGAATAAGCAATAAAGTGCCATAATTCATTATCTAATGGCTCTGAGAACATTCCTAAACTTGCTGCTACTAGAGGAACATTATCTATAACTGCAGATCCAACACCTAGTAATAATATTACTAGATCTGAGACACCTTCACCATGTAATTCTGTTCCTAACATTGGTGTGGTTTCTTTTAAGGTTGTTGCAAAATCAAATAAAACACCTAAGGATTCCAATGCCGCTACAGCCATTAATATTCCGAGGAAAAACAAAATACTAGGTAGTTCAATTTTTGATAAAGAGTGATGCACTGGACTGTGATGTGCATATTCATCATGTTCTTCGGAATCGTGACTAGATATACTAAATTTAGAGTTACTATATACTTCTGCAAAAATTGCAACAACACCTAAGGCTAACATCATGCCAACGTAAGGCGGTAAATGTGTAACAACTTTAAAAATTGGCACGGAAACAATTGCAGATAATCCCAGAAATAACATGGTTGAGCTGAATTTACTTTTAGGAACGTCATTGTCACTTTCTTCAACTTCCATATGCCCTTTGAACGCTGGCAAGAAAGACGCAATAAATGTTGGAATAGCCATACACACAAATGATGGCAGTAATAAGTAACCTATAAGATGTCCAGTACTAACTTTATTACCAATCCAAAGCATGGTAGTAGTTACATCTCCAATTGGAGACCAAGCTCCACCAGCGTTGGCAGCAATAATTATTAACCCTGCGTACCAAATACGAACGCTTCTATCTTTTACTATTTTCTGTAATATTGAGATAAGTACAATTGTAGCAGTAAGGTTATCTATGATAGCTGATAATATAAATGCTAAAATGGCAAATATCCATAGGATTTTTGTCTTTTTCTTTGTTTTAATAAAGCTCTTTATGGTTGAGAAACCGTCAAAGTAATCAATGATTTCAACAATGGTCATAGCGCCTAATAGAAATACTAGAATTTCAGCGGTTTTACCTAAATGGTGCAATAGGGTACTTTCCATTATTTGCTTTTTAGAAGTAACACCTCCATCATGGTCAGAGACTATCGATTCGAGAGGAAGATCTTTAAATCCGTCTATCAAACCATGACTTTCAGAATTAAACCATTGTGAAAAATCATCAAGTCCTAAAGAAATAAGGGCCCAACTTATAGCCATCATGACTAAAGCTGGAATAAGTTTGTCAATTTTTATATTATGTTCTAGAGTGATGGCTAGATAGCCAACGACAAATACAATAATAATTGTTGCTTCCATGTGTTGTTAGTTTTTAGTTATACAAGTTCACTTAATGCTAAAGTGAAAGCGGTTTTACTTAGTTCAGTTTTATGATGATTGTGATCATATATATTTTGAATTGCCGATTTAATAACATTAGACGTGTCATCAAAAATAGCCTCATCAGTCATTTCTACTCGTCTCTCCATAAAATAAGCAAATACTCTAGCCATTCCGCAATTTGAAATAAAATCTGGGATAAGACTCACCTTGCCATCTGTAAATTCCATGATTGGTCCAAAGAAAATTTCTTTATCAGCAAAGGGTACATTTGCACCACATGAAATAACTTCTAAACCACTATCTATCATCGTGTCAATTTGATTCTTAGTTATTAACCTTGATGCTGCACATGGCGCAAAAACTTCTGTTTCGAGTGACCATATACTTTGATTTATTTCTTCAAATGGAATCATATCATCACTTTCAAGCGTATTTCCGGTTTTTTCAAGAAACAAGTTAGTTATTTCCTCAAAAGCAAATCCATCTTTATTTATTAGACCACCTGCAATATCGATAATCCCAACAACTTTCGCTCCCATTTTTGCTAAATAGAAAGCTGCTGCTGCTCCAACATTTCCAAAACCTTGCACAACTGCTTTTTTACCAACAATAGATCCTCCATAAATATCGTAATAGTGTTTTACAGATTCAGCAACACCAAATCCAGTAATCATATCTGCAACAGTATATTTTCTTGAAACATCTGGAGAGTAATCTGGATTCTCTATAACTTTAATTACGCCTTGGCGCAATTGACCAATACGGTTTATCTTATCAGCTTCGGTTGGTTTAAAATGTCCATTAAAAACTCCTTCCTGTGGATGCCAAACTCCAGATTCTTCAGTAATTGGAATGACTTCATGAATTTCATCGACATTTAAATCTCCACCTGTTCCATAATAGCTTTTCAATAAAGGCGAAACAGCTTTGTACCAACGTTCTAAAACTCCTTTTTTTCGAGGGTCTTTTGGATCAAAATTAATTCCAGATTTTGCACCACCAATGGCTGGCCCAGAAACGGTAAACTTAATTTCCATAGTTTTTGCCAATGATAAAACCTCATTCATATCAAGACCTTTACGCATCCTCGTACCTCCACCTGCAGCTCCTCCTCGCAATGAGTTAATTACTGTCCAGCCTTCGGCCTCAGTTTCTTGGTCTTTCCAATTAAATATAATTTCTGGTGCTTTATTTTCGTACTTCTGAAGTAATTCTTTCATTAATATTGATTGGGAGATGTTTATAAACAAATATAAAAAACTAAATATGTTTTACTTTAAAATAACAATAAATTTAAGGATAATAGATATATCCTGAACTATGATCTATCTCTGCTCCTGTCACACTGCTCAAACAATTGGTCTCATCCCTTAGTTTGAGTACCCCAAGCAATCCAAAAATTAAAGCTTCCTTATACTCTACCAAATTCTTTGAAGGCACAATAATTTTATTTTTGGTCAAATCTTTTATTCTATTAATTAGGAACAAATTATAAGTTCCACCTCCAGTCACAAGAACTGAATCTCCATAAGTTTTACTTATTTCTAATGCAATTTGATAAGCTGAATGTTCAACAAAAGTTCTTAAAATATCTTCAATTCTTAAATTAAACTTATCAAACAAAGGAAAGATAGTTTCTCTAACCCATTCCAAGCCTAAAGACTTTGGTGGTTTTAAACTATAAAACTCCAATTTATTTAATTCTGTTAGTAATTGTTCATTTATACTTCCTGAAGCAGCAATATTACCATTTTCATCATAATCAAAACCCAGTTTAGAAACGCAATGGTTTAATACAATATTTAAAGGGCAAATATCGTAAGCAATTCTAACTGAATTTACTTTAGTTGATACATTTGCAAAGCCTCCCAGATTTAAACAATAGTCGTAATCAAAAAACAATAAAGCATCACCAATGGGAACCAAAGGCGCTCCTTGACCACCAAGTTTAACATCTTGAACACGAAAATCACAAACAACAGTTTGTCCAATTAACTGACTCAAAAAATTTAGATTGCCAATTTGAAACGTCAATCCCTTTTCTGGTTGATGCAGTGCAGTATGACCATGTGAACAGATAATATCTAAATCTGTTATTTTATTTCGTTTAATAAAATCGCTTATGGCAATAGCCAAATATGAAGTGTATTTATAATCAATCCTGTGTAATTCTTCTATTGAATTTGCAATCAGACTTTTAAGTGTTTTTTTCCATTCTACGGAATAATTAATTGTTTCAGCTTTGATAATATTAAAAGTCCAAATATCATCAAAGCTAAATTCAATATAAGCCAAATCCAATCCATCAAGAGATGTTCCAGACATTACTCCAATAACCTTATACTTTGATTTTATCATATATTGTAAAAATATGTATTCAAATTGAATAAAAAACAATAAAACTTTATCTTTGCGTACATTTTTTATCAATTAAGCAATAATACATCCTAATGAATTTTAGCCTTACCGAAGAGCATTTAATGGTTCGTGATGCAGCAAGAGATTTTGCACAAACAGAACTACTTCCAGGAGTTATAGAACGTGATAACAAACAAATATTTCCAAATGAATTAGTTAGAAAAATGGGAGAACTTGGATTCTTAGGTATTATGGTGGATCCAGAATATGGAGGAAGCGGTATGGATGCAATCTCTTATGTGTTAATTATGGAAGAATTGTCAAAAATTGATGCATCTGCTTCAGTGATTGTTTCTGTAAATAATTCGTTGGTATGTTATGGATTGGAAGCTTATGGCACCGAAGAACAAAAACAAAAGTATTTAACTAAACTAGCTACAGGCGAATTTGTTGGTGCATTTTGTTTAAGCGAACCTGAAGCTGGAAGTGATGCTACTTCACAAAAAACTACTGCAATTGATAAAGGGGATTATTATTTATTAAACGGAACTAAAAACTGGATTACAAATGGAGGAAGGTCTGATGTTTATTTAGTTATTGCACAAACAGATAAAGACAAAGGTTCTCATGGCATCAATGCTTTCATTGTTGAAAAAGGCATGGAAGGATTTGATATTGGACCAAAAGAAGACAAACTTGGCATTAGAGGAAGTGACACACATACTCTCCAATTTAATGATGTAAAAGTACCAAAAGAAAACAGAATAGGTGAAGATGGTTTTGGGTTTAAATTTGCCATGAAAACCTTATCTGGCGGAAGAATTGGTATAGCTTCCCAAGCTTTAGGAATTGCTTCTGGAGCTTACGAATTGGCTTTAAAATATTCTAAAGAACGAAAAGCTTTCGGTACTGAAATATGTAATCATCAAGCTATAGCATTCAAATTGGCAGATATGCACACAGAAATTGAAGCAGCACGTATGCTTGTTATGAAAGCTGCTTGGGACAAAGACCAAGGAAATAATTACGATATGTCTAGTGCTATGGCAAAGTTATACGCTTCACAAGTTGCAATGACGCATACTGTTGAAGCTGTTCAAATTCATGGTGGAAACGGTTTTGTGAAGGAGTACCATGTGGAACGAATGATGCGTGATGCAAAAATTACACAGATTTATGAAGGTACTTCTGAGATTCAGAAGATTGTAATTTCTAGAGGCATCATAAAAGGTTAACGTTTATTGAGTTAAGTCTGCAATTACCAATTTTAAATCGCTATAAGAATATTTATCGTCTAGTTGATTTTTTAAATCGGTTAAACTTTCAAATTCTTTTTGAGGGATAATTTTCTTGAGTTCATTGTAGTGTTTCTCAGAAATCAAATCGGTAATTTTCACCTCTCCTGAAGGAATAAAACTTGCTAAATGACCTGTAATGGTATTAGTTGTAAGTTCACGTTCTTTGGCGATGTCCTGAACTGATTTTCCAGATTTGAATAAATTCAACGACGCTTTCTTGGTATCAATTTTCTTTTTCTTTGGTTTTTCAAAAACCACAATTTCATCTGAAGTTTCCAAATCATTTTCTTTACAAAACTCAGTGATAACCTCTAAAATTGCATCACCATATTTTTCAACACGCACTTTTCCCATACCATTTACTTGCTTTAATTGCTGTTTGGTAATTGGCAAAAATTCGCACATTTCATACAATGACTTTTGCGTAAATATTTGGTAATGTATTAAATTTTCATTGTCTGCAATCTGGCTTCTAAGTGCTCTTAGTTGTTCAAACAGCCCTACATTTGCTGTCCTGTCAATAATTGGTTTTCTAACTTTTTTAGGTTTGTCTTTAATGAAAATAGATTTTGCCCTTAACTCCAAAAAGGTTTTTACATTGAACCCATTTTTAAGACCGTGAAAATAAAGCTGTTTTGTAGCTATTAATTCTTCAAGGGTGTCTTCATGTTTGGCAATATCTTTTTCTACGGCTTTATTATCTGTGGCAAACCCTAATTTCGTAAATGACTCCTTGATTTTAGTTTCAAATTCTGAATTGAAATAGGCTATTGCTTTTACAAAGCGTTCTTGTAATTGTGGATTATTTTCCGGTTCTGAAGAATCATAAACCACCGTATTAAGTTGCTCTTGAAAGCTGTTATTTACTTTCAAAAAATTGGTGACACACGTTTTAATTGTTGCAATAGGTGTTTCCGTATTACCTTTTATACTGTTTCGGTTTTTATAAAAAATATCTAAAATCCTGTTAATGGGATATAAAAAAGAATAAAAATTAAAGACTTCAAAAATCAACCGTAATTGAAATTGTGTCTTTGATTGCTGAAGATCACCATCGTCTGGTTGATTTTCTTCGGCATGCTTATTAAAAGATAACACACTACTGTCGCTTATAATTTGGTTGCTGTTAATCTTACTTGTTAATACCAACCCATCTAAAGATTTGCATCTACTAAGTGCCACATAAGTTTGTCCATGCGCAAAAGCACCTTCGGTATCAATAATAGCTTTTTCAAAGGTTAACCCTTGACTTTTATGAATAGTGATAGACCATGCCAAACGCAAGGGCATTTGTGTGAAAGAGCCAATCCGTTCTTCAGTAATAGCTTTGGTTTCTGTATCTACGGAATAATTGATGTTTTCCCAAATTTCAGGTGTAGTAATAATGTCAAAATCGTCATCTGTACAACGTACTGTAACTTCATCTTTGGTCAATGCTATTATTTTACCAATTTTACCATTAAAATAACGCTTGTCTTGGTCGCTATCATTTTTAATAAACATGACCTGTGATCCAACTTTTAAGGTAAGCTTTTCTTCATTTGGATAAGAATATTCAGGGAATTTACCTTCCACATTGGCGTCATAAATAAACGATTTTGTGTCTAACTTTTCTAACTCCTTGTTATTAACTCTTTCTGCCTTATAATTATGGGTTGTTAGTGCTATATATCCTTCTTCATGTTTAAAATTTGGTAGGCATCGATTGTTTAACTCATTAGCTGAAGCCTTTGTTAAGGTATTTGTTCTAATTTCATTAAGGATTTTTATGAATTTAGGATTGTCTTGTCTATAAATATGCTTTAACTCAATAGTTATGGCGTTACATTGTTGAAACGCTTGGCTACTAAAAAAATAGGCATTCTTATAAAAAGGTTTTAATAATTGCCATTCATTTTCCTTTACAACTGGTGACAACTGTTGCAAATCGCCAATCATTAATAATTGCACACCACCAAATACTTCATCCCTGTTCCTGAAACGTCTTAAAGTTTTGTCAACTCCATCGAGTAAATCCGCTCGGACCATACTGATTTCATCAATGACCAGTAAATCCAATGACTTAAAAATATTGATTTTTGTCTTACTGAATTTTCTATTGAAACCTGAGGGTTTATTTAAATTATTATCGGGTAAAATAGGCCCAAAAGGCATTTGAAAAAACGAATGTATAGTAACCCCTTTTGCATTTATGGCAGCCACACCAGTTGGAGCTACAACTACCGTACGCTTTAAAGAATTATTTTTTAACTGATGTAAAAAAGTTGTTTTACCAGTTCCTGCTTTTCCTGTTAGAAAAATATTTCTATTTGTATTATTTACAAAATCCCAAACTAAAGCTAATTCTTTATTTCTCATCTAATAAAATATTATAGTTGAATATAAAGAAAGAAAAATAAATTTAAAAAACTTCCCAAGAAAAACAAATTAAGTCACAAAAAAACCCTTCATATTCCTATGAAGGGTGTTTTAAAAAAGGCGGTGACCTACTCTTCCACAATAGTAGTACCATCGGCGCAAATGGGCTTAACTTCTCTGTTCGGAA
>Ga0316205_10000425_pt1 | contig 80441 bp, 53 predicted proteins | sample 3monthpyrite_MG_FD_204941 | JGI IMG/M metagenome (GOLD analysis project Ga0316205, IMG submission 204941) | Microbial mat bacterial communities from mineral coupon in-situ incubated in ocean water Damariscotta River, Maine, United States -... | ecosystem: Environmental > Aquatic > Marine >...
ATTAGCTCTAAAGACGACTTCGAGTGTTTGCTTGCCGTCTGTTTCTTGCGACTGAGCTGGTATATGAAGCTGAATTTTGCAGCTAACGTCGTCCTCATAGTGAATTTCTATCGCGTTATTCAAAAATTCCACAAAACAAGGATCGGCTGAGGAAGGATACTCGTCATGATAATGGATTTCTAAGGGTATTTGATTATTGGTCGAGGTGTCCATTTTTACAGCCCGTGTTCCTTGAAAAACCCATTTAGTCAGTGCTTGTCATATACAACTATTTTAAAGGTTTTGGCCTGATTCTAAATGACAAAAATCAATCGCGTTTCAAGTTTACCCTGGCTAACAGATTTTTTATGAAAAATAACATGTTACACAAGTGCCCTCATCTGGCGTTGAGGTGATAGTTAGTCTTGCCCCTATACTATCGGCGCGATAGTACATAATTTGAATGCCGATACCATTTTTATGTTTTTCTGATTCCAGGTTAAATCCCTCGCCATCATCTTGAACGCTCAGGTAGCAGTCTTCACCTTGCTCAGCAAGTGTTACTTTTATATCTTTTGCATTGGCGTGTTTTAAAGCGTTATTAATGGCTTCCTGTACAATTCGGTAGAGCTGCATCGCAATATTTCTATCGTTGACTTCACGTTTTGTCTCGCAGCTAAAATGGCAATGAACTTGAGTTGAATTAGTCTTTTTTGCTAAAGTGCTTATTGCATCCTGTAATCCTGCTGGCGTCAGAGATATGGGCGCTAAACCATGACTTAGGTTTCTGGTTTCGCCTATCGCTTGCTTTACCTGGTTATTTATTTCTTCAAAAGATCCAGCATCCAACTTTTGCTTTAATTCATAATTTCGCTTTAAGTTTTTAAGCAATAGATTGATTCCAGTCAATTTTTGTCCCAGGTTATCGTGTAGTTCGATACCTATTTTTTCTTGGGTCTGGGTATTTAGCTCTGCAATGGCTTTTTGCAGGCTTCTTGTTTCACTTAAGTCACGAATAATACCAACAAAAAGCTTTAAATGGTCAACCTGATTTACGGTCAATTCTATTGGAAATATATGGCCTTTTTTGTGCAAACCGGTGAGATTTCTGCGCCGTAACAGAATTTCCTGTTTGTCATTTGAATTGTGTTTTGCTATGTACTCGTTGTGCTTTTCTTTGTAGGGCGACGGCATCAGCTGATTGACATTATTGCCGATTATTTCACTTGCGGAGTAACCAAACATTGTTTCAGCTGCCCGATTAAAATCTGTGATGCTCCCATGCCCGTCGATAACAATAATTGCTTCTGAAGCGTGTTCCATAATTGACAGGAGCCGGTTTTCGCGCTCATACAATTTTTCGGTTCGTTCTTTGATCCGTTCTTCTAACAATTTTTCTTGCTGGTATCGATCGGTTATTTCAACAAAGGTTACTACTACACCAGCAATTCTGTCATCAGAAGTGCGATACGGCACGATACGGCGAGAGTAAAATCTCGACCTGTTTTCGCCTTCACCTTCTGTTTCAACGCTCTGAACATCTCTTTCAACCGGCGAAAGGTGATCGAGTACCGATTGAGCATCCTGCAGTAAATGATCATTGGCAACTTTAGATGAAAAGTCGCTAATGGGGCGATCGATATCGCTCTTACGTAAGCTCAATAAATTTGCTGTGGCAGGATTAAATAACATGATCTTCATCTGCCGATTTAGAAATATCGTCGCAATATCGGTGCTTGAAAGTAAATTGGTGATATCGTCACTACTTTTTTCAATTTCTTCTAATTTACACTGAAGTTCGGTATTAACGGTGGTTAACTCTTCGTTGCTTGACTGCAGCTCCTCTTTAGAGGTTTCCAGCTCTTCATTGGCTGACTGCAACTCTTCATTCATTGACATCACTTCTTCATTAGATGCCTTAAGTTCTTCAATATTGCTTTGCAAGTCTTCCCGCGTGGCATCAAGTTCATCTTCTAGTTGACTGATAATCGTCTTTTCAGTTAGCGGTTTGTTTTTATCGCCTAGCTGATTCAGATTAGATAATTGCTCGACCGTTTTTTTCTCACCGCGTTCAAAAGTTACCAAAAACAACTGGCGCGCAAGCTTGGGTTCTTGCACCGGACGAACAGTTAACAGGCAGGGCGAGTAATGTTTTTGCCGTTTGATTCTGGCGTTAGCGTCGACGACTATTTGGCCTGTTTTTATCGCGAGATGCACCGCCGCCCGAATTTTGGTGCGTAAACCTTCTCTTACTAATACAGTTAAATTATTGCTTGGCAGCCCCTTAGGAAATTCCAAATACTCCACCGTCGGTCCTTGAAAATGAAGTATTTCGTAGTTTCTATCGATCAATACAGCAGCGGGTGCGTAAGCGTTTAACAGGTCTTTTTGGACTAATTCTGAATACAATGTGTTGGTGTTCTTTGGTGTGTTGAGGAAGGCGACATTCGATTCGATCTCATGCCGCGGTACGGTATTGGTCCTGGTAGGCAAATCAAGTGGGTATTGATTGGTCTGTTCTACATATTTGAATAGTCGCCATTTTTTTGAAACAGTAGAAAACAATTCTTGTTTTTTGCCGATCGACTCAGAGGGCCCCAAACTCAAATAACCACCCTCTTTCAACGAAAAGTGAAACAAGCTGATCACTTTGGCTTGCAGCTCAGTTTGCAGATAAATCAGAAAATTTCGGCAACTGACTAAATCAAGGCGTGAAAAAGGCGCGTCACAAATTAAATTTTGAGAGGCAAATACAATACTTCCTCGAAGTGATTTGTTCACGCAATAGCGATCATCAGGTGTTTTGTTAAAAAAGCGGTGTAATCGCTCAGTTGATACGTCTACCTTAATCGATTCAGGATAAATGCCCTGACGTGCGACTCTCAAGGATTCTTCGTCGATATCACTGGCAAAAATTTGCAGAGCTAATGGTTTATTGTGTTTCTCAAATTCTTCATGAAATAAAATCCCCAGACTATAGGCTTCTTCACCAGTCGCACAAGCCGGTACCCAAATCCTGACGGGATTGTCTTCGCTACTTTTTGCGACGAGTTCCGGGATAATTCGTTGTTCAAGCACATGAAAAGACTCGGGGTCACGAAAAAAGGCTGTTACACCAATTAATAAATCTTTGCAAAGTGCGAGCGTTTCTTCACTATTTTCCTTTAGAAAATGGTAATAATCAGTCAAAGTCTCGCAATGACTGACGCTCATCCGACGCTGAATTCGACGTAGTAACATATTCTTACGATAACAACTAAAATCGTGTTTAACGCGCCTTCGGACCACTGTCAATATTTGTTGCATCTCATCAAACGCCCCTTCAGGTGCCTGTTTGTCGCTTGCTTCTACGTAGGGGTGGGTAGCATATTCAAGCAATGCCTGTGGCATATCTTCTGGTTTTAAGACTAAATCTACCAGACCTGTCTCGATAGCACTGGTTGGCATTTGTTGGTTACTGCAGGTCGACGGTTGCTGGGCTAAAATCATACCGCCGCCAAGTTTCACCTCACGGATCCCCTGGGTCCCGTGGTTGCCAGTTCCAGACATGATGATCGCAACCGAGCGTTGTTTTTGCTCTATCGCAAGCGAATGCATAAAAATCTCTATCACTGTCCAGCGGCTACGATCATTATCTATTGGCATCAGATGTAATAATCCTTTGCCAATAGTTAGCTGTTTACCTGCCGGTAAAACGTACACCTGATTTGGTTTTACCAAGGCGTTATCACTGGCCTCCACCACTTTCATACTAGTGTGGCAGGCGAGTAATTCAGCCATCAAACTCCGTTGTTCTGGGTTTAAATGCGGTAATAACACAAACGCCATATCACTATCATCTGGCATTGCCGACAAAAAGGCAGTAAATGATTCAAGGCCCCCGGCTGAGGCTCCTATGGCTACCACTAAGGTTGGTTTTTTAGGATGATTTTTAGGATTCTGGTTTGACATGGATTAAGTGAAATAAATTTAATTATTATTAAAAACAACTATAACATAACCACTCATGTTTTAGCGCCATCGGTTGATTCAATATTGAAAATCACATTTCATTTTAATGGTTCTCCAACGACCAAAGTACCGCAGCGCGCGTTAGCTCAGCAGCTGAACTCAAATTAAATTTTTGCTTTATATTACTGCGGTAAGTGTCTATGGTTTTTACGCTCAAGTTAAGCGTTTCGGCGATTTGCGATGTTTTTTTGCCGCTACCAATGAGTTCAAAAACTTGAAGTTCGCGATTGGAGAGTAGCCCGGTCATCGAGGGAGTAGACGAAAGCTTTGGATTACTTGAAAAACGCTTAAGCAGTGATTCAGTCATCTTTGGACTGACATAAATTTTGTTGTTTAAAACCTGTCTGATCGCGTCGAGCAAATTGTCAGCTGAATCTTGCTTGTTGATATAACCCATAGCACCATTATTAAGCGCTCTTTCAGCAAACAACTCATCTTCGTACATCGACAAAACAATAATCTTTAAAGACGGCCTCCATTGATGTAGGTTTTTGATCAGATCTAAACCACTACCGTCGGGCAACGAAATATCGACTACGGCAATATCAGGCGTTATCGACTTCTTCAACTCAATAACCTGGTGCACACAAGATGCTTCACAACACACCTGTAAATCTTTTTCGCCGTTGATCAGTTGGCGTAGGCCTTTCCGAACGAGTTCATGATCATCAATGATAAAAACATTTCGTTTAGTCATTATTGTTATCAATACTCCATGGGTTCATACAGCCGCCAATTGCCAAAAAGCGTTCGGCTATTTATGTTAAGGGTCTTCAATTATTGGTGTAAATTAAACCGTTCGGTTGACCTAAATATCAGCTAACTTAACGCCCGACTAATCCAACTAGTCGACTGCATCATGCTAGCAATAACAAACACAATAAAGCATGACCTAGCGCATTATATTTGCGACTTTTATCAAAAATATTGACGTCCAACTGTTTAGTTGCAAATACATTGTTCGCTACTGTTAATAACCAAGTTTAATGGTCTTTTTCTTCCTCAGCTGATTAATGTCAGAGCCAAATAAAAACTCCTGTAATATGATTTAATTTATTGTAAATATTAGTGATCAAACGGATCTCAATTAAGCCGAATATCTGAATATTTGTTCACTTGTTTCGCTTCTTTCGCTTGGCAGGTCATTTACTCACTTATCTTATACGCTAATTATTGCAAACAACGGTGAATAGAATGGTTGAAATTGACGTTAGTAATCGTAACCATGCCACGCCTGTACAGGTAGACGAACAACAACAAAAAACCATAGCCATACCAGACGAATTACCGGTATTGCCACTACGTAATCTGGTTTTATTTCCTTACTCTGTTACCTCAATCTCTGTCGGTCAGGCCAGATCGTTACGTTTGCTAGAAAGCGTCCTCTCCGACGAAAAATTAGTCATTATTGTCGCTTACAAAGATCCTAAAGTAGAGCAACCAAAACCCGAGCATCTCTACAATGTCGGCTGTGTCGCACAAATCTTGCATGCTCGCGCGTCCCACAATGGCAACTTTAATGTTTTACTCCAAGGTCTCAAAAAAATAAAAATCGATGAGTGGACGACACAAACGCCTTACCTTCGCGCTCGTTTAACTATAACCAACGATATTGAGCCGAATAAAGACAATATAGAAGCTGAAGCCGTACGCAGCAATTTGTTGCAGTTATTTACTCAATTAGTGTCAATGTTGTCTTTTTTATCTGACGAACTTTTACAATCAGTCACCGAAACTCAAGACTACCGCCAATTGACCTATTTGATCAGTTCCAGCATGCGACTTGATGTCGTGAGTGGGCAAGCTATCTTAGAGCAAGATGATGTACTAACCAAAATGCATAAGCTGGCAGAGTTACTCGACCATGAAATTAAAGTGATGGAACTCGGTAAAAAAATTCAGCGAGGTGCCCGTGGCGAAATGGAAAAGACCCAAAGAGAGTACGTTCTTCGCCAGCAAATAAAAGCCATACAGCGAGAGCTAGGAGAAGAAAATGGTAATCAGCTCAAGGTGGAAGAATATCGCAAAAAAATAGAGACACTCGGCATGTCAGAAGAAGCGTTTAAACAAACTGAAACAGAACTATCGCGACTAGAGCGGATCCCGGAAGCTTCCTCCGAATATGGTCAAGTTTTAACATATTTAGATTGGCTAACTGAACTGCCTTGGGATAACTACACCCAGGATATGCTAGATATCAAGCAGGCAAAAAAAATCCTGGATGAAGATCACTACGGTTTGGATAAAATCAAAAGTCGAATATTAGAATATTTAGCGGTGCGGCAATTACGTCAGCAGCGTCAAACCACGTTGCACAACAAAATTGGTCTCGAAGATGAAAAAGATAAGAAAAAAACCAGTCTCAGAGGTGTGCGTGAGGGCGTTATTTTATGTTTTGTCGGGCCGCCCGGTATAGGAAAAACTTCCCTGGGTCATTCTATCGCACGCGCACTGGGGCGTAAATTACAAAGGATCAGTCTGGGAGGTATTCGTGACGAAGCTGAAATTCGTGGCCACCGACGAACCTACGTCGGCGCAATGCCGGGTCGTTTTATTAAAGCGTTGCGAGATGTGGGCAGCAAGAATCCGGTCATTTTATTGGACGAAGTCGATAAGGTCGGCTCGGATTGGCACGGCGACCCTTCTTCTGCACTGCTTGAAGTTTTAGATCCCGAACAAAACCGGGAATTTCGTGATCACTATCTCGAGGTAAGTTTTGACTTAAGTCAGTTGATGTTCATCGCTACCGCTAATCTACTTGATACTATCCCGGCACCTTTACGAGACAGAATGGAAGTCATCACCCTATCCGGATATACCGATAGCGAGAAACTTAATATCGCTCAACGATACTTATTGCCGAGACAACAAAAGGAAAACAGTCTAAAAACTTCTGAAATTAATATCACCGATGATGCGATGTTAAAGCTCATTCGCGAATATACGCGTGAAGCCGGAGTGAGAAGTCTCGACCGACGCATTGGTTCCTTATGCCGTAAAGCGGTAGTGAAAATAGCTAAAGGCGAATCAGGTTTGTTTAAAGTCGATGTGAATACTTTAGAAAAACTAATGGGCAAACCGATGTTTTTTTATGACGTGGCCGAGCGCACTGAACTAGCCGGCGTTGCTACCGGTTTGGCAGTGACGTCTGTTGGCGGCGATATTTTATTTGTTGAGGTGAGCGGTATGCCGGGTAAAAAAGGATTAACCATTACCGGACAGCTAGGTGATGTTATGCGTGAGTCAGTTGAAGCGGCACTAAGCTTTGTTCGTTCAAAGGCAGAAGACCTTGGGATAGACAAAGATTTTTATGAGACCACGGATATTCATGTTCATATTCCCGCCGGGGCGACACCGAAAGACGGTCCTTCTGCAGGCGTAACCTTGATCACCGCACTGGTTTCCTGGTTAACCAACAGGCCAGTATGCCATGATTTGGCCATGACCGGCGAGATTACCCTGCGTGGCCAGGTATTACCCGTTGGTGGGATCAAAGATAAAATACTAGCTGCACACCGCGCTGGTTTAAAACGAGTTATTTTGCCTAAGCGAAATGAGAAGGACTTGGATGACCTGCCAGAATCTATCCATAAAAAAATGCAATTCGTACTGGCTGAGCGAGTGGAAACGGTTTTGGAAAATGCCCTAGTGTCTAGTCATGATCAAATACGGTAAATATTATTTGGACCATCTTCACTATATTTATTCTTCTAAATTAAGTCTGGACTTTATAAATCAATTGAATTGTTGTTTTTCATTCAAATATTTAGATATTTCTTCGGCCGGTAACGGGTGACTTATGTAAAACCCCTGAATTTCATCGCAACCAAGTTCCTGTAAAATCTGATATTGACTCTCCTGCTCAACACCTTCGCCTAACACTCTTAACCCAAGGCTATGACTCATTGCTATTATGGCTTTTACGATTTCTTTGTCATCGCTACAAGAGGTGATCTCACGGATAAACGATTGGTCAATTTTGACGCTCTCAACAGGAATATTTTTTAACCGACTCAGTGATGAATGACCTGTACCAAAATCATCAATGGAGAATAAAACATCTCGTTGTTTAAGCTTATTAATAATCTTTATTACCTGGGCTGTTTGTTCAAAAGCCGTTTCGGTTATTTCCAGGTCTAATTTTAGTTTATTAAGTTCAGGAGCTAGTTTATTTAAAACATTAATGAATTTCTGAACACTGCGTTCTCTGACAAACTGGCGACCGGTAATATTAACCGCGATACGCAAGCCACCATTACCATTCACTGACCAGACATCATGGTCCCGAATAGCGGTATAAATGACCCATTCGGTAATGGTGTCGATCAATTCTGAATCATCAGCAATATGAATAAACTCCTCAGGTAGTAATAGACCCAACTTTGGGTGATTCCACCTGATAAGCGCCTCAAGCCCTACAATTTTTTTATCTTTCAACCTAATTTGTGGTTGGTAGTAGACTTCAAATTGTTGTTCGTCGATCGCGTTTTGCAGGTCTCTTTCTAACGCGGCATACCTCATTGACCGTGCGGCCAACGCTTTGGTGAAAAAATGAAAGTTATCCTTACCTAATGCTTTTGCCTGATACATAGCTATATCAGCGGCCTTGAGCAAACTCTCGCTGTCATTGGCATCGTCCGGAAAAATACTAATTCCAAGACTTATTGACACTACGATGGACAGATCAGCCAATTTAATTGGTTCTCTAACGGCTTTAACAATTTTTTCTGCGAGTATGCCAACATCGTCAGATACTGAAATTTCAGAAAGCAGTATCGTAAATTCATCACCGCCAAGACGAGCAACAGTATCTTCAGCCCGAACACAGTTTTTCATTCTTTCAGCAATTACCTGCAAGACTTTATCACCTACACCATGGCCCCGAGTATCATTGATTGATTTAAATCTATCCAAATCAATAAACATTAACCCTACTCTATGTTTATGACGTTTAGCGGTTTGAAGCGATTGCTCCAAATTAGCGATAAAAAGTAATCGATTAGGCAAACCTGTTAACGAATCATGATGCGCCTGATGAGCAAGCCGTTCTTCCGAACGTTTGAGCAAGGTAATATCGGAAAATATTGCTACATAGTTGACGATTTCTTTTTTATGGTCCCGGACTAAAGTAATATTTTGCCATGCTGGATAGAGATCACCATTTTTACGCATATTCCACAACTGGCCGCGCCATTGACCTGACTGTGCAAGCTGCTCCTTTATGCTTTCAATAAATTCGGAATCATGCAGTTTAGACAGTTGCGAAAATATGTCTTTATCAGAAACCTCCGCCAAAGAGTAACCAGTGATCTTGGCAAAAGAATGGTTTGTCATGATAATGTTGGCATCGGCATCAGCGATCATGATGCCTTCGTCAGTATTTTCAAAGACTGTCGCCGCCCTACTTAATTCCTGTTGCATATTTCTCATTTTTGTTACATCTTTAATAATTCCCAATATAGCCACAACACGACCCTGATTATCCTTTTCGCAGCTTTCTGTAATATCAACATAACGGGTGCTTTTATCTGGATGACGGTAATTGGCATTATAGGTTTGAGTATGGCCAACTTTAAGAATTTTTTGTCTATATTGTTTTATTCTTTTGACGGAACTCGCTGAAAAATCAAACAGGTCACTGGATTTTTGCCCAACGGCGGAGTCTTTTGTGAAACCGGTAAAATGCTGACAGGCTGGACTTAAATATTGGAACCGGTCGTCCAGAGACTGACGGTAGATCAAATATTTTTGTCCGATACCTTCCACCAACATTCTAAAGCGAACGTCACTCGCACGAAGTTCTTCCTCGGCCTTTTTTCGCTTGGTAATATCAATGCCAGCGCTTAAAATACCGTTAATTACCCCCGTCTCATCAAGTAAAAATGAATTCCGCCATGCGATGGGTATATGAACACCATCTCCGGTAATAATATCGTTTTCAAAATAATCGACCGGCTCTATCTCGCCCTTAATTAGACGATAAAAAGTTCTTTTCACTTGGTCTTTTTGCTCTAATGGTATAAAACAGTCAAACCAGTTTTTACCTATAATTTCATTGCTATTGGTGTTAAGTAATTCACAGCCTTTTCGATTTATTTTGGTAATCAATCCACTACAATCTAATGCAACAATGATTGAGTCAACGGCATTGAAATAAAGCTCTGACTTATCTTTTTCAATTTCAGCAAGTATTTTTGTTTTTCTGCGTAATTGATTGAAATAGACCATAGCAGCGATGCCCATAGATAATAGGAAGATTAGCATCAATAAAAGCGCAAAGATTAACTGGTTACTACTAAATGTTTGGTATGCTTCAGCTTTATCCATGGTTGTTATCACACCAATATTCTTTTCATCATCCCATATCCAGGCCGCAACGACAGGTATACCACGGTAGTCTCTATATCCAGTTAAATCGGTCCCTTCTACATTGCTGAGGGCAGACGATATGAGTAAAGCGAGGGGACGATCTTCGTTTGAATAATCCGTGCCCACATGTTTCGAATCAAAACCGTTAGTACTATTATCTCCAATATTAAAGTGGTTAGTTTTGAAAAAACTGGCCCCAGGATCGCGAAATTCTACAGTTAAGATACTGGGCTTTTTTTCCAGAATTAGTTCTTTTTCGCTTTGACTAATTAAAATGCCCTCTCGGTTAAATGCGAAGGTATTACCACTTCGCCCTATTCTCCCTTGTTTTAAAATATCTCCAAATACATCTCTCAACTTAAGCCGGAATACCATTACCGCGATGGTTTGATTGAAGTTGTCGCGGATTGGTATCGCAATAAACATAACAGACTTTTCAGGCGTGTCCTCCGGCTCTAACCCGCTAATCAAAATTGATCTTCTTATTGGTAAACTGACGGCAGGCGTACCATTAAAAACCCCGTTTAGAAAACCTATCTGACCGGTTAATAGATTCTCTAAGCCAATTTCAGCATTATTGCTAGAGGACAGATTAATATGGCCAGGTCCTATGATAAAATAATCCTCATAACCGGTTGTCAGTTGTAATTTAGTAAACCAATTCCGTAATACTTGCTGTGATGACGACTGCTGCAATAACAGTTGCTGTGGTGGGAGTGCTACTAGAGCGATGGCCGATTCTCTTACTAAAGGCATGTTCGCCAGGGTATAGCTGGCTTTATGGTTATTAAATGAGGAAACTATCGCACCGTAGGCAGTGTTTCTAACAGATATTAAAGTCTTGGCGATATCATGACGAGCGTTGTTCTTTAACTCTTCGTTTAAACTTATTGATAGGATAGTAAGCAGCGCTAAAACAACAAAGATTATAAAAAGGTAAAAAACAAATATAAAACGGCCTATTCTTCTCATTACTCTCTTACTTCATTTAAGGAAGGTGGATAGGATTTCGAGAAATTGACGACGGCGTGGAGATACAGTACATTTACGCTCTCCCATGAATTGACAATAAACAAGCCGCTATATAGGGCCGATAGGTGAAAATCTTTAAAAAAATTAGTTGCAGGCTGACTAACATACCTGCAACTAATCATTCCAATCTAATCGACTTTAACTTCAATTTTCTTTTGTTTTGCAGATGCCGAAAGCGGTACGGTGACTTCTAAAACACCATTATGACAATGTGCTTCGATACCTTTTGCTTCTGTTGCATCGGCCAGGTAAACACTACGATAGAAACTACCGAAACTACGCTCAACTCTACGAAAGTCTTCACGATTTTCTTCAGCATGGGTCTCTCTCTTACCTTCTATAATTAAGTTGCCATTATCCATTGACACCTTAATTTCTTTTGGGTTAACTCCCGGAATATCCGCTCTAACCAGGTACTTGTTTTTTTTCAACTCAATATCAATATCGGGTTGCCATAAACCTTCTAGCGCTTCGCCCTGGCGACCAAATAACGAAAGTTCATTATTCCAAAAACGATTCATTTCGTCAGAAAGTTGTGAAAACATTGGGCGACCAGGCTGGGTTGATAAAGGTTGATTTCTGAAAATAGACATAGTAGTTTTCTCCGTTTTATTAGTGCCTAAAGCTTTGTAGATTTGTAGCTTAGCACTGGCGAAACATAAAATAAGGTCAGCCTTAAACATCATACGTGACTGTCACGCTGACAGATATTTTAATCTATCAGCATTAGAATGATATCAATGTTGATTTACTCGGCTCTGATAAAAGTCACTTAATTGCAACTTTCTTCTTTATTCAAATACAAATGACTACCTATTGATTAGTCCAGAAAAAATATTGGGGAACTACTATCCAAAATAGAAATAAAATGAGTTTACGTTATAACTGACTATTATCAGTTTGTTTATGGAGCTAACTGTCTAGAATAAGGGACACTCAGTAGAAAGGCGAATAGCAATGAGAACCAATCAAATAAAATTACAAGACTGGAAAACACAGCTTGACTTAATATCTCAAAAATTAGATAACCGGAATATTAACCTTGAAGTAATAGGTTTTGATATTGGTGATCAAATCCTCGCGAAATCTGTCCATTTAAAAGGGTTAACCTACGACCCAAAATATAACGCCGTCGGAATTATGTCCGACGACTTCGAACACCATATTCGATCGCCTGCCGAAATATATATTACCAGCAAAGGTGAAAATATTGAGTCGATCGAAACGATAGAAATCGTTGACAACAAAAATAGAAAGCAAATATTATCTTTTGACGAACCATTGTTATTAAGTAAATAGCAAATGTCTGTAAAAGAAAGCGCTATGGGTGACTCAGCATACTTGACACAAATAAATCCCATTCCGTTCACCTGTCACCATTTATTGCCGAGAAGAAAGAAATTAGCGTTGGTAGTGGAAGGTGGTGGAATGCGAGGTATTTTTTCTGCTGGAGTTCTCGACAGTTTCCATGAACTTGATTTCGACCCTTTCGATTTATATTTTGGTGTGTCAGCAGGTTCGCTAAATCTTTCCTCGCACTTGGCTGGTCAATATCAAAGAAATTATCGGGTGATGATGTATAGCGCCACGTCAAATGAATTCATCAGTGGCTGGAATTATTTGCGAGGTGGCCACTACGTCGATTTAGACTGGCTCGCAAGTAAATGCATTGAATTACATCCATTGGACAAACAAGGTGCAATGAAACATCTTAAAGATAACGACAAAAAATTCACTGTCGTTTGTACCAACCTAGACTCAGGCGAGCCAAACTACTACCGGCCAAATGGTCACAATCTTTTGAAAATATTAACGGGTTCTTGTTGTATTCCACTGCTCTACCGTAATCCCGTGTATATTGCAGGCGAGCGCGTTATTGATGGTGGGATTGGCGACCCCATCCCTGCCAAAAAAGCCTATATCGACGGTGCAACAGATATCATTGTTATTCGAACAAGAGAAAAGCAATATCGCGAATTAGAAAATAGTATGGAAAAGAAGTTTGGTAGCTTTTATTATCGTCAATATCCTGGGCTGCAACAATCAATACGAAACTTAGCCAATACCTACAATGATAGTATTGAATTTATTGAAAACCCACCGCAAGCCCTTAATATTTTTCAAATTGCACCGCAGCACCAACTTAAGACGAATCTGATCACCACTGACCCTGAGATGCTTGAAAATGACTATCAACTTGGCAGGCGACTAGGCAAAGAATTTGTTTACGATTATTTACAATACAGCAAACCAGACCAATTCTCTAAAAGTTTGGATGGCCGAATTTGTAACAGGCTTGAACCAGAATTTAATAAAAAGCACCTAAATACTGCACTCAAACAGCGCCATTCGATGATACCGGGTTAAAGCCAGTTCATCTTTTTTCCCCTCACCTTTTCGTAACTCATTTACTACCAGTTCAACACTAAATACTGTCGACGATTTTCTTTCTGGACCAAAAGTAAAATACGTTTGTTATTGCTACCTTTTCTAATCGCTTGTTGAAAATCAGCGGCATTTTTGATGTCAACTCTGTCGACCTGCAATACTACTGTGTTAACACTTATCCCGGCCAATGCCGCGATAGAACCCCGTTTCACATTGGTGACAAGCACACCCTCACCAGCCTTAATAGCAAACTGCTCCGCAAGCGACTTAGTTACCGTTTGCACAGTAAGCCCCAATTCATCGCTTGTCTTAATTCCCACTACGCCTGTTTGATCTTGCGGATCAAGTTTACCGATTTTCACTGTGAGACTCTTGCGTTTTCCGTCTCTCATTATTGTTAATTTTGGCTTACTCCCTGGAGAGCTTAATGCGACCATATTTCTAAAGCCACCAACATTGGTTACCTCCTTACCCTGATAAGCGATGATAACGTCACCCTCACGAAGTCCGGCCTTCGCCGCAGGTGAATCTTTTTTAATTTGCGAAATCAAGACGCCCTGATGAATATCAAGATTAAACGATTCAGCTAATTCTTTGTTTAAATTTTGTATCAATATCCCAAGAAAACCGCGTGTGACTTCTCCACCGTCGAGCAACTGATTGCTGATGTTTTTTACCAGGTTTATCGGAATCGCAAATCCTATCCCCATATATCCACCGCTACGAGTGAATATCGCGGTATTCATTGCCACCACTTCGCCGTCCAGGTTTACTAAAGGGCCACCAGAGTTGCCTGGATTAATAGCCGCATCGGTCTGGATAAAATCTTCATAATCACTGATGCCTAGGCTGGTTCTGCCTTTCGCGCTTACCACGCCTACCGTGAGCGTGTGACTCAGGCCAAACGGATTGCCAATGGCAACCACCCATTCACCTACTTCAAGTTTTGAAGAGTCTCCTAATACCGCCGGTGGTAAATTGGCACTTTCTATTGTTAACACAGCGATGTCAGACTGAGGATCAGTCCCTACGATACTCGCGTAAAATTCACGTCCGTCGTTCAGTGTAACAGTGATTTTTTTAGTGTTTTTAACAACGTGACTATTGGTAACCACATAACTTTTATCGCTTAATAACCCCCCTTTAGTGGCAAAAATAAATCCTGTACCTTGTGAAATCGCCCGCCTTTCACGAGGCTGTTGTGGAAGCTGGAATTGCTGAAAGTTTTCGCCGAAAAACCGTTCAAAGAAATCGTCTCCAAATGGTGAGAAAAATTTTTGAAAATTTTGCTGAGGTACCGAACTTTCAACTTGAATAAAAACAACCGACGGCGAGACAGTACGAGCAATATTAGCAAAGGTTTTGCTCGTTTGACGTAATTCTTGTATCGTCGTATCTTGTGGGTATGCATTCGGTAGAAAAATAAGAAACAAGAAAGAACTAACGATTTTCAGCTTACTATTCATTGTAATACTCCTTAAGCTAATATTTAATCATTTCGTTTTTTTGCCATTCGCCACAAATCTCCTGACTTACATACGTAAACAGTAATGGTGACAAATTCGATTTTATATTGGGTAATCTTTCTGCAAATCCGGGAGATCTGGAAAGTCCGGAAGTTCTGGTAAATCGGGTAAGTCGGGTAGCTCTGGTAAATCCGGCGCTTCAGGAGGGGATGGCATTTTCGGTAGCTTCGGTAGCTTCGGAAATTTCGGCAGTTTCGGCAGTTTTGGTTTTTTTAGGAATTCGTCTAAACGATGTAATTTTATGATCTCCACATTTAAACCACTACCTAAATAACCCTCTGTGTTTCGATTTGATATTTCGCCCATCAATAGTACCTATCTCCAGTTTAAAAGAGCGAGCATTCATCTTAAAAACCGTCACAGAGTTGTTCTTTAGGACGAAAGATGACTTGCTATTAAAAAAATTAAAAAAGAAGCAAATAAATTTGTTAGTAAACCTATTTCGATAGACTAGACCCGAGAGAGATAAATGACCATGATAAATATCAGTACCTATTCAATTTATATTGAATTGCCCATTTGATGCTGGCAGCTAGGCCATACCAATAAATAGTCAGGTTTAATTTACTGATATAGTCAAGTTGAACTGACTTAAATCAGTTTATTCGGCTCAAAATAGGCTATTGTAAGGTAAGTGATTCGAACAATTGGGAGTCCGTATGCCACTCACAGCATTAGAGCAGATTGCACAGCAATTAGTTGCTAAGGGAAAAGGAATTTTAGCCGCCGATGAAAGCTCACCCACTATAAAAAAACGACTGGATACGATTGGTGTCGATTCGAATGAAAACAATCGACTCAAATATCGTCATTTGTTGTTTTCAACCGGCGATCTAGAGGAATATATTAGCGGCGTTATTTTGTTTGAAGAAACCCTGTTTCAAAGCACTCATAGCGGTGTCCCATTAGTCAATATTCTTCAGGAAAAAGGCATAATCCCCGGTATCAAGGTGGATAAGGGTACGGTTCCACTGGCTAACTTCCCTCAGGAAACAGTGACCCAAGGACTTGATGGCCTCAGAGAAAGATTAAAGATGTACGCGGAAGCCGGTGCAAAGTTCACTAAATGGCGAGCTGTGATCAACGTGGGTCAAGACCTCCCAAGCGCTTTTGCTATCAAATGCAACGCTCATAACCTTGCGCGTTTTGCGGCCTTGAGTCAACAAGCTGGAATGGTTCCTATCGTTGAGCCGGAAATATTAATGGACGGCGCTCATACTATTGAGCAATGTGAAGAAGCGGCTTATAGAACCCTAAATTGTGTTTTTCATGAATTGTTTCAACACAAAGTACATCTCGAAGGCATGTTGCTCAAAGCAAGCATGGTGACAGCCGGTAAGAGTTGTACCTTGCAAAATTCTGTCGAGCAGACCAGTGAGGCAACTTTGCGAGTATTGTCGCGTTGTTTACCGTCGGCGGTTCCGGGTGTAGTATTTTTATCAGGTGGACAATCACCGACCCAGGCCACCGAAAATTTGAATGCGTTAAATCAGCAAAAGAACCTACCTTGGGAGTTAAGTTTTTCGTTTGGTCGCGCTCTGCAAGAACCTGTTTTAAATTCATGGAAAGGCGAAGATTGCAATCAAACAGAAGCTCAGCAAGTATTATACTTCAGAGCCAAACTTAATGGAGCGGCCAGGTTTGGTAATTACTCCACAGATAACGAAAATTCCGTAGTCTGATTATTCGCTTAAAGCAGTTTATAAATTGCAACAGTTCTTCATTAGATTTACTTCCATTTGCCAAATGGCTATGCCAGATTTTTTTAAATAGACCATGCTATCAAATCTTGACTAGGTTGTTATCAGGTTTTCCCCTAGGTTATATCAAACAAATAAGGTGTATAGTTTTTCATCGTTACAGCTGAACTAACGGTTCATAGTTAAAGGTGAAATCTAATGTTGGCAAAAGACGTATACTACAAAAGTGAACAGAACCTATCAAATGCCCTAATGCAAAACATGGGTTTCACTGATAGGAGTAGCCCCTGCCACACCTGCATGTTGCAAAAAAACTGCATCATCTCGCGAATTGAGAGTACACCCGAGAAGGGAGCGCTTCACCTTTCACATCGCTCTACTTTGATCAAGGATAACAAACACCTGTATTTTAGCGGTGACCAATTACAAGCTATCTACATTATAAAGTCGGGCTCGTTCAAATCCTACACGACCAATCAAAAGGGAGATGAACAAATCATCGATTTTCATTTGCCGGGTGATATTTTAGGCCTCGACGCGCTACCGCTACATCGATTTGAATACTCCGCTGTCGCTTTGGAGGCATCTTCTGTGTGCGCGGTACCGGCGCAACAGCTGGAACATTTGATAGACTCATTAGTACCAGACTGGTTAATGGAACTCATGATGGGAAAACTAATTCAACAACAACGAAACCATTCGGCCTTAGGCAAAAAAAATGCGCGTCGACAAATTGCGTCTTTTATTCTGGACCAATCTGAAAATTATCGGGCTCTGGGTTACTCTGGTAAAGAATTAAAACTCAATATGTCGCGCCAGGATATCGGTAATTATCTGGGTCTCGCCTCTGAAACTATCAGTAGAATATTTACCCGGATGCAAAAAGAAGGTTTACTCAAACTAGATAGAAAAGAAATCACCATAGTTGATTTTGAAAACCTGAGCCAATTAGCAGACAAAACTTGTTTGCATAATTAGTTTCCTTGCGTATTTCTGCCCTGTTAAATTCTGCGTTTTAGGTGCCTGGCTCAAGTTCGCAATGAGGTCACATTAAGGCAAAAACGTTTCCTCCAACACCTGCCAAAACGTCATATTTTAGTACGATTCCGTTCACCATATTGATGACCTCATTAACTATTTGGCTACCCTAGATATCATTTACCGGCTTAAAGTGATCAATATCAAAGGAAATTAGTACCAAGAGTGTATTCTCCCCTTTGGTTGTCAATATTTCCTGTTCATAGCGCTGAGACATTGCATCATGTTACCGACTATTAATCAAACGGGTATAACCACCGAACAAGCAAAAATAAAATTGCTTGAACAAGGATTAAATACCCTTCCTGAATCCAGGCCGCCGGGGTTTGCTCTATTATTTTTAAGGCAATTTAAAAGCCCCTTTATTTATGTGTTATTGATCGCAGCGTTGGTTTCTTTTGTTTTAGGACAAATGACCAACGGTATTTTTATATTGTTCGTATTATTATTAAATGCCGTGATTGGAAGTTTTCAGGAATATTCCGCCGAGCGAGCAGCTAATGCGCTCAATGCGATGGTTCCACAAATGGCGAACGTGCTAAGAGATGGTCATACCCAACGGATTAATTCAAAGGAACTGGTTGTAGGCGACGTAGTGTTTTTGGCATCCGGTGATCGTGTACCTGCTGACGGTATTTGTTTTGACGCCAGTCAATTAACCTTAGATGAGTCGATGTTAACTGGTGAATCGCAAGCGGTGTTAAAAGAACCAGCTAATGACATTGTGTCTGCAAAAAGTTCAAATTTTGCAACTGATCAGGACGACTCAAACTCCTATCAATGTTATGCCGGAACAACCGTGATTAAGGGGCGCGGACTCATCGCGATTAATCATACCGGTAGCGACACAGAGATTGGTAAAATTGCGCAAGCAGTAAATCCAGAGAACGCGGTTAAACCGCCACTACTGCAAAGGATTGAAAGTTTTACCTTAATTGTCACCTTCGCCACGTTACTCATCATCAGCTTGATTTTTATTATTTCATTACTTCGTGGTGATGCGCTCGATCAAGTTTTTTTTCTAGGAGTGGCTCTAGCTGTTTCTGCTATTCCTGAAGGTTTGCCCGCAGCAATTACCGTGGCGCTCGCAATTGGAATGCGCCGAATGGCAAAGGTCAATGTAATCGTGCGATCGTTAATGGCGGTAGAAACCCTGGGTTCTTGTACCTACATCGCGTCAGATAAAACCGGGACCTTAACGGTCAACGATATGACCGTACAACGAATACTATTTCCCTCGAGTCTAGAATTTAAAGTCAGTGGTGAAGGACGTGATATACATGGCGAAATAACAACAATCGATGCTTCAACAAAATCGTCAATCAAAATAAACCAATCTTCCGAAAACGAATCTTTATCGCCAGCCAGCGAATCAATGTCACAAGTCGAGCGTCTTTGCCGGATCGGCGCACTGTGTAATGAATCTGAGTTTTATTTAAAAGATCAACAGTGGCATGCAGAAGGCGATCAAGTTGATATTGCGCTTTTAGTGCTGGCAAATAAATTGGGGCAAACTCAACAAGCATGGCAACAAAAACATCCTGAAATTTCACGGATTGCCTATGAGTCCGAAAACGCCTTTAGCGCTTCGTTAAACAGAGATGATGGTAACTTTATTTTTTTAGTGAAAGGCAGTGTCGAAAAACTGGTTTCAATGTGTGAGCTAGATCAAGCGCAGCAACAACAAATCTTGCGTCAAGCTGATGATTTGGCATCGCAAGGTTATCGGGTTTTAGGCTTCGCAGACAAAACACTCACTAACATTCCAAATAAATTAATAGCGGCACTGAATGGTCTATCTTTCGTAGGCATGGTCGGGATCATTGATCCTTTAAGAAAAGAAGCCATTGAAGCGATAAAACAATGCAAACAGGCAAAGATACAGGTCGCCATGATCACCGGCGACCATCCTCAAACAGCAAAAGCCATCGCCAGCAGATTAGGCATTTTTGAGCAACATCAACAGGTCATTTCTGGGGATACGATCTCCTTATTGTCTAGAACTGATCCGAATAAACTAAATCAGATTATTCAACAAAATAATGTATTTGCAAGAGTCAAACCCATAGAAAAAAAAACCATCGTTGAACAACTCGCACAACAAGGGCATTTTGTTGCCGTCACCGGAGATGGAGTGAATGATGCGCCTGCGTTAAGATCCGCGCATGTAGGAATAGCAATGGGAAAACGAGGCACTGATGTCGCTAGAGAAAGTGCCGATTTAATCTTAACAGACGACAATTTTTCGTCTATTGTTAAAGGCATTATTCAAGGCCGGGTTGTCTATGCTAATATCAGAAAAGTTGTATTTTTATTAATTTCAACGGGCGCCGCAGAAATATTTCTGTTTATTCTAAGTCTATTAGCCGCCTTGCCACTGCCTTTGTTTCCAATTCAGTTGTTATGGCTTAATCTGGTGACCAATGGCGTTCAAGATGTGGCTCTTGCATTTGAACCCGCTGAAGGCAATGAATTAAATCGTTCGCCCCGCTCACCTAAAGAATCTATTTTTAATCGACTTATGATCGAGCGTGTAGTGGTCAACGCGCTTGTGATGGGCAGTATCGCTTTCTCTTTATTTGCGATAAGTTTGAAACAGGGAATGAGTGAATCCGAAGCGCGTAATATGACTTTGTTGTTAATGGTTTTGTTTGAAAATGTGCACGCATTAAACAGTCGTTCAGAGAATATCTCGATGTTTAAAATGCCATTTTTTAGCAATAAGCTTCTATTGCTTGGAATATTAATTGCGCAAAGTATTCACATTGGTGCCATGTATACCGATTGGCTGGGGGGGATTTTGCAGATAAGTCCAGTGTCGTTTCAGCAATGGCTGTATCTGCTAAGCATTGCGTTAATATTGATCCTTGTAGACGAAGGGCATAAACTGTGGCACAGAATCAAGCTTGAAAATGGTGATGAAAATTAATCAATTTACTGACGAAATTATCCTACTATTTAATCAGCGGCCTGATAAGTTGTTGCAAATGTTGATAAAAATTCAACGTCAATATTCTTATATACCTCAGCAGGCAATTACTCAATTAAGTCGAAAACTATTATTGACTGAGGCAAATATTCTTTCAGTGATTGGGTTTTACTCCTTTTTGCATAAAAAGTCGCGCGGCAGTTACGATTTGCGCATCAGTGATAATATTACCGATCAGATGCTTGGTAGTACCGCGATTACATCAATGTTTTCCAACAAGCTTTCAGTACAACTGGCAATACCACGGAAAGATGGCCGGGTTTGTGTTGATTCAACCTCTTGTATTGGAATGAGCGACCAAGGTCCGGCAATGTTGGTTAATGGAATGCCGGTTGTTTCATTGAATAAAAAAAGAGTTGAAAGTATCTGTCAATTGATCGAGTCAAACTCACCATTAAACCAATGGCCAAAGAGTTTTTTTCACATCAAAAATAACATTCAACGCAAGGATATTCTACTAACTGATTGCTCGGATAATGGCGCAGCAATTAGTGCATTGATTAACCAGGGTAGTCAAAATATTCATCAACAGATCGAACATTCTAATTTACGGGGGCGCGGAGGTGCCGGTTTTCACACAAGTCTTAAATGGCGATCATGTAAAGATGCGATTGCCAAACGGCGTTATGTGGTTTGCAATGCAGACGAAGGCGAACCAGGGACATTTAAAGATCGAGTGCTGTTAACCACTCAACCCGACAAGGTCATTGAAGGAATGACTCTGTGTGCAGGCATTATTGGGAATGAAATTGATAACAACGGACGTTTAGAAAATTCCGACCAGTTAACCGGCGGATTTATCTATTTACGCGGTGAATATGAATACCTCTATAAATCGCTGCAACGAGTTTTACAAAGACGACGAGATGCAGGATTGCTAGGCAAAAACATTCTCGGTGTAAAGGGTTTTGACTTTGATATCGAAATCCATTTAGGTGCGGGCGCGTATATTTGTGGAGAAGAGTCGGCACTAATTGAGTCACTAGAAGGTAAAAGGGGGATCCCCCGTAACCGCCCTCCATTCCCTGCCATCAAGGGTTATAATAATCAACCGACAGTAGTCAATAACGTGGAGACTTTTGTCAATGCTACCTTGATTGCTATCCATGGCGCGTGCTGGTTTAAGAAAATCGGCACAGCGCAATCCAGAGGCAGTAAATTATTAAGCATTAGCGGTGATTGCGATAGACCCGGCGTTTACGAATTCCCTTTTGGCACTTCAATCAGACACATTCTGGATGATTGCGGCGCACAGAATGTTCAAGCTGTTCAGGTATCCGGGCCTGCTGGTTTTACTATCCCGGCGCAAGATTTCGATCGTTATATTGGATTTGAAGATGTTCCTGCAGGCGGATCATTTATGATCTTTAATCAGCAACGTAATCTTCTCGATATGGTCAAAAATTTTGGTGAGTTCTTCGTCAATGAGAGTTGTGGTTTTTGCACCCCTTGCCGAGTAGGATGCTCACTATTGATGCAAATGATCGACAGAGTTCATCAAAAAATATCGACTAATCATGAACTTTGTGAAATTAAAAAATTAAGCCATTTAATGATTCAGACCAGTCACTGCGGACTGGGAAGTAGTGCGTCTAATTCAGTTATGGATACTCTCAAATATTTCCCAAAGCTCTACCAACAACAACTAAATCATTCGGACGATGAATCGTTGTTCGATCTGCAAGGCGAATTACTGCAGGCACGCCAATTAACGGGTGATGACAATGTCTGAAAGAAATGTAGACGGAAAAAATTGTGAGGCTGTATTTTACCTGAATGGTAAACCAATTCCTTTCCAGGACGGTGATACCATAATGGACGCCACACTGAAAGCTGGCAAGTATATCGACCATTTGTGCCATCACCCAAAAATCAAACCACTTGGCAGTTGCCGTATTTGCATCGTTAAGCTGGATGGAAAATTTGTTTCATCCTGTACTCATCCAGCAACAAAAAATAGCCAAATTACCAGCAATACAAAAGAAATTATCGAGCAACGAAAAAGCCTGCTGCAAATGTTATTTGTTGAAGGCAACCACATTTGCCCCGCTTGCGAAAAAAGTGGAAATTGCCAATTACAGGCCTTAGCTTACAAAAACGAGATGCTAACGTCCCATTACAATCAGTTTTTCCCTGATCGTGTAATAGATGCTTCACACCCGGATGCAATCATTGATTTTAATCGCTGTATTTTGTGTGAGTTATGTGTGAGAGCTAGTCGAGATATCGATAAGAAAAAAGTTTTTTCGATTGATAAACGGGGCATCAATGCGAAACTGATCATCAATTCGCCTAGCGGTAAACTTAAGGATAGCGAATTTACGATTAATGATATGGCCGCTCAGATCTGCCCTGTCGGTGCGATCCTACCGAAACACAAAGGATATGAAATTCCCATTGGCAAGCGACGTTATGACAAACACCCCATAGGTGAATTGGAACCTGATTACCAAACAAGGAACGAGGACAAATGAATTACTCCAGGTATTTGTGATGAGCAACAAAATAAAAATCGCGACAGCCTCCCTTTGCGGCTGTTTTGGTTGCCATATGTCGATACTCGACATAGATGAGCGACTATTTGATCTGGTTGGAAAAGTCGACTTCGACAGGTCCCCTTTTACTGACGTAAAAACCATCGGTGATTGTGATATAGGGATTATTGAAGGTGGTGTAGCCAATGAGGAAAATGTTGCAGTGTTACGGGAATTTCGAAAACACTGCAAAATATTGGTCGCCATTGGTGCTTGCGCAATTGACGGTGGTATACCGGCGATGCGTAACAGTTTTAGCCTAAAGGAATGTTTAGTAGAATCCTACATCGATGGGATAGGAATCGATAATCCGATGATCCCAAGTGATCCTGAATTACCTTTGTTACTTAATAAAGTACGGCCTATCCATGAAGTCGTGAAAATTGATTATTCCGTTCCTGGATGTCCGCCGTCAGCTGAGACTATCTGGACTTTTTTAACCGAGTTAATTGAAGGTAAGTCGATTAGTTATCCTTATGAGCAAATACGATTTGATTGAAATCGTTTTAATTGAAATCGTTTGGATCAGGTAAATTAAATGAATGCTAAAAACACTAAAAAACTTAAACGCACAGTGATTGAACCCTTGACCCGTGTCGAAGGTCATGGAAAAGTCACCCTGCTGCAAGATGAAAAACAACAAATCGTACAGGCACGTTTACACATCGGTGAATTTCGAGCCTTTGAAAAATTTATTCAAGGTCGGCCCTATTGGGAACTACCCGTTATAGTGCAGCGTTTGTGCGGTATTTGCCCGGTCAGCCATCATCTTGCCGCTGCCAAGGCAACTGATATGTTGGTTGGCGCAAAGCAAATCAGTCCTACCGCTGAAAAAATGCGACGACTAATGCATTACGGCCAAACTTTGCAATCACACGCCTTACATTTCTTTCACTTATGTTCGCCCGATTTAATGTTTGGCTTTGACGATGCGATACGACATCGCAACATTGTAGGGTTGATTGAAGACCAGCCGGAAATAGCAAAACAAGGCGTGTTACTGCGTAAGTACGGTCAGGAAGTGATCCGTTTAACTGCAGGAAAACGTGTGCACGGTACTGGCGCGATTCCCGGTGGTGTCAATAAATCGTTAAACCACGACGAGGTAAAGTATCTGAACAAGGACATCGATCAAATCATCAGTTGGGCGCAAGGTGCTGTCGCCTTAATCAAACGAATCTTTTTTGAACAACTGGACTACAATCTCAGTTTCGCACGGATTGAAAGCAATATGCTGAGCATGATTGGCAATGATGGTAGTTTCGATAATTACCACGGTGGGCTACGCGCCACCGACAAACAAGGAAAAATTATATTCGATCAACTGGACTACACAAAATATCGTGATTACTTTAAAGAAGGTGTGAAAAATTGGAGCTATATGAAATTTCCGTTTATTCAATCCCTCGGCGCTGAAAACGGCTGGTATCGCGTTGGCCCATTAGCCAGAGTAAACCACTGTGATTATTTTGCAACACCACTGGCGGAAAGGGAAAGACAAGAATTCAAGGCAATTGGTAATGGCAAACCTATCCAATCAACGCTGGCCTACCATTGGGCGCGATTAATTGAGCTACTGCACTGTGCTGAAGCCATCAAGCTTGTACTGCAAGACCCCGATATTTGCGGCGATGATCTGATCAATAAAGGTAAAATACAAAATACCGGCATTGCGGTACTCGAGGCGCCTCGGGGTACTTTGTTGCATCATTATGAAATTGATGATGATGGTATTGTTACTAAGGCCAACTTGATAGTATCAACAACCAATAATAATCAGGCAATGAATGAGTCGATCCGCCAGGTTGCCAATCAATATTTGAGCGGCAACAAGCTAACAGAACCAATGCTCAATCAAATCGAAGTTGCTATTCGCGCGTACGATCCTTGTTTATCTTGTGCAACCCATGCGATGGGGAAAATGCCGTTGGAAATTAGTTTGATTGACAATAACAATCGATTGATTGACCGATTGGAAAAGCGCGTAACGGGACGCATCGATAGAACACTTTAATTCTGCCATGCTTATACTGAATTGATAACCACTAAAATGCTAAAACTAGATTGCTAAAACTAGATTGCTAAAACTAGATTGCTAAAACTAGATTGCTAATAACTATAATGCTAAAACCAAAATGTTAAAAACTAAAAAATCATCTAGTCTGCAAGCGTCTACCTTAATTTTCACCTGGGGAAATCCATCTCGCGGTGACGATGGCCTGGGCCCAATGATTTACCAGCGGTTGAAAAATGAATCTTGGGTTGATGTTGAACTGCTCACTGATTTTCAACTGCAAATCGAACATATGCTCGATCTGGAAAATCGTAATACTATCATTTTTATAGATGCCAGCGTTTCGGCAAAACCACCGTTTGAGTATTACCAAATATATCCAACCCAAGACGAAAGTTATACCAGCCATGCGATGAGCCCACAGTCACTGCTCGCAGTCTATCAAAAAGTAAACCAGCAACAACCTCCGAGTGCTTTTATGCTTTCGATACGAGGTTATGAATTTGGCCTGGGCCTTTCCTTATCAAAAGAAGCAACAAAAAATATGGAAGAGGCATTTTCTTACATTAAAAATAGCATCATCCCGTTAGAACAGACTTAGTAACGGAAAATAAAAAAGGAAGTGTTGTTCATCGCAGCAGTTTAGCCCGTAAACTATCATTTTCATCCATTAAATCTAGTGCAAGTGCTGCGCCAGCGATGTTGATCCCCAAATCTCGTTGAAGACGCCTGACAGTTCGCGCTCGTTGCAGGCTGGTTCCTGAGAATAGCCAGTGATCAGTCTCTTGACCACTCGGTTGGAGGATCCCCTCTTCCACCAGCTCAACGATCCATTCCGTTTGTACCTGGCAAGCGCCACATAGTTCGCTAACAGTCAGAAGGCTCTGCTCGTCAAGTACCAGTCCAATTAGAATATCATTAGTCATGTTTCACTATACCTCCATATTTGCGCGTGGATCAAAAGCCAGCTGTTGCGCCATCTTTTGATAAAACTCTTTCGCTTTTTGATTATCCGCCGGGGGTAATGATATTTGCAATACGACATATAAATCACCGGGGGCTTTTGCTGGAATACCGCGTCCTTTTAAGCGTAACTTATTGCCGGAGGCTGAATCTGGCGGTATTTTCAATTCGATAGTACCGCCGGGTGTAGGAATTTTTATTTTTGGTCCAAGTGCCGCTTCCCAAGGAGCGACGGGCAAGGTGAAATAAAGATCATGACCTTCTGCGGTAAAATAGTCATGGGTTTTAAATTCTAATTCAAGATAAAGATCACCATTAATTCCCCCTGTCGTACTTGGCTCTCCCTGTCCAGACAATCGGATCTGCTGACCTTGTTTAACTCCCTTTGGTATTTTTACTTTAAGGGTTCGTTTTTCCAGACTAACATGACCTCGTGTATCCACTTTAGGAGACTGCAAGGATATTTCGCGTACCGCACCCTTAAAAGCATCTTCAAGATCAATTAAAACTTTGGCGTGGTGATCTTCGCCTTTTACTGAATAACCAGACCGATCTCTTCGCCGCTGGTTAGTTTGCTGAGGATTAAAACCGGTACTATTTTGGCCAAACAAAGATTCAAAAAAATCACTGAATGAAGCTGAATCGGTGCCGCTAAAACCACCTTTTCCCGCACCACTAAATTCATAACCAGCATCCCAGCCCGGTGGTGGATTAAAATCTTGCCCCGCTTGCCAGTTAGCACCAAGTTGATCGTATGAAGCTCTCTTTTCTTTATCTTTTAAAACCTGGTAAGCCTCGTTGACCTCCTTAAATTTTTGTTCTGCATCAACATCCTTGCTCACATCAGGATGATATTTACGTGCAAGTTTACGATAGGCTTTTTTTACATCAACTTGAGTGGCATCTTTATCAAGCGCCATGATTTTGTAATAATCTTTGTATTCCATAATTCATTACTTCTTTTGTTAATATCAAATATGGCAAATTAGGTTTTAGAATCGAGACTGGCTTGTGAATCCTTTAATTTCCTTCTACTCTTTGATCCTTACGGCTAACACATCGCAGTTGGCCTCATGCAATACGGCATTAGCCGTCGAACCTAAAAGTAATTTAATACCGTGACAACCATGACTACCGATGATAATCAAATCAATATCTTCGCTATTTGCAAAACGTAAGATCTCGTCACTGACACGTCCATCACTTATAATGACGCGAGTATCAGAAATGTTAAGTCTTTTCTCAAGATTCTCTATTAGTTTTAATACTTTCTTTTCAAGTGATTTACGGTTTTTCCGGTAATCATATGCAATGGCCGCTTCGGTAACCGCATACGCAGAAGGTACGGGTTCGATAACATAAATAATACTTAACTTTGCGCCTGTTAAGTTTTGCATAAGCGCTGCTTGCTCTTCAATGACCTGACTGACATTGATGAGTTCGGTTGCCAGTAAGATATGTTTATACACTTAAAAATCCCTCGCTAAAGATGACTACCAGTGACTGCTGATGATTATTTACACGCTAGAATGCTAACACGACAAAAATATCGGAATAATGACAATGATCAACTCTAAGAACTAAAATTTCGAATACAATTAGCTTATTACAAGTCAAGTAATAAACGCTCAGAAATGCTCCCAGTCGTTTAACTTGGCATCAGATAACGTCTATTCATGGTCGAGGTGTCGATGAAGTTTGCAAAATTAATGCTTGTACAAATAGTCATGATATTGATTAGTCTCCCAACAGCTAACGCTGGTACTAATGATGAACAACAGGTATATCAACAAGTACAAATAGCGACCGACAGCATATTAGCCATTTTAGTTGATCGCGAACAGTCAAAAAGTGTTAAATCAGACGCCATATTTTCAATAGCCAATGAACTAATCGATTTTGACCTAATGGCAAAATTAAGTATCGGCGGAAGCGCATGGAAAGAGCTTAATCCCAAACAAAAAACAGAATATCTCCGTCTATTTATCGAGCGAATCAGGTCTTTGTATTTAAAAACAATGTTCGCTTATTCAGAGCAAGAAATTATTGTCGAAAAAGCCGAGCAATATAAACCAACGCGAATCGCTGTTTCGACTTTTATTGTTGAAAATAACGATAAAATAGAGTTGTTGTATAAATTTTACCCAAAAGAAAAAGATCAGTGGCGGGCGTATGATATCCGGGTTGATGGGGTAAGCATTGTTCAGACTCAGCGCTCTCAGTTTAAAGAGATGTTAAATGCTTGTACTATCGATGATTTCCTGGAAAAAATAAGACAAAGTAATGAGTTGATAAAAAAATAACGAATCAAAACAATAATTCCTAATTGGTCACTATGCTTAAAAAATTCTATAGTCGTATTGTTATACAATCCCCCTTACTAGTCTTAGTCTTTGTTGTACTATGCGTAGCATTAATAGGCAGCCAGGCTTTAAAGATCAAAATAGATGCTTCGGCAGAGACGCTGCTACTCAAAGACGATAAAGATCTGGCTTTTAGCCGAAAGATCAACAACATCTACTATAACCCCGACTTTTTGATTGTTACCTATTCTCCCAGACAAGGTCAATTACTGGATAACGCAGTACTTGAAGATATTGAGCAACTTGCCAATGAAATCAAGCAACTTGAATTAGTTGAAAGCGTTACTTCACTGCTCAACGTACCCTTGTTGCAGGCGCCTGATCAACCTTTGGCTGAGTTGCTAAAAGATGTCCCAACATTAAAGTCAACCAACATTGATAAAAATAAGATTAAAAACGAGTTCTTATCCAATCCTATCTATCAGCAGAATTTAGTCAGTGATGATTTTAATACCACCGCCCTTCAAATATTTTACAAGCGAGACCAGCTGTATTTCGATCTACTCAATCAACGCAATCAACTGTTAAAACAAAAGAGTGATTATGGACTAACCACCGCCAGTCAAGAGACACTCGCTCGTATAGAGAACGAATTTGCCAATCACCGTGAAATATTTCGCGAAAAAAATCATCAAACCATTAGTCAAATAAGAAGGATTCTAAGCAATCATCAGGAAAACGCTGTTGTTTTTCTTGGCGGAATTAATATGGTTGCTGATGACATGATTAGCTTCATTCGCGATGACTTAAAGATTTATGGTAGCGCTTTGATCGGATTGTTGATTCTTGTTTTGTTTGTGGTTTTCCGCCAAATGAGATACGTGATTATTCCCATATCAATTTCAGCCTTGTCAATTATCGTAACCGCTGGGTTGCTCGGTTACTTTGGTTGGGAAGTCACGGTTATATCCTCCAATTTTATCTCCATACAACTTATTATGACGATGTCTCTGGCGATCCATCTTTGTGTACGCTACCGTGAACTATTAAAATCAAAGCAGAACTCCTCTCACAAAGATATCGTACTCGAAGCGACTCTATCGATGTTTTTACCTTGTCTTTTTGTGGTGATCACAACCATTACAGGGTTTGGTTCACTGGCGATCAGTAATATTTTACCGGTCATGAATTTCGGTTGGATGATGAGTGCTGGGGTGGCCATTTCTTTCGTGATTGCTTTTTTGGTCTTCCCGGCAGCAATGGGATTATTGAAAAAACGGTCGGTTTATAACGGTTTTGAGAAGCACGTTAAGTTGACCGAACAACTTGGGAATATTGCTGCAAAATACAGAGTTACCATTATTCTATCGAGTGTTGCATTGCTGCTGTTCAATGCTACTGGCGCAAATCAGCTAATTGTAGAAAATAGTTTCATTAATTACTTTAAAAGCGACTCTGAAATATTCCAGGGAATGAAAGTCATAGATACTTCTCTGGGAGGCACTACCCCCCTGGATATTATAATTGAATTCCCTGAGGATGAAAAAAAAGATATAAAAAAATCTGAAAACAAACGACCCAGTCCCGAGTCTGAATCAGATTCCTTTTTTGAGGAATTTGAAGACGAATTTGAAATAGAAAAGGATGATCCCGCCTATTGGTTTACTGATTTCAAAATGAGGCGTCTAGAATCTGTTCATAACTACCTGAACTCGTTGGAACACACCGGAAAAGTTCTCTCTTTCGCAAGCATATTAAAGCTTGGGCGTAGCATTAAGAATGGCGAATCATTTGATAATCTGGAGCTAGCCCTGCTTTATGCCAAAATGCCAAAAGAATTTCGTGATGTCACCATAAATCCTTATCTCGATTTACAAAATAATCAAGTTCGATTTACCACTCGTATAATAGATTCTAATAAAAACTTGCGACGAGATGCATTGCTCAGGAAAATAAAACAAGAACTGCCTGTAGAAGCGGAACTGGACGCTGATAACGTCCGTCTTGCTGGAATGATGTTACTTTATAACAATATGCTACAAACACTCTTTAACTCCCAAATAAAAACCCTAGGTTTGGTTGTATTAGTCCTGAGTATCATGTTTTTGATATTATTTAGGTCGTTTAAAATTGCTTTGATTGCGATATTAACAAATATCGTTAGTGTTTCGAGTGTTTTTGGCTTAATGGGCTGGGTGGGTATCCCGCTTGATATGATGACGATTACCATCGCAGCGATAGCGATGGGCATAGCGGTTGATGATACGGTACATTATATTCACCGCTATAAAAAAGAAATCAAACAAAAACGCGATTATTTAATGGCTATTCACCTCTCTCATAACAGTATTGGTTACGCCATTTTTTATACCTCTATGATTATTGTAATCGGCTTCTCTCTATTAATGCTCTCTAACTTTGTACCCACAATCTATTTTTCTCTATTGACTGTTCTAGCGATGATAATGGCTTTGATTGCAAACCTGTTATTGCTTCCGGTGTTGATGGCCTGGGTCAAGCCTTTTGATTAAAACGGATCTCAAAAGTCATTCCCTATTTTTCCATTTGATCGATTTTTGAGACAACAACGATAGAGTTGTGCTAAGTTTTCCGTTATATCCTTTTGAAAACTCGACATCGTTTTGCCCTTCGGCAGGCAAAGCAACTCAATTGCCTGCTCAACATTATCCACTTGATAGATATTAAATAACTTTTCACTTACTGAATCAATGACTTCTTTTTTTAACATTAAATGTGGCAAATTGGCTTTTGGGATAATGACGCCCTGCTGACCGGTTAATCCTCTCGCTTTACATAATCCAAAAAAACCTTCGATCTTTTCGTTGACCCCGCCAATGGCTTGAACTTCACCAAATTGATTAATCGATCCGGTTATCGCAAAGGACTGATTTATCGGTTTTTTGGTAATTGCAGAAATCAGTGCACACAGCTCTGCAAGGGATGCACTATCGCCATCAATTAAACCGTATGATTGCTCCATGACAATATTGGCAGAAAATGTGAGCGGGAAATCAGGTGCATACTGATTGGCCAGATAACCTGAAAGGATCAGTACCCCTTTCGAATGAAGAGAAAGACCTAGCTCACTTTCTCTTTCGATATCGACAATGCCTTTTTTACCTGGAAATACTGTAGCGGTAATTCTGGCCGGTGTTCCAAATTCAGTCGAGCCAATCTGCCAAATAGTTAAACCATTTACACTTCCGATCGTGGCGCCGCTGGTGTTAATAATGATCTGGTTTTGTATGACCTCTTCAAGCATATTGTTTCGTATGCGGGAGTGTCGATACTCACGCTGATTTTGCGCTTCAATCAGGTGACAACCATCGATTTTTTGATCCGCTTGTAACTCTCGTATAATATCGGCCTCACCGAGAAGTTCGAAAAGCTCACCAAAACGCGCACTTAACCTTTGCTGATGACCACTAAGCCTCGCACTAAAATTTACCAGTTCAACAAAACCCTGACGAGTTATTTGGGCAAAATTTTCTGCCAGACTAATACTTTTTACTAGCTGTGCCATTCTAAGAATAGACTCATCGGTTCTCTTGAATTTTTCATCGAAATCAACGAGCACTCGAAATAATTCACTAAACTCAGGATCTTGTTTCTGAAGCAGATAATAAGATTCACGACTACCTACCAAAATAATTTTCAGCTTTAACGGTAGCGCATGAGGATTTAAACCAAGAGTAACGACGGTCTGGCCATCGGCTACAGGCGGTTCAAACTTTAATTCTTGAGTCTGCAACGCTTGTTTTAGCTGTCCCCATACGTAGGCTTCTTCAAATAGCTTTTCTACTTCTACAACCAGATAACCGCCATTGGCTCGATGAAGTGCACCACCGTGAATATGCTGAAAGCTGGTAGAAACACCGCCGCTGTCGCCGCGATATTCTACTCGCCCGAACAGATTGGTATAAGTTGGATGGGCTTCAAAAACGACCGGCGCTCCTGGTGATGAGGTGTTAGTCACAAAAAGATTAGGAACAAATGATTGCTGTAATAACTCCCTTAATTCATGGTCATTTTTAAGCTCAGAAGATTCAGAAAAATTAAAATGCTCTAGAATTAATTTGACGAGATTTTTTCTGACAGCCTTAAAATAAATCTGTGCACCAATCAAACCCTGGTACTTATTTTTCAACTCGTCGACCAACGGTACTATTGCATTGTAAATGGTTGTTGAATCCAATTGCTGGAGAGCGTCATAAGACTCTCGCGACCATTGAGGAGTCGCTAAAAGCGCTTCGCTGAGTTTTTCTTGTAGCGCATCGATTGTCTGATTGATTTCATCCCGTTCTTGCTGAGCTAAACTGGCAAACTTAATATCATCAACTGCCTGACCGTCAATAATAGGTGAAAATGAAATGTTATTGCCCTCCTGATATAAAGCAACGCTTTTTTGATTGGCTTCTTTTTCTAATAAATTAACCGCCGAGTCAATTTTTTGCTTAAAAAATTTATCAATTGCAGTTTTTTTTCTTTGATAATCGGGATTTTCAAAAGCGGCGGGAATGGTGACTGATAAATGGTTGACCATATTCTGGCAATCATCAACTAATTTCTTACCCTGGCCAGTTGGCATTTCGATCGCCCAGGGTTCACGAACGTCTTCAAAGTTATTAACATAAATCCAATCAGTCGGACTATTTTGCAACAGGGCTTTGGTTTTTAAGTCACGCATTACCATGGATAGTCGGCCACTACCACTGTTTCCCATCACAAACAGATTGTAACCCGCTCTTTTAGATCGCAATCCAAAAGCCAATGCTTTTTTTGCCCGCTGTTGACCTAAAAATTCGTCGCTGGCCTCTATATCGTCAAGTGATGAAAAAGGCAATTCATCTGGCCCAATGGTGACTGAAAGTTGATTAATGGTGAGTGGATTGACTGACATAAAATCCTCTTTCGCTTTTGCAGACTCGCATAAGCTAAAAAATAACGGTGATTTTGAGTTTAAACCAATATTGGCGAAGTTGCTGTTCAAAAAAGGAGTCTGTTGATCTCGGTCAGTGTTCATTCATCACCACGCTACCTGAATTAGGATGTGGGGACTGTACAATTTTTTTATATTGAGCCGAGTTTCACAAGCACATGACGAGTCTCACCATTTTGTGGCCATTCAAACTGATTTCCTTTTTTTACTTCCCCATCAACGATTAGTCCAATGACGCCATGCCCGACCCCATTAGTATTTTCTACCGTTATTTCAATCACAGCGTTGTCTCGTTTGAGTGTTGCTGAATAGCCCTTCCATGAGGTCGAAATGCAAGGATCAATACTCACCACGTTTCCGTTATAGCGAATGCCCAATATTGCCTCCATACCCAAGCGATAGACCCATGCAGCTGATCCCGTGTACCAGGTCCAACCGCCTCGACCCGCGTGCGGCCCAATGCTCGCAACATCGGCAGCCATAACATAGGGCTCTACCCGATACTGGCTTATCATTTTAGGGTTAAGTGAATGTTCGATGGGGTTTAACATTTGGAATACCCTAAAGGCAGCGTTACCGTCTTTTTGTTCCGCATGCGCCCATCCCAACCAGGCGGCTGCGTGTGTATACTGTCCGCCATTTTCTCTTATGCCGGGCGGATAGGCCTTGATATAACCCGGCTCGCGCATGGTCGCGTTAAATGCCGGCCAAAGAAGTCGTAGGATTCGATTTTTATTATCCGTTAGTTCGCGTTCAGCGGATTTTAATGCTTGACGAGAGCGCTGTGGATCGCCCGCACCGCTTAATGTCGCCCATGACTGAGCGATGGAGTCAATGCGACATTCTTGACATTGCGCCGAACCCCAGGGAAGCCCTTCATCGTCATAAGCACGTCGATACCATTCTCCATCCCAACCGTTTTTTTCGATTGCTTCTGCAAGTTGCTGCGAACGTTTCAGCCAGTTAGCACTATCGTCATTCTTTTGAGTGCGATCATTCAATTTGGAAAAAGCTTTGATAACCGAGATAGCAAACCAGGATAACCAAATACTTTCGCCTCGCCCCTGGGCACCAACCCGATCCATACCATCATTCCAGTCACCCCCACCCATGCTCAATAATCCATGTTCTCCGGAGGAACTAATTCCAAAATTCAATGCTCGTTTACAGTGCTCAAACAAAGAGTATTTTTCAGTGGTGCTCACAAACTTGGAATAACGATTTTCCTCTTGAGCTCCTAGCGGTTCACCCACTAAAAATGGAAGCGTCTCATCCAGTATAGAATCATCACCACTAACCTCAACATAGTGTGCGGTTACAAAGGGTAACCAAAGCATATCGTCCGAGCAATGAGTGCGCACACCGGAATCACTCGGTGGATGCCACCAATGAAGTACATCGCCCATCTCAAATTGATGCGCTGCACTGGTTAGAATATGCTGTCGTGCCAATAAGGGCTGTGCATGAACCAAGGCCATAATATCCTGAAGTTGATCTCTAAAACCAAACGCTCCACTAGATTGATAGAGACCTGTTCTTGCAAACACCCGGCAAGCCATTGTTTGATAGATCAACCATTGGTTCATCATTAAATCAAATGCAGGATCAGGAGTATGCACAGTCAAGGAATTAAACACTTGTTGCCAGCGAGCTTGCATCGCTAGCCAATCGTCACTGACCGTCTGCGGTTGTTGCCATTTTTTTATTAGTTGTTGTGCCTGTTCACCGTTATCCGCCTGCCCTAGTATAAAAAACAACTCAGTTTCACCAGAAGCTGGCACATCGACATAAATTTGTAATGCCGCACAAGGATCGAGTGCCGCACCAGTGACATTTTTGAGTCCCCAACGATAAAGTCCAGCGGGATGCTGAAAGTCTCCTTCACGACCCAGAAACTCCGTTCTATCGGTTGTATATCCATGCACGGAACGATTGGAGCAGAGAAAGGTAACACGTTCAGAAAAATTAGTGTTCCAGGTATTTCTGGCTAAAATGGCGTTTGTTTCAGGATCAAATTCGCTCACGATATGGGGAGAACTTTTGTAGCGAGTAACGCCTAGCGCTAATTCGGCATAATAAGTGACTGTCAGGCGACGTGCATGATCACTGTAATTATGTAGCCGTAAACGAACAATTTTAACGGGGTCCTTTTCGGCTACGGATATTTGAAGTTCCTGTTCTAAATCTTGCCAGATATTTCGCCAAATAGTGTACCCCGCTCCATGGGTAATTTCACAAAGACTGCCGGTACCAATGGGTTTTGGAGTAACCGTCCAAACCTGCGCGGTTTCTTCATCACGCAAGTAGACTATTTCACTCGGTGGATCTTCGACAGGGTCGTTCATCCACTGAGTCAGTCGATTTTCACCGCTATTAATTGCCCAGGTATAGCCGCCCCCCGCTTCACTCGTTAAGCAACCAAAAGATTCGTTGGCCAAAACGTTGCACCATGGGCTAGGTGTTGCCTCATGAGATTCAAGATAGATGACGTATTCATGACCATCGGGGCCGAATCCACCTATTCCATTAAATAACGTTAGATCGGTGCGACGTTTAAGCTGCGCTGTGGATTGTTTTGCTGGCACAGCCATTGTTCCGGCAAAGGCTGGCAAGTCATCTGATTGCTGATCTAACGAAGCGAGCTGTTGTGCCAACGGAGCGCGATCGTTAAGAATGACGTTAGCTGCCGCTTTTAACAAATTATGTTGCTCACCAGACAATTGATCCCAATGCAATAAGTGGATCCCACCCCGATGTACCAGCATTCCTTGCAATTCGAGTTTGTCCATCAGTTGTTGCAGCCGCTCGTTAATTTCATCAGCATAACCAGAAGGACTTTCATATAATATAAGCAGATCAATATTCAGCCCCAGTTGATGCCAGCGTTGATGTGCACACACCAACACACGCATCAAACTCAAGTCAGTCTCCTCGTGTTGGCGCAATAACAGCAGTGGCAAATCGCCAGACACGCCAAATGACCATAAAGCCGATTGACCGAGTGAGTTTTCAGCAATCAAAGAAGGTTTGGCCCGTAATCCCTTATAGGGTTGTAAGAGTACCGAGAGTAGTTGTTGCAACTCCGACAAAAACGGAATGGCGTATTGAAAATGCTGTAAGTCTCGCAGAGCCCTAGACCTGGCATCATGAAAAATAAGTTCAACTGAGGATAATGTTTCGTAATTGTTGGCTATATCGAAGAGCGTCCGCCGTGAGCCGCTAGCAATGGTCACAAAGGTGAGAACTTCCGATGAATAAGGTGCCAACTCGACACTCACCTGAAGTGACATCACCGGATCAAGCGTCCAACCAAGCGTTTCAGATAATCCCTCAGCCATCCCCACAGGATTGCGAAGGTTACCGTTTCGTCCAATAAAGTGCTCTCGGTCGGTTTCAAAGCTGGTCAGTTTTACGGCGTGGCTTTCCGCTATCACTCGATGCATCAGTGCGGGCGGATTTTCATGGGGATTTCGAGGACGTCGCTCGAAAATTAGTGCGTTCATTCCTTTTGCCATTTCACTGTGGATAAACAACTTACTAAAAGCAGGATGTCGCTCGTCTTCATTCGGTGGGGTTAATACAACTTCGCCATAACTCGTGAGTGTCAGCTTTCGAATTTTGTTGGTTTCATTGTTAAGGGTTATCCGACGCACTTCAACATCATCATTTGCCGCCACGGCGATATCCATATGGAGCGAAATACCAAAGTCTTGGCGATGAAACTCTGCCATATGGGCAGAAAAAATAACCTCGTACCTTCCACTGACACTTCCAAACGGCTGACGTCCAGCGGACCAAACATCACCACTATTTTCGTCCTTTAGATAGATCCAAAGTCCCTTATTATCGAGGGTCGGATCCGGTGACCATCGGGTCAATGCGTTTTTTTGCCATCTCAAACCACCTGCGCCTGAATCCGAAATTAAGCTACTAAACCGACCGTTACCGATCACGTGAAGTTGCGGAAAATTACCGCCTAATTGAGGGCTCCACGATGGCAACTCGGGAAGATTGGGTTGCGGCTCTGTAGATTTTTCGGCGTCGGTTACCGCATCTGTTGGAAATTCGTGTAAACGGTTATCCGGTACCCTTTCGTGTAATAACAGCTCGACGGTTTGAAATGCAGGATCTGATTGAAACCGTTGAACATGCACGTCCTTTAACAGCGCATTGTCCAGTGCGACAAAAATCATCCCCTGATGATGGGCCATGTGTGATTGAACCAGCGCAAATTGGCGATTCGCTGCTTGCCGACCGGGGGTGTAATCTGCGGCTTCATACATTCCATAAAGTCCAAGAAGCCCCAGTTCAGCCATCTGCTGAAGGTTTTTGGTTGCTTGAACTGGATAAACGGCTAACGCCAGCGCGGAGGCGTATGGCGCGATGACTGTGTCGAGTTCTAGTCCCCGTTTATATCCCAAACTCGGTACACCAAATGCTTTGTACTGGTAATTATGCTGATGGTCAACGACGGCATAACCGGACTCCGAGATCCCCCAGGGGGTTCCGCGTTTGCCGGCCAGCAATATTTGTTGATCGACCGCCGCCCGTTCACTTTCAGCGAGCAAAGTGCCATTGGCGCTCGACAGTAACAAACGAGGCATCAAATATTCAAACATGGTTCCGCCCCAGGATAACAAAGCCGTACTGCCAGATACACGGGTAACCGGTCGTCCTAAAGCAAACCAATGTTTGGTTGGAACATCCCCTTTTCCAATCGCGATAATACTCGCCAGGCGAGCCTCGGAAGCGAGCAAATCGTAATGATGGGGATCAATAGTCGCGGCACTTGCGTTCCAACCAATGTGAAATAACTGAGAATCTTCATCAAAAAGTAAACCGAAATCCATACCGCTAACTTCAGTATCCGCCTGCGCAGCAATATCAGTCAATTGATCCAGTAGCAAACGGGAGCTTTCATTTGAAGTTTGAATACTTTTTTCAAGTTGGTTAAACCATAATTCAATTGCAGCTCTCTCTTCGGCATCCTCAATTTCTAGCATGTCGTTTCTAAAATCAGCAATGATTTGAAGCGCCGTCAAACAGGTCGGTGGAATTTCGTCCAAACTAAGTGTCGGAAGCAGTGAATGACGTAATTTTTTTAATGTTGCATGATATCTGGTGGCCGCCCATTGATTTTTAGCCGCTAACGGGCAATAAATGACAGTTAACCAAGGGAGTAACTGTTCCATATCACGCAACATGTCTCGTAAATGCTGGTGCGCTCGCCCTACCCAGACGCGAACATCCCGTACCAGTGAAACTTTATGAACCGGCGCTTTTTCTGTTAGCACTTTGACCAGAACGCGATCGAATTCAATAAAATCTATATCATTCAACTCCCGCACGGTTAACCACCAGGTATCTGTTTTGTTTAACACACTCCATGCCTTATGACGTATGTTTTGTGCTTGTATAATCAGCGCGCTATAGTCGATATTCTCATCTAAATGATCATCAACAGTGAGATGTAACAGCGACTCTTCAATCAATGAAAAAGTGTCCATCAGACCATCCCAACGCGCGCGAGTGAATATTGATGTTTGACGAATATCGGCACAGCCTTGTTTAAGAGACAGCAAGCAAGCTGCTAAATTACCACTATCAACCGTGGATACATATTTGGGGGCAAGTACTTCCAAAGATCGTGTGTCGTACCAATTGAAAATATGACCACGATAGTGTTCCAGAGTCTTTAAAGTATTTAAACTCGCAAGTGTACGGGCGGCAAAATCAGTCGGCCCAAGATAACCAAAATCCCATGCTGATAAATTAGCCAAAAACATCATGCCTATGTTCGTTGGTGAGGTGCGGTGCGATATGACACCGTGAGGATCTTCCTGGTAGTTGTCTGGCGGTAGCCAATGATCAACCGGATCGACAAAGGTCTCGAAAAACAGCCAGGTCCGACGAGAAAGTCGGCGTAAAAAAATGATATCATCTTTATCTAAACTCTCGACTTTTACTGTGATTGGACGACTGAGAAACCGAGTGATTTCAGGAGATAGCAGCCACAATAGCAGTAACGGTGAAGCATAGGGCAAAGCGCTTGGATTTTTACTGATAATAAGGATGGTAATAATGCAGGTTAATAGAACTCCGGCAATCATTTCTCTCCAAAATAGCAGGCTCGATGGGACAGATTTATACAAACTTTTATCGGTATTGGCCGCAGTGACCCACTGGAGCAGATTTTTGCGACTAACCGTTAATCGAAACAACGTACGAATAATTGCATCAAAAGCCGTAATCGCCTGATGCGGAAGAAAAGCGATAAACATCAGCCAGCGCTCGATTGAAGCTATCGGTTCGGCAGTGGTTTTAAACAGACTGGTCAAGTTAGTTGAACGTACGATACCAAACACGATATTAACTATATTGTGTCCCATTGGAGAAAATAATGCCAACAACGTCCACACCAGCGGGTGGCCCGGGAGCCACAACCAGCCAGCGACAAACCACAAAAGCAACAACGGCGAACAGAGGCTGCGGCGCAGGTTATCAATAATTTTCCACCGATCAATGGCTTTGATACGATTCTTCAGCAAACGACCTTCACTATTTTTTGTTCGATAGCCTAACCAGGGAAGATGTTGCCAGTCACCACGGATCCAGCGGTTAAGCCGCCGCAAGAACGCCAGGTACTGGCTAGGGAAATCCTCATAAAGCACAATATCGGACGCCAATGCGGTCCGTCCCAGAATACCTTCCAGTAGATCGTGACTGAGTACCGTATTTTCAGGTATGCGTCCTTCGAGGCTACGCTTAAATGCAGTAAGGTCATAGATCCCTTTACCGACAAATATGCCAGAACCAAATAAGTCTTGATAAACTTCCGAGACTGCTCTGCTATAAATATCGATGACACGATCGCCTGATGCAATACGAGAAAACCAGGTGTTGTTGCTTCGAGCTGGATCAATTTCGATACGCGGTTGGATAATGGTGTAACCGGCTATTATTTGACCGCTTTGGTCGTCAATAATTGCGCGATTTAGTGGGTGAGCCAATGTGCCGATTAAGCGGGATGCCGTGCCGCGAGACAACTGAGTATCGCTATCCAGCGTGATTACAAAACGAATGTTTCGCAAGGAATCGCTGTCACCCTCTTGCACACTAAATTCCAGTCCTGCTTCAGATTCGGGCTCTGCTTCAAATACAAGTCCTGCGTCACCACAGAGCAAGCGATTGAAAGCGTCTAGTTTACCCCGCTTTCGCTCCCACCCCATCCAACAGTCCTCGCCCGGATTATATTGCCGTGGACGATGCAATAGATGAAACATGCCTTTACCTGTAGGGCTATATTTTTGGTTGAGTTTTTTCACTCCTTCGCGGACGTTTTCAATAAGTTCACTATCGCCGGGCAATTCCTGGGTAGGTGCATCCAGAAAATCCGTAAGAAGAACAAAACTCAGCGCAGGGTCGCTATTACACAGGTAGTGACGTTCGATGAGGGCTAAAAGGTTTTTGATTTCTTCGTTGCTGCCCAATAAAGTTGGAATGACCACGGCGGTTGCATAGTCTGGATCAATGGCTTTATCAAAATCTATTTTATTCAGTATTCGAGGCGGTATTATTAAAGCGATTATCCAATTGACAAAAGCCACTGCAACCATTGAAACCGGCACCAATGACAATAAAAAACCAGCGACAAGCTCACTCATTTCAGCTCGGTTTTGAACAAGATAAAATATCGCGATGGATTCAAAAATAACCATGGATAGGATTAACGAAATAAAATAGAAAACAGTGTTATGTCGCTGCAATCCTCGACTACAACGCTCAAACCATGATGGTTTGTAATTAAGTTCGTTTTCGAGTTTTAATTTGCCTTCATCTACCAGCCAATAGCCAACGTGTGAAAATCTTTCGTCCTGCTTTGTTGAGCGACTGGCTAACGCGACAGCCTGTTGAGCAACGGCCTGTTCACTAAATGGTGTTGCTCGCGCTAAAAATTCTACCGCTTTGCAATAACGGTTGCGACTATCAAAGTCTAATTTGGTGTAGACATTGGCAGGGTCATTACGAAGCTCCTGTTCGACTATATTGACTTGCTCAAAAAAATTTTGCCACGAAATATTTTCTATATTAGCAAGACAATGTAACGCCCGGCCTAAACAATCAACTTCATCGAGAGTGATTTTTATTGGTTGCCATAACTTCTCGCTCTCATAAGGTGAGTTAATATTGGGGTCGATTTTTACAACAATGGCAATGACAATTTCAATACAAACCAGTCTAAGAAACGTAGGCAATGCCCACAGCTCACCAATATCAAGTGGGGAGACATTTTGGTAAGCCTTGATAAATTTAACCAGAATTGGAAGCGCAATTTGAATGCCGTCTGCAGCTAAAAAACCAGTTGCGACTCGATAGGCCCTTGGTACATGCTTGCCATTATTTTCGCAGCATTGGCAAGGCAACAGGCTAGGTAAAAGGCAGTAGTAATCAGACGGCATATCGTGATTAATCTGCCCCAAAGCGCGATCCAATAAATAGCTGTTGTCGAATATCCATTCAGCGACTCTGGCGGTATTTGCATCGGTCGTATTCAGTGACCTTTTTACCAGCTTGAACCACTCTGGTATATTCTCAAGAACAACAAATGAAGGGAGTAGATTAGGATTGGACTCAGACAGTGAATGACTATTAGCTAACTCGCTAGCTTTGGTTTCCAAAAAACCCAAACTCGACTCATCAAACTCTTCACTCACAAAGAAGCCCTTAAAGGAAACCGCGTTTGGGATCCCAGACAGTGGTCGAGACAAAACAACCCTTCAGCTTCGAGTGCTCGCCCACGCAAAAGTATTACGGGTACTTTACTGTGGATTAAAAGTTTAGGTGTGATCTTACCGTAAAATGTTTCGCTGCTATCGATATTTCCATTTACGGACATAACTACTAAATCTACAGTTTCAGACTCAACTAAGTTGGCCATTTCCCGTCCGACGCCTTGACCAGTTACTATTAAATATTTTATCTCCGCGCTAGTTGATGATTGTAACCAGAGCTTTGTCTTTTCGAGGTTTTTCTGCGCGAGTCGTGTATTGTATTTTATAATTTGATTTTCCAGCTGGTTCGCTTCGGCACTAAGAGAGCCAGCTTGAATGAGACCAGGTTCTGGTAAATATTGGGCAAGAATGATTTCTGATTGCGGATTATTGGCTATGTTAATCGCGAAAGGAAGTGCACTATCTGCCCAGGATGAACTGTCCAGAGGTACTAACAAACGTTTATAGTTAATATCGTGTTGTTCGTCTTGTTGAAGGCAGGAAGCTGGTACTAAAAAAATCGCCCCGGAATTGCTGGCAATCAATTTTTGAGTCGTACTGGCAATGGGCCATTGAGATGGACCGTTTTCTCCGTGACTACAAAGCACGGTAAGATCCACATCGTTTTTATTTATCCAGTCATTAATTTGCTCTGCCGGTTTTCCTTCGATCACTACCCTGGTAATAGAAAATCCCGTAGCACTCGCTTCAGCCGCTTTTAAATGACTAACAGCCTCGCGCTTTTGCATTTCCCACGCGACCGGATCGACGGGTCTACATGGATCCACATGTTGGTGCTCTAAAACGTGTAATAGCGTGATATGGCAGTCAAAATTACGAGCGATTGCCAAAGCATAAGGTATAACCTTTTTAGCCAAATTGGAACAATCAAGACAAACCAAAATATGACGCATTAGACTGCACACCTCTTATGCAAAATTGGCAATAAATGCAAAAATACTAACAATCACCATGACTTCATTTTTTTACTTTGTTTAAATCAAACTCTCCTGCTACTTTTTTAGAAAGCTGATCAACCCACTAGTATTGTAAGATAAATAAAAGCTAAAGAATCTGACAATTGTCAGCCCACAGGATAACTTGTAGGTTAATCACTCTATACCCATCTCACTTCAAGATGCAGGTAGCCGCTATTCGAGCTACTTTTTGAAATTGCTTAGAAAGTCCAGAGGTACAGGAAATACAATGGTTGAGTTATTGTCTCCAGCGATATTATTGAGAGTACTTAAATATCTCAATTGAATCGCTTCTGGCTGTTCCGATAATACCTTTGCCGCTTGCAACAGCTTTTCTGATGCTTGCAACTCACCTTCGGCATGAATGACTTTTGCCCGCCGTTCTCTTTCTGCCTCCGCTTGTTTTGCGATCGCCCGGATCATTGACTCGTTTAAATCAATGTGTTTTATTTCTACGTTGGCAACTTTTATTCCCCAGCCGTCGGTTTGCCGATCGAGAATATCCTGTATGTCCGAGTTCAATCTATCTCTGGACATTAACATTTCATCCAACTCATGTTGCCCCAATACCGAGCGCAGCGTAGTTTGCGCAAGTTGACTGGTCGCATCGTAATAATGCTCTACATTGATGATCGCTTTTTGCGGATCAATCACTCTAAAATAAATGACCGCATTGACCTTGACAGAAACGTTATCGCGAGAGATCACATCCTGAGTGGGTACGTCCATAACCACTGTTCGTAAATCCACCCGCACCATTTGCTGAATAAAAGGTACAACAATAATCAACCCTGGCCCTTTTACTCTATAAAATCGACCGAGCATAAAAATGACGCCACGTTCATATTCCCTTAGTATCTTAAAAAGACTCACAATCAGTGACAGTCCGACGACGATTACAATAATTCCAATATTTTCTAACATAGTTATTTCTCCATTTTTACTTTTAATGTTAATCCATCAATGGCCAGGATGCGGACAAACTGTTCCTTTTTGATCGCTTGCTCGCAATCTGCCTGCCAAATTTCACCGTCAATGATCACTCGTCCGTGACCTTCAAAATCTTCGACCGCAATCGCCAGTTTGTCTAACAACTGCTGCTCGCCGGTCACTACCGGACTAGCTCTTGCTTTTAACAAAAGGGATAAAACAAAAATAACGATAAATGCGCTGATCAAAGCTGTGGAAATAATCAATGCTGGGGCAATTTGAAAACCGGGCAAACTGGTATCCATCAACATAAATGAACCGATAATAAAAGATACAATTCCGCCAATGCCCAACACCCCAAAACTGGGCGCAAAGGCTTCGACAATCATCAAAGTTATACCAATCAACAACAAGATTAACCCCGCCATATTAATAGGCAACATATTGAGTGCATACAAAGCGACAATTAGGCAAATAGCTCCAATCGTTCCGGGTAATAAACTGCCTGGATTAAGAAACTCAAACATCAAACCATAAATGCCGGCCAGCAATAATAAATAGGCCAAACTGGGATCGGTAATCACAATTAATATTTCTGTTCGCCAGTCAGGGTTAAACTCTATAATTTCTGGTTCGACTAACTTGAGAGTAATTGTCCTAGCGCCTAATTTGACTTGCCGCTGGTTAAGCGCTTTGATCAATTCATGTTGATTGTAAGCCACTAGATCAATTACTTTATTTTTTAAGGCTTCGTCTGCGGATAGATTGGCCGCCCGATGAACGGCTTGCACCGCCCATTCTTCATTTCTTCCTCGTAGTTGTGCCAGACTACGAATGTAAGCCTCTGCATCATTGAGCATTTTTCTTTGCATGACATTTTCATTGTTGCTCTCGCCTGCTGAACTATCTTGGTCAGAATTATCAGACTTATCAAAATCATCAGGATCAGCATTTTTAGCCTTGTCCTTTTCAGGCTCTGGCGGTTTTATCATACCGATCGAAACGGGTGTTGCCGAACCGATATTAGTCGCCGGAGCCATAGCCGCAATATGACTGGCATACATCAAATAGGTGCCAGCGCTAGCGCCTCTGGCACCCTTGGGCGAAATATAGATAACCACTGGAATTGGTGAAGATAAAATGGCCTGGATCATTAACCGCATCGATTTATCCAGTCCACCGGGCGTATTCAAGTTGAGGAGTAATAGACTAGCATCAATCTCGATCGCGTTGTCTAACCCCCTGATAAAATAATCAGCATTGGCTGGACTGATTGCACCATCAATCGTGACGGATACTATTTTTCCTTGCTGAGAAAAAACATCCGTGGGAAAAAAATACAGAATGATACCGATAATAATAGCGACTATCGTTATTTTTTTGACGTGTGGATGTATATTATTTGGCATTTCAACCTCAAACTAATTCAATTAATTAAGATGACTCCATGATAAATATGTTCGACCCTTCTTCCGCTTGAAAAACGTCCTACTCAAATTTTAATCTTTAAATCTAACGGCCAAAACATCACATTTTGCGCCATGCAATATTGCATTCGCAGTTGATCCCAAAAGAAGCTGTAATCCATGTCGACCGTGACTGCCGGTAACAATTAAATCAACATTGTTTTGTTGAGCAAAAAGCAATACTTCGCTACTGACTCTTCCACTTTTAATGATCACATCCGACTCAGTAATACCCAACCTTGCAATGGTCGGCTGCAGACTGTTTTTAGCATTTGCAATAAGTTCATCGCGAGCTTCGCGAACATCATAACTGACGCCTATTTCGCCAATGACATAGGCTGAAGGCATTGGCTCAATCACGTGGATCACGCTCAGTTTGGCATTAGTCAATTTGCCCATAGCAGCCGCTTTATCTTCAACCTGGCGGTTTTCACTCTCCAGTTCGGTGGTAAACAAAATATGTTTGTACATGACTTCTTCCTCTGTGTTTAAATTTATTTCTATGGTAATAATTGCTCACTTGTATTATTGGTTACAAACCTAAGCCGATATATTACAACGACGTTCTCTTACACCAGCCGACCACCACAAACGGCATGCTCCTTCATCAGAAACCATGCAAGGTCCAATCGGCAATTTTGGTGTACATGCTTTGCCATATAGCCTGCATTGATCAGGCGCTATTTTCCCTAAAACGACTTTTGCGCAATCGCATCCAGGTGGCATTTTGCCCGCTCTTTTACGGGCTAGGTCACGATATTGCGGATATTTTAGGCTTGCGTTTCTGCTGGCATATTTTTCATTAATCGCATAACCGGAAGACGGTATTATTCCGATACCGCGCCAATTAGCATCTACCACGTCAAAGACTTCATAGAGATGTTTTTGGGCAACTAGATTACCCTTCTCTGTCACTAATTGCGGATAACAATTATCCAGGAAAATATTTTCGTCAAGTAACTGGCGTAATACTGAATAAAAGGCCGCTAGTAAACTTTCGGCTGTGAATCCCGCAACCGCGGTTGGTAGTGTGTATTTTTCAACGACAAACTTCCACTCATCAGCGCCCATCACAGTAGCGACATGACCGGGCGCAATTAGACAATCGAACGTGGCTGAGTTTAAATCAACATCTGAATCAGCATCTGACTCAAGCTCTGATTCAAGCTCTGATTCAAGTAACATGGCAACGGCAGGCCAGGTTAGTCGACCAGAGAGCAACAGGGTTAAATTGTCCGGTACACCTTCTGCCAGCATTGCAGCCACCGGTGAAGAGGTCGTTTCAAATCCTGCGGCAAAAAATACGACTGATTTATCGGGTGATTCAAGGGCAATTTTTACCGCCTCAGTTGGTGAGGCGATTGGCCTTATATCGGCACCGATGGCTTTCGCCTGCTCCAGCGAACGAGGATCTTTTTTAGGGCCATTAACCGGCACCCGCAACATATCACCAAAAGCAAGCAAAATGACATCTTCGTTTAAAGCAATTTGTATGGCTTGGTGAATATCTTCTTCCGGGCAAATACAAACGGGACAGCCTGGACCGGGAATGAGTTCAATATTATCGGGCAACGCACTTCTTAAGCCTGCCATCGTAATACTGCGTTCATGCCCCCCGCAAACATTCATGATTCGAATGTTTTTTTTGAGCGGTAATTGGCGAATTTTATCCAACCAATATTTTGCTTGATTCTCCGTCATCGAGGTTGCCTTTAAAGACGTTTATTTGAGAAAGTTCAGTCTGAATATATATTTTATCAATCACCCATTGACTCCATTCATCAATGCCTTTAGCTGTTTTAGCGGATACTGAAATTACCGGTGCTGGATTCGCTAAACGTCGCAAACAATTAATCGCGTAATCGGGGTCAAAATCACCCAGCACTTCAAGCAAATCTTGTTTAGTAATAAGCATTAAATCCGCTGCACGAAAAATTACCGGGTATTTTTCTGGTTTATCATGACCCTCAGTTGTTGATAATAGAGTCACGTTGAAATGCTGGCCAAGATCAAAGCTGGCAGGACAAACTAGATTGCCAACATTTTCGATAAAAACAATATCAAGCTCGTCAAGATTTAGCTGGTGCAGAGCGTTGTGAATGAGGTGAGCATCTAAATGGCAAGCCGTACCGGTTTCGATTTGAATCGCTTGCACGCCTAATTTTCGAATGCGCTCTGCATCGTTTTCAGTCTCAAGGTCACCTTCAATCACGGCAATCCGATAATCCGATAACAAATGCTTAATGGTGGCTTCGAGCAAAGCCGTTTTTCCAGAACCTGGCGACGACATGATGTTAATGGCTAACACTTGATGTTGATCAAAATGCTGACGATTGTGAGCGGCAGTAAGGTCGTTTTTATCGAGTAAATTCTTTAATATATCCAGCGTGCCATCAGCTTGTAATTCGCCATCAGCTTCGAGCAAGTGTTTGTTACCTTCGGTCACATTACAACCGCATGTTCCGCACATAATTATCAATCTCCATTAATTAAGATCTTGGACAAATTATTTTGCTATTTCCTCTAACTCTACTCTTTCTTCTAATTCAACCCTTTGCAATAACATTTCATCACCACTGACCAATTCTGTTTGCCAATCGCCACATTCACGACAAACTAACTGATTGATCTTGCCTCGACTTTCGATATTACAATGTTTACAAAACACCAAGATGTCGCCCGTCGTTATTTCTAACTCGGCGTGCTCGGCGCAGCTTGCTTTCGCAGCAATACTAAAGGCGTCGACAAGCAGTTGTGGCACTACTCCAGACAAGGGGCCAACTTTTAAATTAACTTTAACAATTTTCTTTTTTAAATGCTGAACCGCGATCGAATCTAATTGTTCAATCAATGCCTGGCAAATTGCCAACTCATGCATTAGTTATTTTCCTGAGCCATCTATTGTCTACCCAAGCTATTGTCTACCCAAACTACTATTTGCCCGAAACATCAGCTATCAATCTGAGACATCATTTCTGCCGCATTTTGTTGTTCCAGTGCTAACACTTCATCATAAATCTGCCACGCTGTGACAGCCTCTGCTTTAGAGATTTTTTGAATGGCATAACCAACATGGATCAACACATAATCATGCACTTTGACTTTATCGTGTTGCAACATAAATATACTGACATCCCGCTGAATGCCCTTCGCTTCACACTTTGCTTTAAAACCATCGATCGAAATAATTTTCATCGGTATAGCTAAACACACTGTAATTTCCTTTGGCTCTGTGTGATTTTTCCTTTTCTCTTTTCTCTTGCTACAAAGCTAACTGCTCAATTCTCAATAGCTCGATTCGCTCCAATAATATAATACAATAAAAACAAGTCGGCCCTGATCTAGATCAGTCGAACCATTCAACTTTTGATGTAGCGTGACTTAGTGGAAAATAGCTGAAGACGATAGCACAAAGGAAGGCCGCATGCCCACAGGACATATCACCCTCGCCCATGGTAATGGCGGTCGCTATATGCGCGAACTCATTGCCGAGGTTTTTGCCAATCACCTTGCTAATCCAGAACTCGATATCGATGCAGATGCCGCGTTAATTAATTTGCCGCCCGGTAAGGTACTTTTTACGACCGACGGTTTTATCGTTCAACCACTTGAATTTCCAGGTGGCAATATTGGCAGTTTGGCCGTTCATGGAACCTGCAACGATCTAGCCGTTTGCGGCGCTGATCCTTTGTATTTAACGCTTAACGCGTTTATCGAAGAAGGTATGTCATTTGAGTTACTTGACAGACTGGTTAAATCAATTGCAACCACTGCAAAATCCTGTGGAGTCAAAGTTGTCGCTGGTGATACAAAAGTACTTCCGCGAGGCGAGGCCAGCGGTGTTTATTTTGCAACAGCAGGTATCGGCATTTGCCAACCTGAGGTTTCAATTAAAATTGCCAACATTAAACCCGACGATCATATTCTGATCAGCGGGCCCATTGGTGACCATGGCGTCGCTGTAATGCTTGCCCGAGAAGCTTTCGGAATGCGCGGTGACTTAAAATCAGATGCCGCTAGCGTATTACCATTTACCCGAGCGGTTAGACAGCACCCCGGACTTCATTTTATGCGTGACCCGACACGAGGTGGTGTAGTGACGGTGTGCCATGAAATTGCATTGGCAACAGGATTACAAATTCAACTCGATGGACCCTCGATTCCGGTGCGTGAACCAGTCAAGGCTGTTTGTGAAATCTTGGGTTATGACCCACTCTATCTTGCTTGTGAAGGACGCGTTGTTGCGATCGTAGAAGCGTCATCGGTGAACGAAATTTTAAGCCAATGGCGAGCACTGCCGGAAGGAGAATTAGCTGCTGATATTGGTACTATTAGCCAGGGAGTTCCGCGAGTACAAATGAAAACAGAATTAGGCGGTATACGCATTCTTGAAGAACTTGAAGACGATCCACTTCCGCGGATCTGTTAATGATTACATTGCTTCGTTATCAGGGCATTGTGCAGGGCGTCGGATTTAGACCTCAAATTTGGCGTATTGCTAATCAACTGGATCTTCCTGGTGATGTAAGCAACGATGGCAATGGCGTGATTGTCAGGCTTTGGGCAACTGACGCTCAGGTTTCGGCATTTCGACTGGCCTTCGAGTCATCTCCGCCGCCATTAGCTAGTATTTCCCGGGTTTCACATACGCAGATTCTAGATACACAAGACTGGCAACAGCAAAAAGATCGTCCATGCACATTTACTATTGTCAAAAGTACTACTACAAGACCAATGACCGGGATAGCACCCGATGCTGCCAGTTGCAGAGATTGTATCCAGGAAATCAATCAACCGGGTAACCGTCGCTATCATTACCCTTTTACCAATTGCACAAATTGCGGCCCACGATTGAGTATAATTCAATCCATTCCTTACGATCGCATCAATACCAGCATGAATGAATTTACACTTTGTCCACGCTGTACTAAAGAATATTTAAATCCTGCAGATCGTCGATATCATGCCCAACCAAACGCCTGCCCCGTATGTGGACCAAAAGTCAGCTTGCTTAAGTCACCAGTAAACGACGACGAAAATACAATTTCTGTCGCTGCCAGGTTATTAAAACAAGGAAAAATACTTGCTGTTAAAGGCATTGGCGGATTCCATCTGGCTTGTGATGCGACCAATCAAGACTCCGTACAATTACTTCGTAAGCGTAAGCGACGCCCGGCAAAACCCTTTGCATTAATGGCGACCGATCTAAATATGATCCGAGACTACTGCTTGCTCACAAAGGCAGAATGCGAGCAATTGCAATCAAGCGCCGCGCCGATCGTATTATTGCCACGAAGATCTGTTAAAAACGATATTGTGGACTCCATCGCACCCGAATCAGGTCTAATTGGATTTATGCTGCCCTACTCACCACTTCACCATCTATTAATGGCAGATTGCCAACGGCCGCTGGTGATGACTAGTGGTAATATCAGCCACCAGCCACAGTGTGTTGACAATCAACAAGCGCAATTAAAACTGTCAGAAATAGCCGATGATTGGTTATTGCACGATCGTAAAATTATCAATCGGGTGGACGATTCGGTGATCCGCTTTATTGATAATCAACCGAAAATTTTTCGCCGTGCGCGTGGTTTTGCACCGGCCCCCATTCAACTACATTCTTCTTTTAAGGATTTACCGGCGGTACTTGCTCTTGGCGGTGAGTTAAAAAACACCATTTGTTTGCTCCAGCAAGGAAGCGCGATCGTTTCACAACATCTCGGTGATTTAGAAGAAGCCTCTATGTTTGATGAATTTGTACGAACGGTTCAGCTTTATCAAAACCTATACAAGTTTAAGCCTCATATGATCGCAATCGATAGACACCCGGATTATCGCTCTAGCCGATACGGTAAAAAGCTAGTTAAAGGTGGTGGTGTTGAGCTAAAGAAAATTCAACATCATCATGCTCATTTAGCGGCGGTGCTCGCAGAAAATCAGTGGCCGCTGAAGGGCAACAAGGTATTAGGAATATGTTTTGATGGTTTAGGTTTTGGCGACGATAAAACCCTTTGGGGTGGCGAATTCATGTTGTTCGATTATTTTGATTATAAACGGATTGGATTATTAACACCTGTTGCAATGCCCGGAGCACACAAGGCGAATATTCAGCCGTGGCGAAATTGTTGGGCACAACTACATACTCACTTTGAATGGAAAAATCTGATATTAAAATACCCTGATCTCCATTTAATCAAAAAGCTTAAAGACAAACCTGTTTCAACCTTAAGCGCCATGTTGAAAAAGAAAATCAACTCTCCGCTTGCAAGTTCTACCGGAAGATTGTTCGACGCGGTTGCGGCAGCGTTGGATCTTAGTTTTGAAGCGATTGATTATGAAGGTCAGGCAGCCATCGCGCTGGAAAATCTCGCGGAAGGCTCCACAACGACTAACACCTACCCTTTTGGCTTAAAGCAAAAAAATGGCGTTTGGCATCTAAATGCCAAAACAATGTGGCAAGCGCTTTTACATGACTTAAGCGAAAACAAAAGCAAAACCGATATCGCCCGCAGTTTTCATTTAGGTCTGGCCAAAGCAACTGCCGATTTGGTTATCAATATAAAAAACGAGTACGACTTCGACACCGTTGCACTCAGTGGTGGAGTCATGCAAAATAAGATACTTTTTGAGAGTTTAGTAACTAGACTTAAACCTGGGTTTAAGATCTTACATCATAAACAAGTGCCAAGTAATGATGGAGGGCTCTCCCTTGGTCAGGCAGTGATCGCGGCAGCATTACAAAATTAATTGACTCGATGTTTAACGGTTGGATTTTATTAACATCGAACTTGAAAAAACAATACGACAATAGGCTTGGAGCGTTTACGATTGAAAACTTACAAACTCAATCTGGTTGAATTTCCTAGAGCTGCGCCCAAACTAGTACTGCTTCATGGTCTCGGAGGCACATATCGATATTGGCTAACGGGATTGGATCAATTAAAACAGAACTACCATGTGATTTTGATCGATCTTCTTGGTTTTGGCGACTCAGAAAAGCCCTGGATCAACTACACTAAATCCTGTCATTTAAAAGCGCTAGAAGATCGTTTAGCTGAATATGACCAATTCTTTTTGATCGGTCACTCTCTTGGAGCTGCGTTATCGATCGCTTATAGCGCCAGAAATCCAACTAAATGTTTAGGACAAATACTGATTAGCTTGCCTTATTTCTCAAATGAGAAACACGCATATAGCTGGCTCAGACGAACCCCGAGCGGCTGGCTTATGACAAATATGCTGACGGCAATAATTACCTGCATTGTCACCCGACGCGTCGTTGGACGTTTTTTGCCTAAAATACTCAAAGAATTTCCTAAAGAAGTTGCAGAAGATTTGCTTAAACATAATTTTCTGTCTTCAACAACCTCACTTTGGCAAATATTATATCGATCAACAATACCGCTAGACATGGCATTACTTGCTAATAAAATTCCTACTCTCTGCATTCATGCAATGAACGATGATACAGCTCCCTATTTGCCAGTCGAACAACTCGTTAGTGAACAACTAAACTGGGATTTTAAAGCGCTTAAAAATTCCGCTCACCATCCTTGGCTTTGGGACAATTCGGCTTGTCAGATTGCTATCGAACAAAGCATTAAAAAATGGATTTAAAGATATTAATGTTTATGGGGTTTCATGCCGTCCTTCGAGCCCTTGTTCATATCCATGCCCTCATCCATGCCCTCATCCATGTCATCACTCATTTCATCACCCATGCTCATGCCCATATTCATCGCTTTATCCATTTCCATGTGCATTTTACCGTCAGCGTCTGTATGAGTTACCATAAACGCGCGCTGCACACCCAAAATAATTAAAAAACCAAAAAAGGCAACGTATATAACCAGAGGATCCGAAATAAACTTTAACCATATAAAAGCCAGCAAGATAACAACATCGAGAAGGATAGCAATCAAAGGAATAACAGGGTTTGCATTAGTTTCTTTACAAAGAAAACGAAAAAGTCCCCAGTGAATGGCAATGTCCATAATTAGATAAAAAATAGCCCCAATGGACGCGATCCGAGTGAGGTCGAACAGCGCCGTTAGAATGATCGCTAAAACCACTGTAAAAACTAAACCCGGATTCTTAAAACCACGATATAACTTCGGCAGTTGCTTCATCTCACTTAGCATTGTTAACATTCGTGACGCCGAAAAAACACTTGCAATTAGACCGGATACAGTCGCAATAATTGCAAGAAAAACCGTCAAAATAAGTCCCCAATCTCCAAAGATCGGTTCGGCGGCAGCGGCGAGCGCATAGTTTTTTGCACTGATAATTTTTTCTACGCTCAAACTACTTGCAACGGAAAACGCAAGTAACGTATAAATGACGGTACAAATTAAGATGGAAAAAATGATCGAACGGCCCAAATTTCGATGTGGGTCAATAATATCACCACCCTGATTGGTGATGGTGGTAAACCCCTTATAAGCCAGAATAGAAAGAGCAAGCGCAGCAACAAAGTTAAACGCTCCTGCCGATTTTAAACTTTCGCCTGGTTCCAACCAACTATCCAATATCGAAAAATCTGCAAAGGCAAGTCCCGCTAGAGCTAAAACAGAAATACCAACAATTTTTATGACTGCCGTAATATTTGCGGTTCCTTCAATAATTTTATTTCCTGAAATATTGATGATGTATGCAGCCGCAAGCAATAGTATGCCTAACGCGGGCACTAAAAAACTGGTAGAATCAACATCAAAAAGACGGAGCGTATAAGAACCAAAGGTTCGCGCAACCAGACTCTCTGCAATGACCATTGAAACATACATTAGCAAGGCAAAAGTGCCTGCCATCGTACCAGGTCCATAGGCTTTTCGAGTAAACATTGCCACTCCGCCAGCCGACGGGTAAGCGTTAGAAAATTTTACATAAGAGTAGGCGCTAAAGCCAACCACCACAGCACCCGCAAGAAAAGCAAATGGAAACAAGTGGCCGACCAATTCTGCAATTTGCCCCATTAAAACAAATATCCCGGCGCCAATCATTACACCCGTACCCAAAGACACGGAGCCTAATAAGGATAACTTGTTCTTAGATTTATTTTCCATTTACTATTCTACCTTTTAATTATTGAAATTTTTAATTATATAAATTGATCGCTACTAGTGACCTCGTAAATGTCACTGGTGCTTTTTAAGTATAAAGCGTAATCCAATAGGTGCTATTAAAGTCGTCACAATGGCAACTATAACAATCGATGAAAAAAGATTATCAACTATTGGCGATCCTGTAACATTGGTTGCAAATAATCCAGCGTTGAGCGCGATACCAGCAATGATCAGTTCTACAGCGCCGCGAGAGCTCATAGCAACGCCTACGGCTGTTGAATCACGCCATGTATAGCCCATTAGCCTGCTGGGCACTGCAGCCCCAATCAGTTTTCCTAAAAATGCGATAGTAATCAAACTGGCTAAAAAATAAGGTGTTTCAAAAACCGAAGAAAAATCTAACTCTAAACCGATAGACGCGAAAAAAATTGGCGCTAAAAAACCTGATGTAATGGCGCTCACCTTACGTTTCACATCATCATAGACGCCGACATTGACGGTATGTTTGCCAAAGAATAAACCTGCAGCGAAGGCTCCCATAATAAAGTGAAGTCCCAGTTCTTCGGCAAGAAGCGCAAACACCAACCCAAGAATTAACAAAAAACTGAAATCCATTTCTTCAAGCCCTTGCTTACTAACAAACCGTGCGACCGGTTTAATGACCCACCGACCGAGCAAACTCACAATTGAAATAAATAGGAAAACCTTTATCAGGATGATCAAAACTTCACCACCACTTGGTAAGCTGCCAGTATTTATCATCGCGGTCAAAAAGCTTAATAAAATGAGACTTAGCAAATCGTCAATCACTGCAGCGGACACGATTAATTTTCCAATTCTGCTGTTTAACATTTGCATATCAATTAGCACTTTAATGGTGACTGGAACAGCCGTTATGGCCAGAGCCGTACCCACGAAAAACGATTGAGTAAATCGAAGGTCCGAATCAGGAAGCCAAAACCAAGCCAATAAAAAACCAGCACTCAACGGCAAAATCATAGCGACTGCGGCGACAATAAGAGATGAAAAGCGGCCTTCAATCAATTCCTTGGGTCGCATTTCTAGACCACCTAACAACATTAAGAAAAAGATCCCAAGATCGGCTAGAGTCATAAAGTGATGGTTCTTTGAAAAATCAAATATGGCCCAATCTCGACTCAAACTTCCGATAATAACGCCAATAACAACTCCTGCGACTATTTCACCGACTAAAACTGGTAAGCTTAATTTAGTGGCGATCACACCACAAAATCGAGTTGCAACAAGTAATACAAAAATAACCCATAAAGTTTCCATTAATATTTCCTTTGTCTAAAATACCAAGGTGACGCTGCTAATAAATCGAACAACAAACATGTCGATACCAAACCCATTTTGAAGTCCAGGATAGCTTGCTTGAATAAAGAACTGAAAGCCAAATAATTTTTTAAAAGCAGGTGATAAACCGTTAGGATAGAAGCTCTATTTTCTTAGAGCTTACGATAGCCATTGTTTCCATGTCAAGGTCTTCATTTACCTGAAAGGAACCTTCTCTCTCAAATAAGCTATGTTTATGGATCAAGACTCTACAAAGAATTAAAACTACGGTCAAACTCAGATAACCGCTTTAAGATTGTATTTCAAGGGAGTGGTAAAGTCCCGCTGGTACAACGGGATTTTAAAGTTGAGCTGCTGAGAGTTCTTGTTAGGTCTTCTCTGTCAGTTTAAGTGTACGCATCAATTACAACTAATCGACGGTTGCCTTTCTTGATTTGGTACTAAAACAATATCTGCCAAGCTAAGATTGAGCTGGCCAACCGATATTATCTCAAAGGGAACCGTTACATTGCCAAAGTCCATTCCCCCATTTGTAAAGCAAGATAAATCAATTGATACACTATGCCAATCAGTAGTGTTTAATGGTTTTAATAATTCGGTAATATTTTGACTATGACCACAAGTGCCGGAACCTGTACCAGTACCACAATGCATGGACAGCATGACATCGCTTGACAATTTCTGGTTCAACTTAACACTAAACTGCAGCGAAGACTCAGAATCCAAAATGGCGAGTAGATCCTCTCTAATGCCACCTTTACTGGCAATTCTAAGCCCCGCTTTGGCGCTTCCATCAGTTAAGATAGTGAAAGCATCTTCCTGTACCTTTTTATCAATCGTTTTGTAACTGACTGCCGATAATTTCTGTACATTTGAATTGACTTCGATTTGTTTATAACCTGAAACTAACCAAAGCGACCAAGGTTTTTTGATAGTCCCGGTAAAGAATTCTTTGACACGATTTTTTTTATCAGACTTGATGATGGTTTCGTCTAAATTATCAGCAAGCACATTCTTATCTGCATAGGTTAAACCAAAGCCATAAGGTAGCAACGGAAAATATTCTTTATCACCTCTATTGACGGTGGTTTGATTAGCCGTTTTTGGCCATGAAAAAGACAACCTGCCTTTAAAGTCATTTTGAATATCACCATTGGCGTCGGTTAAAATCACATCCGCTATACCTTCACCTTCAGAACCCGGCAACCAAATTGACACGAAAGCATCCGATGCATTTATTTCGGCGTTTACCCACATGGGTCTGCCACTCATAAATAACGCTACAACGGGGATTTGTTGTTGTTTAAATTGTTTTAATAACGCAAGTGATTTTTTATTGCCTCTTTCAAAATCCAAATTATCTCTATCGCCATGTCCTTCAGCATAAGGGTCCTCGCCAAACACAACCACAACAACATCGGGTTTTTCCTGATAGCTGCCATCGACACTCAATGTCACTTTGCCACCTGCTGATGCAACTTGTTTTGCAATGCCCCGATAAATAGATGTTCCACCAGGAAAATCACTGTTGGCATTACCTGTACCTTGCCAGGTGATCGTCCATCCTCCCGATTGTTTGCCGATATTGTCAGCACCATCACCCGCAATTAAAATATGACTCTTGGGTGACAAAGGCAGTAAATGCCCCTTATTTTTTAGTAAAACAATCGATTCACGAACCGCTTGTCTGGCGACTTGTCGGTGTTCTTTGCTGCCGATCAATTGAATTTTTCCAGAGTATTTTCGATTAGCCGGGCTAGGTTTTTCAAAAAGCCCCGCTCTAAATTTAACTCGTAATATCCGTTTTACAGCGTCGTCAATACGGGATATGGAAATCACCTCTTGTTTGACTTGTTTGATGGTATTTTCCAGCAAGGGTTTCCAGGCATCCGTTGGCACCATGAAAATATCTAAACCAGCATTGATAGCTTGCGGACAACTTTCATTGCTGCATCCTTTGATTTGACCATGGCCGTTCCAGTCTCCGACCACAAAACCATCGAATCCCATTTTTTCCTTGAGTACTTCTGTTAGAAGATAACGGCTGCCATGATTTTTTTTACCCTGCCAGCTATTGAACGATGCCATGACTGACTGAGCGCCCGCAGTTAGCCCGCCAACGTATCCTTGCCCATGAATTTCATAGAGTTTTTGTTCGGACGATTGATTGTCCCCTTGATCGTCTCCGTCGATTGTTCCACCATCACCTAAAAAATGCTTCACTGTACTGATGACTCTGGAGTCACCTAAAAAGTCTTTATTGGCATGGCCTTGCAATCCTCGAACAACGGCGCTGGCGTATGATTTTACGATTTCCGGGTCTTCAGAGAAACCTTCATATGCCCTCCCCCATCGATCATCTCTGACTGTGGCTACGGTTGGCGCAAACACCCAATCTATCCCAGTGACCATTACTTCCGTTGCTGTTATTTGCGCAATCCGCTCAATCAATTGAGGGTTATTGGCGGCACCTAATCCAATATTATGTGGGAACAATGTCGCTCCAATAACATTATTATGACCGTGCACGGCGTCCGTTCCCCACATCGTTGGAATAGAGGAACCATCGAGTGTGTCATCGATGGATGCCTGATACATACTTTCTGCCAAATCAATCCAGTCCTTGGGCGTTGAATGTTTATTATTGTTTGGAAATGCACCGCCGCCATTTAGATAGGAACCAAATCCATATTTGCGCATATCTTCGGGCGTAATGTCACGAATTTCAGGTTGGATCATTTGCGCGACTTTTTGCTCTAGTGTCATTGTGGCAAGCAATGCACTAACTCTATTTTCAATTTCAGGATCTTTTTTGACCTCTGAATGAATTTTCTGCCACAGTTTAATTTCGTTTGTCGACTTTTCATCTTGTCGCTTGTCTTCTTCCTCGACAGGAAGGTTTCGTATGTCAAGGCAACCAAATAAAATAGTTACGCAAAAACTAATCACCATTATTTTTTTATTAGACTTCACTCTGTGTGCCCTCCTACAATTTTGGCTGAAGGAACAGAGCCCGACACTGCGTAATACAGTATAAAAACATAACATAACGCGGGCAAAATAAACGCTAGTTGAAGCCCTAATAAATCGGCCAAAACCCCCTGTAATAATGGCAATATTGCACCGCCGACAATCGCCAGGCAAAGCACTCCTGCGCCGTTGCTGGTTGCACCTTTTAGATCATGAATCGCTAAACTAAAAATAGTGGGAAACATAATTGAATTAAACAAACCAACTGCAAGTATTGACCACATTGCAATATTCCCATCAAAAACAATTGCAATAGAAACTAATAAAATTGCGCATACAGAATTAAACGCCAGTAGTTTATTGGCGGCAATATAATGCATGACTGCCGCACCAATAAAACGACCAATCATGGCGCCGCCAAAATAATAACCAATGTATTTAGATGCTTCAGCCTCTTGCAAGCCAGCAATACTATCCATGGAAAGATAATTCACTAAAAAACTACCTATTCCGACTTCTGCCCCAACATAAACGAATATGCCAATGGCTCCCAGTTTTAAATGGCGAAATTGCAATGCAGAGTCGCTTTTCTTAGCGTCTTTTGTGGTTTGGTTGCCACCGATAACAGGCAATTTAATAGTTGCGAAAATGACAGCCATTAAGAACAACGACGCGGCCAATATTAAGTAAGGTAACTGTACCGCTGAGGACTGTTCGAGCACCTCTTCGCCCGATTCGCTGGTTACGACGATTGCGGCAAGAATAATAGGACCAATCCATATGGGAGCAATCGTGGTTCCAAGTGAATTGAACGCCTGAGTCAGTGTCAATCGAGAGGATGCTGTCTTTGGATTGCCAAGCACGCTTACAAAAGGATTTGCAGCAACCTGCAAAGTGGTTATACCTGAAGCCAAAACAAATAGAGCGAATAAAAACATAGGGTATTCTTTTAATGAAGCGGCTGGATAAAAAAGTAGGCAACCAACGCTCGCTATAAATAACCCGGTAACAATGCCCTTTTGATAGCCAATACGGCTAACTAATTTGCCTGCTGGAACAGAGACAATAAAATACGCACCAAAAAAACAGAACTGAATCAGCATTGCTTGAGTGTAATTTAATTCAAACATTCCTTTTAAATAAGGAATAAGAATATCATTGAGAGCGGTAATAAAACCCCACATAAAAAATAATGATGTCAGTGCAATTAATGCAAATCGATTGTTGGTAGATAACCCACTATCATTAGCATTAGCTTGCTGCTCTAAAGCAACCGAAGAACCAGCCATAAGATAAAGTCCTTTACTGAAATGATTGGTAGCAAAGCTTTAGGATTGCGCCCGATGGCAGCTAGCCCTTCTTTGTACCGAAAGAATAAAAAGGGATCGCGCTAATAAAATTGCATAGCGCGATTTTCCATGACAACTTATTTAAAACTGTAACGAGCGCCTAAAAGATATCTCGGGCCATATTCTCGAGCAAATAGGAACTGCTGTTGATATCGACCGAAGCCTTGTTCAGTCTCATTATTAAGATTGATGCCTTCAAATGAAACTGAGAGGTTGTCACTAATATCATAATTAATGCTCATATCCCATTGTCCAAACGATTTAGCAAATTGCGGGGGATTGTCTGATGATCCTTGCGATTGACCGACACCGATTAAATACTCATCACGCCAGGCGTAGGTCACTTTGACCGAGATACCGTCTTTCTCATAAAAGGTTTGAAAGTTGGCAGAATCACTCAATCCGGTGAGAGGTGTTTGTTGAGTTAAGCTGGTAACGTCAAATTCAACGTCACCGTCAACAAATGTTCCATTGAGCCCTACACCAAAACCACTTTCACCGAATAAATGTTGAATGGCTATTTCGAAGCCATCAACGCTTTTATCATCGGGACTATTAAAGGGTTGGCTAATATTCCAGACCATTAACGGGTCATCTGACTCAGGCACAATAAAGCCTTGTTCATTAAGCGTAGCGCCATTTGCTTGCATTTGCGCAAAAATTGCATCATTGGTTGCTTGTTCGCCGCTAGCGATAATATCGGTTTCTGCCTGCACCCAACGAGGACCTTGATAAATATCACGAATGCCATCATAAGTTGCTGAAACGATCTGATTACCAATAAAGTTTTCAACATCTTTTCTAAAATAACCAATTGACGCATAACTTCCTTCGGCGTAATAATATTCCAGGCTCAAATCTAAATTAGTAGACTCAAATGGCAATAAATTTGGATTACCTTCACTGCCATTTCGAGAACCGATTTTGGGGCTTCCCGAAAGCTGCAAACCTCCTGCAAGATTACCTAATGGCGCCCTTGTAATGGACTTACCCCAAGATATCCTGGCAACTAAATCATCGTTAATATCGACTTTAATGTCTAACATTGGCAATAACACGTCGTGGCTGCCACCGAGGCTAAAAAAGGTATTCTCTCCTTCAACATTTTGGGTAAGCCATTCGCTGCCGCCGAGCCACCAGACTTCAGTTGGGATCTCTTGCTTTTGATCGCTATTTACATCAGTTTCTTCATAGCGAATACCAACATTCATTTGTACCGGCAAAGCGGCTACCTCAAATTCTAATTGCGACTGCAGATAAATACTAGTGGTCTTTTCCTGCACCGAACCCTCGCTAAAGGTTCCTAAAGGGTGATTGGCCGAAGTGGCGAAATAGTCATCGCCGCCAAGTACTTCATTGGTCAAAAATGCCTGGGAACGAGCCACCACTTCATCAAAATCAAAAGTATAATAATAATTTGGCGACAGGTTATTGCCACCGCTTGAAAACGCAGATAAAAAATCACTGGTATCATTTCGGGTAAACATGTTGTCAGGAAACAATTCAGGCCAAGATGGATTGAATAGAAAACCGCCAATCAAGCCACTCCAGGCGTTAGAACCGCCCATAATTTGTTCTGTTTGAGCAACACCAAATTTGATGTTAACTAAAGCACTGTCTCCGAAATTTTCCCATGCTCCGTCAAGTTGAAATTGTTTTACATTTGACTCACCAGGAGAACGAATAAACTGACTAAAATGTGAGTCTATTTCACCAGGAGCAATTTCGTTAGTGCCGTTATTCCAGAGTATTTCAGATAGCGGAATATCGCCACTTCGGAAATCATAATATTTAGTGGTCAATTGATCCGATCCTAATACTAATGTGCCAAAACTACCGAGTCCTTTATCCTTACCATTATCAATTTTGCTTTCCGAATCATGATAATCAAAATCGAAGGATAGGGTCTCTGTTGCCTGCCAAGAAAGATTAACGCCAATGGATTGCTCATCAACTTCCGTTGTTCCTCTGGACGCAGAAAAAGATCCATCATTGCCACCTATATCCGCATAAATCGCGGTACCATTGTCATCTAATTCATATCCATTAATATTACCGCCATAATCGAACCACATACCCCAGCCAATCGAGTTCGATCCATTCACAGCATTAGCCATGGTGTAATCAAGTGTCACCACCAAATCATCATTTGGTGCATATTGAAATGTTAGTTGGCCGTTGGTTCTTTCTCTTTGCAAATCTTCAATACCGTAATTCATATCTCTTGGAAAAAAATAGTCCCCTGTCGGTATTCCATCAGTATCGAGTGGACGAGCATCCACCACATTGCTCGCATCCAGGGTGGGCAGCGCTACGTTTGCCTGCCAACCCTGGATACTCGCAGATTGCTTGGAAAAATCTCTTCGCTGATGAGCGAAAGAAAATGCCACACCAATACTGTCATCGACAAAAGTATTGTTATAAATGGCTGTAATTTCCGGAGTATAGTCTTCACCTGCCACATTGGAGGTATCGCGGATCGCTTTTGCTGACACTGAATATTTTTCACCGGGACTCGCAAGGGGTTTGGTGGTAACAATATTGACGGTCGCGCCAAGTCCACCGCTAGGATTTTCTGCACGAGCTGTTTTATGGACTTCAAGCGCGCTAATTCCGTCCGATGATAAGTTCTCCAAATTATAAGAGCGCGAATTGCCCGTTCCCGGCATTTGTCTGCCGTTAAGGGTTATCAGATTAAAATCAGGACCGAAACCGCGGACTGTAATTTGACTGCCTTCACCATTGACCCGGCTAACTGAAACGCCAGTAATACGTTGCAGTGATTCCGCTAGGTTAGTATCTGGAAACTTTCCCATATCCTCGGCTGAAATAAAATCGACAACGCCTGATGCTTCTCTTTTCATTTCTACCGAGCGGATCAAACTGCCGCGAACACCAATAATTTGAACCACATTTGCTTCAGCTTCTTCTTCATCTTCTGCACTTGTTACTTCCTCTGCGAAAAGATGACTATTTAGACTTGTCGCGAGGATGGCGGTCATACAAACGGCTAACCGTTTTTTTGAGAATTTTGAATGTTTCATGTTTAACCTACTTTATAATATTAGTTATCAGAGATTACGGTTTACAAACACCGTTCAACTTAATTTGGGTACGAGCCTATTGCGCCTTTATCGATACATTATCTATGCGATAAACGGCGCCATCCCCCGTTCCCCAGGCAGGAAAGATCATTAGTACATCGATCTGACTGATATCTAAGCCGGCATTAAATAAATCTAATAATGAAAAAGTGTAGGTTTGCCACTGCCCCGTTGCTGGGGATACCCCTTCTTGACTAGCAGATAAATCAAGCTCTACGGCGGTTGTTGTATCACCGGATTCAATCTTAAACTTCCATACGGATGCTGCGTCATTGGGTGCATTAACCATTTTTAAGTCAAACTGAACTACGCCAGTCTGTAAGATCGCACTGGCGTCATAATAAACACCATCATCTGCGAGAAATCCCATCACCGTTGGTGATGCACCAATAACAAATTCAGCGACCATACCGTGAGATGCATCATCTTGTTCCTCCGTAGGCGTTGAACCCGCACAACAGTCCCAAATGGGCCATTCGGGGTTTTGCGCATTGTCGTAAATGACGATTCCTTGTGGCGCTGGCAAGCTTGCTGGATCATAGATCATGACGTTATCTAATCGATAAACGGCACCTTCACCAGTGCCCCATGCTGGGAATACCATCAATACATCGATTTGGCTTATATCCAGGCCTGCATCAAACAGACTTTGTAAAGAATAGGTATAAGTTTGCCACTGTCCGACTGCAGGCGCGCTGGCTTCCTGACTCGCCGTTAGGTCCAGCTCAACGGCAGAGGTCGTATCGCCCGCTTCTATTTTAAATTTCCAAACCGAGCCAGCATCGTTGGGTGCATCAATAACTTTCATTTCAAACTGAACAACGCCATTACTCAATAAACTTGATGCATCTAAGTAAACGCCGTCATCCGCAAGCAATCCCATAACGGTCGGTGATGCTCCAATGACAAACTCCGCCGTTAAGCCGTGTTCAGTATCGTCGTTTTCAATGGTCGGAGTGGAGCCACCACAACAATCCCAAATGCTCCATTCAGCTTTCGCCTGATCATCAAATAACACATGACCATTAAATCCACTGGATGCATTCGGATCATATATTTTGGCATTGTCGACTCGATAAACTGCGCCTTCACCTGCCCCCCAGGCTGGGAATATCATGACTACATCGATAGCACTCACATCTAGACCGGCGTTTGCCAGGTCTGATAAATTGAAGGTATAAGTTTGCCATTGACCGTCCGCAGGATTCAATCCTTCAATACTAGCTGACAGGCCCAATTCTACGGCTGTGTCACCCTCATTAGATTCGACTTTAAATAACCAGGCAGCACTTGCATCGAGTGGCATGTTAACGACTTTCATATCAAATTGTACGACTCCGTTTGCCAGAATCGCGCTCGCATCAAACGGTGCTGGTAAAGCGTTTTCATCGGTAATAAAGGCTTCCCTTGAGATAAATCCCATAACCGTTGGTGAAGCTCCAATAGAAAATTCGGCCACTGCACCATGCTCGGTATCGTCAGTCACTACTGTTGGCGTAGAGCCGCCGCAGCAATCCCACATTGGCCAGCTTGGATTTTCAGCGTCTTCAAATAGTACAACTTGCGGAGAGCTTCCTATGTCACCGGCAATAGTCACATTGGTCACTTGATAAACCGCTCCCTCCCCAGCTCCCCAGGCAGGGTAAAACATAACGACATCAATCGCGCTAAGGTCCAAACCCGCATCGGCGAGCGTTTGTAAAGGAAATGTAAAGGTTTGCCATTGTCCAACAACCGGATCCAGACCTTCGGTACTTTCATTGAGTTGAAGTTCTACAGCAGTCTCCCCTCCCTGACTTTCTACTTTGAAGTGCCAGGTTGCAGCTGCACTATTCGGTGCGGTGACGAGCTTAAGTTCAAACTGCACGTCGCCTGAGTCAATTAAGGGTGAAGCGTCAAAAGGTTTTCCGCTACCCAGCGGATCATCGATGAACTCATCTCTTGAAATAAATCCATTGACCGTCGGTGATGCACCAACTAAAAACTCCATTACATTGCCTTTGTCAGTATCACTAACAATTGCAGGCGTGGAGCCACCACAGCAATCCCAAGCAGGCCAGTCAGGGTTTAAAGTGCCATTAAAAATGGTTAAATTTTGTGCCACAGCTGTTGAAGGCGGTGATGGAATAGGAGCCTTACCTTCTACAAGAGCATCATCTAAACTGTCATAACCGCCACGGACAGTTTCACACCCTTTACCATTAAGTGGGTTTTGCTGGCACTCAAATACACGAATATAATCAATCTCATATTTTTGTCCGTTTTCAAACGCGGTTGCGTCGATCCCTAGATCATTAACGCTCTCAGGCCAGTTCCCTCCAACAGCAAAATTTAGAATAAGATAAAAAGTCTGATCAAAAGGTTCGTTGCCCCAGTGAGTCGTTAGCTCTCCAGTAGCAATGTCATAAAATTCAGCAAACCAACCACGGTGAGATAATCCTACCGCTTCGCCTTTACTGTTATATCGTACTTCAGATTTACGTTGCGTCTGATACAAATAATTATCAACATACCAACGTATTTCACCTTCCTGCCATTCGATGGCATAGGTGTGAAAATCATCAGCTGGATTGATCCCATCAGGTAAGCTATAAGATTTTCCAGAGCTGGAATTATCAGGCCACTCTCGACCATAATGCAATGTACCCAAAACGTTATTTTCAACATTACCTTGAGTATCCACAGTTTTTAAATTAACGGCCTCAAGGATATCTATTTCACCCGATTTTGGCCATTCGCCAAAAACTTCATCGGTAGGCATCATCCAAAAAGCCGGCCAGCTTCCTTGGCCACTGGGCAACTTAGCGCTGATTTCAATTCGGCCGTATTTAAAATCTGCCTTGTTTCTGCTAATTATGCGGGCAGAAGTGTAGGGCTTATCAGCCCCCTCATCGGCAGGCAACGCAACGATATTCAAAATACCATCTTGCACAAACGAATTATCAGGGCTGTCGGTATAACATTGTTTTTCGTTATTACCACCACCAGCGCAATTGATTTCGTGAGTCCAGTTATTAGTGTCTATCGCACTAGTATCAAACTCGTCACTCCAAACCAATTTCCAATCACTAACTGGTTGTTGTGGATCAAATCCTGTTGGGTTGGTTTCGGTTTCCGCTCCACCGCCACATCCCAATAGCGATATTGATATTAAAAAAGCAATCCACTGTAAAATTTTTGCTGTAGCTTTCATCATAATTTTTTCCCAAAGACCTAACTATATTTATTGTGGCGTTCAAACATTGCTGTTTTTTGATTATACTTGTAGCAAATATTCAGTCGTTTGAAACCGTCATAGTTTGGTAGCCACCATTCTTTGGCTTGTTATGCCTCGACTACCGCCATGAAATAGTGTGTTTTAAATTACAAACAATTACAATTTAAATGCGATATGAGGTTTATTTTATGCGGCATTGTCGAATAAAAAAGAAAAAGAGAGGTAAGACGTTATACAATCGCGACAACAGGTTAAATTAGTTTTTCTTCAACGATTTTATTTATAGAAGCACTGTAACTACGGCTCACCTTAAGTTTGACATCGTTACCTAACTCCAAAATACTTTCACTATTGCGTAGCGGATGAACACTTTTTATGAAATTAACATTAACTAGTGTAGATTTATGAATTCGAGTGAATATTTTTGGGTCTAACTGTTGGACTAGTTTTTTCATGGTAATACGAACAACATGAGTCTCGCCATTTGTGTGAATGCACATATAGTCACCAGCAGCATCTATCCATCGAACGTTTTTAGTTGGTAGAAAAATCTTTTCAAAATCTTTGTTCTTGATAACCAGTTCCTGATTATATTTGGTGGGTAAAGGGTGATTTGATCTCAGCCAGTCCTCTAACTCGGCAACGGCAATACCCGATGTTCCTTCCAATGCTTTGAGTAAACGAAATTTTTCATTGTGAGGTTCCTTTGGAGTATACCGCTCCAATATTCGCTCAACCGTTTTTTGCAATCTGCCTAAATTTGCCGGTTTTAAAACGTAATCGACGGCATTTAATTCAAACGCTTCCAGCGCGTATTCGCCATATGCGCTAACAAAAACAATCATCGGCAGAACATCCGATTGGAGGGCTTGTACGATTTCAATGCCGTTCAATCCCGGTAAACGTAAATCGAGGAAGAGCACATCAGGCGTTAGGGTTTGGCACAGATGGATGGCTTGATCGCCGTCACTCGCTTCAGCGATAACCTCAATCTCAGGGATTTTTTCCAACCTGAGCCTAAGACCCTCTATTGCAAGAGGTTCATCATCGACAATTATGGCGGTTAACGGTTTTTCGAGCATCAATTATGAGTCCAATTCATAGGGTATATCAATTGAAACGGTAGTACCTTGATCATCTTCAATAATAGAAACTGTATAATCTCCATTAAACATCGCATCTAATTTGGCCTTGGTATTACTAATACCTATACCAAAACCATTCCTGTTTTCAGCATTTGATATTTTTCCCTCATCAATAATTTTTAATATTAGTCGACTATCCAACCGTTTCGCTTTAATAAAAACACTACCGCCGTTTTTTCTGGGTTCTACAGAGTATTTAATGGCGTTCTCGACAATTGGTTGAAGCAACATATAGGGGACTTTACACTCCATGAGTGATTCACAAATTTCAAGTTTGACGACTAATTTCTTTCCAAATCGAGTTTTCTCTATTGAAAGATATAATTCAAGTAATTCCATTTCTTTTTGAAGTGTCGTTATGCTTTTATCCCTTTGATCCAGAGAGTAGCGAAAAAACTCACAGAGCTTATCTAATACTTCATTCGCTTTGTCATTCTCGTGTTTATAAATTAGCGTTGATATAGCGTTCATTGTGTTAAACATAAAATGTGGATTTAGCTGATAACGCAGCATCTGCAATTGCGCATCTTTTGCTTCTGTTTTCGCTCTCAACAACATTTCGTGTTCTCTTTGGAGCTTTGCGTTGTATAGCATTATGAAAAATATTGACGTCCAGACAAACATTGTCGTGAGCGAGAACAACAACCACCCGCCAAACTCTAGCATATCCCAGGCTTCATTCCATCGCTGGCCATAAACCAGTACTTTATAGCTACTTAACTTAATTATGTTAAATAATACGCCAAGGGTAGTCGCCGAGATAAAACTTAAAAATATTGTTTTTTTGAGTGGCAAATGAACTATTTTACCAATAAACGACCACTGTAAATAAGATAGCAAAAAACCACTTAATGTCTCCAGTATCAAATTAGTCATTTGCCCGGAAAAATTAAATTCGGGTTGGCCAAACTGAGGGCGAATAATGGCTAGAAAAACAACCATTGAGTAGCCTGACCAACCGGCGATTTGAAGGACCCAAAATTGTTTGCTTTGTTTTGAGAAGGCTCGCACACCTAACTTGAGCGTACTAGTCAATTGAGTTGTTTCCATAAAATTAATTCGATTCGATATTCTAATAGACTACTCTAGACCCAACGGTATAACAAGTTTAGTTAGAATAAGTGTATTTGCGACAAGGCGGGCTAATAATGCGACAACTCAGTTAAGGGAAAAATGCCTACTAAATTTTTCGCCGTTTCAATAAGGCTAGTTTAGTTATGCTACCACCACTATTTTGTATAAAAACTGGCCGTTTAAAAAACATTGCCTCCTGTACAACAATATGTTTTTATGAGCTCTTAGCAATCACTTAATGAATACGGTGGTTAAATGTGCGGCAGATTTAATATTATCGATGACCCACTCACTAAGTTAACCAGCGAGATACTCGGTCTGGAGTTTTCTACAAGATCTAACTCAAACGTTTGTCCGAGCGAACAAGTCGCCTGTGTTGCCTTAAAAGGCCATTCTGTAACACAAGTTAATCCAACTTGGGGAATTCAACCTGCCTGGGCAAATCGTTTAATCATTAACGCGCAAGCGGAAACGGTATCAACCAAAAGGACCTTTAAATCAGCCTTTAAAACGAATCGCTGCATCATTCCTTTTTCCGGCTGGTATGAATGGAAAAAACTGGATAACGGTAAAAAACAAAAATATCTGTTTAGTAATAACACCAATGTCATGTTTATGGCTGGAATATTGTTTGAGGTAAAGGACGAGTCAGATTTAATCGTCAATGACAATCACGTACAGGCGGCACAACAACTAGTCACCCTGACCACAGCAGCTAACGAACAATGCCACCCTATTCACGCCAGAATGCCATTACTGATACCAACGGATCATTTACAAAGTTGGTTGACGGGAGATTTTTCAGCTTTGGGCACTTTGCTACATATAGAGTCACAAAGTTTTGATATTACTGCGGTTTAGGTTTGGTTTAGGAAATATCAACGGCTAGATCAAGGAACTACCATCTGTTACACCGAATCCATCCATTCTACAAAGTCGTCTTGATCAATTTGTGGAACTGCTCTTTTACTACCTTGCTCTTGCCCTAAATAGATAAACCCAACAATCGATTGATTCTCGGCATAACCTAACAGATCCATTAAATGGCGATTAAAACACAAGCCACCGGTTCGCCAGATTGCGCCTAACTGTAAAAAATGTGCTGTCATTAAGAGATTTTGCACGCTAGCACCCGCTGATAACAACTGTTCAACAGGGGGGACTTTTTTATGTTCTATCTGGATAACTGAAGCGACGATGACCATTGGTGCTCGCAATGGCTTGGCTGCAATTTTTGCTATTCGAATTTCATCCAGCTCTGAATTTTCGGCCAAGCTAGCGCCTACAAAATAGTTTGATAGTCGATTGAGGGATTCTCCGCTGAAAACCTGATATCTCCAGGGACGAAGTTTGGCATGATCAGGCGCTCTTAAAGCGGCTTGCATCATCGTTTTTACTTGCGCTTTGGTTGGCGCAGGACCAGTTAGTTTATTATGAGATTTACGGCACAACAACGTTTCGACAGGATTCATGATACACATTTCCAAAACTGTTCGAGAAAGTACGGATAGTAGCACGACAACGAAAACGAACAGGCAAAAAAAAGCCCGAATAAATCGGGCTTTTTGATTTGGCGTCCCCTAGGGGGTTCGAACCCCTGTTACCGCCGTGAAAGGGCGGTGTCCTAGGCCTCTAGACGAAGGGGACTTAAGACTTATCTCGAAGATTTTGGCTGTTTATAAACCTTGTCTCCTCAAGAGCGCGCTATTCTATAGTCACTTTCCTACCTTGTCAAAAGCTATTTTGACATTTTTTAAAAATCTTATTTATCTTGATGTGCTGAGCCAATTATTTGTGGACGGATAGCTCTCCATTGACCAACTCGTAGCATTTTTGCATTGATTCGGCCAATTTCAAATCATGAGAAACAATCAAGAAACTGGTATCTTCATCTTTATTTAATTCAAACATCAAATTATTGACTGCTTGAGCCGTTTGAGAATCCAGATTACCCGTTGGTTCATCAGCCAGTATACAGGCCGGACGAGTCACCATTGCCCTGGCAATTGCGATCCTCTGCCGCTCTCCCCCACTTAATTCACCTGGAGTGTGGGTTTTGCGATCTGCCAAACCGACCTTTGCAATGATTTCTTCAGCTCGTTCTCTTGATTTTTGCTCAGAAAGTCCACCAATAATTAAAGGCAACGCAACGTTCTCCAATGCTGTGAATTCTCCAAGCAAATGATGAAATTGATAAACAAACCCCAGGTTTTTATTGCGAAGCTCCCCTTGTTTTTTAATCGACAAACGATGAATATTTTTACCGGCAATAATAACTTCGCCTTCATCGGGAGAATCTAAACCACCAAGGACATGTAATAAAGTGCTCTTGCCAGAGCCAGAGGTTCCGACAATCGACACCATCTCCGACTGATTAATGTTAATATCAACGCCTTTTAAAACCTCTACGTATTTCTCGCCGTCCTGAAAGGTTTTACTAATTCCAACTGCCGACAAAATTGAGTCTCTACCTGTTTGATTTTGGGTCTGATTCATGGATTGATTACTCATAACGAAGCGCCTCCGCTGGTTTGGTTTTAGAGGCTTTCCAGGCGGGGTATAAAGTTGCTAGTGTGCTCATTAACAAAGCGGATAAAGAAATATAGAAGACATCTGACCATTCCAGTACCGAAGGTAAAAATCCAATAAAATAAACGTCGCCAGGCAATACCTGGACGCCCAACAAATTTTCTACAAACGCCACGACTTGCTGTAAATTAGATGCTAGAGCAACGCCGCCAATGACGCCTATAATGGTTCCGATAATGCCATTGAGGCTGCCCTGAACAATAAATATTCGCATGATAGTCCCCGGTGACGCGCCTAAGGTTCTAAGGATCGCAATATCGGACTGCTTATCCGTCACTACCATGACTAAGGTACTGACGATATTAAATGCCGCGACAAAAATGATAAATATAAGCAAAACAAACATCATTTTCTTTTCCATTTTTACCGCTCTAAATAAGGTGCCATGAGTATAGTTCCAGTCAGAAACGTAAAACTCATCGCTGATCTCATTTCTTATCTCATATGCGGTAAAGGCAGCATCTAATACATTTTTGGTGGTCACACGCAGGTTAGTGACTTTGTTACCTTTACGCATTAATACCGCTGCATCCTTTATGTGGATCATTGCGAACATGCCGTCTAACTCAGATTTGACTTCGAATAACCCCACTATCCGAAAACGCTTATATCGGGGAGAAATACCGGCTGGCGAAACAGTGGCACCATCGGCAAGTAAAATAGTGACCTTATCGTTCAGGCTCACTCCCAGACTGCTTGCCATACCAATGCCTAAAATAATCCCATACTCGCCAGGTTTAAGTGAGTCGAGCGATCCGGCGATCATATAATCATCTACAATGGAAACATCTTTTTCTTTAGACGGCAGAATACCTTGCATAAGGCCATATTTAGTGCGTCCCTGATAGCGAAACATGGCTTGTGCATCAATAAAAGGTGCTGCTGCAGTGACTTCAGGATTTTTCTTTACTTGCGCTTCAAGACTTTGCCAATCTTCAAAACCATCACCTCTGTCTCCAATAACAATATGGGGTACCATACCCAGTATTCGTTCACGTAGCTCTGATTCGAATCCGTTCATAACCGACATAACAGTTACCAAAACGATGATCCCAAGGGCGATACCCAGCATACTTACCAGAGAAATAAATGAAATAAAGTGATTGTCTTTTTTGGCTCGGGTATATCTGAGCCCGACCATCAGTGCCACTGATTTTTTCATAGGTGTCCAAAGATTTGTTAAGCTTGGGGTTTATTTTTGAAGGCGAATTCTATCAACACTCATGTGCGGTAAACAGTACTTTTACCTATTTGTTCGAATAATGTGAAAAAAGCGCCTAAGTCAGAACAATAGTACATTTAATTTTTCAATTTATGCTATAAATATTGAAGAGTTTACAAAAAAGGTACAATTAGTGAGTTTATCCAGTCCACATCCCAACGCTGAGCGTCGACAATATTTTCGTATCCGCCATACTTTATTGATGAGCTACGAAACGATTGAAACATCTGATGAATCGCTACCAACTAAGGAGATTCAACCCGAGTCATCACCCTACATCCATTTGCTTAAGGAACTCAATAAACTGGAGCGGCAAAATCAATCATTTACCAAAACGTTGCAAGCCGACCAGAAAGCGGTTTCCGCCTATATCACCAGTCTAAATGACAAACTAGATCTTCTCGCTCACTTTATTACCAATAATTTAGATGTTGAATACAAAGAGCTGTTGCAGGTCGATTTGAGTGGCGGCGGAATTCGATTCGAAACCGAAACTGCGTTGGATATTGATCAGGAACTTAAAATGGAAATCATTTTAGTTCCCGAATATTACAACATTTTGACCTATGGCAAAGTGGTAGATTGCCACAAGCTACCAGGGAAAAAATCCTTTGAACTGGCTATCTCATTTACTCAAATCCACGAGTCAGACAGAGACGCAATTATCAAACACGTATTTGAAGCGCAATCTAAGCAGTTAAGAATAGATAGAGAAAAACAAAACACTCTCAATAACAAGAATGAGAATTAGTCGCCAAAAATATTGAATAGTACTTTAAATCAGTAGCTTAGCAGAGTATATTGAGATGTAATCTAACTGTGGAGTTAAATAATGAACGCAACAAACAAGAGTAAGCCGAACTTTCAAAGCCTGGCAATAGCCGGACTGCTTGCCCTGGGGCTTGTTTCTAGTAGCGCTGCATTGGCCGAAAGTGCTGCTCTGTCAGTCGCTGAGCAAGGTAATCAGTCAGTACAAACACCGCGCAATGGGCAGAAAAAGGATATTGTTGAAGCTCAATTTGGTGCTCCGATTGAAAGAGTAAGCGCCGTAGGAGAGCCACCTATCAGTAAATGGGTTTATCAGGAATTCACTGTCTATTTTGAACATGACACCGTTCTACACGCTGTACTTCATAAAAGCTGATCGCTCTCCCGGTTACAGATAATCAAATCCGGAGACAAATAAAAAAGGACAAGGTTAAAAACCTTGTCCTTTTTTCGTTTTAGATCGAGTGAGTTTAAAATGTATTCAAATCGGAAAATTCAATTCCGATACCGCCGTTATTCGTTCGAGCCAGCTCTCAAATCTTCAAGCTGCAACCTCTGAGTGGGATAAGCCATTTCTGCTTTATTGGCTTCAATCACAGCGGCTATTTTTAATAAAACATCTTGCTTTATTTCATGAAATTTAATCCAGTCCGTTGTTTTAGTGAAGGTATAAACAAAAAAATCAACCGACGATTCAGAAAACGCATTCAGATTAACAATCATAGTCTGAGCAGTATCAATCTCAGAATGTTGGTGTAACATCTGTTTTACCTCAACCACAATATTTTCTGCCTGTTTAATATCGTCGTAACGAATACCGAAGGTTTCGTATATTCGGCGGTTGGTCATTCTGGAGGGATTTTCAACAGAAATACTATTAAAAATTGCATTAGGTACATACAAAGGTCTCTTATCAAAAGTCCTAATTCTAGTTTGCCTCCAACCAATATATTCAACCGTCCCTTCTATCTGGCGATCACTTGAACGGATCCAATCGCCGATAGAAAATGGTCTATCAAGATAGATGATTAATCCACCAAAAAAGTTAGCTAGCAAATCCTTTGCGGCAAAACCGATAGCAATGCCCCCTATTCCACCAAAGGCTAATACGGCACTAATACTTACCCCTAAATTCTGCAAAACTAGCAAGACAGTGGTAATGCTTACGGACACTCTCAAAAGCTTACTTATCGCTTCAATAGTTGATTTATCGACTTTCTTGTCATGGCTTCGATCAAAATTGGTTGCTATCAGGTTTTTTTCAGCCTGATGAATAAACCGTACCAAACTCCAGGAGACAATCATCACAAAAAAAACGTCTCGGAATTCATCTTTAATTTGAAAACCCAGTAAATATTGAAGAATGACCCAACTCCCTGCTCCCCATATCAGCAAAGTAATCGGAATAGAAATCGCTAACACGAGGGCGTCGTCCCAGTCATTTTTTGTCCGCTTAAGTTGCTCATCCAGTTTGGTGTACACCCGTTTCCAAATGTAGTTAACTAACAGGGTGATAAAAACGCCAAAAAATACCTGATAAATATAGGTATCTTCGCCAACATTGGCCTGCAACCAGTTTTCTATGTCTGACAGAGTCATGCTTCTTCCTTAGTTAATGAGTTTTGCTACTTGTTGACTTAGTTGTTGCCAACGGATTGTTGTTTTGAGTTTAGCCAGTCCAACCGCCGTGGATGGATCTGCCAATAGTTTGTTAAGTCTTTGCCGGGAGGTTTGCGAAAACTCGAAATTTTGCAGATGTTGTAAAACTACTTTTGTCTGAATACGATTATTGCAGATCAAAACCATATCGCAACCAGCCGCAAGGGCTTTATCGGTCCGTTGTTTGAAATCTCCAGCAATCTCTGCGCCTTTCATAGATAAATCATCTGAAAAGATCAGCCCATCGAATTTAATTTGCTCTCGCAAAATATTCTCTAACCAGATTTTAGAAAAACCGGCTGGCTCAGAATCTATTTTCGGATAAATTATGTGCGCGGGCATAATTGCCAATAGTTCATCTTTAAGATGAATAAACGGCTGCATATCATTGTTTTCTATCGTTATTTCATCCCTATGATCGACTGGAATTGTTAAGTGGGAATCCTCTACAACACTACCATGACCGGGAAAGTGTTTTCCAGTCGCCGCCATTCCCGCGAGTTTCATACCGGAAATAAAGGCCGTGGCTAATTGTGTAATTGTAGGGTGATCCACAGCAAACGCCCTGTTTCCGATTATCTGACTGGATGTAATGCCTAAATCCAACACGGGTGTAAAACTGATATCACAGCCAACAGACAGCACTTCTATTGCCATTAACTCACCAAACTGAGCAGCGCGCAATTTCGCCAGTTCAGGATCTGAATTATACAGTTCTCCAAGAGTTGCCAAAGGCGGCAATAAACTAAAATCTTGTTTAAAGCGCTGAACTCTGCCACCTTCTTGATCAACGGCAATAACAATATCACTTTTTACAGAGCGGATAGATTGAACTAAAGATTCGACCTGTTGACTGGATTTGAAATTACGGCTGAATAAAATTAAACCACCACAGGCTGGATGACTAATGCATTCAATGTCTTCATCAGTCAATTCTGTTCCTTGAATGTCAAGCATCAATGGTCCGATTGGTTTCATTGATGTTTTTCTCTAATCATGGCAAATAGCTCTGGTATAAAAACGTGATTCTACCTTGAAGTGTATCCAAGGTAAATAATAGAAAATTAAGAGGATCGAAAGCTGGTAATTTTTCAGTTGACTTTTGATCGGACAAAAAAAATCCCGATAATCGGGATTTATTTTTATTAAATTTACTTGGACAACATCAGAGTTTAGTTATCACCTAGCAGCTGTTTTTTCATGGAAGGATTTAGAGGGCGATCACCCAACCAGGTTTTCAAAAAAGCACTGTAAAATAATTTTCCTGGAATCAAGCCCTTTCGAGTTCCATTAATACTCACAATCGTTCCTTGAGCTGGATCAAAATCGATATAAACTTCATCACCTTGATGAATTTCAGTTTTCCAGATTTGATTGAACTGTTTAACAAATGGCGCTAACGCTTCCAATTCTGATTCGCTATGATTTACGGTAATACCAAGATTGATAGCTCGAATGATTGCATCGGCTTTTATCGACTGGTTAGTCAGGATCAAAAATCGTTTGGCACCTTCACTATCGAGTATTTCCTCAACAGATTCAGCGTCATTTTGCAGATATAAGCCACCTACATAAACTGCCTGACGAGCATTTGATTTGGTTGCTGCGCCTTTCAGACGTAATTCAGCACCGCCAGGAGAAAGTGTAATGACTTCTTCAAGCGCTACACCGGTTAATGATTCTGCTGAGCATAAAGAGCTTAAGGATATAAATCCGGAAACTACTAAGATTAAAATCTTATTCACGGGACCACCTAAAATTTTACTAACATTAATAATATCAATACCTTGGAGATTTTGTTGTTATTCTTCTTTCGTTTCTATTCGCTTTTTAGGTCCCTCTTGAATATCGCGAACCGACGAGACTACAACAATTAACATCTTGTTGCAATTATAATAGCTTAAAAACTATACAATGTTCTGGTCACAGATCACACAAATGGCAATCTTTCGAAATTGTTAAAACACAATTGACTGAGTTCGAAATTACACGCTTTTGAATTAAATTAAATAAAACCAGTAAAAATTGATTTAAATGCGCAATTATCACTTGAGCCCCTATGCCAAGACCGCTATCCTCTGGTAGTTAAACATCGAACTTCATTGAGCTTGGGCTAATTCTTGGCCTGAGTTACTTCAATAAATAGGTATAGGAATGAAATTATCTCTAACAACCAATAATACAGGGCAGTTTAGACCAAATCTGATTCGGTTAGCGACAGTTATGTGTCTCGGGGCTTTAACTCTAGCCTGCCAACCAAATCAGGAAAAAAAGCAGGCTGTCGAGACCAAGGCTGATGCCGTTACTGCTGCTGATGCTAAACAATATGTAGCCGATGCCGAAAAATCGTTGGCTAAAGACTATGAAATAGGCGGCAAAGCTTTTTGGGTTCAAGCAAATTTCATCACTGAAGATACTAATGCTCTCGCGGCTAAAGCAGGCGAAGAATCGACCAGGAAAAGCGTTCAATTAGCACTCGGTACAAAAGCATTTAAGGATTTAGAACTCGATTACGATACCCGCCGTAAACTGGATATTTTAAAATCCGGGTTGGTACTTCCAGCACCGGCGGACGATGCAAAAACGGCTGAGCTGTCAAAAATAACCGCTAAATTAGATGCAACCTACGCTAAAGGATGTACCGATACTGGCGAATGTTTCACCTTGGGTGAACTGAGCGAAACGATGGCTAATTCAGATGATGAAAAAGCACTAAAACAAGCTTGGGTTAATTGGCGTAAGGTTTCTCCACAAATGAGAACCAGCTACCAACGCATGGTAGAAATTGCCAACGAAGGCTCTGTAGAATTGGGATACTCTGATACTGGAGCCTTATGGCGCTCAAAATACGATATGCCAGCAGATGCGTTTGCTGCCGATATGGATCGTGTATGGGGCCAGGTTAAACCTTTATATGATTCTCTTCAATGTCACGTCAGAGCAAAGCTAAATGGAAAATATGGCGATGATGTAGTATCGCTAAATGGGCCAATACCAGCCCATTTACTGGGTAATATGTGGGCACAAAGCTGGGAGAACATCTATGACGATGTCGCACCACAAACTGAAACCCCCGCTGTTGACTTAACCAAAAGATTGGCTGTTAAAGGCTATGATGAAAAAGCGATGGTTCGTACCGCAGAAGCATTTTTTACATCGCTTGGTTTTGAACCATTACCCGATACTTTTTGGACTCGGTCGCTGTTTACTAAACCAAGAGATCGTGACGTTCAATGCCACGCCAGCGCTTGGGATTTAAGCACAACCGATTACCGGATAAAAATGTGCATCAAAAAAACCGGCGAAGATTTTTCAGTTATCCATCATGAGTTGGGTCATAATTTTTACCAGCGCGCTTATAACCTAAAGCAAGATTTCTTATATCGAAACAGCGCCAACGATGGTTTCCACGAAGCGATTGGCGATACCATCGCGCTCTCGATAACGCCTAAATACCTAAAAGAAATAGGATTAATTGACGAGGAACCAGACGCTTCTGGCGACTTACCATTTTTGATGAAAAAGGCGCTCGAAGGCGTTTCCTTTCTACCATTTGGATTGATGGTTGATAAATGGCGTTGGGGTGTATTTAACGGTGAAATTCCAGCGGATCAATACAATAAAGGTTGGTGGGATTTACGAGAAAAATATCAAGGTGTCAAAGCCCCCGTTGAAAGAACCGAAAACGATTTTGATCCAGGAGCGAAATACCATGTTCCGGGCAACACGCCCTACTCGCGGTATTTCTTAGCTCGTATTTTACAATTTCAATTCCATCGTGAACTTTGTAAAATTTCTGGCAACGAAGGCCCTCTTCATCGCTGCTCTATTTACGGTAATAAAGAAGCTGGTGCAAAACTAAACGCCATGTTAGAAATGGGTGCCAGTAAGCCTTGGCAAGATGCGCTTGATGCGATGACGGGTCAAAGAGAATTGGATGCAACCGCAATAATCGATTATTTTGCACCACTAAAAGTCTGGTTAGATGAGCAAAATAAAGGAAGACAGTGTGGGTGGTAGATCTAAAAGATAGGTTCTAGGTTCTAGGTTCTAGGTTCTTAAGAATGTCTCACTTAAAAAAAGGGTTCAACAAATGTTGAACCCTTTTTTTTCTTTTAATCTCCTAGGACCTAGCTCCTAGAACCTAGTACCTAGAACCAAGTGCCTCGCTCTCCGTATTCAATACCCATCGGAAAACAAAACCAGTTGAAGCCCCTGCATAGACCAAGGAGCTCTACCTCCTGTTGGGATCGGCATTTGTGCATATTTTAAAGAACCATCCTCATTCTTTTCATTGTTAAGACACTGGACCATTAGATAAACAAACTCACTGGCTTTTATTTCGGTATTCCAACTTCGGTAACCATCTGGCCAATTCAAACTCATTTCTCGTGGTCTGGTTCCGCCCCAACCCGGGATAGTACCAATGCCTTCAAAACAATCTGGAATGGCGTCATGGCCTGCTTCAACCAGTAAGAAATCGAGTCTTGATAAAATAGAAGTCGAGACTCGACTATTCCAACAAATCATCGGTGTACGACCTTCTAATCTGTTTAACCAATGAGTTGCAAATGACGCTAATAAGGACCAACCACTATTCATTTTTGCTTTGGAATCGGCATCTTTTGTAATCGCAGTTCGCATGACCTCGTATATATTTTTCCAAGTGACATCTCTTTGTGGAACACCAGCCTGCAAGAAAATTTCTTCCGCTGTTTTAACCGCTAGTTCCTTATCATCATCATCCCACTCTTTACCATCTTCGATCCCCTTAGCCAGCAGCTGTGCACGATACATCAAAGCATCGGCGGAATGAGACACTTGCATCAGCCCATTACGCGGTTTGGGCCAGAAAAAATGCTCGAGTCGGTCATGCCAGGAACTAACCGATTCTTCTATTGCGACTCTTTGATACATCGGTGTAAATACATCCTCATCTATCCAGGCGACTAATGCTTTGGCGTACTCTTCTGGACTAGCTTCTTTACCGGGAATAATCGGAGGATAAATAT
>Ga0316205_10000427_pt1 | contig 80061 bp, 75 predicted proteins | sample 3monthpyrite_MG_FD_204941 | JGI IMG/M metagenome (GOLD analysis project Ga0316205, IMG submission 204941) | Microbial mat bacterial communities from mineral coupon in-situ incubated in ocean water Damariscotta River, Maine, United States -... | ecosystem: Environmental > Aquatic > Marine >...
ACGTATTCCACATTAAAAATGTTATTTACCAATCCTGTGAGTACCACAGATTGTACAAACGGCACCTTATCTAAGGTGTAAATGATATTGAGGTCGTTGATAAAATAGCTATCCAACTTAGACACATTACTATCAATATTACCCATATACTGTTCTCCTACAAATTTTGTCAAAAACCCAAGTTGAAGGTTCTTTACCGGGCTATATTCAATACTATTAGCGGCTACTACAGATGGGGAAAAAGAGATGTTGGTATTTCCAAGATTTACCAATTGCCCGTCTCTAGAGGTTATAAAATCAACATTTTTATTACTACTCAATGCGATATTTGGTCTTAACTTCAATTTCTTAGTAAGTGCAATATCTGCAGCTACCTCCAATCCCAATCGATAGCTTTTTCCACTCGTGGTTCGTATAGGGGCACCCACATCATCCAAAGCACCGCTTAGCACCAATTGATCCTTATAATCCATATAGAATGCGTTGGTGGTTAGTTGTATTTTTTCTGAAGAAAAGCGCCATCCTAATTCGAAATCGTCCAATTTTTCAGGAGTGCTAATTCCCTCTTCAAAATCACTCCTTCTAGGCTCACGATGGGCTCTTCCGTAGGATGCATATAATTGATTGTTGTCATTGATCTTAAAAGAAACACCCGCTTTTGGGTTAAAAAAGCTATATTTTTCATCAACAACCAAAGGCACACGATCTGAAGTAAGTCCTGAAGTTTTATAGGTTACAAAACGCTCTTGAAGATCCCCAAACACACTCCATTGACCGTTGATTTTAAAAGTGGCCTTGGCAAATACGGTAAATTCTCTTTTATCCCCGTTTCCGAAGTAATATCGATCTCTAATTTCTGAATCACTCGCAAACTGCGCCCAAATTACTTCCCAAAAATGGTCTCCATCATACCTGCTGTAGAACGCTCCTCCTGTAATATCAAGGGCAGCGTCCTTATAATTGACATTGGCATTGATCACATAAAAATCATTGTCCAACCAACGACGTCGCACTAGGTCTGTGGTATTAATAACCTCTCCTCCTATTTCTATAGGTTGAAAATCGTAAAAATCAAAATCTTCGTCTTCCTTATATTCTTCAAAAAAGCCCCTTCCGTAGGTATAATTAAGCGCCACATTTGAACTCCAATTGTTATTATATCGTTGGTTCCAGAAAAGTTGATAATGATCCTGATCGTAATCATCTACTTGATTGTCATAAAACTGAATGTTGCCGTCTTCGTCCGTGTACATCCCCGCAGGATTAAAGGTTCGATTCGTAGCTAAGGTTTCGGCATCAATCCCAAACCAAGATTGATAGGTCACTTCCCGACCTCCAAACACTAGGGCTTTTATCAAGGTATTGTGATCTGTAAACGCGGCTTGCAAGAAGTATGATTTAAGATCTGAAGTCGCTCTATCAATATAACCGTCTGAAGCAATATTGGACAATCGTCCAGAAATCTCAATATGATCATTGAGCAGTCCTGTTCCAAATTTTAAGGTGTGCCTTCGGGTGTTAAACGAACCAAATGAATTTGATAGTTCTCCATAAGGGCCTTCCGCTATGGCATCGGTTAACACATTCAAACTTGCGCCAAAGGCTCCAGATCCATTGGTAGAGGTTCCCACCCCTCGCTGCAATTGAAGGTTCTCAACAGAAGAGGCAAAATCTGGTAGATCTACCCAAAAAGTGCCTTGACTTTCTTGGTCATTATACGGAATTCCATTGATGGTAACATTCACCCGCGTGGCATCACTTCCACGTACTCTAATGCCCGTGTAGCCTATCCCGGCTCCGGCATCACTGGTAGTGACCACCGAGGGTAAAAAATTCAATAGTGTAGGAATGTCCTGGCCCAGATTTCGTTTTGCCAACTCTTCCTTATCTACATTGGTATGGGTAATAGGAGAATCGGCATCCACACGGACTGCCTTGACTAAAACCTCTTCGAGGCTTTCAATTTTTGTGGAATCCACAGTAACTTCTTGTGCATATAACTCAGAAAACACACAGAAAAACACTGTGAAAATGAATAACTTTTTCATTCGTAAAAAAATTAGTTACGAATAAAAGGGGTAATTATTCTTTATTAAACATTTATAAAATACCGACGCAAAAGAACAATCTCCAGCCCGCCGGCCTGCACCTTGCTAAAATGGTCCACAGGACAATTTTTTAACGCTCGGTTTCCTAAACAGCATTACCTGTTCTAGGTTCAATGGGTATAATCTCAGCTTCATAATATAAATCAGCACCCCTTTGAGATGTTCGGCAAAGATAAAAAAACAATCAGCACAAATAAATCTTTTGTATCATAATATGGACAGAGCTACGTTTAATGATGAGTCTCTGGATGTTATGAATACCACCAAAAACACGTTTACCATCAAAATAATCCTAAGCTACCTAGTTCTGAGTGCTCTAGCGGTGGCGGTCAGTTATTTTTTGTATACCGAATACCAGATCTATTCTGAGACAAGCCAAAACAGTTCCAGGGCCGAAAAAATAATTGAAACTGGCGCTCTCATCAATCTTGTTTCTGAGGCAGATAGTTTCTCTCGCCTTGCTTTACTGAGCAATAAAGAAAAAGACTTTGCTACGTACGATAGTATCACGGAATCGCTCTTTAACAAGGTGATGGAAATTAAAGCATTGGCTTCAGACACCATCCAACAGTTTCAACTAGATAGTGTGAGCTATTTATTGGGAGAAAAGAAAAAGAACATTGAGCAATTACGTATTTTAAAAATTGCCAACAGTCGAAATACGTCCTTGGACGATATTTTGGCCGAGTTCAAAGATCTTGGGAACACGATAGGTTGGATCACCGTTGACAATTTTATTAAACGTCCTACCCGACTCAATTCGAAAGAATACAATGTACTAAAATCTTATGTTGACTACTTAAATAAAAATTCGGGTGTAGACACCACTACCGTCCCCACAATTACGGTAGATTCTATGCTAGCCGCATCTCGCTTCATTGTTCAGGAAGCAAAAAGGGAAAACTCACGAATGCAATATGCACTTCGGCAAAAAGAAAATGAGCTCATCCAAAATGATCTTACTATTTCGGGAAAACTTAGGAAGATTATTACCGACCTTGATACTGAGATTACGAAAACCAAAAACCTTGAACAAGAAAGTCGTGAAGCGTCCCAGGCACGAACCAAAACAATCTTAAAAGCGGCAGGTATCATTGGGATTGTAGTCATTATTTTATTTTCATATCTAATCTTAACCGATTTCTTTAAAGCCGAACGACTAAAAAGAAGCTTAAAGAAGGCTAAAACCTATTCCGAATCGCTCTTAAAAAGTAGAGAACAGTTGATCTCTGCCGTTAGCCATGACTTGAAAACACCGCTACAAACAATAACTGGATACTCAGATTTATTAGGAAATACCGAGCCTTCTCACAAGCAAAAACTGTATATAGAAAAGATTGTTTCGAGTTCTGGGTTTGTCACAAAGTTGGTCGACGATCTTCTGGATTTTTCGAAGTTAGAGGCTGGAAAATTGGTGTTAGAGCACATTCCTTTCTCCCTTGAACTACTACTACGAGAATCGGCCGAAAATTATAAACGTCAATATCCAAACAAGGCTGTAGCATTACACATTGACATCTCAGATAAGATTTCGGGAGCCATTTATAAAAGTGACCCTTTACGCCTTCGTCAAATAATAAACAACCTATTGGGAAACGCCTTTAAATTTACAGAAAGTGGTTCTGTCTCTATAGTTGCCCGAGAACTAGCACATCAAGAAGACATGCCCTTGGTTCAACTAAAAATTGAAGATACAGGGATTGGTATTTCTGCTGAAAAACAAGGAGAAATTTTTATGGAATTCGCCCAAGCGGACGACCAAATCGCACCTAAGTTTGGAGGTAGTGGCTTGGGGCTCACTATTTCCAAAAGATTGACAGCCCTTTTAAATGGTTCTCTTGAGGTGCAAAGTGTTTTGAATCAAGGAAGCACTTTTACGCTTACAATACCCCTAGAAAAAACGCAAACCACGATAATAAATTCAAGAGAAAAAGCATTGGACGAAGCGGGCTCATTGAGTGTTGTAATTGTAGACGATGATCTTTCCATTGTTACGCTTCTTACCGAAATATTTACGTCAGTCGGAATTCAAAACAAAGCGTTTCATGGTTTCGATGCGCTTCAAAAAACTTCTCTTGAACATATAGATTTTATTCTCACAGACATTCAAATGCCAAAGGTCTCTGGATTTCAACTTTTGGAAAACTTGCAGAAGGGCGTGGTTCCATCGTACCATGGGCAGCCCATAATCGCCATGACTGGAGATCGCACTTTTACAAAAAGCAGTTACTTGAAAAAAGGGTTTGCTGGTATTCTCCAAAAGCCCTTCACCAAGGAAGATTTAGGAGCGCTACTTCACAATCTATTCCCTGATAACTTTTCCGAAATCTCAAATTCAGGGGAGTCAACCTCTACAATGAATTCTTCAGAAATAGTTGATCTAAGTCTACTTCGATCTTTCATGGAAGATGATGTAGCCTTACAGGACAACCTCGCTGTTTTCTATTCAGAAACTAAGAAAAATCAAACTCATTTGGCGAAAGCCTTTGAGAATATGGAATTTGAAACCATCCAAAACACGGCACATAAAATGCTTACTATGTTCCGTCAGTTGCAAGCTAAACGTGTTATACCACTCCTCGAAGGTTTAGAAAAAATAACCCCTGAAAATACAAGTGAAACCAAGTTGAAACAAATCTCTGCAGGGCTAAATAAAGAAATTGCTACGCTCCTAAACGTCTTAAAAAAGGCGTATCATTGATATTATAACTGTTAGTTAGCGGCTCTTTCTTCAATATTGTATTAATGAGGGCCTAGATACAACCTCGGGTATATCATTATAAAGATTAACCTCATTTATTCTCATATTATTTAAATTCATCACTATCAATCAAAACTGAATATTTATTATGAAAAAGAATTACGCATTAATCATAGTCGTGCTTCTCTTATTTGGATGTCAACAAGATGAAAAAGCTACGGATATCTTTCTCGATGAGGTAACCTTTGGAGCCGTTTTAAGAACCGTCAGTTTTAACAACTCTCAATTCACTATTGATGACCCTAATAGTGTTTTTAGTGTTAATCTTGAAGAACAGGATGAAGGCGATGGAGCCGCCATGGAAAAAGTAGATATTTACGTTCAATTTAAGGATAATACCCTCACAGGTGCCGGTGATTTTTCAACAAATGAAGTACATGTTAAAACGCTTAGCCCTGATGACTTTGCTCAAGGCCCAAATGGTCTTCCAAGGACAACGCTTGAACTTTCATATTCAGAATTGATGAACGCTACACAAGTTTCTCATTCGTCGATTTCTTGTAAAGATCAATTTCTAATTCGTTTGGAACTTACCCTAGCAGATGGCAGAGTGTTTAGTGTTGATAATTCTAGTGCCATTGTAATTGCGTTCCAAAGCTTTTTTGGCTCGCCGTTTTGTTACACAATTAATATTATCGAGCCCATCGATGAAGATCTCTTTACTGGTTTTTATTTCTATCGTAGTGTTGAAGATGGTCCACTAGGGCCAACCTTTGGTCCTCCTCGTTTGGTTGAAATAAAAAAAGGACATTCAAATTCGGTTCGCGTTGTCGCGTTAAAACATGTTCTTTCTCATCCCACCAATGAATTACCAAAGGACTATGAGTTTAGTATCGTATGTGATGAAGTGGTTATGGAAAAGAATCAGTTATCTGGTGTAAATGGCAAATGTCTCGCCGTAGCCAATTCTCCATTGTTAATGGGACCAGGTGACGAAAATGCGCCCATAAATCTGGATGACGATGGCGTGTTCGAACTTTGGTTTGTAGAGGCATATAATGGATGGGACGGTCTTTGCGGATTTGACTCCGTACCTTCCAAGATTCAATTTACGAAGCAATAGTGTAAGCTTAGACAAAAATTACTCGTTAATCAACCCTCTAATTGGTATCGCTCCAATTTATTGTACAGTGTTTTTCGACTAATGTTTAAGAGCTTTGCTGCCAAAGATTTGTTGTTATTGGCTTCTTTCAAAGCGTTTAAAATAAGTTGTTTCTCATGAGAGGTTGTATTAAAATTAGCAGTTACTTTTTCTTCTGAAAAAGACAACACTTCCTTCGGAATTGCCTCTAATTGAATATAATCTCCCGTGGTTAACAATACAGACCGCATGATTACATTTTTGAGCTCTCGGAGGTTTCCAGGCCACCCGTACTTCAAAAAAGCCATTTCCACTTGATCTGACATTCCGAGTACATTTTTTTGCAGCGACTGATTGGCTTCCTCAAGGAAATATTCAGAAAATAAAAAAAGGTCTTCCCTGCGCTCCCTAAGTGCGGGAATATGAACAGAGAACTCATTGAGTCTATGGTAGAGATCTTCTCTAAAAGTTCCTTGAGCTACGGCCTCATTGAGATTTTCGTTGGTCGCCGTAATAATTCGGATATCCAAAGCTATTTCTTTGGTTCCACCTACTGGTTTTATTTTTCGTTCCTGCAAGGCTCGCAACAGATGAATCTGATTCTCATAAGACAAGTTACCCACTTCATCTAAAAACAAAGTACCGTTTTGAGCCACTTCAAAATGCCCTTTCTTATCACTAATAGCTCCCGTGAAGCTTCCTTTAAGGTGCCCAAAAAACTCACTTGACGCAAGCTCCTTTGGGATGGCTCCGCAATCTACTGCCACAAAACTTTCTTTTTTTCGTGTGCTAAAATTATGAATGGCTTTAGCCGCTACTTCCTTTCCAGTACCATTTTCTCCATGAATAAGCACGCTCATGTTAGTAGGTCCTACCAATTTTAAATGGTCGTTTACCTTCTTGGATTTTTCACTAATTCCCTCTACAAAACCTACCCTTTGTGCGCTGGTCTTTTTCACCTCAGAATTAGACGCATCAATAGCCATTTTATTGGGTTGTAGAAGCGCCTGTTCAATTACCATAATCAACTCATCTGGACGAAATGGCTTGGATATATAGTCAAGGGCTCCTTTTTTAATAGCTTCTACGGCTGTTGTCACCTCGGCATAGCCTGTCATGACTATAACTTCGGTACTGGATGAGACTAGTTTGCGATAGGCCAGAAGTTCAAGGCCATTATCGTCTGGAAGTTGCAAATCTGTAATAAGAAGATCATATACTTGTCGTTCTAACTGAACTCTTGCACTTTTCCCGTTTGTACATGTTTTTACTTGATAACCCTTGCGTTCTAAAAATGAGGTAATCATTTTTCCGAAAGCTATGTCATCTTCTACTATTAATATTTGTTTTGTCATAGGGTACTTCCTATCCAAGAGGTTGGTACAAGTACTAACGACAACTGTTAAAGTTTATTATAAAAAAAGGTGCCCCGAAGGGCACCAAAGCGAAGTATTGAATCTATGTAAATACCGAAGCTTATTTTTCTTTGATCCACTCACCTTTGCGGTTGATAAACAAGGTCTTAGCTTCCTTGTTGGTGGTGGTAACAACTAGTTTAAATACGCCTTTTTTGTTTGCAAAAGCCTGTGTAATGATAGTATCTTCCAGGTCTTTTGCAACGGCATCCTTTACCGCTTGCGGTAAATCAGAGACCTTTACTTCGCTGTAATCATCTTGAACAACTTGAGTGGGGGTTGTTGGGGCATCCTCCGTTGAAGTACTTGCTAAAGATGATTGGGATTGGGTGATGGTTACAATTCCCAAAACCATAACAATGGATAAAATTAACTTTTTCATAGTGATTAACAATTTGTAGGTATGTTCATTTTTCTTTTCACTAGGATACATAGAAAAACATGTGCCAAAGAAAAGAACGTACAAAACATTGAATTAACACCTTGTTAAACAGCATGTTAAAAACAGTATTAAACAAACAGAGTTTTGACCATAGTGTGTAATTGAAATACACAGTGTGTATTTTTTATACAGATATTGTGTAGTTTCAATCTACAGGTGGTGGTTTTCTATTGGCTTTTTTCTGGGATTGATCCCGCTTTAATTTGAGTCTTTTTTCCTTACTGTTTTTAGAAGGCCTTCTTTTTTTCCTAACCTTGGGAACGATTAGGTTTTGGGAGAGTAGTTCAAGGAGTCGCTCAGTAACAATGTTTTTATTACGTAGTTGGCTTCGTGTTTCTCCACATTGCAATAGCAGGGTTCCTGTTGAAGTGATTTTTGACGAGAGACGCCTCGTGAGAAGTTCTTTTTCTGAATCGCTTAATGCTTCGGAAGCATATACATTAAAGGCAACTTCAATTTTTGTTGCCGTTTTGTTTACGTGCTGCCCGCCTGGACCACTACTACGAATTGCCTTAAAGCGAAGCTCTTTGAGTAACACATCAACCTCCATCATGCATTGGGACGATGCTCTTTATTAAGCAAGTCGATAACAGTTTTCACTGGATTAAACGTCAATAAAGGCACCTCTACAAAGACAGTGTTCCATTCGGACATAGAGCCATTCCACAATCCCGGAAGCTCCAAAGCTTGTATTTTTTTCCCAGATTGAGACTTCATCGAGATAAAGCCTGCGTCATTGTCTACGTATTGAGACAGGTTAAATTTTTCTCCCAAATAATCACGTACCCCACATACAATATCTACTGGGTTAAAGTGCCCGGCCTCTCCCATAATGGTTTTTTGATGGGGGTTCTCCAGATCCATTTGTGATGTTTCTACAATCTGTGCCGTGGTTCTACCATCCGGATGTTTAACCCAAAAAGGGCCGCCACCAGGTGCTCCGGTATTTTTTACAACGCCACATACACGTATGGGACGGTGTAAAATGGTAAAAATATCCTCTTGTATTTCTGGAATATCTTTTATGTTAAGTTCATTCCACAGAAAGGTTTTTATCTCTTTCAACCTTTCTTCAGGAACAGTAGTAGTCTGTAATTCTTGAAGATATGCAAATGACTTTTTTTGCAACCATAGAAGTTTACCACCCAATAGTTTTTTATGCTGTGCAATTTCTTCGACGTATTCTTCCGCAGAAACATTATCTATATTTTTAATAAATATGATATCGGCATCAATGTCATTCAAATTTTCGAGCAAGGCTCCGTGTCCTGAAGGTCTAAAAACTAGGTCCCCATTTTCGTCCCGAAGTAGGATATTTTCCATTGAAAAAGCGAGTGAATCTGTATTTTTCTTCTGAAAGGAATACGAAATATGGAATTGTGTTTTTGTTTTTTTACTAACTCTGGTTTTTACAGCATCAAACTCGGCCTTAAAATATGGCAAGTGATCCTTAGAAAACGTAAAATGCAAATAAGCTTCATCTTTTACCGAACCATAAAAAGCAGTTTCATATAATTGTTCTTCAAAGGCCGTGGTGGCATATTTTGCATATCTATGAAACGGGATCAACCCTTTTGGAAGGTTGTTAAAATTCAATCCCTTTTCTTCCAGCATTGTTTTAACCGTTAGGTAAAATCTCATGCCTTTGGTAGATCGCTTATAATCTGGATAGTTCTGACGTATTTTTTTACGTATGTTATTAATAAACGGAAAATCCTGCAACGAATTGAGAAAGAGCACTAACTCTTTAGACGCTTTCTCTTTCAAGTATTTATTCAATGATTCTTCTTCTGGGGAGTAGGTTTCCAAAAATTCATGTAAAAACTTAAACATTCGGGTTGCGGCACCAGAAGCTGGGACAAACTTCACTATGTCCAACTCCTCTCTTTTTTGATCGTACAGATTAATAAGGGTCTCTCTGTCTTTCTCTGAAATTACTTCTATTCCATTGCCCACCGATGCCGCGGTGACAATATTTACGGGGGGGATACCGTGTGTTAGTTTGTTTATTTGTTTGAAAACTTCTTCAAACGTTAATCCCTGGTTTTCAATTTGTTTAATGTCTTCTTTGGTCAGCATTAAAAGTCTTTTTTCAGGTATGTCATTTGCCGCAAGGTTCGTATCGCTATTTCCATGCGCTCTTGCACCGTTCCTGTCAAAACTTGATAGGGGAGTTTTTGTTGTTGCAAGGTTTCCTCAAAAATACGAAATAGAGTTGACCTGTCATTAGGTTGGTCTCGTAAATCATCTGTCTCCCATGGAACATCAATGTCTGTCAAAAAATAAAGGTCGTATTTATTCTTATGTGAATGGATTTCAATTTCAGGAGGGCAAAATCCTTCGTAATAATATTCTGAATATATCTTAAGTTCCCATAAATTTGTATCGCAAAAGAGAAATGTTTTGGCGTCTGGAGCCCTCTCATTTTCTAGTCGCATCTGTCCAAACGCAATGTTCAAAAGATCCTCTTTGGTACAACGCAGTCCTTTTTCATCCCATTTTTTCTGCAGATATTCCCGCATGTATTCCGGCACCCAAAGGGTTTGAAAGGCCTTGGCTAATTTCTTTGCCAAGGTAGTCTTCCCAGTAGATTCTGGTCCAATTAAGACTATTCTCAGGCAGTTACCTGATTGCTGTCTAAGTGTTTCTTCCATGCAAGGTAGCCGTATATGGCAATTATAATTAAGATAAAATATACAATACTACTAAAGGTGAGTCCCTTGTAGAAGTAGAGCGGTACTGTGATAATATTTCCGACAATCCAAAAAATCCAATTTTCAATTTTACGTTTTGCCATTAACCACATCCCAACAAAAAATATAGCCGTTGTAAGTGTATCTGCATAAGCAGTCCAATTGGTCCATTTATCAAATATTTTATAAATAATAAAAACAAAAAGCGCGGTTCCTATAAAAATTACCACGGAAAGTTTCTTTTCTTTTAGTGTTGTTCTGGTAATTGGTGTTACATGGGTTTCATCTACTTTTCGGGTCCAAACATACCATCCATAAACACTCATTATAAAATAATACGCATTGATCATCATATCACCTAGCAAGCCCCACTTGAGCAGTAGATATACGAATATGGCGGTACAAATCATGCCCGTTGGAAATACCAACACATTATTCTTCTTTGAGTACCACACGGATAGGATAGTGAAAACAGCCGCGATAATCTCAAGAACTATATCCAGCGTTTCATATTCTGAATACTGTGAGAAAAGGAAATCAAAAATCTGGCTCATAATTGCTTGGTAATAGAATTAATCTATGATTCACTATTATACTAATTTATACGTTTGATTCTTCCTGATTTTCAAAGGCCGTACCCATTACAATCATATCTGCTCCAGCTTCAAGGGCTTCTTTCTTTTGTCTTTCGGTTTTAATTCCACCACCTACTATCAAAGGGATTGAAATTTCATTTTTCACGGCTTTAATAATCTCTGGATGTACCGGATTATTTGCTCCACTCCCTGCCTCTAGATACACAAGTTTCATTCCCATATATTGAGCGGCCAAAGCCGTATCTATAATATGGTTAGGGTTTTCTTGCAACAACGGAAGTGTATTAGTTACGCGTGCCACGGCCGATTCATTTCCACCATCGATCAGTAGATAGCCTGTTGGAATTACTTCCAGAGACAGGCCTCTTAACTTTGGAATCGCCTTAATATGTTGTCCTATCAGATATTCTGGATTGTTCCCAGATAACAGAGACAGAAACAATAGTGCATGTGCTTCGGGAGTTACCTGTGTAAAGTCTCCTGGAAAAATAAAAATAGGAAGTGTTGTATACCGTTTTAACGCCTTGATCGTTGTTTGGGTGGCATTATTATTCACGGTACTTCCTCCCACAAACAAATGCGTTGTAGTCTCTGGAATTTTTTTCAGAAAAGCTTCCGATGCCCTATCATCAAACTTATCTGGATCTATAAGAATGGCAAGGCATTTGTCTCCATCAGAAACAGAACGCACCAGCTGCTTATAATAGGTATTTTCCATTAATGTATCGCTTCGGCTATATGTGCATACACACAGGTGAATCCTTCAAATTCTATAAACCAAATATCATAATTTGTTGATTTTCCCATATAATTTACGGAAGCCCCTGTACCTGTTTCGTCCAATCGAAAATCTTCAACATAAAGGTGCTGTAGAAAACTAACTCCTTTTTCCGCAAAACTTTTATACAAAGACTCTTTGGCTCCCCAGACTATCGTTAGTTTTCGTACAACCGCATCATCATTAGCCATGGTTCTATATTCCTCTATAGGTGTAAACTTGTGCGCAATTCTCAAAATCTTTGAGCGCTGCTTTTCAATATCAATTCCTACTTCATATGTACTAAGAATAATGGCTGAAAAAATAAAAGAATGCGTGATAGAAATCTTTCTTCCATCCTTTAAATGCGGTTTTCCCACCTCATCATAATACAGGTCATGATCGGTATATCCCTGAGCTGCCAGTAAATGACGAACGCTCATAAACCCTCTGCGATGCAAATCGCTTTTCATATTTTGAACCCTCTTTTGGCAATGTGACGTAAGAGTTATCCCTTCTGAAAGAGCCTCATAGGACTCTTCTATCTTCCAAATGAGGACTTTAGTACCATTATTTACTGTTATAGTTTTGTAAAGAGGCATATATATGTGGTCGATATTACGTACTTTTGCAAACTGAAAGTTTAAAAGAGAAATTCTAAATTCAAATATAACAATATGTCGACTAAAACTGTGCCTTATGTGGCGTACAAAGTAAAAGATATTTCGTTAGCGGAATGGGGACGAAAAGAAATTGAGCTGGCCGAAGCTGAAATGCCAGGTTTAATGTCTTTGCGTGAAGAATACAAAGACGAACAACCGTTAAAAGGAGCTCGAATTGCAGGTTGTTTACACATGACCATCCAAACAGCTGTGCTTATTGAAACGCTACAAGCCTTGGGCGCCGAGGTTACTTGGAGTTCATGTAATATCTTTTCAACGCAAGATCAAGCCGCCGCCGCTATTGCCGCCGCTGGTGTTCCTGTATATGCTTGGAAAGGAATGAACGAAGAAGAATTTGATTGGTGTATCGAGCAAACCTTATTTTTTGGTGAAGATCGTCAACCATTGAACATGATCCTTGACGACGGAGGTGATCTTACCAATATGGTTCTGGATAGATATCCTGAACTAGTATCTGGTATCAATGGCCTATCTGAAGAAACCACTACAGGAGTACATCGCTTGTACGAACGTATGACCAACGGAACTCTTCCTATGCCTGCCATTAACGTTAATGACAGTGTTACCAAATCTAAATTTGACAACAAATACGGATGTAAAGAAAGCGCTGTGGATGCCATTCGCCGTGCTACAGATGTTATGCTCGCTGGAAAGCGTGTAGTTGTCTGTGGATATGGAGATGTTGGTAAAGGTAGTGCCGCTTCCTTTAGAGGAGCTGGTTCTATTGTTACAGTAACCGAAATTGATCCTATCTGTGCTTTACAAGCCGCTATGGACGGGTTTGAAGTGAAAAAACTAGAAACCGTTGTTGGAAAGGCTGATATCTTTATTACTACTACTGGAAACAAAGACATTATCCAAGGAAAACACTTTGAAGCTATGAAAGACAAGGCCATTGTATGTAACATTGGACACTTTGACAATGAAATTGACGTATCTTGGTTAAACGATAACCATGGTGCTTCTAAGGTTGAAATCAAACCCCAAGTAGATAAGTATACCATTAATGGTAAAGACATTTTATTACTTGCAGAAGGACGTTTGGTAAACTTAGGATGTGCAACAGGTCACCCAAGTTTTGTAATGAGTAACTCATTTACGAACCAAACCTTAGCTCAGATCGAACTTTGGAACAACATAGACAACTATAAAAACGAAGTGTATATGTTGCCAAAGTATTTGGACGAAAAAGTGGCAAAATTACACTTGGCTAAAATTGGTGTTGAACTTACCGAATTGCGTGAAGATCAAGCCGATTATATTGGTGTAAAAGTAGAAGGCCCTTTCAAGCCAGAATACTATAGATACTAAATGTAGGCCGTAGAAAATTCGGCAGACTATCTTATATAAAAACCCTCACCTATTGACTGGTGGGGGTTTTTTGTTTGATGACTTTACACAATCTTGGTTCCTTCGTATTCAAAGGAGAAGTAAGGTCGTCCATAAAACCATATCTTTATCATCTCGAACATCATTTAAAAAATAACTATGATTCAAAAAATTACCCTCTCATTATTATTTCTCTGTAACATCTCACTTCTTGCCCAAATTAACGAAGCTCCTTATATTTTAACCGTTGACGAGTTAAAAAATTGGACTCAAAATGGGCCAACGGCAGATGCCTCTTTAATTGCATCGGAAGATCTCGCGGCACGTTTTGTAAACACAGACACTCAGTTTAACTCCGCACTCACTAACAATTTAGAAATTGCCTATTTGCCAGATGGTATGAATAACTTTGCCAATTATGGAGATGAGCAAGGTCAATTTAATCTATACAATTTCACCAACTGGTCCTATATAGATAAACTAGTCTGGTTTGGTGGCACAGCAGATCAAACGGTACAGCTACCCTCCGCACCATGGGTGAATACCGCACACAAGAATGGTGTAGAAGTATTCGGAAACATATTCTTTGCCCCAAATGCCTTTGGAGGTTCTACTGCGACCATGCTTAATTTTCTAGAGCAGGATGGCGGCGGAAACTTTATTGTCATTCCTATTCTGGTTGATATCATGGAGTATTATAATTTCGATGGTTGGTTTATAAACGAAGAAACCAGTACCAACTCATCTACAGGTCAATTGATGTATGAGTTTTTACGTGACCTAACCCAAGCGGTTGAAGCGGAAGGAAAAGAAGTGATGTGGTACGACGCCATGTTGTTAAACGGATCTGTAAACTGGCAAAATCGCCTAACCGCAAACAATAGTGTCTTTGTACAAAATGATGAAGACAATAATTCAGGCAATGGCTTTGAACAGCGAGTTAGTAGCAGTATTTTCATTAATTTCTTCTGGACCACCAACACCTTCCCTAATGCCTCTAGGACTCGTGCCACGACCATAGGCAGATCAGAATACGAAGTATTCACAGGAGTAGATGTTTGGCCAGGCAGAAATCAAGCGCCTTTTCAGTCCGGGGGAAATAACTGGATGTCATTGCTGCATGAAAATCCAATCACCCCTTATACCTCCATGGGCCTTTTTGCCCCCAACTGTGTGTATAATAATAGTATCTACAGTAATTTCAATAACGACCCTAACGATTACGCAAACTTCTACAGTGAAGAAAGACACATGTTTGCAGGAGCCGATAGAAACCCAGCCATAGAAGATGCTAGTGGATTCAAAGGTTACGCCAATTGGATTCCAGCGACATCAACCATCGATGTGATTCCGTTTGAAACTAATTTCAATACAGGACATGGATTAAAGAAATTCACCGAGGGAACCGAAACAAGTGCAAACCCATGGCATTATATGAATGACCAAAACATTTTGCCCACTTGGCAATTCGCATTTTCAGAAAACAATGCCCTAAGTGGCCGTTGGGATTTTGACAGTGCCTATAACGGGGGAAGTTCATTGTTGGTAGAAGGAGATCTAGACGCAAACACTCCCGTAGACCTCACCATGTATAAGACCAAACTTAATCTAACAGCCGATTCAAAAATAGACATCGTGTTTCATCAAAACGGTGCTTCAGAAAACAATATTTCTGTATTAGTAACCTTCGCCGACGCCCCTTCAGATCAAATAGAACTGGCCGTAGCATCAGGAAGTTCAGATCAATGGCATGGAAGAACGGTTCTCTTGGATGCGTTCGCAGGAAGGGAGTTGGCAACTATAGGTATTCGGTTTGAAGCCGCCACAGCTGTCAATAATTTAGCATTGAATGTTGGAAATTTAAAAGTTCACAACGGACTACCGCTAAGTGTTGATGACAATGCCTTTACCCAAGCCGAAGTAATTTTCGTATATCCAACCAACAGCAACCAAACACTAATGAGCATTGATTGGCAAACAGCACAGGAACTATCCTATGAGGTCTATAGTATTGATGGTAAACGTGTCCTACAAAATACTATTCCAGGAGGCACGCGCATGGTAACGCTTCCAACTGCCAATTTTTCAAAGGGTATGTATGTGCTTAAAATGAAAGATGGTGACAACCAAAGCATCGTTAAAAAGTTCTTCGTTAGATAAGAACAACCCTTTTTATTATATCAAAACCCTCATACTATTTGAGGGTTTTATTTTTTGGACAATTCTCCAATCAAGTTGGAGACCGCGCTTTTCATTATATCTTTTCTTATACGGCCCTTCGATACAATGCTTCGCATCACTCAGGGCCCTTGGAGAAAAGGATGCCATTACAATCACTATTGCGAGGGCTATCTATCCTTAGTGCGATACACAAACTTTAAACCACTCCAATCAGCATCGATGGCCGCCACCTTGATGTCTACCAACCTCACCTTAGTGAGTATATATTCCCTAATACTATCACGATTGAGATCCGTTTCAATTTTAGATGCTCCCTTGGGCCAACTCACCCAAAGCATTCCAGCCTTTTTAAGAAAGGGCTTTAGTCTATGCGTCTCATTCTCCAGCATTTCATGGGTGGTGCAAAATAGATGAATAAAGTCAAAAGATTCCGTGGTAGGATTGTTATTCACGATCACATTTTCGGGAAAGTCGGCAAAGAGATCATAATAATGCGATGGTGCATTGACCAGCAATATCATATTACCTTCTTTTATTCCAAGTTTACGGGCAAGTGGTGTTTGAGAATAACCATGTTCCATACGCACTAAGATAAAGAAATGCGTTCAATTAGAATCCAGTAACCAATAAGTTTCGAGCTCCTCGCATACCGCATTTTTGGTATTTGTGATAGGCTTGTGCGGCACGTTCTCTAATTTGAGTATCAGTTTCATCCAATATCCAACCATCTATGGCCCATTTAAGTGTATATGCTTCGGGCGCCATAAGGCCAGTAGTCCAAACCAACGGGTTAGCACCTGTCTTTTGCAGGTAGGGTTTAAAATAATCCTTGCTAATACAAGCTAAGATAATGGCATCGCGTTTTGTCTGATTTACTGAGGTAAAAGCTTCGTCCAAAGTAAACTCCATGAGTCCGTCATGACCAATATAGGCCACCAAGCCCGCATCCCCTCCAAAGCACAATATCTCTTCTTTATATGGAACCTTATCTGGGTTCTTTCCGCTCGACGCATGTAGAAAATCAATCGTGGTTTGTTTGATGTATTTTCCATCATAGGCATCGGCCAACAAATAGGTATTTGAAGTCTTGTGTTTAAACAACACCCGTTCCAGAATCAAAGGATTGTCTGTTGTAAGAGTTTCTATCAAGGTCCAATTGGCACTGCGCTTAAAGTGTGTTTTTACACCGTACAATGCGCCCCAATAGAGGTTAGAGGTTGGATCTTGTCCATTTCCCAAGGTTTTGGATACAGGAACAATCCCTTGATTTACATTATCGCATAAAGCCACAAAAACATGAATGGTCTTTGGCGTGCTTTCCTGAGAGAATAGCACCATAGGGACAAGAAATAAAAACAAGTAGATAATTCGCATGAACTAATAACGAAATGAGGTGGTGTTTTATTCTAACAAAGAAGTCCTTCCTTTCAATTACAAAGATTTCCTCTTTCTAAAAATATAACTCATCCAAACGGGGTCGTTATCGTCAGATACAATGGCTTTTCTATCCAAGAACTCCCAATTGGCAGCGTTCATATAATTCAATAAGGTAGACGTCTCTTTGATGTCTTCAATTTCTTCAATTGAGATGATCTTTCCTTCCAAAGACGATTGCTCCTCAACTCGGATGCGTTTTACCTTTCCCCTATTGTTCGCTTTTTGCACCACAATAACCTCGAGATAATCATATTTGACGATCTCTTGAGCAGTAGCTGTATTTACGGCGCTTGCAAAAAGAAACGCTATTAAAGCGCATATGGCAATTTTCTTCATGATATTATATTTCCTTTGAATTCTAAAAGTATGACATAATATTGGGCAAACAAAAAACCCGCAACAATGTTGCGGGTTTTTGTATTGTATACTAAAGTTTGTCTTAGGCTTCTGCGCTAGGAACTATAGAAACAAAGGACTTTCCTCCTCTTTTCTTTTGAAACTTTACTGTTCCATCTACTCTTGCGTGCAATGTATAATCTTTTCCAGCATATACATTTTCACCTGGGTGATGTTCACTTCCTCTTTGTCTTAATATGATATTTCCTGCGATAGCAGCTTGTCCACCAAATATCTTAACACCAAGGCGTTTCGATTCTGATTCTCTACCGTTCTTAGAACTACCAACTCCTTTTTTGTGAGCCATTTTCTTTCGGTTTTATATCGTTATTAACTTAAAGCTGCGATTAGGTCGGCTTTCTTCATAGAAGAAATTCCTGTAATTCCTTTCGCTTTAGCCATCTCTTTCAACTCAGCAACGGTTAGTTTGCTTAGGTCTTGAGTTGGTGCTTCTTCTTTAGCTACAACTGGAGCCGCTTCGGCTTTAGGTGCAGCTGCTTTGGTTTCTTTTTTAGGTTCGGCTTTCTTAGCAGGAGCTGCTTTCTTTGCTCCAGATGCTACAATACTTTCAATTACAATTTCTGAAAGTGCCTGACGGTGACCGTTCTTTACACGATACCCTTTACGTCTTTTCTTTTTGAAGACGATTACTTTATCACCTTTAAGGTGCTTTAAGACTTTAGCTCCAACTTGAGCTCCGTCTATAGCCGGGGCGCCAACGGTTACCTTGCCTTCGTCACCAATAAGAAGAACGTTGTCAAAAGAGACTTTTTTACCTTCTTCAGTGGCCAAACGATGTACAAAGACCTTTTGATCTTTTGCAACTTTAAATTGCTGCCCTGCTATCTCTACAATTGCATACATAGCGTATTCGTTTATTAATTTAGTTAAATAAAACCTCTACCTACGGTAAAAGCGGGTGCAAATATAATTTTTATAATGGAATTTACAAAGGGTTAACCCTCAAATTTACAAGGCGTTTCACTTCCCTTGGGCTGTGTTCCACGACTCCTTCAGCAACTGCATAAATGCAAGCGTCAAAATAAACGTAGTAGAAAGTCCCATCATCGCTAATGAAACGATCAAAATAAGAGACCCTTTATTGTAGTTCAATCCCCATGTATCCATAATTGACTGGGCAAATTGGGTGTCCAAATAGAAGATATAGATTGCCATAAATCCTGAGAAAAGCAAGGTTGCGATCCCGCCAGAAACAAGGCCTACCAGAAAACCATCTTGATACTTGAAGGAAGATGAAGTTGCTTTATACTTTTTCATGGCCATCAGGATTCCCCACCCAAAAATGACACCATTAACCGCACTCAGTATGGGGTATTTATGAAGTCCCATCCATTTTGAAATCATGAAATAGGCAATAAGTAAGAGGGCGATTCCAATACCATATGTTGTGTAGAATTTTCTCATAACAGAAATATTAGCCTTCTATAAATTTCGGGGAAAATTCTGTAAATACCTCATAATTAACCAACTGTTATTGTGTTTTTGCTCTCTTATTGGCCAAATAGACCCCAAACAGAATCACTATAGCTGCAAAAATTTGAAGAAAACTAAATCCTTCACCATCTACCAATCCCCAAGTTACTGCTACAATAGGCATGAGATAGGTCACAGAAGAAGCAAACACCGGACTCGCAATTTGCACCAACTTATTAAAGATTACCTTGGCAATGGCCGTTCCAAACAGCGACAATATTACCACATAGAAAAAAGACAATTGCATTTCCTTCGATGCAAGTATGGTTTCAAAAAAACCTGAGAAATACAAAACCACTAAAGCAGGCACGAAAATGAATATAAAATTTCCGGTAGTAACAGCCAATGCACTCACATTGTTCAAATACTTCTTGATGATATTAACGTTAAATGCATATCCAATAGTAGCAACTACAATTAATAAACTATACCAATAGTTTTGATGCGGATTAAAATCGGCGCCAGCAAAAATGAGCATCATGGTTCCGGCAAAACCAATAACCACACCCCATAATTGTAATTTAGAGCTTAATATTCGGAAAAACGCCACTCCAATTAACACAGTAGCTAAAGGGGTTAATGAATTCAAAATGGAAGCGACTGCACTATCAATATGCTTCTGTGCGATGGCAAAGAGAAAGGCCGGAAAAAAGGTTCCTAAGAACCCCGAAATACCGATCCACAGCCAGTACTTTTTTTCAACTTTTAATACGCTTTTAAATCCAACGCTAAATAAGAAAATAGAGGTAAGCACAATGCGCAGAGATCCTAATTGGTATTCGGTAAGCCCTACCAATCCTTTCTTGATAAGAATGAAGGAACTTCCCCAAATAAGAGCAAGTATTCCCAAATAAATCCATCTCAGATTGTTTTGTTGCATCGCTTATTTTGATGCTGCAAAATTCCGAAAAAAAGTTGGAAGCAAGGGTATCTTTTATGGCTAGTTTTAGTGCCTTTAGAAAAAAGCAACAAAATGCCCTTTACTCACTATCTTTCCAAGAAATGGTCTCCATGATTCGGCGAATATCATCCCGCAAATAGGAAACTGCCGGGTAAATAGAGTCAAAGTTAGGTTTAGTATCAAAGTACAGGGATCCCGTGATAAAATGGTTGATACTATCCGTCACATAAAACTGTGATTGCGTGGCCGCGTTTCCATTAATCATATAAAACATCCCGTAGACATCATTAATAGAATCTACTCGAGGTTGTTCCAAAATTGTTTCCGCTTTTACCGTATGGTCGTACGTTAGTTTTTGAGCATCATACAAAAGCGAATCTAAATTGTTATTCTCAACCCGCTGGTAGGTCAAATAGATGGTGGCTCGCATGGTTGAATATTCAAGATTCATCCAGCAATTATTGCGTACACTGACTTTGGCCAGTTCATTCTTCGAAAAAATATAGGGGCAGTCTAGAATTGCTGTTCCATAAGAAGGTGCAGGATATTCCAGGCTCAGCAATGCGGCTGGTTTTACTCTTACATCCTCTCCACATGCCGAAAACAGGCAAACTAGTAACAATACCATTACAATTCTCATACTACTCTTTTATAGATAGTTTAATTTGTTTGATGCGCTTATTTTCGAATGCCTCTATGGTAAACGTATAGTTGTGGAATGTTAGTATCTCATTCTTCTTTGGAAACCCTCTTGATATTTCCAAGAGAAATCCAGCAAGGGTCTCGGCCTCTCCTTTAGCATCCTCAAATAATGTGGGGTCTTCCAATTTGATTACTTTGTAAAAATCTTTAATAGGTGTCTTTCCTTCAAAGACAAAGGTGTTGTCATCCAATTTTGAGAATATCAAATCATCATCATCAAATTCATCGCTAATTTCTCCTACAATTTCCTCGATAATATCTTCTAATGAAATAAGACCGCTTGTTCCTCCATACTCATCCACTACAATAGCGAGGTGCATTTTCATGTTTTTAAACTCATTGAGTAGGTCGTCCAGTTTCTTATTTTCTGGCACAAAATAGGCCTCTCTCAGCAAGGAATTCCAATTAAAATCCTTAGCATCTATATACGGCATCAGATCTTTCACATATAAAATTCCAGTAATGGTATCAATACTTTCATTATAGACAGGTATTCTGGAATAACCACGAGAAATAATTTCAGGCATTATCTCTTCGTAAGAAGCCTCCTTATCAAGTGCAAAGATATCCATACGAGGTTTCATCACTTGCTTGGCGTCCGTATTTCCGAAGGTAACAATACCCTGTAGTATCTTTTGTTCTTCTTGGGTTGTGTCCTTCTCCGAGGTTAATTCTAACGCCTGTGATAATTGATCTACACTAAGGTTAGATTTCTGTTTCCCGAACTTCTCTTCAATATAAATAGTGGCTGACCTCATTGGCAAACTCACTGGTGTGAATAGACGATCTAACGCAGCAATGGGGTACGCCATAAATCCTGAAAACGATAGTTTATTTCTACTAGCATATATCTTCGGAAGAATCTCGCCAAACAGTAAAATTAGGAATGTTGCTAGGCCTATTTTAAGCAGAAATACCGCGTCAACCTCTACAAAATAAAGGTTTAGAGTGTAATCTATACCTTGGAACCAAACATCACTTAGAGATTCAAAAAGGAGTACAATCGCAATATTAATAAGATTGTTCGCTACCAGTATTGTTGCCAGCAACTTTTTGGGCTTAGCCAACAGTTTTCTAACTATTTCAAATTTCTTTGAGGAGGATTTTTCTCCATCATGCTCCAGATCAGTAGCATTTAAAGAGAAAAAAGCAACTTCGGCGCCGGATATTAAAGCGGAACATATCAACAATACTACAAGTAGTACAATACTAGTAATGTGAGTAACATCTATTAATGCTATGAACAATAAACTCGGAGGTTCTATATCCAAAATCTTATATTTCGTTATACACTAAAAAGGTAGATCATCATCTTCTGCACCTACAGGGTTTTCAACCTGGGGTTGTACTGCAGGCTTGGCTGTTGCGGGTTGAGCACTGCTTGCTGTATTCTGTGACATCTCACCGCTCTCATTTTTAGGAGTTAAAAATGTGAAATCGATACATTGGATCTCGGTACTATATCTATCGTTACCGCTATCATCTTGCCATTTACGGGTTTTAAGACGCCCTTCTACGTATATCTTATCACCCTTTTTTAAGTATTTTTCACAAATCTCTGCGCCTTTATTACGCACCACAATATTATGCCACTCGGTATTAGATACCCGTTCTCCTGTGGTTTTATTTGTATAGGTCTCATTGGTCGCCAATGGAAATCTTCCAATACTTCCACCCCCTTCAAAATAATGCATTTTTACTTCATCCCCAGTATGCCCTATTAGCATAACCTTGTTTAACGTACCACTCATAATATTGTCTCAATTAGATTAGTTTGCAAAAGTATCTTTTGTGTTTTAAATATAGGTATTTTTTCAGTTTTTAAACCGAGAAAATTCCGAAATAAAATTCTGAATTAACACAGGAACTGCGTAATCCTCAAGCTTTTTTATAGGAATCGCCTCCGCTGTGCGTGCCGAGGTCTCCACAATCCAAAAACGCGTGTGAAGATGCTGGTGTGAAAGTTTATGAATAATGGGAAGTTCATTGTATAAAATCATGTCTTCGATAGGATGCTCCTTAGAGGCATCTTGAAAGACCTCTTCGGTCTGTAAATCTTTCAAAGTTGCCAACCGTTCTGTTTCTATTAGTGGAAACTCATACAAATGCTGCCAAATTCCTTTTTCCAAACGTTGTTTTAGTATGGTACTATTGTCTTCAGAAACAAAAACCAAATAATTAAAATATCTGATTCTCACTTTCTGCTTTTTAGGTTTTACGGGTAAACTTCCTACTTTTTGTCGCTGAAGTGCGACACAGTTATCATTAAAAATGCAAACGCTACAATTGGGGTTTTGTGGCACACAATACCGCGCACCAAATTCCATAATTGCTTGATTGAACACGCCTGGCTGGCTGTGATCAATTAATGCCTGTGCAAGCTCTTTAAACTCTTTTACACCCGCCGTACTATTAATAGGTGTCTCCACACCAAATACGCGAGATAGCACTCTATAGACATTGCCATCCACAACTGCCGCAGGTTCTGCATAACAGATAGATGCAATGGCACTGGCTGTATAGTCCCCTACCCCTTTGAGTCGCAGTAACTCTTTATATGAGTTAGGAAACGATCCGCTCAATTCGTTAGCCACATATTTAGCGGTGAAGTGTAAATTTCGTGCACGAGAATAATACCCTAGTCCTTGCCATAGTTTAAGCACTTTTTCTTCGGAAGCCTTTGCAAGGTCTTCAACGGTAGGAAAGGATGTGACAAAAGTTAAATAATAAGGCAAACCTTGCGCCACTCTTGTTTGCTGAAGCATGATCTCGGAAAGCCAAATGCGATAGGGGTCGGATGTATTTCGCCACGGCAAGTCACGCTTATTTTGTAAATACCACGTAATGAGATTTTTAGAAAAAAATGATCTCTTTTTTGACATTTCGTAAAATTAGCCTTTATCTAATTATATTTTAACCAATTACCATTTGAATAATTGATTTTAAAATCGTTATATTTGCCGTCTTGAAAAAATTTAAATTTACTTATATTAATTAAAACCCAAATAGAATGACGAAAGCAGATATCGTAGCTAAAATTTCAGAAAAATTAGGAATGGAAAAAGGTGATGTACAAGCTACTGTTGAATCCTTTATGAATGAAGTAAAAGTTTCACTTGAAAGTGGAGATAATGTTTACCTAAGAGGTTTTGGAAGTTTTATTATCAAGAAGAGAGCTGAAAAAACTGGAAGAAACATTTCAAAAAATACAACAATTAAGATTCCTGCACACAACATACCAGCGTTTAAGCCTGCTAAAGTTTTTGTAGAAGGTGTAAAAGCTAATGTTGAGATAAAATAATAATAACATTTAAAGAAAGTCTAATATGCCTAGTGGTAAAAAAAGAAAAAGACATAAGGTAGCAACGCATAAGCGCAAGAAAAGAAGACGCGCTAACCGCCACAAGAAAAAGTAGTTTCGTACTACTTTTTTCGTTTAAAACAGTCTCCTGAAATAGCATTTACAATGCCCCGTAAAATATTCAGGATGACCAAGATGTTCTTTGAAATTGAAAGTGTAATGTGATTAGCGTACCCCATTACAGTTTCTTCAGGTTTAAAAACCCTGTGATAAAATATTGTTTAATCCATCTGTTCTATGGTTTTACGGAAACGGAAACCGGAATGGATAAAAATTAATAACAAGTGAGCTACGAATTATTTATTAGATCCAGTTCACAAGAAGTTGATTTTGCCCTTTTAAAGGATGGAAAACTAGTCGAATTACATAAGGAGGAAGAGGATAACAAATTTTCTGTTGGTGATGTGTTTATTGCCAAAGTACGGAAAACCGTTCCGGGACTAAATGCTGCATTTGTAAATGTGGGATATGAAAAAGATGCATTTTTGCATTATCATGATCTCGGACCAAAAGTACTTTCTCTTTTGAAATTCGTAAAGCGTGTAAGCACAGGTAAACAAAGAGATTACTCTTTAAAAGATTTCCCATTTGAAAAAGAGATTGATAAAAACGGAGGCATTAACGAAGCCTTAAAATCTAATCAATCTATTCTGGTACAAATCGTAAAAGAACCAATATCCACCAAGGGACCTAGAATAAGTTCTGAGCTATCATTAGCCGGACGATATATTGTTTTAGTTCCATTTTCAGATCGTGTTTCTATTTCTCAAAAAATAGAATCCAGAGAAGAAAAGGAAAGGTTAAAACGCTTAATAACAAGTATTAAGCCCAAAGGATTTGGTGTTATTATACGCACAGTAGCAGAAGGCAAAAAAGTAGCAGAACTGGATAGAGATTTACAAAATCTCAAAGATCGCTGGATAGCGATGTGTAAAAAGCTACATCGGGCGCACCACCCGTCAAAGGTGCTAAGTGAATTAAGCAGAGGTACATCAATTATTAGAGATGTGATGAACGATTCCTTTTCGGCCATTCATATTGATGATGAAACTCTGTATTATCAAATAAAAGATTATGTGCAAGAGATTGCACCTAAGAAAGAGAGTATTGTAAAGTTGTATGACTCGAAAGTTCCCATATTCGAAAAATTTGGGATCGAACGACAAATTAAAACTTCATTTGGTAAAACCGTATCTGGTAGTAAAGGAGCCTATCTTGTGATTGAACACACGGAAGCACTTCACGTTATAGACGTGAACAGTGGTAACCGTAGTAATAAATCCAAGACTCAGGAAGGAACTGCCCTAGAAGTGAATTTAATCGCCGCTTCTGACGTAGCTAGACAATTAAGGCTACGTGATATGGGAGGTATTATTGTGATAGATTTTATTGATATGGCAAGTGCTGCCAATCGAAAGGCTTTGTATAATCATCTTCGTGATGAAATGAAAGATGACAGAGCCAAGCACAAAATACTACCACCAAGTAAATTTGGTTTAATACAAATTACGCGCCAACGCGTAAGGCCCGAGATGAATATTAAAACTCGTGAAGAAGACCCTAACGGAGAAAACACCGAGATCGAAGCGCCTATCGTAGTGGTAGATAAGATTTCTGACGAGGTAAAACGCCTTTTCAAAAAAGACTATAAAAAGATAACTTTAAACACACATCCTTTTATAGCGGCCTTTTTAACAAAAGGTTTTCCATCTGTGCGAACCAAGTGGTTCATGGAGCACAAAAAATGGGTAAAAGTACAACCTAGAGACGCTTACACGTATCTTGAGTATCATTTCCTCGATAAAAACGGAGAAAAGATCAAATAAAAAATCCCCTCCCCTGTTTCGGTAACTTGAAACTTTGGAGGGTTTTTTAGTTTTAAAAACTACGGGTCTACCAATTTTTCTACTATTTTAGCGACGCTTGAAAACTTATAAAACATACTCCGTTGCTGAGGCTACTTCCCGAATGGAACGCTACTGCGCCTACCAAGAACGCTGCCATAAAGAAGTGAATAAAAAACTACGGGAAATGCGGATGATTCCGGAAGCAATAGACCAAATCATATATCATTTACTACAGCATAATTTTCTCAATGAGACTCGTTTTGCCCAGGCGTTTGCGCGTGGGAAATTCAGAAATAAAAAATGGGGGCGAAATCGCATCGTTGCTGAACTAAAATATCGGGATATCTCAAAATACAATATTCAATTGGCGCTTAAAGAGATTCCTGAAACGGAATACCTAAGTACGTTTCATGTATTGGCCGAAAAACGATTTGCACAATTAGCGACCGAAACGAATCTTCAAAAAAAAAGAAAAAAAATTGCCGATTACCTCTTTTATCGTGGGTGGGAATCTCATTTGGTGTATGATAAGATTCGGGAACTAATTTAATCCTTAAACAAAAGTGATTATTGAGAAATCCCTAGTTTTCTATGGGTCTTAGTTATGGCTTTCTTATTCTTACTATCAATCCAGTCCTGCCCTTTTAATCTTCGCATCAAATTATCAAAATGACGCATCACAAGTATGTTATAAGCGGCTCTTCCTAAGTTTTTTGGGTTTCGGGCAATAGCACGCAGGCTCATTGAGAAACCTGGAGTAACATAGCGCATATAATGCCAGTAGCCTTCAGGCATATACAATATATTACCATGTTCGAGATTGGCCTTGTATCCCCTTGCTTTTTTTAAGGCTGGCCACTTTTCAAAATCGGGATTGTTAAAATCAATATCTTCCCGGGTAATCAAAGAATGTGGGATTTTATAGAGGTAGTCGTTTTGAGATTGATCAAACAAAATGGTTTCCTTGGTTCCGTGAAAATGAAAATGAAAAATATTGGCCAAATCAATATCGTAGTGCATAAAAGTATGTGAATCTGTACCTCCAAAGAATAACATGGGAAGTCCTTTCATAAGCCTTAAGCCAAAATCTGGATAGGTAAAATCTTTCTGAAGTGCCGGAATCTCTTTTAATATATTCCAAAGAAAAATCCTAAGTTTAGTAGGTTCTCGCTTTAGTAATTCAATATAATTCTTCATCTTCATTCGAGCATGTGGTTCGTTGAAACCATCTCTATAGTCCACAGGCCTGTCATCATAGAGAGGCACCTCGATGTCTCCTCCTATTTGAGCCATATAATCTAAATCCCATTTGGAAAAAGCGGGCCAATCTTCAATGAAATTCTCAATAACCAGAGGTTTTTGAAGGGCAAAATAATCTCTGAGGAAATCTTCCTTAGAAATGGTTTGTACTCTATCTATCTCTTGTAGCTGCATATTTAGGACATTTCAAAGATACGAATGTTTACAAAAATCCGATTGTCTTACATCTCAAAATAGAAGAACGCCATAAATAAAAAAGACTGCCTAAATAGACAGTCTTTTTGAGTACTATGTTTTACTAATATAATTAGTCTGTTGTTATCACAATTTTATCCGCATACTCACTAAACCCATCCGAACCGCAATTGGCTCTCACATATATTTCATAGGTGGTGGCTGAGGTTAGCCCTTGAATGGTAAAGTTACTTTGAGAGGTTTGTAAGACGGTACCTGTTCCCAGTACAAATCCGGTTTCTCCATACTCAATCTCCCAAGCGGTCTCGTCATTCTCCGTCCAACCAATCTCAATAAAGTCTGAACCTAGTCCTGCTAAGAACACATCTGAAGGAGCATTACAACTTACAGAAGCTTCCGAAGTGGTAAATTGAATGGATATATGATTGCTAAATCCATCCGATCCGCAATTGGTTCGTAAGTAAATTTCATATCCAGTGGCAGCCATTAAACCGTCAATAAAGAAATCTGTTTGCGAGGTTTGAATCACAGTTCCCGTACCCAAGGCAAATCCTGTTTCTCCATATTCAATTTCCCAGGCTGTTTGACTACCTACACCCCAGGTAAAAAGCACAGAAGCACTATTGAGCTGATCTATAACAATATTGCCTGGTTCTGGGCAATTATTGGAAGAATCATCGTCATTCGAACACGCAAAAAGAATTAAGCTGGCGATCGCCAGCCAAAAGAGCTTTTTCATTGGTAAAGTATTTAAAGTTAAGGTAGTTTTCTGCAGTTCCTTAAAAAACGGTATACAAAACAAAAAATTGTCTTACATCCCATTTGGATGCAATAAAGTGCTAATCGAGCGTGCTAAATTCTAGTCTTGGTGAGAACAATTCATCACTAAACTCGAAGAACTCGTCGCAGATGGTTTTAACTTTCACTTGATAGTTGGTTGACGGGGTTAGGTTCTCAAACAAATGTGTGTTTTTATGCGCAAGCTCATTGACCAGAGAATCAGTGCCTATTTCAAACAACTCTATATCCCAAAGATCTTCATCATATCCATTCCAGGATATTCGAATCGAATTACTCGTTATTTCATCAGGTACAAGATCTGAAGGAGGTGTACATCCTTCTCCAAAGGCTAGCGTGTTAATTGTTCCTGGGCCTGTAAAATTACTTGAACTCCCATCTTGACAGTTCACTCTAACATAATAATCGTATGAAGTATTTGTAGCCAATCTCTCTATTAAAGCAGATCTGCTAAACCCGTTTGATATTCCGGGGATAATAAATACTGGTATATTATATCTAGTTCCTGTCCCTAAAGAAAATCCTTCAAGACCAAATTCTACTGTATATGACGCCGGCTTGACATCATAACTCCAGCCCACGGCTATTCGGGTTTCATCGCTAAATATGGTAACTAGATTGGTAGGTTCGACACATGTAGCATCATCTGAGGAACAAGAAAAGAAACTTAGAAAAACAAAAGCTACAATTACATTTGTTCTCATGCCCTACATTTCCTTAACAGAAGTCTTTACTTTTGCTTCTTCATTTCTTTCAATGGTATGATCTGGGCGCGTCCATCTTGGTTTCTCGCCCAAAGATTGGTGTTGAGAATCTTTCGCTTCTACCGTCTCGGGCTGCTCTTTTTTCTCAAATGCGCGTTGCGGCTCAAGCCCCAACATTTTAAACATTTCCATATCTTCATTGACATCTGGATTGGGCGTAGTAAGCAACTTATCACCGGCAAAAATTGAATTTGCACCAGCAAAGAAGCACATGGCCTGCCCTTCACGACTCATTTCTGTTCTTCCTGCAGATAGTCTAACCTGTGTTTGTGGCATTACAATACGGGTAGTCGCTACCATTCGAATCATATCCCATATAGACACTGGTTCCATATCTTCCATGGGGGTCCCCTCAACCGCAACCAGTGCATTTATTGGTACCGATTCCGGTTGTGGGCTCAATGTTGCCAATGCCACCAGCATACCAGCGCGGTCCTCTAGGTTTTCCCCCATACCTATTATTCCGCCACTGCAAACCGTGACATTGGTTTTTCGAACGTTATCGATTGTATCTAATCTATCCTGATATGCTCTGGTTGAGATCACATCTTTGTAATAATCTTCAGACGTATCCAGATTATGATTGTAGGCATATAAGCCCGCTTCGGCAAGACGCTGTGCTTGATTTTCAGTAATCATCCCTAGGGTACAACACACTTCCATATCAAGTTTATTTATGGTACGAACCATTTCTAATACCTGATCAAATTCTTCTCCATCCTTTACATTTCTCCAAGCGGCTCCCATACATACTCGGGAGCTCCCCGAAGCTTTGGCTCGTAAGGCTTGTGCCTTTACTTGTTGAACAGACATGAGATCATTTCCCGCAATATCTGTATGATATCTAGCGGCCTGTGGGCAGTAACCACAGTCTTCAGGACACCCTCCAGTTTTAATGGAGAGTAAGGTTGAAACCTGTACCTGGTTAGGATTATGATACTTACGATGTACTGTAGCCGCCTCATACAGTAACTGCATGAGAGGTGTATTGTAAATGTTTAAAATTTCGTCTTTTGTCCAGTTGTGTTTGGTCTCGCTCATAGGGCGCTAAGATACTTATTCTTTGGAATTTTTACTAGCGTCATCAGCATCAACCGACGCATTTTTCGCGTTGTCTTTTCCTTTTAAATATTCTGGAAGCTGCATTCCTGCCATATCAAACATTTCCTGAAGTGGTGGTACAGCACCATACATTCCTGAAATAAAGTTGGAGGTTGCCGTTTTTCCATCTTTAGACGATCCATTTTCCCAAACCGTGATTTTATCGATCTTAATATTCTTAATCGCCTCAGCCTGTAGCTTCACTAATTCAGGAAGCTTATCTGCTACCAATAAGAGTACCGCATCTTTGGAACTGTTTCCGGCGGCTCTAACAATCTTATCAAGACCTTCAGCCTGCTTGGTCAATACCTCAAGAATTCCTTGCGCTTCTGCCTGTGCTTTAAATAGGATTGCATCTGCCTCTCCTTTGGCCAATCTACGAATTTGCTCGGCTTCAGCTTCAGCATCTATTTCTACTTTCTTTTTATCAATTTCAGCAGGTACAATCACATCCGCCAACTGCGTACTGCGTTCTCGTTCTGCCCTTGAAATTTCTGCTTCTTTTTCAGCTAAATACGATTCCTCAAGTGCTTTTGCAGCTTGTACTTTTTCTGAAGCGATTGCCACTCTTTCGGCTTCGGCCTCACGCTGACGTCTGGTTGAATCTGAATTGGCAACTTCAATCTTTGCAATGTTTTCACCTTCAACAGCTTTCGCATTGGCAGCAGCTACCTGCGTACGCTCATCCTGTACTGCATTGGCTTCTCCAATAGAACCATCACGATTCTTTTCGGCTACCGACTTACGAGCTGCGTTAATGGCATGTGCAGCGGCCTCTTTACCCAGTGCTTCAATATATCCAGATTCATCAACAATATCTGTAATATTTACGTTGATCAACTTTAAACCAACCTTCTTTAGTTCAGACTCAACACTTCTGGAAATATTACTCAAGAACTTATCCCGATCCGAATTAATCTCTTCGATATCCATGGAAGCCACAACCAAACGCAATTGACCAAAGATTATCTCCATGGCTAAATCTTGTATTTCTTGTTGTCCCAGCCCCAACAAACGCTCAGCAGCATTCTGCATGACACCTGGTTCTGTAGAAACACCAATGGTAAATCTAGAAGGTACATTTACACGAATATTTTGCTTACTTAAGGCATTTATTAGATTTACCTCAATGGAAATAGGTGTAAGATCCAGATATTGATAATCCTGGATTACAGGGTATATAAAGGCTGCTCCACCATGGATACACCTTGCTGAGTTTCCGCTACCTACTTTACCATAGACAACGAGAATTCGATCTGAAGGACATCTTTTATACCTTCTAATAAAGGTGATAATCAGTATAAAGAAAATTAATATTGCGAAACCTATGGTTAGTAACCATCCAAAAGTTTCGACTTGTAAGGCTATCGTATTCATATTAGTTAGTGTGTTTATTTACGATTAATATTCCGTTATCGGTTACTTTAGTGACAGTAACCACATCTCCTTGTTTTAAATCTGTATCCTCATCGGTAAGCGCATCAAGTTCACGCAAACCTCCCTGTACTTTGACCTGAACTTTACCCATACTAGATCTATTGGCGCCAATGGTTAGGTACACTTCACCAATGCTGTTTAGGGCATTTTTCAACTTTAAAGAACCACTGCTGGTCATCTTACTTAATTGATAGAATAGTGTCGCCATAGCAAGCATCATAACAAGACCGCAGGCCAAAGAAACTGCTACCGTAACACCAGTTGAATACCCTGCATTGAGGCATGAGATTCCACTCCATCCAAAAATGGTAAAGAAGCCCATTAAATTTTTGAAGGATAAGAACTGAAATCCTACGCCTGCATCGGCTTCAATATCTGCATCAACATCGCCCATATCATCTACTTCTCCACCTATGATCGTCATCACTAAGAGAATTAGAAAAATTACCGAAGAGATCAGGGCGATTACCCAGTATACTTTGCTAAAAGTACTTAAAGCACTAAACCATTCTTCCATAAGGATATCATTTAAATTGTTAATAGAAAGATAGCAACTTTTAGGTGCATAGCACGACATGCTATCATAATTTTGTAACAATAATACTAACAGCGTTTCCACCGAAACCAACTGCGTTTATCAATATATTTTTTAATGTAGTTGGAACATCACTGGTGTTGTTATAAAAGGGGGTTTTTATAAATTGATTGTGCTCTAACATAAGCACCGCCATCTCAACACTCATCATACCTGAAGCTCCCAAAGTATGTCCCAAAATCCATTTATTAGTCGTCAATTGAGGTAATTTGTTACCAAAAACTTCTGAAACCGCATTATATTCGGCTTGATCGCCCTTAACCGTACCAGGGGCGTGCATGATAATAGCATCCACCGAATCCAATTGTGCATGTGCCATGGCCATGCGCATAGATTCCTGAAAACAGTGAGCAGATTCTGAAATAGAAATATTGTGATCCAGTTTTTCCGAAGCATATCCATAACCAGACACAAGCGCTCTGGTTCTGTTGGAAATTCCTTTCTCCAAAAAAGCGATAGCACCAGCCTCTCCCAAGACCATACTATTGCTTTTCTTGGATAACTTGAGAGATTCGCAAGCCCATTCATTGGTGCTCTTAGAATACAGTTTTAACGCTTGCATTTGCCCAATTGTAAAGGGTGTTAACGGAGCCTCGCCACCTCCTACCACAAACCCGTCTGCCATTCCAGCCTGCAACCAAGCAATCCCATTGAGCATAGCATGTAAGGATGTTGAGCAGGTTACAGAATGACTAATAACCGGGCCTTGTGCGCCCAATTGTTGTCCTACCCAGGAAGATATATTCCCTAGCGTTGTTGTGGGAGATGTTAGTGGTGTGACAGACTCTTTTTCGGTAAATTCATCATAGTATTTTTCAAATAAGGAAGTTGCTCCACGAGAAGAACCTATATTAACACCTACATTTTTATAGGTTTCGAAGGACTCAGGCATGGCTCTTTTGGCGGCCAACATTGCCAAAATAACAGATCTATCTAACTCTTTATATGATTTATTTTCTTTCCGAAGTTCTTTTATTTCGGTCTGATGGTTTGGATGAATAGGCGCCTGCCATACATCGTTTTTTTTTGTAAACGCAGGTATTCCTGAAGTATAACGTTGCCAAACTTCCTGAGGTGAAGTTCCCAATGCCGAAACGGAAGCAATTCCGGAAATAGAAATAGGTGTATACAACTTTTTGTAATTTGTAACAAAAATAAGAGTTCTAGCACTTATTATTAGACTTAAATCTAATTTATATGGAAGAAAATCGTAATCATAAAGGGTGGTTTGCAAGAAACTGGATGTGGGCCGTTCCATCGGGAGGTTGCTTACTCGTTATCGTGCTCTTTGTTGTATTTGCAGGATCTATTTTTGTTGGAGTTACTTCTCTTATTAAGGAGTCTACCCCCTACGAAGAGGCATTGACCGCAGCTCAATCTAATGAATTGGTCATAGAGGCTATTGGAGAACCCATTGAAACCCATGGGATGATGCGAGGCACCATTAATATAAATGGTGATGATGGCTCAGCCGATTTCAATATTCCAATTACTGGACCCAAGGGAGATGCAAAACTTATGGTTGTTGCTAGAAAAGCATCAGGTACTTGGACGTATCAAGTATTAGAGGTAGTGCTTAACGCCAATGGAGATGTCATTCCATTAACAATAAACCAAGAACAATTAGAATAGGTCAAAACTGTTTTTAATGGTTGTATATACCTTCTCCAACTCGCTTTCAGAAATAACATACGGAGGTAAGATATAGATTGTATTTCCTAGGGGTCGAAGGAAAACCCCTTGCGACATGAAATAGCTGAAGAGTTTGTTTCGTAAGTCCCCATAGCGTTCCATTTCAATAGAAATATCAATGGCAAGGATTACTCCAAGCTGTCTTACGGCTGCAACCCTAGGGTGTTCCTTTATCGTTTTCGAAAACCGTCTATGCGCATTTTCTATCCTTACTATATCCTGCTGAATCTTCTCTGATGTAAGCAATTCAATTCCTGCAAGAGCGGCGACACATGCCAGCGGATTGGCACTATAGGTATGCGCATGAAAAAAACCTTTAGCAATCGTATCATCCAAAAACGCTTCAAAGATCTCCTGAGTACAGGAGGTAATTCCCATAGGCACCATTCCCGCTGTAAGTGCCTTACTGAGGCACATGATATCCGGATAGATATTCAGATATTGCGAGGCAAACAATTTGCCTGTTTTTCCAAAACCGGTCATCACCTCATCGGCAATGGTTAACACCTTGTTCTTAGCACACACCTTCAATAATTCTTCTAAGGTATCGGGCGCATACATCTTCATTCCCGCAGCTCCTTGAACTAAAGGTTCATAGACAAAGGCGGCGCATTTATTTTCAGAAATAATGGTTTTGAGCAAAGAAATAACCTCCTCCAAATTGTCCTTGTCTGGAATTGGAATACGCTTCACATCCATAAAAAAGTCTTCAAAAGGGCCATTGTATACCGAAAGTCCCGAAGCGCTCATCGCTCCAAAAGTATCTCCATGAAACCCTTCTTCAAAGGCAATTAACACATTCCTTTTTTCACCTTTATTGTGATGGTATTGTAACGCCATTTTTATAGCCACTTCAACCGAAGTTGATCCATTGTCGTTGAAAAATATTTTTTGCTGATTGTTCGGTAGAATACCAACTAGTCTTTCTGAAAGTGCCACGGCGGGTTCATGTGTAAAGCCCGTGAAAACAACTTGATCCAATTGCTTCATTTGATGGGTCACTGCTGCTATAATAGTATCATTACAATGACCGTACATTGCCGTATACCAGGAGGCAATCCCATCGATGTATTGGTTACCTTCTTCATCCCAAAGTAGTGCTCCTTTGGCTTTAACCAGTGGAATAGGGAGCTCACTTGTTTGATGTTGCGTAAGTGGATGCCAAATATGTCTGCTATCTCTTTGTTGTAGATTCATGGCGCCGTTTATTTAAGTAAATCCTTCCATTTTTCGGCATATTCTCTAACTACATTCTTATCGACATAAGGTTCTGTGTCCATCCGACCAAGAATAGGAACATCTGTCATTGTTGCGATTACTTCTTCGGTAGAGGGATGTTCTTCTCCATTAAAAATAATTCCGAAGACATTTAATTTTCGTTGCTTTAATAGCTCAATGGTTAATAGAGTGTGGTTGATACTTCCCAAATAATGCCGTGATACCACAATTACTTTATCCTCTGGTTTAATAAGATCTGCCATGGTTTCATTGGCATTAATTGGAACCAACAATCCTCCTGCGCCCTCTATCACCAGCGTATTTTTTGTTGAAGGGCGCTTTATTTTTTTAACTGAAAGAGTTATTTCGTCAATCGCTGCAGCTGCATGCGGACTCATAGGTGTTTCCAAATCGAAGGCCGATGGATGCAACTTTGTTTTAGCATTTGTAATGAGATTAGAAATAGTGTGCGTATCACTATTGTGTAGTTCCCCCGCTTGCACAGGCTTCCAATAATCGGCCTCCAATGCTTGAGTTATAATGGCCGAAATTATGGTCTTTCCTACTTCAGTAGAGATTCCCGTGATGAAAAAGGTAGTAGCCATCAAAAAACTGTTTTACAATCATTACATACATGTTTGGTTTTCTCAAAAAATGGAAACAACATATAGAAAATATTTTTTCGGGCCGCCGGGGCTATTAAAATTCGATTCGATTGGCACGAATTACAGGACATTGGGCTGCCGTGAACATCGGTTTCATAACTCCTTATTTCATTATAAATAGCGAGTGCTTTTTCAGCATCTTCAGAATGAACCAATAATTTTACACCGCCAATGGCATTGCTAATAAGCGGATCTGCATCAATGGTTGTTTCGTCTGCCAATTGCGTACGCACTCCTTCTGACTCCAATTTAGATTTTACGATTTGAGCTTCCGAGCTATAATCAAAGACTTCCAAAACGACATAGTTATCCATTGTGTTACCATTTAATGGTCTTACAAAAATAGCGAACCCTATGCGATAAACATAGGGTTGATTGCTAAAGATGCTATGCTCTTATTTTAGTCGATTGCATTTAACGCCCTTTCCAATGCCTTCTCGGCGGCAATCTCTATGTGCGGTTTTACCCCAACTTGATCTAATCGTAGACCTTCTGCGGTGAGATAATCGTTTACAGGTATAAAAATGGAGATGTCTTTATTCACCTTAAACCAGTTTGCGCTCAACATTTGTCCGGCAGTGGTTTCTCCAATAACAGTCGCCGCATTATGTGTTTTTAGAACATGGACAAAAGGTTCACAAGCACTTGCGGTCTTGTTATTTGTTAACACATACACTTCCCCCTGAAAGATAGGATCGCTGTGACCTGGAAGAACCATTCTGAAGGCTGATTCCTTTTGAATCTCTTGAAAATCCTTGTAGGTAAACCCGCCTAAAAACTTAAATTTTTGGATTTCTTCCAAAGACGGTGTCTTCCCCGTTTTGTCATACCATTTTCGGGTAACATAAGCGCCGGCATCGATGGTTCTGTTCGTTAGATATCTACCTAAAACCACGGCTGCATCTAGCGTTCCACCCGAATTATTTCTAAGGTCAATAATCAGGTTTTTATATCCTTTCTGGGTGATCTCTTCGACAATTTTCATCATCGCTTCACCATCTGCTGCAAATTTCCGAAGATGAAGAATCACCGTTTCTTTAGAAACTTCTTCCAACTCAAAAGGAACTGTCTTCTTCTTTTTGGTTTTCTTTTTCTTATTAGTTAGTCCCAAATAGTAGTGAGAGAAACTAAGTGAACTTGCTTTTCTGTTAAATGCTTTAGCAAACTCGATAGTTTCCAGAGAAAGTACCTCTTCTGAAGAAATATAATCTATAAACTCTCGCCACTCTTCACCCTCTAGAAGTTGTGCATTAAAGATATTCTCCTGTGTGAGCTTTTGGATGACTTGAACGGTTTTTCTATTCTTTTTTAATTGTTTCTGAGCAACAGTGGTTGTAAAAACCAATAGTAAGCTTAGGGATACAATGATTGTTTTCATGATTGTGAATTTTATAATTACAACACAAATAGAAAGTATAAAAACAGAAGTGAAAAATGATTGTGATGAAGTTGTAGGCTTAGTGCTTAAATTGCAGTTTCAGGGACGGTCTTACCCTTTTTGGGACGAATTTGCAAGGTGTTTTTTCAACGCTTCATAGTATTTTTGGGAAATAGGAATGGGTTGGAGGTTTACCGATAAATTCATTTGTCTCTTTCTAGAGTTTCCAGCAACCGAATCCAAATATTGTAAGTTAACTAAATATGAACGATGTACTTGCCAAGCTTCAGGAAGTTGTTTACCTAGGTTGGAGAGGGTAATTCTAATCATCTCCTGTTTGATACTGTCATCTTCGTATAAAAATAGGGCTACGTAATTTTGTTGGGAATGCGCGTAGACAAATTTAGAATACAAAAACTCCAAACGTTCCGATTTGTTATCTCCAACAATAATTTTTGTCTCACCTCCTTGGTTGGTAGTCTCAGAAATTTCAATCTTTCCCCAAGTCGATCTTAAGAAAATCCATATGGGAAAAATGATAGGAATAAACGGCAATCCATAAAGTTTGATAAACATTCCTATCAAATTCCAGCTCAATCCAGAAAATCCATTGATCACGTAAAAATTATAAACCGAACAACAAATCAAAATTAAAATAAATACGACTATAAGATACATGGCTTCATTATGGACAAACCAGCGTGAATTCTGTTTTTTATAAATGGCATTTTCAACAAAATGGCAAACTACCACAGGTATAAAAATGCAAAATGCATAGCCGCTTAACCGCAGCAAGCGATAGGTGGCATTATAGTTCTCACTATCGAAAGGTTCAAGAAAAATGATAATACTTGCCACCACTGCACCGAGAACAGCACCTATAAGGGCGTTTTTTTTGTGGCTACTTATGTACGCAATGGTTTTATTGAAAATCATAATTAGGATACGTATTTGGCAATTAAAGATATCAACTTTTCAATTTGGAGTTTTGTATTATAGCTATGCAAGCAAATTCGCAACCGTTCCTCTCCTTGACGTACCGTAGGGGCAAGAATAGGCTTTACATCAAAACCTTCGGCCTGTAATACCATTGATAATTGCTTCACACGATCGTTACCAGAAACCAAACAGCTTTGAATGGCCGCATTGCTTTCTACAAAGTGGTCGGCAATTTTATGTTCTTCTAATTTCGACTTAAAAAACTGAATATGTCCGCGAAGCTGAAGCAGTAATGGATGTGATCGCTCTCCAGATGTAGTGGGAATATGAAATTCCAATTGTTCATAAGAGGCTAGAATTGTTGCCACCGAATGTGGTGGTAATCCTGTAGTGTAGATGACGCTTCTGGCAAAATTTATCAAATATTTTTTCAATGCTGAACTCCCCAAAATGGCGGCTCCATGACATCCCAGTGCTTTTCCGAAGGTAACTACACGTGCAAACACCCCTCGCTGAAGGCCCAACTCCTGAACCATGCCAACACCCGCTATTCCCACAACTCCCACGGCATGGGCTTCGTCTACCACAAGGTGAAGGTTATATTCAGCACACAACGCACACAATGCATCCAAGTCTGGGGTATCTCCATCCATAGAAAAAATGGACTCGGTAACCACATATATTTCAGAGTACTCTTCTTTAACTCTGCCAACGATCTCTTTGATATCTTCAATGTTATTATGGGCATACTTAAAAGCCTTTGCAGCACCCATTCGTATGCCATCTCGTATGGAGGCATGTATTAATGCATCATACAGCACGAGATCACCACGTTGTGGCACACTACTAAAAAAACCAATATTGGCATCATAACCACTATTAAAAATAATCGCATCTTCCGTGTTGTGAAAATTGGCAATTTTGGTTTCGGCAAGGGCATATAGTTCATGATTTCCCGATAACAAACGTGAACCCGTCGCGCCACTGTACTCACAATTGGCTTTTTTACATAAGGAGGTAGCCCTTTGAAATAGGTTTATATTTTTACTAAATCCTAAATAATCATTGGAAGAAAAGTCGATCAAATCAGTGCCCTCTGGCAAACTGCGGAGTGCATTTTCCTGTTTTCGGGCCTCTAATCTCTCACCAAGTTTTTTCGGTAACATCCCTCAAAGATACCAAGACGATTTAGCTTATCGAAATTTGATTCGGGAATTAAATTTTAAAAATAATTATCGTTTTTCAATAATTTTTATATATTTGTTATCGTTAAACGATAATTTATTACAATGAATTCTATTAAAGTTCTAAACACACTCTTAAATGTAATCTTGGTATTGCTTATTATTTCTGTTGGAGTAACCATTGTTTTTGGAGTACTGTTTCTTACAGGGGTACGCAGCTCAATTATCACTTCGGACACCCCGTTGTTAAATTTTACTAGTGATCCCCTTTTATATGTCTTTGGAGGAATTTTACTTATTGTGTATGTTTTATTCACATTTGGAGTTTGGCAACTACGTAAAGCGGCCACAATTTTCTTGAATGATTCATTTTATGCTTCAAAAGTTCTGAGGCCGCTTTTATTAGCTGGAAAAAGTTTTGTTGTGGCTGGAATTTTTGCTTGGTTAATTGATGGTTTAAGCAGTATCCATTTTGGGAATCAACTAGCCATGTCAATTAGCGATAACACTTTTATATATTTATTTATTACCAGTATAGGTTTGTTTATCATGTTGATGAGTTCAGTAATAGAAAAGGCAATTAATCTTAAAAATGAAAACGATCTAACCATTTAAAATTATGAAAAGTAAGTCTACCATAACACTAATTATAAACGGAGCTTTTTGTTTTATCCTCTTTTTCGCATGTTATCAATTTTATCAAACCTCAATGATATACTTTGACATGAATGAAGAGTATGGTCACAATAAATTTTTACAATTACTTCATATATTTTCGGGACTTGTCATTCTTGGGATCTTTCTTTCTATAATCCATTTTAACAGAACGATTCGCAACTGGAATAACAGCAATTTTTTTAACGCCAAAGTAATTAAGAGATTCGAAATTCAGGGTATTATACTCCTCCTTCTAGGCATATGGCTTTTTGGTATGGAACTCGCTACTCTTAAAATGCCCTTTCGCGCTCAATTACCGGCCGGTTTTCTAGGATTAGGTGTTATTGGAAGTGTATTGCTTGGTTGTATAGGCTTATTATTTTCGTTTATTGCAACCGTAATTGCCACGGCAAAAAAACTTAAAGACGAAAACGATCTAACTATATAGTATGGCAATTATCATTAACTTAGATAAGGTGTTGGCTCTTCGGGATATGAAGAGCAAGGAATTGGCAGAGATTGTTGGAATCACCCAAGCCAATCTTTCCATTTTACGTTCTGGGAAGGCGAAAGCGGTCCGATTTTCTACCTTAGACGCCATTTGCAAAGCCTTGGATTGCCAACCTGGTGATATCTTGGAATATACTTCAGAATAAAAAAATGATTCTTTACACAAGCACATCAACTCAAGAAGAACTCAAGCAGATCTTGGTCTTACAGCAATTGAATCTACCACATAATATCTCTTCACCTGAACGAGAAAAAGAAGGGTTTGTTACAGTTCACCATGACCTAGACATCTTAACACGCATGCACAACATCTGCCCTCACACCATCGCGAAGGACGGTGAAAAAGTAATTGGCTATACCTTATGTATGCATCCGCAATTTGGAAGCGATATTCCCGTCTTACGCCCTATGTTTCGTCAAATAGAAAAGGCCCTTCAGGATAGGCCAGAAGTTCTAAACAGTTATATTGTGATGGGACAGGTATGTATCGATAAAGCATATCGCGGACAAGGCGTTTTTAGAAAATTATATGAAGCCATGAAAGCTCAGGTTTCCCCTAACTTTTCTAAAATCATTACAGAGGTTGATAGTAGCAATAAACGCTCTTTACAAGCGCATTATGCAATTGGATTTCAGCTATTAAAGCGATATCAGTCAGGAGGGCAAGATTGGGAAATAATACTATTATAAATCTAAGTACGGGTCTATTTTTTGATGGTTTTGACGTTTCATCCTACGAATGTTTTATAAACCAAAAACGCCCTCCATAAGGAAGGCGTTTTTAATAGTATTATAGTTGCGTTTGCTTAATCAGCTAGCACAATAATTTTATTATCATTTAACTCAACAGTGCCACTTGTAATCTCCATGTTCCAACTACCATCGGTATCTTTTGAAAATTTATTCTCAAAACCTTCGGTTATGGTTGGATTTCCTCTAAACTTCACCGTTCCTTTATTCAGCAAAGACACAATTGCGGCGTGATTATTCAGCATTTGAAAAGGTCCATTTACACCTGGTACCGTTACCGATTCTACTTCGCCAGATACTAGGGACGCTTCTGGTGTTACAATTTCTAAATACATAGTTTAAAAGTATTGTATATTGAGTTTTATGCTTCTGCCAACATTTTCTCTCCAGCTTCAATCGCTTCTTCGATAGAACCTTTAAGGTTAAATGCAGCTTCTGGAAGATGATCTAAGTCACCGTCCATGATCATATTAAAACCTTTGATCGTTTCTTTAATATCTACAAGTACACCTGGAATTCCAGTAAACTGCTCTGCTACGTGGAAAGGTTGAGACAAGAAACGTTGTACACGACGTGCACGACCTACTGCCATTTTATCTTCTTCAGACAATTCTTCCATACCAAGAATAGCAATAATATCTTGTAGTTCTTTATAACGTTGTAACAACTCTTTTACTCGTTGTGCACAATCATAATGTTCATCTCCCAAGATTTCAGCATTAAGAATACGAGAGGTAGAATCTAACGGATCTACCGCAGGATAAATACCAAGCTCTGCAATCTTACGTGACAATACTGTAGTTGCATCCAAGTGGGCAAATGTAGTTGCCGGTGCAGGATCCGTCAAGTCATCCGCAGGTACATAAACGGCCTGTACAGAAGTAATAGATCCTTTTTTGGTAGAAGTAATACGTTCTTGCATTGCACCCATCTCTGTAGCCAATGTAGGTTGGTATCCTACCGCAGAAGGCATACGACCAAGAAGTGCAGATACTTCAGAACCTGCTTGTGTAAAACGGAAGATGTTATCCACAAAGAAAAGTACATCTTTCCCTTGTCCGTCTCCAGCTCCATCACGGAAATACTCTGCAATGGTCAATCCAGAAAGTGCCACACGAGCACGTGCCCCTGGAGGCTCATTCATTTGACCAAACACGAAAGTTGCTTTAGATTCTTTCATTGCGGCTTTATCAACCTTTGAAAGATCCCATCCACCTTCTTCCATAGAGTGTAAGAAATCATCACCGTATTTTATAATACCAGATTCAAGCATTTCACGAAGCAAATCATTTCCTTCACGTGTACGCTCTCCAACTCCAGCAAACACAGAAAGACCACCATGGCCTTTCGCGATATTGTTAATCAATTCTTGGATCAATACAGTTTTACCAACTCCAGCACCACCAAACAATCCAATTTTACCTCCTTTTGCGTAAGGCTCAATAAGATCAATTACTTTAATCCCTGTATATAAAACTTCACTCGAAGTTGATAAGTCTTCAAATTTAGGTGCATCACGGTGAATAGGAAGCCCATCATCTCCTGATTTAGGAAGGTTTCCAATACCATCAATAGCATCACCAATTACGTTAAACAGTCGCCCGTACACATCTTCACCAATAGGCATTTGAATTTGAGCACCGTTAGCAACGGCATCCACGCCACGGCTCAAACCATCGGTAGAATCCATAGAGATGGTACGTACCGTATTCTCTCCAATATGAGATTGTACTTCAAGTATCAATAAATTTCCGTTGTTATCTACTTCTAACGAATCGTAAATTTTTGGAAGTTCTGCTCCATTGGCAAACGAAACGTCTACAACTGGACCAATAATTTGTGCAACTTTTCCTGTAGCTTGTGACATTATTAACTATTTATTTTTTAGTACTGTTAGGGTCAAATTAGAACCCCGTTTTTAACGGTGCAAAGATAGTTTTTTATATTCAAAAATTACAATACAAACTGGTAAAAATTTGTTGAGATTTGGAGGGGAGCTGCCACGCCGCCAAAGGCATCGTTGCATCGGGCTTTTCGCTATATCTTTTTTATGGTTCGCTGGACACAGTAAACACCTTACCTATCACTCGGCTATTTCAGAAAATAAAGCAATTTCAATAAAAAAGGATGCCGCTACAATCCCTGCTCCAAACGGCTTACTTTCACTTTTTAACCTCCGCCCATCTGGAGCTAACAATCGCTGCCCTAGCTTCAGCTTCATCGCCCCACCCCTCACTCTTAGCAGGATCTATATCATAGCTCAGAAACCAGGTTTCAATAATTTTCAAAAGCTGTGGGTGCTTTTCAGAAAGAGCTGCAAAAGTCGTGGCAGTCACAATTTGAAGTTCGGGCTCCACAGGAATGCCTATAATTTTATAATCGGACTCGCCGTCATCAATCAATTTTAAGACGCCAACAGGCCGTATCTCAACTACCGTTCCTGTAGGCATGCTTTGCGCAATAACAAGCACGTCTAGCCCATCGCCATCGCCACCTTTTTTTGGATCTGAATATGTGGATGGAATAAACCCATAGTTTCCTGGATAGGGCAAAAAGTTGATGATACGATCTTTCCCGTCTCTTTGATCTACCTCAAACTTCTTCGTTGTTTTATTATATTCGATTTTCACATTGGTCCCCGCGGGAATTTCGATCACACATTGAATGTTTCCAGAAGGAGTAACAGCCGACAAGGTGTTTAAGTCTACAGATTTACAGCTAACTGCAAAGGACAGTATACATAAGGAAATTGAGAAAACCCGCAAAGAGGTAATAAGGTTAGATCGTCTATTGCGCCAAAAACTATTCAACGGTCACAGACTTGGCCAAGTTTCTTGGCTGATCCACATTTCTATCGAGCATTACCGCTATATGGTAAGATAGTAACTGCAAAGGAATGGTTGTCACCAAAGGTGATAGCGTTTCTGGAGTATTAGGTACTTCCATAACATAATCTGCCAATTCCTTCACTGTGGTATCCCCTTCGGTCACTACGGCAATAATTTTTCCTTGGCGCGATTTGATCTCTTGAATGTTGCTCACTACCTTATCATAATGATTACTATTTACCGCGATTACAATAACAGGCATTTGCTCATCTATTAGCGCAATAGGACCGTGTTTCATTTCGGCGGCAGGATAGCCTTCAGCATGGATGTATGAGATCTCTTTTAACTTTAATGCGCCTTCCAACGCCACCGGGAAATTATAGCCTCTTCCGAGGTATAAGAAATTCCTAACATCCTTAAAGATGTGAGCAATCTCCTTAATTTTATCGGCTGTTTGCAAGGCTTCTTCCACCTTCCCAGGAATCATTTCTAACTCATGCAAATGCAGCATATAGTCGCCATGTGAAATAGTCCCTTTGATCTTAGCCAATTTTAAAGCGATCATGGTAAGCACTGTAATTTGAGTGGTGAATGCCTTGGTAGACGCAACACCTATCTCTGGACCTGCATGTGTATATGTTCCACTATGGGTCTCTCTTGAGATAGTAGACCCTACAACATTACATATTCCATAGACAAAAGCGCCTTTTTCCTTGGCCAATTTAATAGCCGCCAATGTATCTGCTGTCTCACCACTTTGCGAGATCGCGATAATCACATCTTTTTCGGTAATGATCGGGTTTCTATATCTAAACTCGGAGGCATACTCTACTTCAACCGGGATTCGTGCCCAGTCTTCAAATATATATTCTGCCACTAAGCCTGCATGCCAAGATGTTCCGCAGGCTACAATGATAATTCGATCTGCATTAATAAATTTTTGGATATGATCTTCCAATCCGCCCAGTTTTATAATGCCCTTATTGGCTAAAAGACGTCCCCTATAGGTATCTTTTATCACCGTAGGCTGCTCATAGATCTCTTTCAACATGAAATGATCAAAGCCTCCTTTTTCAATTTGTTCTAAATTTAGTTGCAGCTCATGGATATAAGGAGCAACTAGGCTGTCATCATTGATTTTACGCACTTTTACGTCTCTACCTCTACGAATAATAGCCATCTCTTCATCTTTCAGATAAATGGCATTGTTGGTAAACTCAATAAAAGGGGTAGCATCACTTGCTACAAAAAATTCATCTTCTCCTATACCTATCGCCAAAGGGCTTCCTAGACGGGCAACGACTATCTCATCTGGCTTGTTCTTGTCAAACAACGCAATGGCGTATGCTCCCACTACTTGATTCAGTGCAATCTGAACTGCCTTTCCCAACTTTACATTTTCCTTCTTCTTAACATCTTCAATAAGGTTTACCAACACTTCAGTATCTGTATCCGAAGTAAAGGTATACCCTCTATTGATTAATTCTTTTTTGATGGACGCGTAGTTTTCAATGATTCCATTATGGATAAGCACCAAATCTCCACTGTTTGAGTAATGTGGGTGGGAATTTATATCATTAGGCACTCCGTGTGTAGCCCACCGTGTATGTCCAATTCCTAAACTTCCTGTGGTAGCAATCTCTTTGTTTACCCTTTCTTCTAGATCCACAACTTTTCCCTTGGTTTTGACAAGTTGTATTTCCGTTCCGTCATACAAGGCTATTCCCGCACTATCATACCCTCTATATTCGAGTCTTTTAAGACCATTTAATATGATTGGATATGCTTCTCTTTTTCCTATATAGCCTACAATTCCACACATAGTCTGTTACTTATCGGGTTCAGTATAAAATATTTGGAGCTTTAATCTTTTTGCTGGATTGGTTGATCGGTTACCGTGCAGTACGGTTCCTTGGCGTGATACAACTGAGCTGGAAGGAACAGTTTCAATTCCTGGTGATTGAGGATTTTCTAGGTCTTGAAAACCGGGAAGCAAAACATTCTGAGAAACAATAAGTCCGAGTGGTACGTTTGTAGAATCTCTATTTATAATATTACTCACATGGTTTGTGACTCTTATTTTATAAAACTCTCCAGTCTCATCACTTCCTCTTTCCAGAGGCCCTAAATGAATGTTCAAGGCAGTGAAAGGGTCTTCTGTTGCAGTAATATCGAAGAAGCGATCGGCATCTAGGAATGTACCTCTTTCAATATCAAAAATTGTAATACGCTCTGGTTCTGACGCACCTCCTGAGACCTGATTTTGATCTACATAAAAGATAAGGTTTGCCTCATTAATAAGCCATTCTTTTTCTCTAAAAAATTCGAGGTCATCTGCCACACCATTGTCATCGAAATCTTCGCCAAACAATTCAATAATACTCACAATTCCCTCACCTCCTTTAATATAGAGTGTCTCTTCACCTTCATCAACATTCGGGTTAGAAATAGCGTCATTGATAGCTGCAGGTATATCGCCGTCAAAAACATTAACATTGATGGCATTAAACTGAAATCCGAATGCGCTTTCTACCCGGACAATGTCTCCATTATCGTCTAACACTTGGTTGCCATCGGCATCTAATTCGGTAGTATCTGCTGTATAATTAATGGTAACTGTTGCTTCTCCTCCGTTAAAAATAAATAAGTTATCGCCTCCATCTACTTCTGTTACCTTAAAAAATAAACCTCTAAGGTATTCCCTAAAGTTATTATTGTTATCAAGTTCTGGGGTTCCTTCCATGTCGATAATTCTTTTTTGGAAAAAATCTTTATCGAGTTGCATCACCAGGCCTGGAGGAAACGTAAGGGTATCTTCATTATCTGTAATAATCTCAATTTCTTCTGCTGAAGGCACAAAATCTTGTTGCTCTCCTAGCATCTCTCCTAGAAACCCTTCAAAAGTAGGTCCTTGATTGGAATAATAATTTTGTGGGTCTTCAAAACCAGAATCAGGATCCAAATCATTAAGAAAGAAGGTAGACTCAAACACTGATATGTTAAGCGGACTTGTTCCAAAAACCGAATCTAACGTATACGTAACCCCGCCATCAGCATCTGTAGTAGACTCACTAATAAAAGGTACGTTGAGAATAACGCTTTCAATTTCAAAGTTTAATGAATCATCCGGGAAATCTGGGTCGGGTGCATTCATGGTAATCTGACCAAGAAAATCTACTGTAGACTTTCCATATACGGGATCGTTATATACTCCCAATTGATACACTGGCAAGAAATTGGTCTGCACAGGAAGCAATTTTCTACTATACGCCAATACGGACGAAACGGTGTCCTTAATTTCCAGATTTTGATCGATCACATTGGAATCTATTATACTGAAATCTTCTTCACAAGAGGCAAATGCAATTAACACCCCTAATACTACCAGAAACTTTGGTATCAAATTCTTAACTTTCATAAGCAATTAAAATGTGTGATTAATCCAATATTTTGGATTCGTAAAAGTCTAAATATGCCTGAGAAAAATCCTCCATGTTGTGATATTTTAACACAGGCTTTTCGAGATTTTTAAGATAATCTTCAAGTGATTGAGGAATTTCTTCTGAAGCTATAACGACTCCATCAGAATTTTCAACCGCCACTTTCATGATATTAACATAGTTAGGTTCTTCAAGCACAGCAATTTTCTCATCAGCAATTCCATCAAACTTGATCTTGTCAATTAACTTAGTATTTAACGTGTTATCAAAACCTTGATTGTATATGGACGTAACAATTTTACTGTTTTCAAAAAGCGGTTCGTTGCTGTAGTAGTTTCTTAGATACAGTGGTAAAAAAGAAGCTAGCCAACCATGTACATGTATAATGTCTGGAGACCAGTTGAGTTTTTTTACTGTTTCAATTACCCCCTTGGCAAAAAATATGGCGCGTTCGTCGTTATCCCCAAAGAAATTACCATCTTCATCTGCGTAGGTTGCTTTTCGCTTGAAATAATCTTCATTGTCTATAAAGTATACCTGCATGCGCTCTTTAGGAATGGAAGCTACTTTAATGATAAGTGGCATATCCATGTCGTTGATCACCAAGTTCATCCCAGACAGCCTAATAACTTCATGTAGTTGGTGGCGCCTTTCATTAATGTTTCCATAGCGAGGCATAAAAATTCGAATTTGCCCACCATTGTTATTCACCATTCTCGGTGCTTCAAACGACATTGAAGAAATCTCAGTCTCTGGAAGATATGGAATAACCTCTGAAGACACATACAAGATTCTTTTATCTTTCATAAAATATATACTTTAGTAGCGTTGTAATTTAAAACATGCAAAATTACGAAAATTTATGAAGATTGCCCGTTATATCTTAATTTTGCCACATGTTAATTTTCCTGTATGACCATTCATTCTAGCATTGACTCTCTTAATCTGGCTCTTTTTACATTTCGACAAAAAAAAGCATCTGTTGGCCTTGTGCCCACTATGGGGGCGTTACACAGGGGTCATCTCGAACTCGTGTCGCAGGCTTTAGCTGAAAATGAGGTGGTTGTAGTGAGCATTTTTGTAAACCCAACTCAGTTTAATAATCCAGACGATCTTACCAAATATCCGCGTACTTTGGAAGAGGATACAGCTCTTTTGGCAAATTTAAACAAAAATATCGTTGTTTTTAATCCCGATGCAACCCACTTATATGAGGGTGCCATTCAATCAAAACGCTATAATTTTTCGGGTTTAGAGCATGAAATGGAAGGCAAACATCGTCCTGGACATTTTGATGGCGTAGGAACCGTGCTCAATTTACTGTTCAGAGCGGTACAACCCAACAAAGCATATTTTGGAGAAAAAGATTTTCAGCAGCTACAAATTGTTCGGAAATTGACGCTCATAGAAAAATTACCCGTTACCATTGTAGGATGTGCTATTGTTCGTGAATCTCACGGTTTAGCCATGAGTTCACGAAACCAGCGGCTCACTAAAATTCAATTTGAAGAGGCAGCTATTATCTACACTATACTGCAAGAGGTTCGCATGAAATTTGACACCTTGAGTGTTCCTGGATTGATTCGCCTAGCTGAACAACGATTTTCAGAAAACAGTAATTTTGCACTTGAATATTTCGAAATTTCTTCTGAAACAACGTTAAAGCCAGCGCAACGTAAGCATAAGAACAATTCATACCGGGCGTTTGTAGCCGCATTTGCAGGAGAAGTTCGTCTCATAGATAACATAGCGCTTAATTAAGCGCAACCCCATTATCTTAAATATTTCTCAATTCTCAATTCTGAGTTCTCAATTTAAATTATCTTTGCCCACATGCAAATACACGTAGTAAAATCTAAAATTCATAGGGTTAAAGTTACCGGTGCCGATCTTAACTATATAGGCAGTATTACGATTGATGAAGATTTGTTAGATGCTGCTAACATTATAGAAGGAGAAAAGGTGCAAATCGTTAACAATAACAATGGAGAACGATTGGAAACCTATGCAATTCCAGGACCTCGCGGAAGTGGCGAAATTACACTCAATGGAGCTGCGGCGCGAAAAGTAGCCCCTGGAGACATTCTTATTCTTATTACCTACGCCATTATGAGTGCTGAAGAGGCCAAAGCCTTTAAACCAGCTTTGGTTTTCCCCAACGAAGAAAACAACTTACTCGTCTAGTTTGAAGAAATCGCTCGGAAAGTTCCTGAAAATTGCTATCCCTCTTGGGATTGGTGTTTTCCTAACGTACTATATGTACTCCAGGTTTTCACCAGAACAATTGGAGCAGGTCAAATTCCATTTTGCAAATGCCAACTATTGGATTGTAGGTTTTTCGGTTTTCTTGAGCATGCTCAGTCATTTACTCCGAGCGTATCGTTGGAATTTCATGTTAGATCCATTAGGCTATAAACCAACTTTGGCAAATAACTATATGGCAGTTTCTATTGCCTATCTGATGAATATTTTCATTCCTAAAAGCGGCGAGGTGTCCCGAGCTGTGGTCATTAACCGATATGAAGGCGTGCCTTTCGACAAAGGGTTTGGGACCATCATTTCTGAAAGGGTTGTAGATCTTCTCTTGCTGCTTATAATTACCGCGATTGCCTTTTTTCTTCAGTTTGAAGCATTGTATAATTACACCCTGAGCATTGTTGAACCTTCCAAATTATATCCAATCATGGGAGGAGGTGTTTTGTTAGCCCTTGTGTTTTTCCTGTTTCTAAAATATTCGAAATCCAAATTTCAACAAAAAGTAATGCGCTTTTTACTGGGATTAAAAGATGGCCTACTTAGCATCTTCACAATGAAAAGAAAAGGAGCATTTCTATTCAACACCGTTCTTATTTGGAGTCTTTATTTATTGGCCTTTTATGTGGCCACATTCGCGCTACCTGAAACATCCAATATTTCATTGGGTACGGTGATTATTGCCTTTGTTGTAGGTAGTTTTGCCTTTGCCTTTACCAATAGCGGGTTTGGAGCATACCCTATCTCCGTAGCTGGTATTCTTGCCGTTTTTGGAATTGCCGAAACGGCCGGTGCGGCTTTCGGATGGATTGTTTGGATATCACATATTGTTTTCATTATGTTCTTTGGCCTGCTGTCCATTATTTTTCTACCTATCTATAATAGGAAAGAAAAATAGGTGCTAAATTTAGTATCTTTCAGCATCCAAAAAAGTATTTTATATCTCTTATGAAAAAACTACTACTCCTTTCCCTTTGTTTTTTAGGCAGTTTATCGATGGTGGCTCAATCTAAAATTCTCTATGAAGAGTTCAATTCAACGAAATTGGGGGAATCCAGAAGATTAAAGATTCAGCTTCCCAGAGACTACGAAGAAAATGTAGATAAGGTATATCCAATTGTATTAGTGTTGGACGCCAACTACCTCTTTGAACCTGTCGCCGGAAATGTAGATTATTTTGGGTATTGGGAAGACATGCCAGAGTCTATTGTTGTTGGAGTTATGCAGGGAGACGACCGTTATGAAGACTGTAACTATGACGACACCAATTTTTTACCTGCGGAAAAAGGAGCCGATTTCTTTGAATTTTTGGGCCTTGAACTCATCCCTTATATTGACAACAATTTTAGAACGGCTAAATTTATTATCGCCGTAGGGCACGACTTTACTGCAAATTTTATTAATTATTATCTGTTTAAAGACCCGCCATTATTTAATGGCTATATAAGTTTGAGTCCAGATTTGGCTCCAATGATGGATGAAAGATTGCCGCAACGCATCCCAGAAATTACATCAAAAACATTTTACTATATGGCAACGGGAACCGATGACATTAAGGATCTTATGGATATTACCGAAGACCTCAACACAAAACTCGGCCCCTTAAAAAATTCCACGTTCAATTATTACTATGATAACTTTGAAGGAGCCACGCATTATTCATTGGTGAGTCGAGGAATCCCTTCGGCTTTAGAAAAAATATTTTCGGTATATCGTCCCATCAGTAAGCAAGAATATAAAGAAGTATTGCTGAAAATGAACACTCCTATTCATCAATATTTACTGGATAAATACAAAACCATTGAAGATCTTTTCGGACTTACAAATCCTATCCGACTTAATGACTATTTGGCCACCGCTGGTGCGGCTGAAAAGCAAAAGCAATGGGAATCACTACGAGAGATCGCTACACTTGCCAAAAAACAGTATCCTGATACGGTCTTAGGCGACTACTATTTAGGTCGCTATTACGAAGAAACTGGTGAGCCTAAAAAAGCCATGAGAACGTTCCAAGCTGCTTATGACAAGGAAGAAGTAGATTTTATCACCATTGATCTTATGCTAGATAAGGCAGATAAAATCAAGGAAGATTTTGGATATTAACACCCAGTTACTTTACAACCACTTTTATCGTTTGTAAGGAGTTTCCAGCAACTAACTGTAATTGGTAGATTCCGGAAGACAAGCTATGCTCTATACTGATCTTGCTCGAAGGGTTTTCTATAACTCTTTCTAAAACCTGCTGTCCCGTCATACTATATAATGTCAGTGAAAGTCTTTCTGAGGGGCTTGATGTATTTTGCTGTAACTGAATAGCGGGTCCCGCTGGGTTTTGAGTGAGCACATAAAGCGATGCTGCTTCCAGATCAGAAACACCCAACACGCCATCTCTTATTTCGTCTAAAGCAAAGGCCACATTGGCTGCTGTAACCATTACATGAGATTCATTTACATCGGGAATAAAGGTATTCACGAATGGAGAGTCGTTCACATCAGGAATTGCAAACCAATCATCTTCGGTGTCAATGGCCAACGCACTAATGGTTGGAATAAACGAATATTCATCCTGATCCAAGGCATCCACAAAAGCTACGATCACTGGATTGGTAGTACCTCCATCCAAGGCTGATGAAATAGTAGAGGTGCCTCCCGGGGAAGCATCCACCCCATCGCTTAATCCTGTGGATTCTCCATCTGCCTCAAACAGCGCAAATGGAATTCCTATTAAAAAGGTCTCAAAAAAGGTGACCGTATTGGTCATGTTTGCTTCGGGTGTAAAGCGCAGGGTAATATCTGCTGTGGTCAACGGAATAATTTCCAAGTTGGTATCTATCACTTGCATGCCCGGCGTCCCTGTCATTGTGCCAATTCCGCTTCCGTTTATCATCGCAACATTGCGCACATCTTGCGGGAAGCCTAATGCATCCAATTCGGCTTGAAAGGCGTCTCTAAAATCGGGAGCCCCTTCTGGAAGTAATTTAGTGGGGTCCTGCTCAAAGGTTGAACCTGCTAATAAGTGCGCTGATAAATGATCCACCAGCATTTCTTTGGCCGCCGGAGAATTTAGCACAAACTCTATGATAGCCTGAGCATCCGGTTCGTCAAAACTTTCCGCGAGATAATTAATTAAGTATTGTAGACTAATTGGGATATTAGCTCCTTTGTGTGGCGAATCGAATGAGATATACAAACGTGTTTCATGCGGAAGACTATTGGCTTCCATATAGGCCAATCCGTATCGCGCAATCAAACCACCCATGCTGGGTCCTAGCACAACCAATTCTTGCTCACCAACTTTTTCAGCATTTATAAATTGAATCATGGCCGCCAACACCATCGCATTACGTTGTATATAATCGCTCCCTCCATCTATATCTTTTCCATCTGTGGTGTATTGTGGGGCATTCAAAATAACAATATCAAAACCCTCATCGCGTAAGATATCGGCCAAATTTTGACCGTCAAATCCAAGGCTATTATACAAACCTGTAATATCACGTCCATCTCCGGGATCAAAGCCATCCAAAACAATGATGGGTTTATCCAAAACACCATCTCCATTATCTAAAAAGATTTCGTATTCTCCTTCGCCAAAATAGGCTTGTGTTTCATCATATCCTTGATAGGCAATGTTGGCAACAATAGGCAACACTACATTGGTTCGATTCTCAATTGGAGTATCTAAAGGCTCAGGTAAAAAAGAACTTTGCGCGTAGGATGTTATGGCAACGAACATGAACAGTAGGGAGTAATATTTTTTCATAGTAGTAGGGTATATAATCTTGTGCAGCAAGATACAGAAAATTCTAGGGGTTACAAATTAGAAAAAGGAGGTGTCTCCAATTTAAAAAGGCCCCTAACAATGTTAGAGGCCTATCGAAATTTACTTTCGGATCATACCAATCCTATTGCGTTAGGGATTGGATTTTGCATTTTCTGTTCTGAAGTATTTTATATAATTCATTATTTCTTTTGTTCTTCTAAAATACTCTTCAAAAATATCGGGACGGTATATGTTGGGACTTCCATTTTCGATACGCGTAATTTTTGGATCAAAAAAAGCGTAGGTATAGAAGGAAGCCAACACCACTTCATCCGTGGGAAGTGCATCATCATAGGCATAGATAAATTTCAATACGCCCTGTTCATTTCCGGGATACATCGTGATCAATTGCCAAAATGCTTTTTGAATTTCAACCTTGGCAAAGCTCTCCCGTAAATCGCCCATAGTATATTGTTCTTTGTATACGGAAGCGCGATAGACTTCATCTTTCATGAGTCGTCTTGCCTCTTCACTGAATATCATCGTATCATCTAGAACCGATACGCCTGGAGTCTTAAGTTCCTCCAACCATTTTTTGGACGCCTCGCTCGCTTCTTGAATGGCTATTAATTGGGCTCCTGTTATCCCCTCGGTGTTGGAACTTTTCTGGGCTTGTGTTCCCAGAACCGTGCATAGCGCACCTAATATAAAAAGGATTAATCTATTCATCTTGACTTGCATAATTAGTGTTTTCTGGGTCTTTTGTCTCTAGTAAGGCTTCCATTCTATTCAATCGGGACTCAAGTTCTAATAACTTATCATCGTACTTCTGTTCAATTTTTGAAATAATGTTGGCCCAGTCTCCATTGTGCACCCCCACCACGGTATTGACCATTTTGGGTCCTGGAGTATCCATTTCTTCCCAGGAACGACCTACGGCCAATTTAAAATCTATAGGAGTCATATCTTCTGGGTGAATGGCTTTTCCATACCCAGGAATTTCGGTATTGGCTACTATATAGTCTCCCGTGGCAACGGCTCCCATTACTTTCACCGGAACCTGTCCCATGAAAGCTACATTGTTTCCTTTATAGGTCTCCCCTTCTTCAGGTGTATTTCCTAAAATAATAGGTCTTTCCGAAATAACCATAATCTGCTCTACATTGGTAAGGTCTTTTGTGATCTTACCTCCTTTAACGGCCACAATATCCCCGGCAGATAGGTATTCTTCTATATCCATACGCTCCAGCCATTCTGCATAATCTCCATGACCTGATAGGTACTCTACTCCCACCTTGTTGAATCGATTGATTAGATTAGATACCGCGGCGGCACCCGTTGCTGCACTATCGATTAGGTCTATCCCTATAAAGCTGGCGGCAACATTCATAACATATACAGAATTCCCTATGGTAGACTCTGCCACATTTTCTATGGATTGCGCTCTAATGACGCCCGTTCTATTTCCGTCTTTATCTTCAAATCTGACATACTCATTTTCATTGGTTAGTGAGTTACTTCCTGGCAAATAGCTATTAAAGCTAGGAATCGCTATTGTAGGTAGGGATCCACCAGATATTCCGGGAATGCTTATATTTGGCAACAAATCTAAGCTCCCTTCCCACAATTCTACATTAGGCATTTCTATTTTGGGTATTCTTAGAGTAGGGACAGTTATATCTGGAGCAATGTACAGATCAATTGTAAAGCCACTCAAGAGTGTTGACCCATTATATACAGTTGTTTTTGGCACCTTGATCTTCGGTATTGTAACATTTAGGTCATTAATTGTAGATGTTATCTGATCAAACAAAATGGTAGATATTTCAGAAACGGCTGCCGTTTGCCAATTGGTATCCATAAGTGCTACAATATCGGCAGCACTAAAATTGGTAGTACCTCCTTCCAGAACATCTTGTACTATATTAATTTGATCCTGAAGATCATTGATAATTGGATTGGGAATATTCAAACGATTTCCTCCGGCTGTGGTTGCCCCTTCGGTTCTTCCTAATTTAATAAGCAAGCCGTCACCATTTCCAGAATTTGTATTGTCTAGAGTTGCAATAAAATTGGCGTTATCCCCTTTTATGGACAAAGACTTCGCCTCAAAACTTTCGGCGGTCAAACTAGTAGTGGTTAGGTTGGTTAAAGACGCATCTCCAACAACATCCAAGGTGCCGTTTAACAGAGTTTCCTCTGTCACGGTTAGTTTCCCATTGAGTTCGGTCGCTTTTTCTACCACCAATCTCCTGTTGAGCTGCGTATCTTCTTCCACAGTTAGTGTATTGTTTAGCTGGGTTTCATTCTCAACCGTGAGTCGCGCATTCAACTGTGTTGCCTTGGCCACTGTGAGCTGCTCATCAAACGTAACATCGTCCTCCACAGTAAGCGTTCCTGTTAGTTTTGAAGCGCTACCATTTAATACGTCTAGGGTGCTATGCAACGATGTGGCACCATCTACTCGAACGTCTCCTTTTAATCTGGAGGTACCTTCAACCGTAATCCGGTCATTCATAGTAGCCCCACCTTCGACTACCAATGCACTATTGAGTTGGGTGTCATTTTCAACGGTAAGTCGTCCGTTTAACTGTGCGGCATTAGCAACGGTCAACCTCTTGTTTAGATTGGTATCATCTTCTACTGTTAATGTTCCCGTTAATCTAGATGCGCTCCCATTTAGTACATCCAAGGTGCTATGAAGGGATGTCGCGCCATCAACTCTAACGTCACCTTTTAATCTGGAAGTTCCTTCAACCGTGATCCGATCATTCATAATAGCCGCACCTTCAACCACCAATGCTCTATTTAGTTGGGTGTCGTTTTCTACGGTCAAACGACCATTGAGTTGTGCGGCATTGGCTACGGTTAATGTTTTATTTAGCTCCGTATCATTTTCAACGGTAAGGCGTCCATTCAACTGTGTTGCATTGGCCACAGTAAGCGTTTTATTGAGGCTAGTATCATCCCCAACAATGAGCGTTCCCGTTAAATTAGCAGGAGCACCATTATTTACACTCAGAGAATTGTTCAAATTAGTCATCCCTTCTACAGTAAGATCATCCCCAAATAGGGTTGCTCCATCCACATTAAAATTCCCTGACACATGTAAAGGGCTTCCGTTATTGATATTCACAGCACTATTCAAATTGGTTTCTCCGTCTACTTGGAGCGCTCCTGTTAAGCCCGTTGGGCTCTGGCCAGTTACCAGCAACCTATCGTTTAAGGTTGTTCCTCCATCTACATTTAAGGTATTGTTTAACTCGGTGCCTAAATCTACGGCGAGTGTTCCGGTTAAAGTCGTTGGACTAGCATTGGCGACATTCAGACTATTATTTAAAATAGTGGCGCCATCCACGGTAAGTCGGCCCGATAAATTTGAAGCACTTCCATTAGTCACATCCAAGGTATTATTCAAGGTGGTGGCCTGATCTACCGTAAGTGTTCCCGTTAAATTGGATGGGCTTCCGTTGGTTACATCCAGTGTGCTGTTTAGAACAGTTCCCATGTCTACCATAAGCGTACCTGTTAACAGACTCGAATTTCCACCCGTCACATCGAAGGTGTTGTGTATGGCGGTAGCACCATCCACATCCAAGGTTCCTGAAAGCGAAGAAGCACTTCCGTTTGTTACGTCTAGGGTATTATTTAATGTAGTGGCTCCTTCAACGGTAAGAATGTTATTAAGTTGCGTCTTCCCATCAACGTCTAAGGTTCCCGAAAGGTTGGATGGACTTTGTTCGTTTACCCTTAGGCTTCCCTGCAAATCCGTCGTTCCCTGTACTAAGAGGGCATTATCCAGCTTAGTTTCACCTTGTACGTTCAACAAGCCAGATAGTGTAGAAGGGCTGGCATTATTGACAAAGAAGGAGTCATTTAAATTAGTGACCCCATTTACGGTAAGGTCCTCATTAAAAATGGTGGCTCCGTCTACCACGAAATCCCCGCTCACATTTAAAGAACTGCCATTATTGATGGTAACATCATCATTGAAGTTAGTTTCACCGTCTACGGTAAGATCGCCCGTAAGTAGAGAGGCATTCTCGCCAAGTACATTAAAATTATTAGCAATGTTTGTTGTTCCCGCTACATCCAGAATATTATTTAAGTTGGTGGCTCCTTCAACAGTAAGTGTGTTATTTAATACCGACGCTCCATCAACTTGTAATGAATTATTGAGTGTAGTGGCTTCTGAAACCTGAAGCGTATTATTTAAATTGGTTGCCCCTTCTACGCCTAGGGTGTTGTTGAGGTTAGTTGCCCCATCTACGGTTAAACTACCTGTTATCATGGCAGCACTTTCGTTGGCTATAAGAAGATTGTTGTTTAACACCGTAGTACCATCCACTTCCACATCTCCTGAAAGGCTCGTTGGACTCCCGTTATTTACCGAGAGGGAGTTGTTCAAATTGGTTGTTCCATCCACAACCAAATCACCAGAAAACAAAATCGCTCCATCTACTTCTAGGTTTCCAGTGGCGATAATATCTCGGTGAAGCGCATACGGAACAAATAGCAATGCTTGATTGCTAAGTTCTTGATAATTGCCATCAAGGTTTATCTCTACCAATAGGTCTTTTTGAGCTCCGTCCCAATTAATATCGGTGAAATCACCTTGTAATGAACTGCCCTGACCTATGACCAAATTGATCATTCCAAAGGCATCTGTTGTGGTGTTATGCACCTCCTGAAATTCGGTGTTATTAAATGAATTGGTAATGGTAAATCGAATAGCGACCGGTGCATTGGGTAATACATTGCCACTAATATCTGCTCCTGGTATTTCCTGAGGGTTCGGATCAATAATTACAGCTTGATAGCTCATTCCATCTGTTTGTGCAAATAAGTTGACCGAGGTCAGTATAATACATGCTAAGAGTATAAATTTTTTCATAATTGGAATTTTAGTCGTTGTCAATATCTTGATTGGTATCGTCATCATCTTGTTTAGGAGTTAGGTCTATAACAAATCCAATTCCTATTTGATGTGATCTTATTTTTAGTTCTTCATTGCTTCCTGCGCTATCATCTTTTAAAGCGAGGCTCTTTCCATATTGATAGTGTACTCGTATTTTGGTGCTTTCTGACACAGGATATGCCAATCCACCTCCGAAGCGGAAGAAAATGGCTGTATTATCAAATTCTTCTAGTCCGACAAGATTTTGCACTTGATTGTTGACCCGTTGATTTCCCTGAATAATAAATTCGGCAGCCGTAGAAGCTCTCAAATAGAAACTTAAGTTTTGAATCTGAAAGAGGTTGTACTCCAGTCCCAATTGAAATCCCAGGTAGTCGGCATCCCACTCGAAAGAATTGTTTAATGTAATATCACTCCCTATCGCTCCATAACTGTTGTATGTGGCTCCTATCGTTATTGAAAGGTCTTCTGTAAACAGTCTATGTTTATATCCCAAACCCACAAAACTTTTTGTAGTGGCTTGCAAATTTTCGAGCATTACGCCTTGGGAGTTTTGAAACTCAAAGCTGGACGCATTCCTTCCTACGTCAATGTATAGTTCTTGTCCGTATGAGGCAATTCCCAATATCAAGGTAAATACAAGTATTATTTTTTTCATTTAATTATTCTTTTATGAGGTTCGCTTTTAGTTGCTTATTATTTGATGATACCAACAACACGTATTGAGCACTGGCTAAAAACTCAAGATTGATACTTATTTCTTGAGCGGCCTGAAAACTATCCTGATGTACTATCCTCCCTAGAATATCGTACAGTACTACTGAAATGGATTCCTTAATCTCTTCATTGAAGGCAACGTTTACATGACTCGAAAATGGATTTGGATAGATAGCCCCAGTAAGATTGGTATCCTGTGTTACAATGGCTGTTACCCGAATAGGAGGCTGAATAAAACCTTGCCTTAGTGCTATACCATCTCCATCAAACTTTCCAATAACACTGGCCTGGCCTATGCTCTGTTGTACAACATAGGATTTGGAATCCGTGCTTATAGTGGTGGAGGTTCCAATGGAACTTACGGTAGACCTCGCGATTTCCTGTGCTTGGCACTGGAATGCGGCGGTTATTAAGCATATAAAAAGTATCGTAATTTTTTCCATGTCAAATAGTTATACATTGATATCTTCAAATGTAATCGCTATTTGAACTCATGTAAATACGTAGGACGAGTCAAAAAATACGTAGGGGTACGTAGTCGCGCAACTAGAACCGAAGCGATGCGCAACTGTTTTTTGATTAGATCTTACAAAGAAAGAATAAGCTCTCTATTCTCTGAGGTCCAAATTGTTAAGGCATCGGTCCCTCCTGAAAGATCAAGTTTGGAGATAATATTTGCCCGATGTTTGTGTACCGTTCTATGAGAAATACTTAGTATCTCTCCTATTTCTTTGGAGGTTTTCCCCTGTGCTATCATTCGCACAATAGTTCTTTCTGAAGGAGATAAAAACTTTATCTTTTGAAGTTCTGGACGTACTTCATTCGAAAAAACATCTTCGAAAAAAGAGCTGAAGTAGGTGCCTCCCTTTGCTACGGCTTGAATACATTTATGTAGTTCCGAAAATGGCTCGTCTTTAAGTAGATATCCCGAAATATTGAAATTCTTTGCCTTTATCACGAATCCCTTTTCTTTATGCGATGTTAGAATAATGAATTTTGAAGTTTCATTCATTTCCCGGCATCTATCAATTACCTCAAACCCAGATAGGATTGGCATTTCAATGTCCAAAATTGCGACATCTGGCTTTAAGTCTAAAATGGCTTCCATGGCCCGTGCTCCATTTGAAGCACTCTCCACAACATCATACCCAGCATCGAGTAGTTCATCGGTTAGGCCCCGAAGTAATATGGGGTGGTCGTCGGCAATAAGGACTTTAATTTTCATAGTTGTCTTTAATTGGTATTTGTGCAACAACAAGGGTTCCCTCATCTGGTTTGCTTTCAATAGATATAATCCCCTTCAAAATTCGTATCCTTTCGGTCATTGTTTTTAAGCCAAGGCTGTGTTGTTTTAGTTCATTAGAGAGCTCAAATCCTTTTCCATTGTCTTTTACCGAAACAATAATACGAGTTTTTTGTTTTTTGATGGAAACGGATACTGTGCTTGCTTCAGCATGCTTTATAATATTGGTTAAGCATTCTTGAATAAATCGATATACGTTTAAGGTAGCCTCCTCATCGAATAGGTTGTTTATATTATCAATTTCTGAAGAAAAGAAAAGTGCTGTTTCTTCGTCAAGATCAAAGACAAGTTGTTCGATACTTTCTGTGAGTCCTAATTGCTTTAAAACAACAGGAAACAGCCCTCTTGAGATACTGCGTACTTCTTCGAGCGCATTGTGAGTCATATTTGAAATCTCTGATTGCTCCGTATTCTGAGCCTTCTTTTTAATGAGCGTAAGTTGCTGTCCAACACTATCGTGCAATTCTTTTGCAATCCGCGTACGTTCCTGTTCCTGAGACCTCATTAGATCATGGGAAAACTGCTCTTGAAGATTTTTTCGAAGTTGCGATTGCTTTAACAACCAAAGCAAGATCAAAACAACTGTGATTAACACGGCCATGTAAAACCATCCGCTTTTATAGAAGAAGTTCTTCGACACAATAGAAAATACTAAAGCGTTTGATATTTTCTTTCCCGAAAAATCCAAAGCTTCAATTTCAAGTTGATACTTACCAGCGGCTAGATTTGGAAACCTCAGCGATTGTTGTTTATTTAGGGATATCCAATCGTTATCGTTCAAGCGGTACCTATATGTGTTTTCGTTATTGGACAAATTATTACTTAATGAAAAACCTATTTCCAGGGTTCTTTGTTCTGCTGGAAGAACGATTTTTCCCATACGTTCTAGGTGATTTCGATCAAGTTCATTAACAACTTTATCTTGAGTTAGGTCGTAACTTCTCACGCTTAAGGCCACCAGCTCGTACATATCTTCTTTTACCTCTAGTTTTTTGGGGTCTATAAAATTCAACCCTCCTAGGGTACCCACAAAAAATCCATTGTCTGTTTTAAGAGCGCTATATCTATTGGCTTCGTTGTGACTTAAACCGTCACTTTCAGAATAACGATGGGTCGTTTTAAGTATGGGGTCATAGGCCACAACTCCTTTAAAGGTATTAATCCACCACAACCTATCATCAAAGACAATTGTAGCAATTCCCGCATTTAGTTCGTCTTCATATAAGACCGTAAATGTTTCGCTCTCGGGGGTAAACGAAATAATTTTGCCAGATCGTGTTCCTAGGATATAGCCATGATCGTTGTGATAGCTCGTCATTAACACAAAAGGATCCTGGAGGCCATTTTCTTCCGTATAAAAATCCACTTTTTTACTCATCATGTTGTAGGTCAGCACGCCTTTGTCTGTTCCTCCAACCAATACATTCTCACGAATCTCAATATCATATATCCATAGGGAATCGGTCATTGCCAGTTTCGTGAATTCCTTACTTCGTGTATTAAATTGCATCAAATGATAGCCGTTGGTTCCAAAAACCAAAAGACTATCATTAGGTCTTTCCATGCAAATAACGGGAAACTCCTTCCAAGAGTTTGCACGTCCTGTAGATGCATCTACCCTTATAATCCTAGACCCCGCATTGCTCCAGATGATATCGTCTTCCACAATTATATTTCTGGAAGAATTGGGTTGAAACGTCTCATCTTCGCCCAAAATTTCAAACGGTGAGACACGCTGCGTTCGGGTATTTAGGCGAAACCAGCCGCTGGTTTCTGAGGCCACCACGTAGTTCTCGCTATCGAGGTCTGCAATACTGCGAATGCTCTCCCCTGGGAGGTACGTTTTTATGTCGTCCGAAGGAAATTCAAAATAATGTAAATCTTGCTTATTGGTTGCCAGCCACATTCCTTTATTTATATTTTGCGATGCCACACTCATTCGCGAAGAAGAAGTTATATCCAATTGGCTCAAAATGGGTTCAAAAACACCCTCTTTGAATATCCTAAACTCAGTTTCTTTTTCTTTACTAGAGACCAGAAGACTTGTACCATAGGTGTCGGTATGCAGTGCCAAATGCCCCCTTTCCATACGACTATTGGGAAGGTTCATGGAGACTATCTTCATCTCTTTTTCATCAATAACGTGGAGTTCTGGATAACCGCCTAGATAGGCATACACAATTCCATCTCGTTGAAACGTCTGTTTAATGGCAACGTTGATTTTTTCTTTGGTAGTGGGACTACCCGTGCCTTGAGGTAGCTGAAAATCCAGGGGCTTTCCATTCCAATCGTATGCCAAGGTTGAGAAGTCATCGTCGCTAATGAGAAAAAAATCTTCAAATGGTATAAACTGAGTAGAATCGTCCAACGAAAAATCTTTCTCTTCGGAGGAAAACGAAATTACTGGCTCAAATTGCGCTTTGCCCGTATTCGTAAATAACGTAATCTCATGATCTTTCTGACCAAAAATATATTCTCTTTCCTGGTGGGTAAAAACATTCGAATAGGTTTCCGATTTATTGCCAACTCCTAAAAATTTAATCTCTGTAAACTGTGTTGTAAAGGGATTAAATAGCAGGAAAATATGCCCCGAAGCGGTACCTGCCCGAACGTAAAAATTTCCATCCTTCATAAGACGGAGGCCATTTACCCTAACAATTTGTTCTTCTAAATTTGGCAACAGAATGTTGTCAAACGAAAAACCATTAAACCGTTGCAAAAATAAACGGTCGTCACTCACGATAATAGATCGAATATTCAAGTTTTCACCTCCTATCCAGAGGAAACCATCGTTGTCGAAAGCAATTGTTCTAATAATATCAATGTCAAGACCTTCTTGCTGTGTAAAGATCTTATGATAGAGACGGTTGGATTGCGCGATGCCCCCCCAACTTACTAGAAGACAGATAACAAAGAACCTGAGAAATAGGGAAGCCAGTTTATAAATAAAGATTGGTTATATTTTATGAATATACAGAATTTCATGCGAACCAAAATAACTCCAAGTGTAAACTCGAAGGCTAAAGAACAATAATTGTTGCATCGCGTTTATAATTATCTCTATTTTAGCTGAACAAATTATGGCCAAAGTAAAAACCTCCTTTTTCTGTCAAAACTGCGGAACCCAAACTGCCAAATGGCAAGGGCAATGTAGTTCGTGCAAACAATGGAATACCATTGTGGAAGAAGTGGTTCAGAAAGCTGAAAAAACCACATGGCGCTCTTCGGAATCTCCCGTCAAACAAGCCGCTAAGCCACAAAAAATCGCAGACATTTCTACCCACATCGAAATGCGCTTGGACACCCGAAGCGGTGAATTAAATCGAGTCTTAGGCGGCGGACTGGTCCCAGGATCTTTGACCTTATTGGGCGGTGAACCCGGTATCGGGAAAAGTACTTTAATGCTTCAAGTAGCGCTTGGATTGCCTTTTAAAACACTCTATGTTTCTGGTGAAGAAAGTGCACAGCAAATCAAAATGCGGGCAGAACGTATTAACCCTGCTTCGGAAACTTGTTTGATTCTCACCGAAACCAAAACACAAAATATTTTTCGGCAAATTGAAGAGACACAACCTGATATTGTAGTGATCGATTCTATTCAGACGTTGCATACCAATGCCATAGAAAGTAGTGCAGGAAGTATTTCTCAGATACGCGAATGTGCGGGTGAGCTCATAAAATTTGCCAAGGAAACTGCCACTCCAGTTATTTTAATTGGCCATATCACAAAGGACGGAAACATTGCGGGTCCAAAGGTCTTAGAACATATGGTCGACACGGTGCTTCAATTCGAAGGAGACAGAAATCACATTTATCGTATTCTTCGCGCCAATAAAAATCGCTTCGGAAGTACGAACGAATTGGGCATATACGAAATGCAAGGGAGTGGTCTACGAGAAGTTGACAATCCTTCAGAAATTTTAATCTCAAAAAACGAAGAGAACCTTAGCGGCACGGCCATTTCAGCAACGCTCGAGGGCATGAGGCCTTTGATGATTGAAATACAAGCGCTAGTGAGCACAGCGGTGTATGGCACGCCACAACGTAGCACCACAGGCTACAATACCAAACGACTCAATATGTTATTGGCGGTACTCGAGAAACGCGCCGGATTCAAGCTAGGAGCAAAAGATGTGTTTCTAAATATTACCGGAGGTATTAGTATAGATGATCCCGCTATTGATTTGGCGGTGGTAGCTGCGGTCTTGTCGTCCAATGTTGATATAGCCATAGCCAAATCTATTTGTTTCGCGGCCGAGGTAGGTCTTGCAGGAGAAGTGCGCCCTGTTACCCGTGTAGAACAACGTATAACCGAAGCCGAAAAATTAGGCTTCGAATCTATTGTGATCTCCAAGTATTGCAAGTATCCAAAAAACGATTATACCATCAAAATCCTAAAAGTGGCCAAGGTCCATGATGTGGTTCGGCATTTGTTTGGATAACAGCAACCGTTTTACAAATTAGGGTGCCGGATTGGGCATTTGTTGATGCACCCCTTCAATTTCTTTGAGAATTTCTTCAGATAAGGTTAGGTGAACACTTTCTATATTTTCTGAAAGCTGCGATATGGATGTAGCGCCAATAATCGTAGATGTCACAAAGGGTTGCTGCCGTACAAAGGCCAGCGCCATTTGCGTAAGACTCAGATTATGTTTTTGCGCAATCTTGTTGTACATCTCTGTGGCTTTCAACGACCCTTCACTGCTATAACGACTGTAATTCGGAAAAAGGGTCACGCGGGCTCCGTCGGGTTTTTGATTGTTCAAATATTTTCCAGAAAGCACTCCAAAAGCCAAAGGCGAATACACCAAGTACCCGATATTTTCCATCTGAAGTACTTCAGAGAGTCCTGCCTCATCCCTTCGTTGCAATAAACTGTACGCATTTTGCGTAGACACCATTTTTAATTTCCCCTTTCGGTGTTCTTCCATATAGCGCATCAAACCAAAAGGGGTTTCGTTGCTCACGCCAATGTGTCTAACTTTTCCTTGGCTCACATACCCTTCTACTCGATGTAGAATTTCACCAAGATTATCTTCCCATTGTACATTGGCCTCATGACTATAATCTCTCACCCCAAAGATGTTGACTGCGCGTTCCGGCCAATGCAATTGATATAGGTCTATATAGTCCGTTTGAAGACGTTTCAGGCTCTTGTGAAGGGCATCATCCAACGATACCGCACTAAAGTCTAAAGCGGGGCGTATGTCTTTAAAAATTCCACGCCCCGGGCCCGTAATTTTGGTCGCCAATACGATCTTGTCTCGATTTCCAGTTTTATGGAGCCATGTACCAATATATTTTTCGGTGAGGCCCTGTGTTTCCATCGTAAATGGTACGGGATACATCTCGGCGGCATCCATAAAATTAACGCCACGCTTAAGAGCATAGTCTAATTGCTCGTGTGCCTCAGCTTCGGTGTTCTGCCTTCCGAAGGTCATTGTGCCTAGGCAAATTTCACTTACATCAAGGTCTGTATTGGGTAATTTGGTGTATCGCATTAAGATAAATACTAACCCCTTCTTTTCAAGGCGACGTATTGAGCCGGTCGAAATAAGGGTGCCCAAAGGGCGGGGTGGTTATATTATTAACTGTGTTCAACAAAATTCATATCTAATAGCCTCTAAAATTATTTCAATATTCTCGAAAACTACTTTGTTTTCAAATCTAATAATTTTAAACCCTTTTGATGCCAAAAAATTTGTTCTTTTTAAATCGTACTCCTTGTTAATAGGATTCATATGTACCTCTCCATCCAATTCAATAATCAAATTTTCAGACGGGCAATAAAAGTCCACAATATAATTTCCAATACTATGCTGTCTTCTGAACTTTCTTCCGTCCAGCCTTTTCCCCTTCAACGCTTTCCATAGATATACTTCGGCCTTAGTAGCATTATTCCGAAAATCCTTTCGATACTGTTTAAGATGTTTCTTATTAAATAGCTCGTTATTCATTTTGTAACCCCTCCGACTTTCAGCCACCTCCCCTTGAGAAGGGGAGGACATTATCAAAACAACGCTTATATCTCATTCAAAAGCTTGGTGATCTCATCGAGTTTTGGAGTGAGTATCACCTCGATTCTTCTGTTTTTTGAACGTCCTTCGGGGCTTCCGTTAGAAGCCACTGGAGCGTGCTCACCACGTCCTGCCGCGGTTAGATTTTCCTTTAAAATATTTGAATTCTGAGTCAAAATAGAGACAATCGCCGTGGCTCTTTTTGTAGATAAATCCCAATTGCTGGTAAGCGGTCCGTTACCTCCGTAAGGCACATTATCTGTATGCCCTTCAATGAGTACTGCAATACCTGGATTTTGAGCAAGTACCTTTCCAAGCTGTACTACGGCTTCCTTTCCACGTGTGTTTACCGACCAACTTCCGCTATCAAAAAGCAGTTTATTTTCCATAGACACATAGACCTTTCCATCACGTTGTTCAATAGTGAGTCCGTTGCCTTCAAAATTGGTAAGAGCTGCCGAAATAGCATCTTTGAGCGCACCCATTTTCGCGTCTTTTGCCGCAATGATTCCTTCCAACTCATCCACTCGACGTGAGCGATCTGCCAGATCTCTTTTTAGTTTTTCTAGGCGTTCACTTTCTGCCGTTAATGCTTTTTCCTTTTCTTCCAACTGCGTTAATAGCTTTCGGTTGAGCTCTAAATTATCTGTCAAGGCTGTTGAGCTATTCGCTTCTAGGGCGTCGTACGAATCTTTCAATCTATCATAATTGTTTTGCGTGGCAGACAGGTCCATCGCTAGCCGACTCTTTTCGGCATTGAGCTTTTCGATTTCTTTGCGAAGGTTCGCCACCGTATATTTATCGCTGCTGGTGTCTACATTGTCCAGTTGAGCGTTGAGTTCCTCATTCTCCGTTTTTAATCGATCGCGCTCCATCTGAAGATCTTTGTACAATTGTGGGGAAACGCAGGATGCCGTCATTATTATGAGGGTCATTCCGAAGAAAATTCGATATACCATAGTATTCTTTTTCATGTAGGTTCTATTCAATAATTATGTTGTGTCTCTATGGAAATTGAAGCTCCACCATATGCGGACAATGATCGCTGTGATGTGCTTCGGGTAATATAACGGCTCGTTTTAGATTTTCTTGCAAGGGTTGTGCCACCATATTATAATCGATGCGCCATCCTTTGTTGTTGGCTCTTGAATTTGCTCGGTAACTCCACCAGGTATAATTGTGAGGTTCTTTGTTGAAATACCGAAACGAATCTATAAATCCGCTGTCTATAAAACTCCCGATCCACTCCCGCTCTATGGGTAGAAATCCTGATACATTTTTATTCCGAACGGGATCATGGATATCAATGGCTTCATGACAAATATTATAGTCACCACAGATCACCAAATTAGGGACCGTTTTCTTTAATTCATTTACGTATTGCTGAAGGTCGTCCATATACTGTAGCTTCATAGCCACTCGCGCCTCATTGCTCCCACTGGGAAGGTACATGCTCATGACGGAAACATTCTCAAAATCCACCCGAATGTTACGCCCTTCATTGTCCATATAGTCAATACCAGTACCATACTCGACATGTTTGGGTTCCGTTTTGGAAAAGATGGCAACGCCACTATAACCTTTCTTTTGGGCGCTATACCAATAGTGATACGGATATCCCGCAGCCTCTATTTCTGAAACCTCTACTTGCTCTATCATGGCCTTGGTTTCTTGAATACAGATCACATCTGGATCTGCCTGTTGCAACCAGTCTAAAAACCCTTTTCTCATAGCGGCACGAATGCCATTTACGTTGTATGAAATTATCTTCATATATCAATCTTTTGAATGATCGCTAAGATAACTAAGATTGTTTTAGTCCCAGAAGGGGTTATGGGAAAGATTTTCACAAAATGGATGGGGCTGTGAAGACAACCAAGGAGATGGTTAGAAACGCTGGATGTTATTCAAATAAATAACTCCATTCGGTATTAGCAAACTCATCTTTTAGCTCTTGGTAATTTTCAATGAGCTCACTCATAGATTCGCTATTTTGCTTTTTGTTCACTACCTGAACCTTTTCCATAGGCAGTTGGAACGCCGTAAAAATTGAGGAAACGATGCCTTCTTTGTCTTCATTGAGGTCTTTATAATCTACTTCAATGACCTCATGGTCTTTAAATCGTTCCATCGTTTCTTTTTCATAGGTGTTGATTTTTTGGAAGGTTTCTTTGCACTCTTTAGAGTCTAGCCTTACCACTTTATCTTGTAGCGTAATGTCGTGTGGTCTAAACTTACTTTCTGACCATTGTTTTGTCTTTTCTCCAATTTTTTGAGACAGGTACGCTTCTAGATAATGTTTTCGTGTTAAATGAATGATGGCAATATCCTTATCATTTTCTATAAAATCCCATACTTCTTTATCATCATCAAAAGGATGGTAATAGAATAGTTTAAACCCAATGAATTTTATTCTTTTGGGTTTCTTTCCATAGAGTTCATCCCATATGTCACGACAACTTTTTCCATGCAATACTTTAAATAGTTCGCCTTCACAAATGATATTCTTGTGTTTGTTGAGTAGCGCCATTAACAGTGTAGACCCCGTTCGGGATCTACTTATGATGACAAATTTTTTATAATTTCTATCTCCAAATAGCGAAAGTACTATGTCTTTTTTTTTCTTTAAAAGTAACCAGTATAGTTTCTTTAGTTTCTTCATTGTGTTCTATTTTTCCAGATAGCATGAAATGCAATATACCAACATATAGCTATGGCAAATTCCCATTCTGATTGCCTAGGTACCAGCGCATAAATTTACATTATTTTAAGGGAATTGGGCGTCGTACTTTAGCGTTGTTGGGGAAATATTAATAGAAGAAACATCCCCTGCCGATTTCTCTGGCGCGCTTTTGAAAAGCGTGACTGAGATTGCGGATTTAATCTAACAAGGTTTTGCAATAGATTTCAAAAAAAAATAAAGGTGACTCCTTAAAGACGAGCACGCTTTTCAAAAGCGCGCCAGATGGGTTCGTCTTATTTTCCAAAAAATCCAAACTCCCTTCCAACCTTACTTTGACACTCATATCCTTAATCATCACATCAATTACATTATAAAGGAAATCGAGCTGATTACTTTGACTGCAATTCTTGCCGAAAAAAATTCCTTGAACCCCAAAAAAGTCAACATAAATTCCTTGCTTTTCCATTTCTTTCTTATCCGCCCACAACTCTTTTAATGTATTTGAAACGGAATCAACTTTTACTTTAAATTCTTGTTCAGAGACAAGCTTGTATTCAAATCGATCCGGGCAACTTTGGCTTTGAGCAACCAAGTTTTGGAAAAATAACATGAGAGCACAAAAAACAAGAATTTTCTTCATCTCGAACAAAGGTGTTTTTTATATGCGTTGTTGGCCACCATTTTCTTGAACTATTCTTTAGTTAAATCAGTGAGAATAACCAGATGGTTCCTAAAAACTAATCCCTTAATTCCGCTTGGAACTACATCATATTTTCCAAATCCATCAGGAATACCCACAAATTTACCTGATTCAAAAGCGACAATATTATATATTCTATCTATATAATACTTCTCCATTTCTAATCTCATTTCGTTTGTGATCATCCCTATTTCTTCGTCATACAAATGTTTATAGAGCTCGAAATTGTCTCGTGGAAATTTATTGGGGTGATATGAATTGTCGAATTCAAAAATCAACGACTCATCAACACTTTTGCCATTTATTTCTAAGACTTTCATCATATAACGCCCGTAGCCCTTCGAAACTCCTAAATGGTATCCATCAATTATTTTTACTTTCATTTCTATAACGGTGCCATATGCAAAATCTAATGTCGCTTTCGGTTTTATAGACCATCTATGCGCGGCCTTTTGATCGGAGGTTAATTTTGGTCTTGGAGAACAACTAAGATTTCCGATAAGTAGAAATAAAAACAGAATCTTTAAATATTTCATGGAAACTATTTTGAATTACAAACAACGGTATTATGTATGAAAAGTAGAGTAAAAACTCAAAGATAGCTGCATCTTGTGATTTTTTATATAGATTATTAGCAATTGGTTTTATCTAGTTATATGAACTAATTCAGTTTCAGAATCGAGAATTTTTGGATATACGCATTTTAAAATCAATTCCTCATCATTTTCAAATTCAATAACTATTCTGCTGTTTTTAAAATCTTTTTTGCAGTAAATTTTAGAAATCTTTTTTCCTTTCAATTTAAATTTTTGAGTGGAGTCTATATATTTGAAAAGCTCATCATCCTTTATGTCATCTAATTCATCCCAATTTTCCCAGAACCCGATTCCTGCATCAAGAAAGTATTGATGCCAATTCCTGTTTTCAACTTTTAGGTATACTAATATTGATTCCGCTTTTGTATTTTCACATACAATTAATCGTTCAATTTTTAATCCATTGAATTCATCAAATATAAATTCCGAATCTTGATATAATCGTCCTCTTGGTTCTCTTTCCATAATTCTATTCAAACCATTTATTTCCACAATGCCTACATTGTCTTGATTTAGGTGTTCTTGCTAATTTTTGACAATTCGCACAATTGTTTAGAAAGATTTTGCCTTTGTGTTCCTCTAAAATTCGATTAGCTGTCTTTATAAAAAAATCTGTTTCCCCATGTTTAATTAATTCAAGAACATCTTTGTCTGATGTTATCCAACCTTGACGCCTATACACTTTATACCTCGGTGAATTTTCAGATTCACCATCCAGTTTAATTAAAGAATTTAAATGACGATGTGCAATGGTTTCTTTTTCGTTGAAAAATCGATGATAGTACTTTGAAATATATCTTGCCGTTTCTATATTCACCTTTCTAAGCTTGTTATCATCAGTATTGTAGATGATGTACAACGAAGTTATGAATTAATTTGTTTCTGAGTTCTAATGGATTGGTAACTAAGCCCCCTTTAATTTTTATTCAAGATCGCCTACGACGACAAGAACCTATAACATACTATTTTTTTGTAACCACCTCCGTCTTTATGCAACAGCCATGGACCCAACCTATACGGTTGTCTGTCAATTGAATCCTATACCAATGATCTGAAATGTCTTTTCCGTCGAGTGTTACCGTGGTCTTGTGCGAAGAACGGCCTTCTTTCATTACCACGAACTGTGTCTCAATGGGCAATAGGGTAACGGTTTCGGAATTCAGATTCGAAGCAGTGCGTACACGCAGATTATTTACCATGGCAGTACCAATGGTTACCATTTCTACTTTTGGAACTTCCACAGTTTTTTTCTCAGTTGGTCCCGATTCTGTTTCTTTTACTGGGGTGTCATTTTTGTATGGCTGAGCATTCTCCGTGATGGCCATTTTAGATAGGCCTGTTAGATCATCGTCATTGATCAAGTACTCTTTTTTGTCGTCCACAGATAGTTGAGCGATATTCCCCATCATATTCTGGTTGTTCACACGTTCTAGTATCGCATCCGGATCTATCGGATAAATACGCACCAGATAATCACCAAGAGTTATTTTGTAGTACTTCCCATCCTCAGAATAGGTATGGTAAATGTCTGGATTATTGCCTTCTATCAATGTTGGTATGTCAAATTCAAATGAAGAGGCCTTTCCACTAAGTTCATCGCGGATATCTGCGGCACGTGGAAATTCTATGAGAACCCTACCGTTTTTATCTTTTAAGGTCGCCGGAGCCACGGGTTGATAAGTTTCGTCTTTGTGTATCTCCAGTAGGTGAACGGCGTCCGTAAAAAGATGGTCGCTCTCTTTTTGAAGCTCTATATATGGATAATTATCCAAACGCCATTCTTTAATGTTTTCTCCATTGGATGTCACCACCGACGTACCATTTTCTGAAAAACGAAGGTCGTTGATATAATGGTCTGAGCTTTGTAGATAGCGTTTCCAATAGTGATATTTTTGTGGAATACCTCTTTGTCTATACATATCATTATTCAAGACGATCGCACGACCGTTTGATGAAACCAAACTACTATATTCACCATTATTTGACAGCGCTACCGTACTAATATAGTCATTGGTGCCTAGGATATCGCCAGTGGAGATACCTTGCTTGTCAGAACCCCAGTATTTTGGGAATTGAAAATTGACGCCCTCATATTGATCCGAAGAGATGATCACAGAATTTCTTGCAAACACGATAGGGGGCTTGACCCCTTGGCCTTTCGCTCGAGTAAACACTTCATAAGTGCCTCTTTTATAGAGATAGATATCTACGTTCCTATAATTGGTGGGGTCGGTGTAACTAACATAGATGTATTGACCATCCTGCGTATATCCTAAAACATAAGTGCCGGCTCCATCAATTTCCAATGATAATTTACCTACTTCTTGCCCTGAACCATCTATTTCGTAAAGAGTCAGAGCGATATCATAATCCATACTGCTAATGGTGTCCTTAGGATCTGCCATGAAGATATCCTCATCAGTTTTCCAACTATAGGCAAGGCTGATGCCATTGTGTTTGGCCTTTAATGCGTTTGTTAGTTCTTTGGGAAGGCGCACCGATCTGTCCTGATAGAAAATATTGTCGCTATGAAATACGTCTGCCAGCAGTTTTGCGGCCTCTTTGGTATCCATGCCTTTAGCCTTAGCAAAGAGATAAGCGTGTTCCGCTAAGCGCAGGGCTTTGGTCGGATTCTCTGTCAACTCCGTTTTTGCAGTATTTATATAGGTTTTTAATTTGGCAGTGTTACCCTCGGTAATTGCCAACTCCGTCTTTTCTTCAGCGACATTCTTTTGCATATTGGCATAAATGGATAGTCCAATGGCCGAAAGGAAAAGTACACTTAATACCGCTATGGCGCCATTACGGATGCGTAAGGTCTTTTTATGCTGGCGAATACCCTCACCGGCCATATCTCCAACGGATTTTCCATGTATAGTGGCCGATAGCAGGACCACCTTGGTCTTGAACTCGGGATTTTTAAGGTTGAGGTCATCATCATCTTTATGACTTCTGAAATCTACAAATAGCGGCTCACTTTTAAAGGTATTGCTGAGGTTCTTGGGAATACAAGTCGTGACATCCCAATCAAAATCATTTTTTCCTTGATCCCAAAGGATCTCACCGTCCGTAACCGCTATGAGAAAATGATCCATGGGTTTGTGTTCTTTCCAATGGTCTATTTCTTTACCGCACCAATGCGACTGGGCCGATCCAGGTGAAGCTAGCAAGATGAAATAATCCGAGCTATTTAGACCATCAACAATCTTTCCCCAAAGATCTGGTGAGGCCGAAAGGTCATTGGCATCTCGAAATATTTTAAGCGCCCTACGTTTAAAAGCCGATTTTGCAAACTTTTCCAAACCGCGCTCCAAGCTAGGAGCTAGGTCCATATCTTGTTTATGACTGTAAGAAATAAAAGCGTTATGAAGCATAGTAAATGATAATGAATTAAGTTCCTTTTGTTATTAGTTTAAGATAACCCACTCTAGGGAGGTCATAGACAGCTTTGTTCATTTCTCCCAACCAAAAACCCCACCTCATCACATACCAATGTGACAAGACGGGGAGTCTTTGTTAAAGATAGCACTTTTTCTAAAAACACCTTGGATGTGTGTTTATGGATGCACTGATCCTATGACCTACTTCCCATACCCACATTCATTCACTAAAAAAAAACGCCCTTTCACTAAATTTTCACCGGGTTCGGAGTTCCCCCGATTATCTTTAGATAATCCCCTCTCAAAAGTATAGCAGCATGAAAAACACATTCACACTCCTCGTATGCGCTTTTATCAGCGCCCTCTGTTTTGGACAACCCGCTAATGACGACTGTGTCAATCGGGAACTCATTACCGTGCAAACTGGGGGATCCCTCCAATACGATGCCAATATGGCTACAGCCACCGAAAGCATCGACGCCAGTTGCGACAATGCAATCAACACCAACTACGATGTGTGGTACGAATTCACCATGCCCGTAAATGGGAATGTAAGAATTACCAATGTAACCAACGGAGAAGGCTTCTCGTTATTCGATAGTTGTGGGGGCTCCGAGCTCGAATGCTTCTACGGCGCCAACTATTTTTACAGCCTAACCATGGGCGCTACTTATGTGCTGCGGGTGAGTCGCTTTACAGCCATTGACAAGACCTTCCAAATTGAAGCTTTTGCTACCGAATCTAATAATGACTGTGCCAATAGAGAGGTGATTTCGGTCGTCACTGCGTCTGCTACTGCGCTCAATCACGACTACCGCGGGGCAACCGCAGGCACCAATTCAAGTTGTGATAATATGAGTGCCGAAAACCTAGATGTGTGGTATGAATTTACCATGCCTACAGACGGCAACGTTCGCATTACAAGCATCACCAGTGGAGATGTATCTACCCTATATGATACCTGTGGCGGTACCGAACTAGCCTGTTTTGCGGGCGCCGGTCTTTTCTATGGCCTAACATCTGGAACCAGCTATGTGCTTCGGATGTCCAAAGCTTCCCAAAGTGGTGGTGTCGTAAATCCATTCATTCAGGCCTTTGGCCAGGCTGCAAATGACGAATGCACCAACCGAACACCCATCACGGTGTCCACCGGAGGTGCAAACACCTATATGTACGATGCTCGAGGCGCCACTGAAAGTTTAGATGGGTCCTGTGATACGGCCGGAAATGTAAACTTAGATGTCTGGTACGAGTTCACCATGCCCGTAAATGGTAATGTTCGAATTACCTCTGTGAGCGGCCTAGACGGAGCCACCCTGTATGACAGCTGCGGAGGCATAGAATTGGATTGTTTTTACGGCAGCCAATTTTTCTACAACCTTAGCATGGGCACTACCTATGTCCTGCGCATGAACAAACCTGAAATATTCGCTGGAGCTGTAAACTTTAATATTGAGGCATTTGCCACCATTGCCAATGACGAATGTGCCAACCGAATTAATATTACTGTCCCTACGGGAAGTGCAGCAACCTACGCCTACGACGCTAGAGCGGCTACGGAGAGCTTGGATGGGGCCTGTGATAGCGCCGGAAACCAGAACTTAGATGTGTGGTACGAATTCACCATGCCCGTGAATGGCAACGTTCGAATTACCTCCATTAATAATTTGGATGGAGCTACCTTATATGATAGCTGTGGTGGAACAGAATTGCAATGTTTTTATGGCAGTCGGTTTTTCTACAATCTTAGCATGGGAACTACCTATGTGTTGCGTATGAATAAGTCATCCATTTTCGCAGGGGCTGTGGACTTTGATATCGAGGCATTTGCCACGAGTGCCAATGACGAATGTGCCAACCGAACCGCTATTGCCGTTTCCACGGGAAGTGCCACAACTACGCTGTATGATACGCGAGCGGCCACCGAAAGTTTAGACGGATCTTGCGACAGTGCCGGCAACCAGAATCTGGATGTATGGTATGAGTTTACCATGCCCGTAAACGGAAATGTACACATCACTTCCATTACCAACTTAGATGGGGCTACCCTATATGATAGTTGTGGAGGCACAGAGCTACAATGCTTCTACGGAAATGGGTTTTTCTATAGTTTGACTTCGGGAACTACTTATGTCTTGCGAATGAACAAGTCGTCCATCTTTGCGGGTGCGGTCTCTTTTAATATTGAAGCCTTTGAAGCAGCACCCAATGATGAATGTGCGGGTGCTATTTCTATTAATGTGGGCGTAGTGGCCCCAACAGCACAAACCGCCGACAACCGCGGAGCCACCGAAAGCCTAGATGCAAGTTGTGATGCCGCAGGAAACACCAACATGGATCTCTGGTATTCCTTTGAAATGCCTGTGACAGGAAATATCGAGATCACCGGTGCTTCGTCACTAACAGGGGTTGCTTTGTACGATGTCTGTGGAGGGACGCAGTTGTCTTGCAGCTACGGAAGCACGACCTTCTTTGGGCTCACCGGAGGAGTTACCTATATCCTCAGGTTAAATAGGCGTGCCGTATTTGCCGGAGCCATGAATTATAACATTCAGGCCTTGGCGGCACCTTTATCACCCTGCAGTGCCACCACCGAATTTATTGGCGGTGTTTGGAACAACGGCCTGCCAGACCTTACCACAAATGCCATTATTCGATCCAATTACGACACGGCCATTCACGGTAGCTTTACCTGTTGTTCCTTATCGGTAGACACCAATACCTCCCTATTTGTACGTGCCGATGACTATGTGGAAGTAGCTTTTAATGTCGACGTATCCGGCACCTTAGACATCAATCATGAGGGCAGTTTGGTACAGTGGGATGGTGCAGCAACTGCGACCAACAATGGCATCATCCGAGTGCGGAAAACCACGCCTTTTATGCGCATAAAAGACTTCTTGGTCATGGGAAGTCCTATGACCGCCGAAACCCGTGCGGGGGTCTTCGGAAATGCAGTCTTCGTGTCACAGCATACCACCGCTAATTTTGTACCCAATCCAGATGTGGCGGCGAACTTTCCGTTGGCCGAAAACTTCTCCGATGACAACGGCGATTTCTGGAATCAGCATACGGGAACCATTACGCCCGGGGAAGGCTTTTTGATTCGGCCGCAACCCAATACCACCTCTGGGAATACCACTTACGATCTGGTCTTTGAGCAGGGAACCTTAAACAATGGCGATGTGTCTCGTCCTTCAGAATTCAATACCAACAAGAACGACAGTCCCAATGTGTATGCCAATCCGTATGCCTCAGCCATCTTTGCGGATGATTTTATCAACGTCAATCCTACCATAGACGAAGTCTATTTTTGGGAACACCTCACAGCGGCCAATGCGGCCTTACCAGGCGCCTACGGACTCAATTACAGCATGGAAGATATTTCGATGTACAACCTTATGGGAGGTACCAAAGCGGCGAGCGATGTTGGAACCTCCACGCGACCCAACGGTTATATTGCCTCGGGCCAAGGGTTTGGCGTGAAGGCTAATGCGGCAGGGACAGTGACCTTTACCAATGCCATGAGGCGCTTAACCAACAACAATACCCTGCGGGATGCAGATGTGGAACGCGACCGACTGTGGTTGGTGGTTAAAAACGAACAATTTGAACTGCAGAGCGGGACATTAATTGGTTTTTCTGAAGAAGGAACTCCCGGAATAGACCCTAGTTACGACAGCCGCAGGCTGGCGACTATCGTTTCTTTGTATTCGCAATTGGAAACGGGCGAAGGAGAATTGGGCATTCAAACGCGCGAACCCTTTTCCGAAGATGTAAAAATTCGTTTGGGCTTCTCCTCTATGTTGGAGGAACGTTTGACCTATAAAATTTCTATAGATGTCCTAGAAGGAAACAACCTAAGCGCTTCCACCGTATATCTTATTGATAATGAACTTAATCAAATGGTGGATCTTACCGCTGGGGATTACGAATTCACGGCAAACAAAGGGAATATCACCAACCGCTTTGTGCTCGCTTTCCGCCAAGAAGTATTGGGCGTGGAAGACAACCTATTGCAAGGGCTACGACTGTATCCCAATCCGGCAAGCGATATCATTTATCTGGCAGGTAATGGGTTATTATTGAAAAAAGCGACGGTATACGATCTTACAGGTCGTTTGGTGTTTAGTCAAACCTTATCAGGCACTTCCGAAGTCAATAGTATGACGCTGTCAGGATTAAGTGCTGGCACCTATTTGGTGCAAATTGATACGGAGGCGGGGCATGTGATGAAACGGTTTGTTAAGCAGTAGGTTGGTGGTTTTTATGTAGTAAGTCCTAATTCCTTTTCAAATTCGCCATATTGTATAAAATAATCTTCTGCTTGTCCAAAGGTTGTGAGGGAGGCCAAGGCCATGAGAATTACTATTTTTAATTGCATAGTCTTGTGTTTGTGTGACACTATGGTAAACGAAAAGTAGGCGTTTCGGTTGTCTGACCTTTTCAAGGAGTAAGGTAGTTAATTGATAATATAAGTATAATGCTTAACTTTAATATTTATTAAAATTTACTATGTAAATGGTATCAATCAAAGGACTCAATTAAATGGATAGTAATAAGCATTTCTTATACGTTTCCTATGCGCACACCGATAGCTATCGCGTTAGTGAAGTAATAGATTCTGTTAAATTACATTTTAAGAAGCGTGTAATACCTGTAGAACTCTGGATGGATACCACTCATTTGGTGCCTGGTAATAGATGGGATGTAGTGATCTCTGAGGCCCTTGAGGCATCTATTGGAATTCTATTGTTTATTTCTCCCCAATCATTACAGTCTGAGTGGGTTCATAAAGAACTGGAATTTGCTGCGGAATCACCTGATCACCTCATTCTTCCTGTTTTATTGGAATATGTAGATGATATGCCTGAGTCGTTAAAGAGAATACAGTATTTGGATTTATCGAAGGTTAAAGCTAAAGAAGATATTCACACTCTTAGCAAGAATATTGCAGATACAACGGCGAATTATCTTGCCAAAATGCATTCCCCAAAATCTCTAGTTTCAAAAGGGGAAGCACAGGAACTAGCCCACCAAATTGCAAATGAAGTACGTGCTGCTAATGAACCTGCTTCCATTGAAGAAACTCAAAACGCCGTGTTTTTGGTTCATGGTCATGATCTTGAATCATTATCGGAAATTGAAAACTATCTTGAAAGCGTGGGCATTACTCCTGTTGTACTGTCAAGGCTGGATGAATCGGCTCAATCCTTGTTTCAGAAATTTATGTCTGTAGCCCAAAAAGCACGGTTTGCAGTAGTTCTTTTAAGTTCGGATGATTATGGGGCTTCCCGGAGGCAATATGAAACAGAAGGGGTGGCAGATAGGTCACTTCAGTTTAGAGCGCGACAAAATGTTATTCTTGAACTTGGATTTTTTTATGGCCGTCTTGGTTGGGAAAACGTCTATGTTATCTATAAAGATGCAGACAAGGTCTTTCCAAACTTTGAGAGGCCCTCAGATCTTGATGGCGTTGTTTTTGATGCTATGAATTCCTCATCATGGAAAGGAAATCTGGCAGATAAATTAAGGTCGAATGGTTTTTCTCTGTCTACAGATTCGTAAGAAATGCTAAAGAGGCAACGGTCTATTATTTGAAACGTAGTAGGTTTTAATACTTAACGCTCTTAGTTGTTTTTTAGCTAATAAAATCTTTGATACGAACAAGGGTATTACCATAAGATGAAAGGCTAAAATGGTCACTAGAAAGTGAGAATAAACTCCATGATTGAGTTTCTTCATTCTATTTTTATGAGAGGGCGAGACCCCAGCATCACACGTTTCGCAAAAACTAACTTTCGTCACGACCGAAGACTTTTTGACATAAAACAAGTAGTTCACCCACCCAAAATGCCTGTTCATTACTTTTTCCCATAAGACAATTTTTGTTTTGATCTTGATATTTGAATTCCCCCAGTAACGAATTAGTCAATATCCCTCCAATTGGTTACCATTTTAGTTTTTTTTGATATTATAAAATTTTTCATACATTTATAGCCCCCCCCCCCGACATTTAGATACAGCTATCTAGACCAAATTCCCCGTTTGGTACTATTAGCGCATTTTATTAATCTTAAAATCTAAATGTAATGAAAGTAAGAATTCTTCTTGTGGCTATGTTATTGTGTATAGT